>Ga0233425_10000789_pt1 | contig 77997 bp, 79 predicted proteins | sample Watercolumn_Towu_2_FD_181712 | JGI IMG/M metagenome (GOLD analysis project Ga0233425, IMG submission 181712) | Freshwater microbial communities from Lake Towuti, South Sulawesi, Indonesia - Watercolumn_Towuti2014_140_MG | ecosystem: Environmental > Aquatic > Freshwater > Lake | place...
GCGCACCGACGCCCTGCAGGCGCTCGGCGTCAAGCTGAAAGGCATGGAAGACAACCCGCACCTGGCCCGCCAGTATGCTGTGCTGGAGAAGAAGATCAACGGCCTGGCGGAGGAGGTGAAGGGCATGCGCCGCGAGCGCTCCGAGAACGCCGCCATGCTGCAGGGCCTGCGCTACCGCCTGGACTGTCTGCGCTCCGGACAGGCCGGCGACCCGCGCGCCCACATCCGCCACCTGGCGGTGCCGGTCCAGGCCAGTTCGGCGCGCTTCAACCGCGCCACCGAGACCTGGGCGGCGATCAGCCTCAGCCTGGTGCTGTTCACCATTGCCGCGCTGGTCTTCTTCGCCCCGCAGTACCTGGCCGCCGGGCTGGCGCTGATCCTGCTGCTCTTCCTGGTGCTCGAGTCGATCCTGCGCGGCGCCTTCGTCCCGACCGTGGCCCGCACGACCCTGGTGCTGGCCATGCTGGCCGCGCTGATCCTGCTGTTCCATTTCTGGAAGTATGTCCTGGTCGGCGCGCTGGTGGCGATGGGCGTTTACCTGCTGCTCGAGCGCCTGCGCGAGCTGACCGGGTGAGGCGGGAACGTCGTTAAATGCATCCAGGCTGCCAAACGGCAGCCTGGATTTTGTTATCAATGGGATGGCTAGGAAGCCATCGGGGGCAGGGTCTCGGCCGGTTTCGGCTCGAGATTCTCGAGGACTTTCATCTCGCGCCAGGACAGCGTCCAGACGGTGGAACTGAAGATGATGTACAGCCCGCTGACGAAGCTGATCGGCGAGAACAGGACCGTGAAGAAGATCGGCAGGGCCACAACGGCGGCCACGATCCAGGACAGGATGCTGCCGGCGAACAGGCTGGTGATCCCGTAGGCGATCGCCCCGGGCAGGGCGGCCACGATCAGGCCGGCCAGGCCGGTGAGCAGGTAGGCCGGGATGAGCAGGAAGAAGGCGATCATGGCCGCGATCCCGAAGCCGAAGCCGATGCCGAGCATGACCAGCCACATCAGGGCGGCGCTCTTCCAGTTGGCCTTGAAGGACTTCCAGCCGTTGCGGAAGGCGTCACCCACACTGGCCTCTTCCAGGGCGATGGCCCGGGCGAAGAATTCGCGCAGCAGGCCGACGAAGACCATGAACAGGCCCAGGGCGAAGAAGAACAGACCCGCACAGGCAATGGCCGTCACGCTGCCCAGGACGATCGCGCCCGAGCCGCCGTTCTCCACCGTGGTGAAGAGCAGGATGCCCGCGCCGAGCAGCAGCAGGACGAACAGGAGTGCCGGCAGGCCGATGATCAGGTCGAGCAGCCACAGGCGGAAGGCACGCTTGGTCCAGCCCAGCTTCCAGCCCTGCTTGAATCCGAGCCTGGTGCCGCTCTGTTCGTGTTCGTCGACCATGCGCAGCACAGCCGTCTCGGCCGGGTAGCGGATCAGGGCGTGGATCGCCGAGACCACCAGGATGAACAGGAGCAAGCCAACCCCGATCCAGATGTAGGTGGCGACATGTTCACCGGGATGCTCAAAGACCGGCACGACATTCAGGTCGAACCATTGAATGAAGCGCTGCATCTCGGGGCCGGGCTGGTATTCGGGATCGTAATTGTTCTGGCTGTTCCAGCGTTCGCCGGCGTCGAAGCGATACCCACTGCCATTGTTGCTGCCAGCGCCGCCGGCGGTGATCGCCAGCAGCAGGCCGAAGATCCACAGCATCTTGTAGTTCCAGAGCACGTGCCAGGCACGCTTGAGGATCTTTCCAATGTCGATCATAGTCAATCTCCTTTTCTTGTTCTTGAACGTTCCCAATTCATCAGGCGCACGGTTTCTCCGGAAGAAGCCCGGCCTGTGATCCACGTTTTTCAGGCGGCTGCAGCCAGCAGGCGCTGCTTCTGCTGGCGCACGAACCAGGCGATCATCCAGACGATATAGGCCAGGCCAATGCCGGCCTGCCAGAGCAGGCTGCTCAGGAAGCTCGATCCGAACACGCTGACCTGGTCGAGCAGGCCCAGGGTGTTCTGGCCGTCCGTGCCCAGGCTACCGCCGAGGAGTTCCAGCGGAGCGCCGAAGAGCAGGCTGTGCTGCGGCGCATCCTGCAGCAAAGCGGTGGTTTCCGCTGGCAGGACGCCGGCGGTACCCGCGGCGGTGACCAGTGTGTTGACCAGGAATACCGCTTGCACGAAGAACCACGCCAGCAGCAATCCGGCCGGGACGAGCCAGCCCCGGAAACCGGGTACGCGCGCCGGTTTGACCACCTGCGGCCGGCGCGGCAGGCGCAGGTTCAGGTTGGCGGCGAAGCGGTCGACCGGGGTGAACTGGACCGGCGGCGGCGTTTCCTTGAGCAGGGTCGAGAGCCGGCGCAGTCCGTCCAGTTCGGCACGGCAGGAGGCGCAGCGCTGCAGGTGGGATTCCACCTGGTGCAGCCGCAGGCCGCCCAGTTCCCCGTCCAGGTAGGCATTCAGCCATTCGAGTACATGTTCAGTCATGGTCGATCTCCAGGGTGCCGCGCAGACTGCTGCGGGCGTAGTTCAGGCGGGACATGACCGTCCCGATCGGAATGTCCAGGGAATTGGCGATCTCCTGGTAGGAGAGGCCGCCGTATTCCCGCAGGACCAGCACGGCCCGGATGGGCTCGTTCAGCGAGAGGATCGCCTGCTGGACGCGCTGGCTGCGTTCCTTGTGGACCAGTTCCGTTTCCGGGCCCTCGGCCGGGTCGGCTGTTTCCACCAGTTCGACGTCCAGCGGGGTGCCGTGTTCGCGTCGCAGCTTGTCGATGGCCGCGTTGATGGCGATGCGGTAGAGCCAGTTGCGGATCGAGGTGCCGGGCTGGAACGAATCCAGGTGCAGCCAGGCCCGCAGGAAGGCTTCCTGGGCGGCGTCTTCGGCCAGATCGAGGTCCGAGCACATGCGGTAGACGACGTGCACGACGCTTTGCTGGTAGTGGTACACCAGCTCCCCGAAGGCGCTGCGGTCGCCCAGCTTGCTTTTTTCGATCAGGCCCGTTTCGATCGTGTCGGGCAGTGGTGCCAGCACAGTGGTGTCCTCTTTCTTCATCCCTTTCAATCCTTTAACGCCGGTTGGGGTTATTTTATTCGGAAAGCGGGACCCGCGAGCGGGTAAAATGAGACATCTTTCCTGAAGGAGATCCGATGAATCCCTTTCTTGCCCTGCTGATCACCCTGGTCGTGGCGCTGGTCGAGATCCGCTCGCTGGATTTCGCCGCCCAGCGTGGCTGGATCGAAAGCCGCCTGAGCCGCAAGTTGATCCACATCCTGACCGGTCCGCTGTACGTGCTCTGCTGGCTGCTCTTCCCGGACGTCGGGTATGCGCGCTGGCTGGCGGCGCTCGTACCGCTGCTCTTTACCGTCCAGTTCGCCCTGATCGGGCTGGGCGTGGTCAAGGACGAAGCCTCGGTCAAGGCCATGTCGCGTTCCGGCGACCGGCGCGAGATCCTGCGCGGCCCGCTCTTCTACGGCATCCTGTTCGTGGTCATGACCCTGCTGTACTGGAAGGACAACCCGATCGGCATGACCGCCCTGATGCTGATGTGCGGCGGCGACGGCCTGGCCGACATCCTCGGCCGCGGCGTGAAGTCGCCGAAATTGCCCTGGAACAAAGGCAAGACCGTGGCCGGCTCGCTGGGCATGTTCCTGGGCGGTTGGGGGCTGAGCCTGCTGGTCCTGGCCGCCTACGTGGCCGCGGGTGTTTTCCTGGGACCGCTCTCCTATTACCTGGCGCCGCTGCTGCTGATCGCCCTGGCGGGCACGCTCGTGGAATCCCTGCCGTTCGAGGACGTCGACAACATCACCGTCACCCTGGCGGCGGTGCTGCTGGGACACCTGCTTTTCTAGGCTCGAACCGTCGGCCTGCCACAGTCCTCGTGGAGCACGATCTCCGGAGGTTTGTTCCTTTCTGACAAAAACGTTAATTGCTTGTAATTTAATTAACATATGGGGGAAAACCCCCATATGATATGATTTGGATAAATGCAAGCCAAATTATTTGAAATAGGAGATAATACATTATGAATCGCACCCCCAAAATGCTCTTCCTGGCCCTGGCCGCCCTGCTGATCGCCAGCATGACCTTTGCCTTTGCGGCGTCGAACACGATGCCCGTGACCAGCCCGCTGGCCGGTGAAGGCTCCAGCATGATCAACGGGTACACCGTGTCCAGTATCGTTTACACCCTGGACACCAACAACCCGGCCAACATCACCGCGGTGAACTTCACCCTGAGCGCGGCAGCCAGCACGGTGCGCGTCAGCTTCGGCGCCGCCACCACGACTGCCTGCTCGGTCGTCAGCGGCAACAACTGGACCTGCCCGGTCACCGCTCCGGTGAGCACTGCCACCAGCCTGACCGTCGTCGCCGCCCAGTAACCGTACCGCTCGGACCATCGAACTGGCCTGCCGTTGTCTGCCTCCGGCCTCCTCCGGAGTCGGGCGATCTGCAGGCCAGTTCGCACATTTTGTGGTATTTTAACGACATGCACGCCTACCGAGGCTGGAAACAGGCGGGGTTCTCCGCCCTGCTCTTCGTCCTGGTGACCGCCCTGTGGGTGCTTTTCGCCCCCCCGCAGATGGGCGGGGCGACGAGCTTTGTTGTCATCAGCGGCCAGAGCATGGAACCCCTGTATCACACCGGCGACCTGGTGATCGTCCGCCGGGCCGCCAGTTACGAGATCGGGGACATTGTTGCCTACCGGGCTTTCGAGGAACGTGCCCTGGTCATCCACCGCATCATCGGCCGCGAGGGCGACCGGTTTGTCTTTAAAGGGGACAACAATAGCTGGACCGATTCCCTCAAGCCTGTCCAGTCCGAACTGCTCGGCAAGGCCTGGATCCACATCCCCAAACTAGGCCGGCTCGTGCGCTGGCTGCGCAATCCGCTGCCGTTCTCCGTGCTGGCCGGGCTGTTCGGTTTCGCCCTGCTTTCCATCACCTTCCAGGAACCTGAACGTCCCGGGCGGAAACGTCCCGGGGGCAAATTCCGCGGCTGGTCTCTGCGGCCGACAGCCTGGCTCTTCACCCGCCCGGAAAAGGAGTCCATTATGAAACCCTCACGACCTGCATCTCCCCGGCGTTCGCCCCAAAAAACAGAGGCCGGTTCGGAGCGACTGTGGAGTTCGTTCCTGGATGGGGCCGTTTTCCTGCTGGGTTTTGTGGTCCTGGCTGCCCTGCTGGTCGGTCTGTTCGCCTTCACCCGTCCGCTGTGGAATGAGACCACCGGCACATCCGCCTACCAGCAGACGGGCACGTACAGCTACACCGCAGCAGTGCCCGAGAGCGTCTATGATACTTCGGCGCTCGAGACCGGGCAGCCGATCTTTGTCAAGCTGACCTGCAGGATCGATTTGGAGTTCGCCTATACTTTAACCGGGAACCAGCTCGGAGAGCTGAACGGCAACCACCATCTCATTGCGCGTCTGACCGAAGGCAAGACCGGCTGGTCACGCTCATTCAGTCTGGAGTCGTGGAAGACCTTCCACGGAAATCATTTTGTGGCCAGCGCGCAGCTCGATCTCTGCCGGTTGGAAGAGCTGGCGCGGGCGATGGAAGAACAGACCGGCTTGCAGGCCTTCTACTATACATTGACCATCGAACCACAGGTGGAGATCGGCGGAACGGTTGCCGGGCAGGAACTGCAGGATGCGTTCAACCCGGCCTTGACCTTCCAGTTCGATCCGACTGTCTTCTACCTGCTTGGGCAGAACGAGGGGACCGACCCGTTGAATCCCGTCCAGGCAGGCCAGGTCTCCTTCCGGCAGATGGAACCCAACAGCCTGGTCTTCTTCAGCCGTTCCTATCCGGTCGCTGCCCTGCGCCGGACCGCCGCGATCAGCTTCGGCGTCTCAACGGTTTTTCTGCTTGCCATCATTGGGCTGACCTGGTGGCTGGGGAAACGCAGCCAGTTGGCCGCCCTGCAGTTGAAATATGGCGCTTTGCTGGTCGAGGCCGAAACGGACGGTTCCAGGCCGGGCCAGCCGGTCTACCAGGTGAAATCGATGGAGGATCTCGCCCGCCTGGCAGAGCGTGAGCGTGTGCTCATCCTGCACGAACAGGACACACACGCCGATCTCTATTCCGTCCAGACGCAGCAGGCCATTTATCGATTCCGCCTGCCCCGGGCGGAGGCTGCCGAGACAAAACCTGCGCATCCCGCAAAGTCAGGCAGAGCCGCCGGGACAGGTGGAAGGAAGAGTGCTCCCAGGAAAGGAAGGAAACTCAATGAATAAGAAAGCGGTGCTGCTGCTCCTGGGCGTCCTGCTTCTGCTGCTGGTGGCGGGGATCCTGTCCGGGTTGGCCGCCTCGAATTCGGTTGGCCCTTCGCGGCTTCTGCAAACCACCCGCACGCTCAATGCCAATGTGGTCAAACCATCTCAATGCACGATGAATATCGTCAATATCATCACCGGTTCCGGGACGATCAACGGTACCAATCAGAACGATCTGATCCTGGGAAGTGCGGGTGCGGATACTATTTCCGGGCGCGGCGGCGACGATTGCATCCTCGGCGGGGGTGGGAATGACACGATCAACGGCAACAATGGCGGCGGGGACGTCTGTATCGGCGGTCCGGGAACGGATACCTTCACCCGTTGCGAGACCACCATCCAGTAAAATGAATATCGATTGGTCAAATACGAGCACCCCGTAGAAAGGCTACGGGGTGCTTTGATCTTTATCCACTTGCTCACAGGGAATGCAGGCTGAGCAGCCGGTCCAGCCGGTCCTGGATCCCCGGCTGCGGGTACGGGCAGGGATCATCCACCGGGACATGCGCGGTCCCGGTCAGGGCGCACAGGACGGCCTCCACGCCCGAGGCGATGTTGTGCGGGTTGTAGCCGCCTTCCAGCACGAAGACGATCCTTCCACGGCAGTACCGCTCGGCCAGTTCCACCAGGCGGCGGGAGTAATCGTGATATCCGGACGAGGAGAGGCCCAGCTCGGCCAGCGGATCGTCCCAGTGGCTGTCGAAGCCGGCCGAGACGAAGAGCATTTCCGGGCGGAAATGCTCCGCCAGCGGCAGGAGGACTTGTTCGGCGATGGCCGCGAAGGCGCGGTCGCCGGCGCGTTCGGGCAGCGGCAGGTTGACGATCCGCCCGCGGGCATGCGGGGCGTCGTCGAGGTGACCGCTGTGGAAGGGATAGATGTTCTCCTGCTGGGTGGACAGGAAGGCGACCCGGGGCTCGTCCAGAAAGGCGGCCTGGGTGCCGTTCCCATGGTGGGCATCGAAGTCGACGATCATGACCCGGGAGACGCCTTCCGTCAGCGCCTGCCGGGCGGAGATGGCGACGTTGTTCAGCAGGCAGAAACCCATGGCGGCATGCGGTTCGGCATGGTGCCCGGGCGGGCGGACGATGGCAAAGGCGTTGCGGCTTTCTCCGGCCAGGACGGCGCGGGTGCACGCCAGCGTCGCGCCGGCGGCCAGGAAGGCATCTGCGAACGTGGAGGGCGTGACGTAGGTCGGGGCGTAATCCGTGATCGCCGGTCCCTGGCGGCAGGCAGCCTCGAAGCGGCGCAGCATGTCCGCCGCGTGCACGGCAGTGACCGCGGCCCGCAGCGCGGGCTGGGGCGAAATATAGCGAAGTTTTGGAAAACAGGGTTTTCCTTCCCAGCCGTCGAGGAACTGGAAGCGGTCGGGCGCTTCCTCGTGGCCGGGAAAGATGTGGCCGGGTGAGTCGACCAGGGTCCAGGCGGTGGTCATTTTCCTTCGAGCAGGTCCATGTAGGCGCCTTCGAGCAGGTCCCCGGGAAGCACCCCGAGCTTTTCCATCAGGTCCGCCGCGACCCGTTGGCCGTCTGCGTCGCTCTGTCCGGGGCGCAGGACCACCTCCAGTTCCATGAACTGGCCGAGGCCCTCCACGTCGTCCAAATGGATGCGGGTCTGCCCGGCCAGGTACAGCAGGCGGGTCTTGCGCACCACGCCGCGCGTGCCCAGCGCCAGCGCGAGGGTCGTCTTCAGGTTCTCGGGGTCGCCTGTCTCGAAGATGTGGTAATTGGAGCGCTTGGGACCGTCCTGGTCGGGGCGTTCATAATAGACCAGCTGGGCTCGGTCCGGGGCGAGCTGGCGCAGCTTCAGGCGGCCCTGCGGGGTGGGGAAGAAGGTGTCCTCCTGCGGGATGACTTCCACGGGGGTGTCGCTCAGGGCGGCGGCGCGGCGCTTCAGCGCGGCGAAGTCCCGGACGCGCGCTTTGATCTCGATATTGGCAGGCATGTCAGCTCTTTTCGATCGGGGAGGAGTCGGGGGGGGTACGCGGGGTGGTCTTGTCCGCCGGCGCCGGTTGGACGGCCGGGCCGGGCGTGGGCGTCCTGGCTGCAGCCGGGGCAGCAGCCCTGGCGGCCTGTTCGGCCAGCTCGCCGGCACCGGGAAGCTGTTCGACCGGGGTCTGGTTGGCGGCCAGCAGGTTCTTCAGGCGGAAATCGTAGTTGGGCTCGCCCGGCTCGGGGTCCGACTCGTTGGCCAGTTTCTGGATGCGCTGGCGGGTCTCTTCCGGGATCCAGATCCCGGCGTTGCCCAGCCGGTCGACGTACGGGGTCACGTTTTCGATCAGGCCGGCCTTCTTGGCTTCCAGCATGATGCGCAGGGTGCCCCAGTATTTCAGCCCGACGCCGTGGGCGGCCTTGCGTGCCATCGGGTCGTCGAGCAGGACGATGCAATCCCGGTTCTCGAAGGCCACCGACATGGCGGCCACTTCGCCCGAGCTCAGGTCGAGGGCGATCCAGGCGGACGGGATGGTCAGCTGCGGGTCTTCATACTGGATCCAGGGCAGATCGAACGGACTGGGCACGTTGTAACCGATAAAACGTCCCTCGAGCAGGTCCTCGAGCACCACGGAGGGCATGATCACCCGGGAGAACAATTTCGGCAGCCATTCCAGGGCTCCGATGCGGTGCAGATACATGACCGGGGAGACGCTGCAGACGGCTTCAGTCATGGCCGCTTTCCAGTTCGTCGAGTTCGAACTGCAGCAGGAAGACCTTGTAGAAGCCCAGGCTCATCAGGAACTCGACGTGGGGAATACCGGCCATCTTGGCGGCGCGTTCGGAGGAGAGGTTGCCCGCTCCGTAGAGCTTGGCAGCCACCAGGACGCGCACCTCGCGCCAGACAGGTGAATCCGCCCGGTCGAGGTTCTCCTTCTTGAAGACCTCTTCCTGCTGGGGTTTCAGGGGGCCGGTGGAACGTTTGTATCGAAGCATGCAAATCGGGTGCAACGCAAGGGAATTGATCTTCCAGAGAGTAATTTTACTCCCTCCGACCCGCTTCCTGCAGGGACGGAAGCCTGCGCAGAATCAGCATTATACACGCGTTGCCTGGCAATCAAGACATGATACACTTTACAGGATGTCATCATTTCTGCAGCTGGCCCTGGAACTGGCGATCATCCTGCTGGCCGCGAAACTGGCCGGTTATCTTGCCGTGCGTCTTGGCCAGCCGTCCGTGCTGGGGGAGATCCTGGTCGGGGTGCTGCTCGGACCGTCCCTGTTCGACATTGCCCATCTGCCTTTTGTCCGCAGCGAGAGCCTGGCGGAGGCGATCCACCAGCTCGGGGAACTGGGCGTCATGCTGCTCATGTTCATCGCCGGCCTGGAACTGCATTTCCACGAACTGGCGCGCAGCACGAAGGTCTCCGTGCTGGCCGGCAGCCTGGGCGTGCTGCTGCCGGTCTCGGCCGGCTGGGGCTTGGCCCGTCTGTTCGGCGTGGATGGGCAGGCGGCGGCCTTTTTCGGCCTGACGCTGGGCGCCACCTCCGTCAGCATCTCGGCCCAGACGCTGATGGAGCTGAAGGTGCTGCGCAGCCGGGTGGGCCTGGGGCTGCTCGGCGCGGCGGTTTTCGACGACATCCTGGTCATCCTGCTGCTGTCGGGTTTCCTGGCGGTGGCGGACGGCAGCCGCAGCCTGCTGGGTTTCGTGATCATCCTTGGCCGCATGCTGCTCTTCCTGGTGCTGTCCGTCGCCTTCGGGCTCTTCGTCCTGCCCCGCCTGGCGCGGCTGGCGGGCAGGCTGGCGATCAGCCAGAGCGTGCTCAGCCTGTCGCTGATCGTCATGCTGGTCTATGGCGTTGCGGCGGAGGTCTTCGGCGGCATGGCCGCCATCACCGGTGCGTTCGTGGCCGGGTTGATGTTCGCCCGCAGCCACGAAAAGGAACGCATGGAGGCGGGCATGCATGCCCTGGCCTACGGTATGTTCGTGCCGATCTTTTTCGTCAGCATCGGGCTGTCCGTGGACCTGCCCGATCTGGATGCCAGCTCGCTGTGGTTGACCCTGGCGGTCATCCTGGCCGCGGTGGGGGCCAAGTGGCTGGGTGCCGGGCTGGGGGCGCGGCTGGGCGGGTTCCCCTGGCGCGAAGCCTGGCAGCTCGGGGCCGGGATGATCTCGCGCGGTGAGGTCGGTCTGATCGTGGCCAGCGTCGGCATCAGCCGCGAGCTGATCACGCAGGCCGAGTTCTCGGCCATCGTCGGAATGGTCCTGGCCAGCACGATCCTGACCCCGCCCCTGCTGCGCCAGCTGTTCAAACCCCCGCTTCCCGCCAAAGGGAACGATCGGTCCGAATTGCCAGAGGAGAGTGCCTGATGTACGTGGTCCTGTTCGTACTCAACAACCCCGATCTCTTGGAAGATGTGCTGACCGCCTGGGAGCAGGCCGGGGTCAGCGGCGTCACGGTGCTGCCCAGCACGGGGCTGGGCCGCATCCGCCAGAAACAGGGCCTGCGCGATGACGTGCCGCTGATGCCCGGGCTGGAGGATTTCTACGCCCACGAAGGCGACCTCAGCCAGACCCTGTTCAGCGTAGTCGACAGCGAAGCGCTGGCCGGGGAGGTCGTCCGGGCGACCGAGCAGGTGGTCGGCAGCCTGGATGAACCCGGCAACGGCATCCTGGCGGTGCTGCCCACCGTCAGCATCCACGGCCTGATCAAGTACACGAAACGGACCGGCAAGGCGGAGTGACCGCCTGCCGGCCATTTTTTATCATTTCGAAACCGGATTTAAGTCATTTGCGCCGCCCATGCTTAGGTGCTACACTTATTCGGAATCGTCGTATATACCGTAGAACCTGTGGAGGTCGAATATGAAGCCTGTCACCTGGATGTATGTCGGAGCGGGGATCCTGATCCTTGTCTCGTTGTGTTTTCTTGGGTATGGAGGATTGAATGTTGTCGGTTCCTTCGATCCTTCCATGGGTCAGAGCTACATGGGGCTGGGCATGGGCTTGATGTGCGTCGGCCTGTTGCTGGCGGCTGGCGGCATCGTGTTGATCGTCCTGGCCGTGCGCAAGACCCGCCAGGAGACCACCCAGAACGTGACCTACAAGGTCGACCTGCCCGGCCAGACCAAGATCGAACAGGTCAAGTGCCAGTCCTGCGGGGGGGTGCTGACCGCCGAGAACATCAAGATCGTCAACGGCGCGCCGATGGTCAACTGTCCCTACTGCCATACCGTCTATCAGATGACCGAAGAACCCAAGTGGTAGAGAAATCCTCGTTTACTGTACAAGCCTGATCGCAAGAAGGAGATCGCCATGAAACTCCGCCTGCTGGCCTCATTCATCCTGGTCGCGCTGATGATGACGATGGTCTCGAGCGTCGCGGCCCAGTCCTATTCGTTCAGCCTGGACCAGAACACGGTCAACGTCTACTGGAACGAGGACGGGACGATGGCGCTGGACTACCTGCTCGTCTTCAGCAACGACCCCGACGCGCATGTGATCGACTTCGTCGACCTGGGCATGCCGAACGACAACTACGATTGGAATTCGATCTCGGCGGACGTGGACGGCAACACGGTCAGCATCTCCTCCGATTTCCAGGGGGACGGACCGTACGGTTTCGCCGTCGACATGGGCGCCTACGCCATCCAGCCCGGTCAGACCGGACGGGTGCATGTCCGTGTCGGGCGGATCGACGGCGTGCTCTACCCGGATGACAACGAACCGGACACCTATGTGAGCGGTGTCTTTGCCCCGGCCTACTGGACGACCGCCCACGGCAGCACCAACCTGACGGTCTCCTTCCACCTGCCGCCGGGCGTCATGCCGCAGGAACCGCGCTACCACCCCGCCTCGGGCAACTGGCCGTGCAATGCCGAACCCGAGACGGCTTACGACGACCAGAACCGCATCACCTATAGCTGGGCCTGCCCGGGCGCCAACGGGTACAGCAAGTACACCTTCGGGACCTCCTTCCCCAGCCAGTACATCCCGGCCGGCGCGATCGTCACCCAGGCCGCCCCCTCCTTCAATTTCGACCCCTTTGCCATCTTCGGCGCGATTGCCAGCAACCTGGGCGGTTTTTGCTGCTTCGGCTTCTTCGTATTGATGTTCATCGGCGCGCCGATCCTGAGCGCGGTCAACGAGCGCAAGCGCAAGCTCAAGTATCTGCCGCCCAAGATCCAGATCGAAGGCCACGGCATCAAGCGCGGCCTGACGGCGGTCGAGGCCGGCCTGCTGATGGAGCAGCCGCTCGACAAGGTCATGACCATGATCCTGTTCGGCGTGGTCAAGAAGGGCGCCGCCACGGTCGTGACCCGCGACCCGCTCAAGCTGGAACTGGCCAGCCCGCAGCCGGCCGACCTGCATCCCTACGAGCAGGATTTCCTGACCGCCTTTGCCGGCGAGACGGAAGCCGCCCGGCGCAAGGGTCTGCAGGAGATGACCGTCAAGCTGGTCAACAGCCTGTCTGAAAAGATGAAAGGCTTCAGCCGCAAGGAGTCGGTGGCCTACTACCAGAGCATCATGGAGCGCGCCTGGCAGCAGATCGAACAGGCCGGCACGCCCGAGATCAAGAGCCAGATGTACGAAGATGCGATGGAATGGACCATGCTCGACAACGATTACGACAACCGCACCCGGCGCGTCTTCACCGGTCCGGTCTACGTCCCGATGTGGTGGGGACGCTACGACCCCGGCTACCGGCCGGCCTCTTCCGGCGGGGCGCCGTCCATGTCGGTGCCGACCTCCGGCCGGGTCAGCGTGCCCGGCTCGGCCTTCGCCGCTTCGGTCGTCACCGGGGTGCAGGGCTTCTCCAGCCGCGTGCTGGGCGATGTGCGCAGCTTCACCTCCGGGGTGACCAACCGCACCAATCCGGTGCCCAAGACCAGCAGCTCGAGCAGCGGCTGGAAGGGCGGCGGGGGCGGCGGCCGTTCGTGCGCCTGCGCCTGTGCCTGTGCCGGCTGCGCCTGCGCCTGCGCCGGCGGCGGACGCTGAACCCCTGCCGCATCAGCGGAACGATTTAAAGGTATCCATGTTGAAACGCTGGTTTGACCGAAAAACGGAGATCCTCCCGCCCACGCCGGGCCTGTACCATTACCGCCGCGAGGCGCAGGACGAAAAGGCGCGCCTGCACCTGCGCCTCGATCCGGACGGGCACGGCACGCTGGTGGTGAATGCCAACCGGGTCATGCATCTCAACCCGACCGCGGCGATGATGGCCTATTACACGCTGGAGGGCATCGAACCGGCCTCCGCCGTCCGGTCGATCTGCAAACAGTACAACGTGGGCCGCAGCCAGGTGCTGGCCGACCTGCAGGAGATCCGTTCCCAGCTGGAGGAACTGGCCCGCCCGGACGGCGCCTGCCCGATCCACGAACTGGGCCTGGAAACGGTGGCGCCCTTCTCGGCCCGCCCGACGGCTCCCTACCGCCTGGACCTGGCCCTGAGCTACCGCTGCAACAACGACTGCGCCCACTGCTACAACGTCGAGGGCCGTCCGATGCAGGAACTGACCACGGACGAGTGGAAACGGGTCCTCGAGCGTGCCTGGGAGCTGGGCATCCCGCACATCATCTTCACCGGCGGTGAGCCGACCCTGGTGGACGACCTGCCCGAGCTGATCGCCCATGCCGAAGGCCTGGGCCAGATCACCGGCCTGAACACCAACGGCCGCCGGCTCTCGGATGCGCGTTACGTCGAGACGCTGGTCGCGGCCGGCCTGGACCATGTCCAGATCACGCTCGAGTCGAACGACGCCGCCATCCACGACCGGATGGTCGGCTGCCACGGCGCCTTCCCGCAGACGGTGCGCGGCGTCCGCAACGTGCTGGCCGCGAAGCTGTACGTGATGACCAACACGACCATGCTGCGCACGAATGCCCACACCATCCCGGCCACCTTGGATTTCCTGGCCGAGCTGGGCGTGCCGACGGTCGGCCTGAATGCGCTCATCCACTCCGGGCGCGGCGCCCGGGTGGGCACCGGCCTGGTCGAATCCGACCTGACCCCGCTGCTGGAGACGGCCCGGCAGAAGGCCGAGGCGCAGGGCCAGAAATTGATCTGGTACACGCCCACCCAGTACTGCAATTTCGACCCGGTGCAGATGGACCTGGGCGTCAAGGGCTGCACGGCGGCCCTGTACAACATGTGCGTCGAACCGGATGGCGGGGTGCTGCCCTGCCAGTCGTATTACCAGCCGCTCGGCAACCTGCTGCGGGACGATTGGGACGCGATCTGGAACCATCCCCTGGCGGTGGGCTTGCGCGAGCGCAAAAGCCTGCCCGATAAGTGCGACGGCTGCCTGCTGGTCGCCGAGTGCGGCGGCGGGTGCCCGCTGCAGTTCGAGAAACCGATCGCCTTGGAGGCTGTGGCATGAGCAAACTGGATTGGGTCAGCGGCCTGCCGGCCGAGGTGACCGTCAGCGATGCCGGGGGGGTGCTGCTGGCCATGAACGACCGGGCGGAAGCCCTCTTCGCCAGCGACGGCGGGCGCGGGCTGATCGGCAGCAACATGCTGGACTGTCACCCGGAACCGTCGCGCAGCAAGCTGGTCGCAATGCTGGCCGACCATTCGACCAACGCCTACATCAGCGTCGGAAATGGAAAGAAACAATTCGTGTTCCAGGCCCCCTGGCAGCAGGACGGCCGTTATGCCGGCTTCGTCGAGATCTCCTTCGACGTGCCCGACGAGATCGCCCATTTCGTGCGGAAGTGAAGCATGGATGAACTCCTCCTTTCCTGGGTCAAGGAGTTCCCGGCTGCGGTCACGGTCTGCGACCGCGCGGGGATCATCCTGGAGATGAACGACAGATCCGCCCGCTCCTTCGAGAAGGACGGCGGCCGCGCCCTGATCGGCAGCAGCGTGTTCGACTGCCACCCCGACCCGGCGCGCGGCAAGCTGGAACGCCTGATGGAGGCTGCCCAGGCCAACGTCTACACGATCGAGAAGAACGGCGTCAAGAAACTGATCTACCAGACCCCCTGGTACCGGGACGGCGCGTATGCCGGTTTCGTGGAGTTTTCCTTTGAAATCCCCTTCGACCTGCCGCAGGTCCAGAGCAGTGGGTCCTAAGCGCAATCACGAAAGGAACAGGCCATGAGTGCATTCATCGATTGGGTCCGTGAACGCTTCACCCGGGTCCGCCCGCTGCCGGCGGAGACCCTGCATTACCAGTCCGCGCCGGACGAGCCGGCCTACCGCCTGCACCTGCGGCTGAACCGGGACGGCTCCGGCATCCTGATCGTCAACGCGGCCACAGTGCTGCATCTCAACCCGACCGCGGCGGAGTATGCCTATCACATGATCAAGGGTACGCCCTCCGAGCAGGTGGCGCGCGAGTTCGCCCGCCGCTACCGCGTCGGCCGCGAGACTGCCGGGCGCGACTTCGCCGATTTTCGCGATCGCGTCCAGGAGATGATCCATACCCCGGACCTCGACCCGACCTCCTTCCTGGATTTCGAACGCGTCAGCCCGCATTCGCAGGACCTGTCCGCACCGCTGCGCCTCGACTGCGCCCTGACGTACCGGCTGCCGGCCGGCACACAGGCCGATTACGCCCCGACCAAACGCGTCGACCGTGAACTGAACGCCGAGGAATGGATGCACATCATGGACATCGCCTGGCAGGCGGGCGTGCCGCACGTCACCTTCACCGGCGGCGAGCCGACCCTGCGCGAGGACCTGCCCGCCCTGATCGCCCACGCCGAGAAGAACGGCCAGGTCTGCGGCCTGCTCTCGGACGGCCTGAAGCTGGCCGATCCTGCCTACCGCAAGACCCTGCTCCAGACCGGCCTGGACCACCTGCTCTTCCTGCTCCAGCCGGACGAGAAGGCCTCCTGGAAAGCCCTCGAGGCGGTCCTGGCCGAGGACCTGTACACCACGGTGCATTTCACCGTTACGCCGCAGAACGTCCGCAAGGCGGATGACGTGCTGGAAAAGCTGGCCCGCTGCATGGTGACCAGCCTGTCGCTCTCCACGACGGATGCCGGTCTCAGCGAACCCATGGCTGCACTGCGCAACCAGGCGGCCGGCCTGGGTATGACCCTGCGCTGGGACCTGCCGGTGCCCTATTCCGCCGGGCATCCCGTGGCGGCCGAGGTGCTGGAGGACGCCGTCCCGGATGGGGCCGGCAAGGCCTGGCTGTATGTCGAGCCGGACGGGGACGTGCTGCCCGCCCAGGGCCTGTCAGAAACGATCCTCGGCAACCTGCTCCGCGATCCCTGGGAGCAGATCTACCGGAACTGACGCCACCCGGCGGGGCAGCCCCCCGCCGGGTTCTGCAAAAAGGAGGCTGTCATGACCCCCGCGATCCGGAAACGCCTTGTCCAGGTCCTGTTCCTGGTGCTGATCCAGGCGCTGCTGCTCTTCGTCTCGGTCTGGAAGTGGACCTGGTGGAACGCCTGGGCCTACCTGGGGCTGTACCTGGCTTTCCTGGTCTTCAACGCCTTCGTCCTGCTCAGGAGACACCGGGACCTGGTGGAGGAGCGCTCCCGGATCGGGCAGGGCACCAAGGGCTGGGACCGGGTCGTGGCTGGCATCAGCGCTTTTGGCGGCCTGCTGATCCTGATCCTGGCCGGGCTGGATGAACGCTTTGGCTGGCCGGGCAGCCTGCCGTTCTGGGTCCAGGTTTCGGCGTTTGCCCTGATGGCCGTCACCTACCCGCTTTTCACCTGGGCGATGGTCTCGAACAAATTCTTCGCCACCACGGTGCGCATCCAGACGGAGCGCGGACATGTCGTGCAGACCGGCGGCCCGTACCGATATGTACGCCATCCCGGGTATGCCAGCATGTTCTTCTCCTATCTGACCCTGCCACTGGCCCTCGGATCGCCCTGGGCCTGCGTCCCTGCCATCCTGCTGATCGGCAACCTGTTCGTGCGCACCGCCCTGGAGGACCGCACCCTGCAGCGCGAGCTGGAAGGCTACCGGGAGTACGCCAACCGCGTCCGCTACCGTCTCTTCCCGGGTATCTGGTGAACCCCGCCGTGATCGTGGATGAAAGGAAGGAAGGCATGAAGGATGCTGTCGAAATTGCTACTGTTTATTCCAGCCAGGGCTTTAACTGCGCCCAGTCCGTCTTTACCGCTTTTGCGGTCGGGAACGGTCTGGAGCAGGCCGCGGCCCTCAAGCTCGCTTCGATGTTGGGCGGCGGCTTGTCACGCCACGGCGAGGTCTGCGGGGCGGTCAGCGGGGCGTTGATGGCGCTCGGGCTGGCGCTCGGCAGCGACCGGCCGGAAGGCAAAGAGGATGCCTACCGTCTGGGGGACGATTTCCTGAAGCGTTTTCAGCACATTCACGGCACGCTGCTCTGCCGGGAATTGATCCACTTCGACCTGCAGACGCCCGAGGGGCTGGAACTGGCGCGGGCGAGCGGCGCGCTCAAGACGCGCTGCCCGGTCTTCGTGCGCGACGCCGCCGCGATCGCCGCGGCCATGCTCGCCGAACGCGAGGCTGGAAATCCCGTATAATCGCCTGCGCGTCCGGCACGCAGGCCGGGAACCCATTTACTGGAGATGATCATGACGAAACGGACCCTGATTCTGCTGCTCGCCGCCGTGCTGCTCTTCGGCAGCGCCTGCCTGTGCTCCCCGCTGAACTGGATCCCCTTCCAGACCCAGCCGCCGACGAAGGTCCCGCCGCAGGTCAGTTCGCCGACTCCGATCCCTCCCGAATGGGAGCAGGCCACGCCGGGGGCGGCGGATCTTTCCGCCTGCCTGGAACGACTTCCCGGCGTGCTGGTGGATGCCGAGAACGAGGACTTTCCCGGCCAGGAATTACCGATGGAATACACCCTGGCCGAGTATGCCGTCTCCGGTGACGAGCTGCTCAGCCCGGAGTTCCCCCCCGTTCCCGCCCGCTACGGGATGGAGGCCTATCAGAACGACCCGACCCGCCTGGAGCAGATCTGGCAATTCGTCGCCGACGTCATTCCATCCGGTGAGCGGACGATGATCTCCCGCTTCATTCTCTACACGGACGGGGTCAGCGGTTCGCTCGGCGCGATCGAGCAGACCGACGATCCGCACCTGTGGAGCCTGCAGCTCGACGTGCTCGACTCGGCGTACTATCCGCTGCTCTCGACCACGCTGATCCATGAACTGGCCCATCTGATTACCGTACAGGAGGCCCAGCTGACCGTGAACGGGGAAACGGACGGCGGCAAGCCGCAGGGCCAGTCAGCCCCGGCTTGCGAGAATTACCAGATGTTCGAGGGCTGCTCCACGGACAGCGCCTACCTGACCCGCTTCTATGACCGCTTCTGGCCGGATATCTATGCCGAGTGGGAAGAGATCGACGCCATCCCGGACGAATCGGAGCGCGAAACCGCCCTGGACGATTTTTACCGGCAGCATGTGGATGAGTTCGTTTCCTGGTATGCGCCCACCAATCCGGAGGAGGACCTGGCCGAGTCGTTCATGTACTTTGTCTTCTCCGGACGTCCCAGCGGCGATACGCTCCTGGAAGAAAAGATCCTGTTCTTCCACGATTTCCCCGCACTGGTCACCCTGCGCGACCAGCTCCAGGACGGGCTGTGCGCCTACCTGCCGCCGGAATGAGCAACGCCCTCGGCCCCGACGACGGGAAACCCATCCCCGAATCCTACTGGGTCGTGCCGGGCAGCTTCCTGGCCGGGCAGTATCCCGCCTCGACGCGCGGCGACGATTTCGCCACCCGGCAGCGTCTGACCTCCTTCCTGAACCTCGGTTTCGACACCTTCTTCGACCTGACCGCTCCAGGCGAACTGCCAGGGTATGACACCGTGCTGCGCGAGGAGGCCGCCCATTACGGCCTGCCGGTCGAGCACCGCCGTTTCCCGGTCGGCGATTTCGGCCTGCCCTCGCCGGAAGGGATGCGCTCCCTGCTGGAGGCCCTCGACGCGGCACTGGGCGCCGGACGGCGGGTCTACCTGCACTGCTGGGGCGGGATCGGGCGCACCGGCACGGCGGTCGGCTGCTGGCTGGTCCGGCATGGGCTGGACGGCGAGCGTGCGCTGCAGCGCCTGGCTGGACTGTATGCCACTGCCGGGCAGAGCCGCCAGCACCCGCGTTCCCCCGAAACCGACGCCCAGGTGGACTTCATCCGCACCTGGAAGGACTCCTGATGGACTGGCATGCCCGCTTCAGCCAGCAGGCCGGCTGGACGCGCCAGCTGCGCAGCTATCTCTTCGCACAGGCCGGGCTGACCGCCGCCGCCCGCATCCTGGAGGTGGGCTGCGGGACGGGGGCTGTGCTGGCAGACCTGGCGGTCCCGGCTGCGGTCCACGGGCTGGACATCGATCCGCTCCGCCTGGCGGAGGCGCGAGGGCATGCTTCTGGGGCGCGCCTGGTCTGTGGGGATGCCCTGCATCTGCCGTATCCGCAGGGCGTCTTCGATCTGGTCTTCTGTCATTATCTGCTGCTGTGGGTCGGTGACCCGCTGCAGGCGTTGCTCGAGATGAAACGCGTCACCCGTCCGGGCGGCGCGGTGCTCGCACTGGCCGAACCGGATCACACCGCCCGCATCGACCGGCCGCTCAGGCTGGCCCGGCTGGGTCGCTGGCAGACCCGGGCCCTGCAGCGCCAGGGGGCGGATCCCGGCCTGGGAGGAAAACTGGCCGGCTTGTTCCGCCAGGCCGGGCTGTCGCTGCTCGAGACCGGCACCCTGCAGACCGGTCCCGGGTCCCAGGCGGGTTCCGCGGACGAGCGCGAGCTGGAATGGGCGGTGCTCGAATCCGATCTGGCCGGGCGGGTCCGGCCGGCGCGGCTGGAACGGCTGAAGCGCCTCGACGAGCGTGCCTGGCGAGCCGGACGCCGCCGCCTGGTCGTACCGACCTACTTTGCCTGGGGGCGGGTCGGGCCCGATGGTATAATCCTTAACGGAGAACCCGCGTGACCGAATCCCTGCCCGAGAACGATCTCCAGCCGACAGCACAGCCCCCGGAAACCCCGGCCGGTTTGCAGGAATGGAAGCATTTCTTTCGCGAGCTGTTCGAGACGCTCGGCCTGGCGGTGGTGCTCTTTCTGGTGATCAACCTGCTTTCCGCCCGCGTACGCGTGGAGGGCTATTCGATGCTGCCCACGCTTGACAACGGGCAGTACGTGCTGGTCAGCCGCATCTCCTACGCGCTGGGCGGGATGCAACGCGGCGACGTGATCGTCTTCCGGCCGCCGATGTACCCGGAGGAGGAGTTCTTCCACCGCCTGCTCGGCCTGCCGGACCTGAGCCACGATTACGAAGACTACATCAAACGCATCATCGGCCTGCCTGGCGAGACGGTGTCGGTCAGCGGCGGGCAGGTCTTCATCGACGGGATCCCGCTCAACGAGGCGTACATCGCCGCGGCGCCGGATTACGACGGCGAATGGATCGTCCCGGAGGGGCAGCTGTTCGTGCTCGGCGACAACCGCAACAACTCGGCCGATTCGCACCAATGGGGCTTCCTGCCGGAAGCGAACGTCCTCGGCAAGGCCCTGTTGATCTACTGGCCGTTCTCCGATTGGGGTGTGCTGCGCTCGGACACGACCGTGCTGGCTGCACCCTGATCTGGATGGAAATTCATTTAATGGAACCTTGTCATGGATGACGAAAAAAAAGAATCCTATCCCTGCACCGAATGCCAGGCAGGCATGATGCACCTGCGCTATCTGACCTATTTCACCTGGCTGGGTGAGGAATTGGTGACCGTGCCCAATTTCCCGGCCTGGGTCTGCGATGTCTGCGGGCGGCGCGAGTACGACCAGCGCGCCATCACCTGGCTGGTGACCATGCTCAACCCCGAGACCGGCAAACCCGCCGCGGCCCGCCGGCATGCTCGTCCGCCGCTCGAGAAACCAGGGACGAGCCGGCCCGTGCCCCCCGAGTAAATTCGACTGGAGCCGTTGCATGTCCGAGACCAGCAGCACCCACCGCATGATCTCCGCCGACTTCCTGACCCCCAGCTACCGCCTGGTCGGGGAAATGATGGTCCCCACCACCGGCGTGGTCGGGATGATGAACGACACCACCACTTCGTTCATGGAAGTGCTGGATGCCAAGCTGGCCCGCCTGCACATGCCCACCAAGCTGGTAGGGGAGTATAAGGTCGTCGACCTGGTCAAGAACAATGTCTTCGCTGTCTGCCTGACCCGCCGCGAGGACGTCGGCCCGCAGGCGCTGGCGCGCGGCGGTTACCAGAACCTGATCAAGTACCCGATCCGCGTCACCACCCAGGTTTACGAGCTGGAGGGGACGTTCGAGTGGACCGGCCGCTTCGACTTTGCCACCGTCATGGTCGAGGGGACGCGCGACTTCATCCCGCTGTACAACGCCACGCTGCGGGCGATCCTGATCCCGCTGCTCAAGATCGAGAGCCCGGCGATCCTGTTCAACCGCAAGCAGGTGGACATCCTGGCCCTGGCCTCCGACAAGAAGGACTGATCCCGCCCAAATCCTGAGCGCCGGGCTTGCCCGGCGCTCTTTGTTTTTCAAGGATCTTCTCTGCGCTCTCCAGGGTTAATCCTTTTCCCGGTCCGAAAGCGCTTGACCCGCGTCCAAGGCAGTGGTAAAATCCGCCCGCTCGGTGAAGGCGGCTTCGAGCCGCCGCACACCGTGCCGCTGACATGAGTCAGCGGCAGTTCCATGCCCCCATCGTCTAGTGGACCAGGACGCAGCCCTTTCAAGGCTAAAACCGGAGTTCGAATCTCCGTGGGGGCACCAGGGTAAAGAACCGCCAGTCAGGCGGTTTTTGCGTTAATCCCAAAGCCACGAAAGGGGAGGATCTGCGACGCTCCAGGCACATCGGGTGCGCCTCTTTGTGCTACACTGAGGCCATAGAAAAGAGGCGACATGAGGCGTAAAACACTTCTCGTTCTTCCGTTCGTCTTCGTCCTGATGCTGGCCTGCAACCTGGTCTCGGGTGCATCCACGCCCCTCCCCACGGGATCAGCGCAGGGTCAAAACCTGCCGCCCACCGGTCCGGCTCCGGCAGCGACCGATGCCGCCACGGCCACAAGCGATGCGACCGCCCTCATCCAGGCCGCCCCGGTCGAGATCGAGGGCGTGGCGTATACAGCCTATCAGATCCCCGGCGACCCGTTCCGTTTCGTCTGCCAGGAGCCGTGCCCATTGGATCTGGATTACCTCTACGCCGAATACGCCGGCTTCCGCAGTGCCCATGCCAGCCTGATCCGGTTGACCGGCGTGGACACCCTGGCCGAGCTCCAACCCGTGGACATGCATCTGGACCTTACAGACAGCATCTGCGGGGATGCTCCCTACGGTCACGCCTATGTCTATGCTGGTGTGCATCGGGCCTATACCTGCAGCGACGGGCCGGGATATTACCCCACGCTCGAGGAGAAGATCGCGAACGCAGTGCTGCCAGCCGGACAGTATTTTCCGCTCCACGAATACATGCATACGCTCTTCTTCGGCAGACTCTCCGGTTCGGCGGGGAATTTCCAGGATTACCGGGCCGCGTTCTTCCACGATTACGTCGTCCCGCTCCCCTCGTATGCGATCGGGATCCTGGACCCGGCGGAATTCTGTTCCACCCGCGACCTGGCTCCCGGGGATTACGGCGGGTGGCTGATCAATGAACTCTGCCGGCAGAATGGTTTCCAGTTGACCGACCTGGGGCAGAGCCTGATCGAGCTGGACGCGTTGTACCAGTCCGGTGGAGGCCTGGTTTCCCAGGAAGGGTACGAGCATCCCGCGCCGAGCGTGGCCCAGTATCGTGACATTCTCAACGGGTTGCTGGGCAGCGACACGACGCAGGCCTTTGCCCTGGCCTGCTGGCCGCCCGAGTTGTTCGGGAACAGCTATCAGCCAGCTCCCGTCTGTGCCTCCTCTGCAAGCAGCGGTACGGCAACTCCGATTCCGTAAGCGGTGCCCGCGATTGAGCGGGATTTGGTTGCATCCTGCGATTGCCACCGGAAAATCGCGGGCGGTCCCGTTGCTGGCTGCGCATCCCCATTCTGGGGGATTTTAAAAAAAATTATAACGATCTGGCAGGTAATCTCGACTATAATAAATGGAGCCCCAACCCGGGCGTTCGATTTTATTTCTTACTTACCCGAAAGGATGATCCGATGAGCATGCTGAGCAAGATCTTCGAAAAGCTTGGTCTGAAGAAGGCCGAAGCCCCCGCCAAGCCGGCTGCCAAGCCCGTCATGACCAAGGCCCCCGATTGGCGCCCGTCCCAGCTTCCGACCAAGCCGGCGGCCAAGGCGATGGAGATGGTCGACGTGACCGCCATGCTCGATGAACTGACCAAGAAGATGTCGGTCCCGACCAATTGGCGCGTCTCGATCAACGACCTGATGGCCATCCTCGGCATGGACCACAAGCCGGATGACATCAAGGCCCTGGCGGTCGAACTGGGCTGCCCCGAGTCCGAGATGGGCGATTCCTACAAGCGCAACGTCTGGACCCACAAGGCCCTGCTGAAGAAGATCGCCGAGAACGGCGGCCGCCTCCCGCAGGAACTGCTGGACTGATCGGATCTGCAATAAAAAAACCGGGCACACTGTACAGTGTGCCCGGTTCGCGTTTCAACGCCAGGGGTTGACCTACTTCGTATTCGGTTTGCGGCGCAGGGGAATGAGCAGCAGGAAACCGACCGCGATCAGCACTTCGCCGATCTGCACGCCGGTGGCCTGCCACGGACCGAAGACCGGCACGCGCGGGAACCCCTGCGTGCCCAGGCCGAACACGTCCGCCATGCCAGTGAAGACCGCCACCACGTACCCGGTGGCCACCAGACGGGAACCGATGTCGGCGGCGATGGTCCGCTCGCCATGGCGCCAGAAGGCCATCAGGCCGACATACCCGCCGATGCAGATCACCCCCAGTCCGATCAGGAAGACGGCGATCTGCACGAAGCCGACCACCGGGCTGCGGTCCAGGCCGAAGAGTGCCGGGCGGGCGCCGACCAGGAAGACCAGCAGCCCGAGCAGGGCGATCGATAAACCGAACCGGATGCGGCTGCGCGACGGCAGTCCTTCCGGGGATGTGTTGGGGGAAATGGATGCGGGTTGGGATCTTTTCATGCAGGCAGGTGATCGTGCAGGTGTCGCAGCCAGTTGCCGCCGAGGACGGCCGCGACATCGGCGTCATTATACCCTTTCGCGGCCAGCTTCGGGCCAAGTTTCCCCAGGTCGGCGATGCTCTCGTACTCGACCGGCACGTCGTTCAGGCCAAAGCCGCCGTCGAAGTCGCTGCCATACCCGACGTGCCGGGCATCCCCGGCGATCTGGCAGATGTGGTCCACGTGGGCGACGAGCATGTCCAGCGGGACCAGGTCGCGCCGGTCGCCGCGTTTCCAGCCGTAGTTCAGGAACCGGCAGCTGGGCACCAGTCCGATTACGCCATCCCGGGCCACCAGGGCGCGGATCATCCCATCGCTCAGGTGGCGGTTGTGGGCGTATTCGGGGATGAGCGCCGCGGCGTTGGCATGGCTGGCGATGATCGGGCCGGGGTACAGGTCGAGCGCCTGGCGGGCGGCCGGCTCGTCCATGTGGCTGATGTCGAGGGTGAAATTGAAATCGGCCATGGCCTTGAGCAGCTGCCGCCCTTCGTCCGTCAATGGACCGGGTTCGCGCGTCCCGCCGGAATAGCGCGTCGCGCCCCAGGCCAGGCCGATGATGCGCAGGCCGCGCTGCCACCATTCGTCCAGTGCATCCGGGTTGCGGATGCCGTCCGCGCCTTCCATCAGCGGCACCAGCCCGACCGGATGTCCATCCGGCGCGTCGCTTTCCCAGTGTCGGATGGTCTCCGCCAGGGCGACCTGCGAGAGAACCAGGCGGAACTTGCCGGGATGGCGGTCGGCCAGTTCGTGATAGGTGTCGAGCTGCTGCCGGTAGAGGCGGTTCGCCTGCTCCGCGTCGGCATAGGTAATGTCCACCCACTCGGTCTTCTTGCTTGCCGGAAGGACGAACAGCGTGCCGAAAACGATCGCCACCCGCCCGGCCTGATATTCGGGCCAGCCGATCAGAGCCGGCCCTTCATGTTCGAGGATGACGGGGCGCTCCAGCTCTTCCTGGCGGCGCGTCGCAGCCACCGGCAGGGTGTAATCCCGTCCGTTGGCAAGCATGTTCCAGGCCAGGTCCTGGTGGGCGTCGACGATCAACGGTCCGGTCATATTTGTTGAGAAACCCGGTTTCGTGATGAGACCGGGTTTCTGTCGTTTACTCGTTGGGGGTTTCCTGCTGCCCGCCTTCCGGCGGGGCAGGTTCCGCGGGTGGCTCGGCAGGCGGTTCGGCCAGCTCCAGGTTGACGCCTTCCAGATCGATCTGTTTCAGATCGAGATCCTTGTAGGCGCCCGAATCCACCTTGCGCAGGCTCAGGCCGATGCGGCGCTGGTCCGGGTCGATGCGGATGACCCGCAGGGTGACCACGTCGCCTTCGTGCAGTCCGGCTTCGCGCGGGTGCTCGATGCGGCTCTCGCTGATCTCAGAAATGTGGATCAGGCCTTCCAGGTCGCCTTCCAGGCGGGCAAAGGCGCCGAACTTGGTCAGGCGGGTGACGACCCCCTCGACCAGCTGGCCGACCTTGAACTTGCCGGACTTGTTCTGCCAGGGATCGTTCTGCAGGGCACGGATCGACAGGCCGATGCGGTGCTTCTCGCGGTCGATGTTGATCACTTTGACCTGGACTTCCTGCCCGACTTCCAGCACCTCGGAAGGATGCTGGACGCGGTCCCAGGAGATCTCGGACAGGTGCACCAGGCCGTCGGCGCCGTTGATGTTGACGAAGGCGCCGAACTCGGCCAGGCTGGTGACCTTGCCGGTGTAGATCTCGCCTTCCTTCAGCGATTCGATGACGCGCTCCTTGATCGACTGGCGCGTCTCGCTCGAGGCGGCACGTTCGGAGAGGATCAGGCGGCGGCGTTTGCGGTCGACTTCGACGACGCGCACGGTGATCGCCTCACCGACCATCTTGGCGTAGCGCTGGTCGGGGGTCTCACCGGTCAGGGCCATGCGGCGGCTGATGCCCAGCTGGGAGGCCGGGACGAAACCGCGCAGACCATGCACAGGGACGATGATGCCGCCCTTGTTGAAGCCGTCGATCTTGCCGTCGTAGGAACTGCCGTCTTCGAGCATTTTCTCGACCTCACCCCAGCCCTTCTGTTCCTGGGCGCGGGTGAAAGAGAGAACGACGTTGCCGCTCTCGTCTTCCGAGGAGAGCACGTAGACCAGGATCTCCTGGCCGACCTGCAGCGCGGCGCGGTCGTCGGCCGGGATCGATTCCAGCTCGCGGCCGGTGATCACGCCTTCCGATTTGGCTCCCACGCTGACCAGGATCTGACTGGGGCCGATGCTGGCGACCATGCCGGTGCGGATCTCCCCGGGCTGGGGAAAATCAAGCGCCAATCCCTCCTGGTTGAGGAGGGTTTCCATGTTGTTGTTGGGCGTGCCGTCGGCGGTATTGTTGCTCTCAGGCATGTCCCCCTGCCCGAGAAGGGCGTCATTTTGTTCCATATATGAGAAACTCCGGAGGATAAGATAACGGAGATTATACAGGCGAATGGGTTTGTTGACAATCCCTGCCTGCTTTTAATGGGAAAACAGGCGGACGCTTGTCTGCCTGCCAGGATCCGAAAATCGGTTGATCTATGGGTTTCGGTCAGCCCGGGGTGAGGGGCGCGGTTGACGCAGGCCCCAGACGGCGCCAATCAGCATGATGCCGATCACGACCAGCGCCAGGGAGATGATGCCGTCCGTATTGCCGACCGCATACGCCGGGACTGGCGTGGATCCCGCCTCGGGCGTCTGGCTGGGTGCCAGGGTCGATTGCGGCGTGGCAGTCGGGAGGGTGGATGGGTTGCTGGCGAATGCTTGCAGCGTGCCGGTCAGGAAGGTAGCGGACAGCAGAAGCAGAATCAGAATGAGCAGCCAATGGGGGAGGCGATGGGGTTTCATGAGCGCCCCAAGTATATCAGAATCCAATCCAGCGTGAGATGCTGGATGGTTGGGCCAACAAACACCCGCAACGGGGTGTTTGAAGGTTTGGCGGAGAGGGCGGGAGACGATGCATCCCCTTTCGGGGGCCCCGCGGACCGGAACGACAAACACCCCGCAACGGGGGTGTTTGAAGGTTTGGCGGAGAGGGCGGGAGACGATGCATCCCCTTTCGGGGGCCCCGCGGACCGGAACGACAAACACCCCGCAACGGGGGTGTTTGAAGGTTTGGCGGAGAGGGCGGGAGACGATGCATCCCCTTTCGGGGGCCCCGCGGACCGGAACGACAAACACCCCGCAATGGGGGTGTTTGAAGGTTTGGCGGAGAGGGCGGGATTCGAACCCGCGAACCTTGTGGGTTACACGCTTTCCAAGCGTGCGCGCTAAGCCAGCTACGCGACCTCTCCGTAAGGGCGGGCGAATTATACCAAAGAATCCAATGCAATGGAGCGCCGGACGAGGCGACCGACCGCCGCCAGGCGCCGGATGTTGCTCCAGCGCCGGACCGGGGCCGCTAGCTGCCAGGCCAGGAAACCGGCCAGGCCGCGCGGGGCGAACCACTCGATCTGTACCAAGCGTGTGCCATTCATTTCCGGCAGGATCCGCCATTCGGTCCAGCGCTGTCCGGAAGGGGAATCGCCCGTCTTCCACCGCAGGCTGCAACCGGACTCCCGGTTCTCGATGTGTCCCGTCCCCCCGTGGGCTGCGTTGCCTGTTTTCCTGCAGACGGCAAGCAGTACTTCGGCTCTGGCTGCGAGCCTGATCTGACGCAGTTCGATCAAAAAGCCGTCCAGCTTTAACCGCTGGGCCTGCCGGCGCGGATCGATGACCAGATCCACGTTGTGCGGGGCAAGGCTGTCGATGGCCTGCTGGATCGCCAGTTCATAATCGAGCAATTGCACCGCGGGAAAGACCAGCCGTGCCGAGGCCTCGCGCACCAGGCTGTCCGCCTGCAGCCCTTCGATCAGCGGGTGGGCGATGGATGCCGGGACCGGCGTCAGGCGGTCCACCAGCAGGGTCATCAACCAGACCGGGATCCCTGGCAGGGCGAAAAACGAACGGCGCAGACCGCGGCGGCGGGCGTATGCGAGCATCAAGCCTGCATAGGTCAGAACCTGCGCGCCCCCGATCTCGTAAATTCCCCCGGCTGGCGCCGGGTCTTCCAAAGCTGCCAGGAGGTAGGCGAGCACATTCTCGGCGGCGATCGGCTGGGTCCGGTTCTGCAGCCAGGCAGGTCCGGCCAGGATCGGGAGCTGCTCGGTCAGGAAACGGATCATCTCGAAGGAGATGCTTCCCGTTCCGAGGATCACCCCGGCACGAAATTCGGTCACCGGCACGCGGCCGGAGCGCAGGGCGTCGCCGGTCTCGATGCGCGAGCGCATATGCGCGGAGATGCGCGCCTGCGGATCGGCCAGCCCTCCCAGATAGATGATGTGTTCCAGCCCGGCGGAATCGGCGGCTGCGGAAAAATTACGCGCGGCCTGCAGGTCCCGCTGCGGGTACTGGCGTCCGCTGGACATGTTGTGGACCAGGTAATAGGCGGTTCCCACACCGTCCAGGGCTTTGTCCAGACTGTGCGCCCCGGCCAGGTCGCCTTCGACGATCTCGACTCGTCCGGCCCAGCCGCGGCCGGGCAGAGTCTCCCGGTTCCGCACCAGACAGCGGACGGCATTGCCGCGCTCGAGCAGCAGCGGAACGAGCCGGCCGCCGATGTAGCCGCTGGCACCGGTGACCAGGACCGGCTTGGTCATGCCGGTCCCAGGCGGTACGAGGCGCGCTTCTCGGCGTGTTCGACGATTTTACGGATCAGGGCGTTGAAGATGATCCGGTGGATCGGGTACAGCGCGTACCAGTAGACCAGCCCGGGCAACCCCTTCGGCTCGAAGAAGGCGGTCTGGATCACCAGGCTCCGACTCCCGGACTGCGGCAGGACATCGAATTGCAGCCAGGCCAGCCCGGGGACCTTCATTTCCGCCCGCAGGCGCAGCAACCGGTCGGGTTCGAGCGCCTCCACGCGCCAGAAATCGAGCGCATCGCCCACGCGCAGTTCGTCCGGGTGGCGCCGCCCGCGCCGGAAACCCGGTCCGCCGACCATCCGGTCGAGGATGCCGCGGGCCAGCCAGACCCAGTCGGCGTACAGCCAGCCGCGTTTTCCGCCCAGGCCGGTGAAAACCTGGTAGACCGTCTCGGCCGGGGCCGCGGCGATGCGCTGCCGCTGCTCGAGCAGCAGCCCTTCACGGGTGGTGAAGGCGACCGGGAAGGCATCCCCTGTGGCTGAGTACTGGGCGTCGCTCCAGGTGGTTTCGACCTGGTCGGCGGCGATGCGCGCCAGGGCGCGATCCAGCGAGGTCCAGTAGCTGCGCGGGTGGATGGTCGGGAAGAACCTGCGGGCCGAGCTGTCGCGCACCACGACCTCGTTGCGCATGCCTTCGATCAGGGCATGCGCAAGCGGGGCCGGGATGGGCGTGATCCACGAGAGCCAGGTGGCGCAGACGTTGAGCGGCAGGTAGGGAAGGGTCCACATGATGCGGCGCAGGCCGCGGGCGCGGGCATAGGCGCGCATCATGTCGTGATAGGTGAGGATGTCGGCTCCGCCGATCTCGACCACGCGGTGGCTGCCGATCTGTGCAGCCGGGAGTTCCAGGGAGGCGATCAGGTAATCCAGCACGTCCCGGACCGAGATGGGCTGGATGCGTGTGTTGACCCAGGGCGGGCAGAGCATGACCGGCATGCCCTCGACCGTGTATCGCATCATCTCGAATGCCGCGCTCCCGGAACCGACGATGACCGCGGCCTGGAATTCGATCACCGGCACGCCGGATTCGGACAGGATGCGGCCCACTTCCTGGCGGGAGCGCAGATGAGGGGAGAGGCTGTGCTGCGGGTCGCCAAGGCCTCCGAGGTAAACGAAGCGCTTCACTCCGGCCTGCTTTCCCGCCAGGCCGAAGTGACGGGCTGCCTGCAGGTCGCGTTCGCGGAAATCGTCCTGGCCGCTCATGCTATGGATCAGGTAGTACGCGGCCTGGACGTTGCGCATGGCATCTGGCAGCGTTTCGGGATTGATCGCATCCCCCTGGACGACCTCGATGCGCGGCAGCCAGGCACGCCCCTGCAACTGGGCTGGATGCCGGGCCAGCACGCGCACCCGGTACCCGGCTTCCAGCAGACGCGGGACGAGCCTTCCGCCGACATAGCCGGTTGCCCCGGTGACCAGGATCGTGTTCATGATTTGATTATAGTAGAAACACACGGCTTATCATGGAAAAGCCGTGTGTGTTTGGGTTATTTGGCTGCGGTGGCCAGTGTCACGATTTTTTCGCTGCCGTTGAGCGGATCGGTCTTCTTTTTTACCGGCTGCGGCTGGACAGGGATGTCTCGGGCCGGCAGCAGGCCGAAGCGGCTGGCGCCCAGGTAAAGGATCTCCAGGATCAGGTCCTCATAGGAAATCCCCTCGGCAACAGCCTGGATGCACAGATCGCTGTACCCCGGGGTCAGACCCGGAAGCGTGTTGATCTCGAGCAGGCGCGGGTTGCCCTGTTCGTCCAGGCGGATATCGGTGCGGGAGACGTCCAGGGCACCGAGGATGACATGCGCCCGGTAAGCCAGGCGGTGAAGTTTCCTGGCAAGTTCGGGTTCGATCGGGGCCGGGCAGAGATATTCCGGGGCCCCATCCGTGCCGACCGACTGGGCCTTGGCATCGATGCCGTAGACCCCCGGGGTGATCGAGCGGCTGCTGTCCAGTTCCAGCACCGGCAGGCGGTGGAAACCGTCCTTGTCGTACCATTCGGGGTGCCGGGAGTAAAGGATCGTGTCGTGGCGACCCAAGACGCCGACCGTGAATTCGCGCCCGGGCAGGAAGGTTTCGACCAGCGCCGGCTGATGATACATGCGGATGACGTACTCGGCGCGCTCGCGCAACTCGGCTTCGTTGTTGACAATGGCGCGCGCATCCACGCCCATGCCGGTGCCTTCCCGGGCCGGCTTGACGAAGAGCGGGAAGCGGTGCATCTCCGGGCGCAGCGGCTCGTCCCCGAAGGTGAACTCCTGGAACGGGGCGACCGGCAGGTTGCGGTCACGCCAGATGCGCTTGGTCAGCGTCTTGTCCAGGGAAATGGCGTTGGTCAGGACGCGCGAGCCGGTGTATGGGATCTTGAACAGTTCCAGCAGAGCAGGCGTCTGGGCTTCGCGCGCGTCCCCCCCCAGGCCTTCGGCGATGTTGAAACAGATATCGGGTTTGGCTTCTTTCAGAGCGAAGGGCAGGTTGGCGTCGGCGGGGATGAAGAGCGTCTTGTGGCCGTCGGTCTCGATCGCTGCCCGGATCTTGTTGATCGTTTCGATGTAATCGTAATCCGCGCCGGCATCCGGAGGAACATCGGGCGGGAGAGGCTTGTCGTGTTCTTTGATGTTGGCAAGCACGGCGACCCGCCAGGGACGCGCAGGGCGCGGGGCGGGACTGGGAGGTTTTTCGTTTTCCTTCTCTTGGATCGGGGTTGTCATGGCCATCCTCTACATAAATTGTGTACGAATTTGCGTTGCGAGTATACGCCATTCTGTTGAAATGGCAAGGGTATGTAGGCAAATGCCCGCAACTGGACAAGCCCCGCTCTTTCAGGTATGATTAGCCCGCTTGGTTCAGCCCGTACCACTAAATGAAAATCAGGCCCGTGGAGGCAGTTCGTCCGCATGGACTCGATTGTGCAATTGGTGGAGGATTTACCCGCAGCCCATGGCATGCCCGGATGTGATCTTCTGATCCGGGTTTTTGCGCGGAATAAATCGGAAGAACTGGCGGGGCAGAAGAATATCCGTTGGAGGCCAAATGGCAGACCTCATTAAACAGATCACGAGCGACCTTCAGAAACAGATCGAGGAATTCAAGCCCGAGATCGGCATCAGCGATGTCGGTACGGTCATGGAAGCCGGCGATGGCATCGCCCGCGTCAGCGGGCTGGCCGAAGTCCGTTCCCAGGAACTGGTCCAGTTCCAGAACGGTGTGATGGGGATCGCCTTCAACCTCGAACAGGAAGTCGTCGGTGTGATCATCATGGGCGATTATTCCGAGATCTCCGAAGGGATGCGCGTGCGTTCCACGGGGCGCATCGCCTCCGTCCCGGTCGGGGAAGGGATGATCGGACGCGTGGTCAACGCCCTGGGTGAACCGGTGGATGGCAAGGGACCGATCGTCTCGACGGGTTACCGCCCGATCGAACGCATCGCAGCCGGCGTGGTCGAACGCCAGGACGTCGACACCCCGGTCCAGACCGGCATCAAGGCGATCGACTCGATGATCCCGATCGGCCGCGGCCAGCGTGAGTTGATCATTGGCGACCGCCAGACCGGCAAGACCGCCATCGCCATCGACACGATCATCAACCAAAAAGGCAAGGACCTGATCTGCGTCTACGTCGCCATCGGCCAGAAGAAGGCCGCCGTGGCCCGTACGGTCGCCCTGCTCGAGCGCTACGGCGCCATGGAACATACCGTCGTGGTGGTCGCAGCGGCCGACGAGGCTGCCGCCCTGCAGTACATCGCCCCCTACGCCGGCTGCTCCATCGGCGAGGAGTTCATGGAAACCGGGCGCGACGCCCTGGTCATCTATGACGATCTGTCCAAACACGCCTGGGCCTACCGCCAGGTGTCCCTGCTGCTGCGCCGCCCGCCTGGGCGTGAGGCCTACCCGGGTGACATCTTCTACCTGCATTCCCGCCTGCTCGAGCGTGCCTCCCGGCTGGCGAACCGATATGTCCTCGTCCCGGTCGATTTCAAGGAACCCCTGGCGGGCGAGAAGGACGGTATCGATGGCAAGCAGTATGGCGGCCCGCGCGGCGCGCACGATGCCGGGGAGGCCCGCAAGGCGCTCAAGAACCCGGACGGCTTCAAGATCGTCAAGGTCAGGGGCACCGGCGGTTCCCTGACCGCCCTGCCGATCATCGAGACCCTGCTGGGCGACGTCTCGGCTTACATCCCGACCAATGTCATCTCGATCACCGACGGCCAGATCTACCTGGTCAACAACCTGTTCAACGCCGGCATCCGTCCGGCGGTGGATGTGGGCATCTCCGTTTCGCGCGTGGGCGGCGCGGCGCAGACCAAGGCCATGAAACAGGTGGCCGGCAAGCTGCGTCTCGACATGGCCTCCTATCGCGAACTGGCCGCATTCGCCCTGATGGCCTCCGACCTGGACAAAGCCACGCAGGCCCAGCTGACCCGCGGTCAGCGCATGCAGGAGATTCTCAAGCAGCCGCAGTACGAACCGATGGCGCTTGAAAACCAGGTGATGGTCTTCTTCGCCGGGACGAACGGTTACGCCGATGCCATCCCGCTGGAGAAGATGAAGAAATGGGAAACCGATCTGATCCGCTACCTGGGCACATCCCACCCCGATCTGGGACGGGACATTGCCGAGCGCAAGCAGATCAGCCCCGAGACCGAAAAGAAACTGCGCGAAGCGCTCGAAGCCTTCCGAGCCACCTGGTCGAACTGAGGATAAGGATCCATGGCTTCTGCCCGTGAAATGCGGATGCGGATCCGCAGCGTCAAGAACATCTCGCAGGTGACGCGCGCCCTCGAAGCGGTCAGCGCCAGCAAGGTGCGCAAGGCCGTCGCCGCCGTTCAGGCGACGCGCGCCTACGCAACCAAGGCCTGGCAGGTGCTCACGCACGTGGCCAGCCAGCCGGGACGCGAATCCCTGCATCCCCTGCTGACCCGCCGCGCGTTGGTGAAGAAATCCCTGGTGGTGGTGATCAGCGGGGACCGCGGCCTGGCCGGCGCGTACAATACCAACATCGTCCGCCATATCGCCCAGCACTTCGATGCCTTTGCCAACCCGGTCGAGTTCATTGCCGTTGGGCGCAAGGGCCGCGACATGCTGATGCGGCGGCGCAAACCGGTGCTGGCCGAGTTCAGCAACCTGCCGGCAGCCCCGTCCTTTGTGGATGTATCGGCCATCGGCCGTCTGGCCGTGGACGATTTCCTTGGCGGCGAATTCGATGAGGTCTGGCTGGTCTATACCCGTTTCCTCGGCATGAGCCGGCAGGAGCCGGTGGTCAAGAAGCTGCTCCCGCTGGAGATCGGCGAAGGTCAGGACCGGGTGCAGGATTTTGCCCACCATCATCTGACTGCCGCGTATGTGTATGAACCTGCCGAGCGCGAGATCCTCGATGAGATCATCCCGCGCTTTACCTCCCTGCAGGTCTACCAGGCGATCCTGGAATCGCTGGCATCGGAACACGCGGCCCGCATGGTGGCCATGCGCAATGCCACCGACAATGCCCTGGAACTGGTCGACCAGCTTCAACTGGCGTACAACAAAGCCCGCCAGCAAACCATTACCAACGATCTGCTCGACATCGCCGGCGGCGCGGAAGCGCTGGCCCAGGCCATGTCACAGCGATAACTTACCGGAGGCGACGTATGGCGAAAGCGAACGGCCGTGTGGTGCAAATTCAGGGAAGCGTGGTGGACGTCGAATTCCCCGATCAGCTTCCCGACCTGTATGAGGCGATCGAGATCGAACGCCCCGGGGCGGAACCGCTGGTTCTGGAGGTCGAGAAACACCTGGGTGAAAACTGGGTGCGTTGCGTTTCGATGGATTCGACCGACGGCCTGCAACGCGGCGTCCTGGCTGTTTCCACCGGCGCGCCGATCACGGTCCCGGTCGGACCGGCCACGCTGGGCCGCGTTTTCAACGTGCTCGGGCGGGCCGTGGATCAAAAGGGCGCTGTCGCCGCGGAGAAATATTATCCCATTCACCGTCCGGCCCCGCTCTTCTCCGAACAATCCACCCGCACCGAGATCTTCGAGACCGGCATCAAGGTCATCGACCTGATCGCGCCGTTCACCAAGGGCGGCAAGACCGGCATCTTTGGCGGCGCGGGCGTGGGCAAGACGATCGTCATCCAGGAGCTGATCCGTTCGATCGCCACCGTGCACCAGGGCAATTCCGTCTTCGCCGGCGTCGGGGAACGGACGCGCGAGGGTACGCAGCTCTACCGCGAAATGCTCGAGTCGGGGGTCATGAAGGACACCGTCATGGTCTTCGGCCAGATGAACGAGCCGTCCGGCGTGCGTCTGCGCGCCGCCCTGACCGCCCTGTCGATGGCGGAGTACTTCCGCGATGAAGGCAAGGACGTTCTCCTGTTCATCGATAACATCTTCCGCTTCGTCATGTCCGGTTCGGAAGTCTCGGCACTGCTGGGGCGCATGCCCTCCGCCGTGGGCTACCAGCCGACGCTTTCGACCGAGATGGGTGAACTGCAGGAGCGCATCACTTCCACACGCAACGGTTCGGTCACCTCCATGCAGGCCGTCTACGTTCCCGCCGACGACTACTCGGATCCGGCCCCGGTGGCGACCTTTACCCACCTGGACGCCACCATCGCCCTCGAGCGCTCGATCGCCGAGAAGGGCATCTACCCGGCCGTGGATCCGCTGGCCTCCACCAGCCGCATCCTCGACCCGAACATCGTCGGTCTTGATCATTACACGACCGCGCGCGAGTGCCAGCGGATCCTGCAGCGCTACAAGGACCTGCAGGACATCATCGCCATCCTCGGCATCGACGAGCTTTCCGAGGACGACAAGCTGGTCGTTTCCCGCGCCCGCAAGATCGAACGTTTCTTCTCGCAGCCGTTCTACGTGGCGACCCAGTTCACCAACATCGAGGGCCGTTATGTGCCGATCAAGGAAACCGTGCGCGGCTTCCGCGAGATCCTGGACGGCAAGTGCGACGATCTTCCCGAACAGGCTTTCATGATGGTCGGCACGATCGACGAAGTGCGCGAGAAGGCCGAAAAACTGGCCAGGGACGCCTAACCTAGGCCCAGCTGCAAACGGAAGAAGACATGCCAATTCGCTGTGAGATCGTTTCCCAGGACCGGATGGTCTACGAAGGCGATGCCGACATGGTGCTGTTGCCGGGCGTCGAGGGCGAGATGGGCATCCTGCCCAACCACGCCCCGCTGCTGACCACCCTGAAGTTCGGCGTCATCCGCGTACGGGCCGGGGGGATGGAACAGGTATTCACGGTGGCTGGCGGCGTTGCCGAGGTCCAGCCCAAGATCGTCACTGTCCTGGCGGATGCGGCGGAGAACGTCGATGAGATCGATATCTCCCGGGCCGAGGCGGCCCGCAAACGGGCGGAAGAGATCCTCGCCAAGGGCATCCCGGGCGATTCGGACGCCTACCTGAAAATGGAAGCCGCCCTGCGCCGGTCCAACCTGCGCCTGGACGCGGTCAAGCGCTACCGCCGCGGCTCGCCCAAGCCAGGGCACATCTCCGGCGAGTAAGGAAGTAATGCCTCCTCAACTGACTTTTTCGAGGGAATTGGGTATCGATCTCGGTACCGTTCAGACCCGCATCGCCGACGCGACCGGCGTCGTGATCGATGAACCGACCATCGTTGCCATCCTGATCGATGAACAGAAGATCGTCGCCCTGGGCAAGGAAGCCCAGGCGATGTATGGCCGCGTTTCCGAGGACAGCATCGAGGTCGCCCACCCGCTGCAGAAGGGCGTGGTCGCCGATTACGAGATCACCGAACGCCTGCTGAACCACCTGCTCGGGCAGGTCAGCGGACCGATGCGCATCTTCCGGCCGCGGGTGATGATCACCGTCCCTTATGGCGTGACCAGCGTCGAAGGCCGCGCCGTGCATGAAGCTGCCCTGCAGGCCGGTTCACGGGATGCATACCTGATCCAGCAGCCGCTGGCGGCCGCACTGGGCGTGGATCTGCCGATCGGTTCGCCCTCCGGGAACATGGTTGTCTGTCTGGGTGGGGGCACCACGCAGGCTGCGGTCATTTCGATGTACGGCATCGTTTCCGCCGATACCGCCCGGTTCGGCGGTGCGCAGATGGACGAGGCCATCGTCGCCTACGTCCGCAAGAAATACGGCGTGGTCATCGGCCCGGCGACCGCCGAGCAGCTGAAGATCCGCATCGGCGCGGCCGTCCCGCAGGACAAAGAGGAAGGCCTGGAGGTCCAGGGACAGGACCAGGTCAGCGGCCTGCCGCGGCCGGTCACCCTGACCACCGGCGAGGTGGTCGAGGCGCTCCAGGATCCCTTCAAACAGGTGATCGAAACCTGCCGGCGCGTGCTCGAAAAGACGCCGCCCGAACTGGTCTCGGACATCATCGACCGGGGCGTGGCGCTGACCGGCGGAAGCGCCCTGTTGCGCGGCACCGACAAGCTGCTCACCAAGGCGCTCGGCATCCCGGCCTACCTGGTCGACAACCCGACCACCTGTGTGGTCGAGGGGGCGGTCAAAGCCCTGGGCATGTACAGTTTGATCAAGCGCAATCTGCCGCCTGTTTAGGATTTGTGACCGGGAACTCTCCCGGTCATTTCTTATCAGCCCATTTACAGAGAGGTGAAGTCATGGAACAGGTCCAGATCCCGGAAGCATTCCAATCGGTCTTCAACATGGGCATGGCCCGGCGCTACTTCACGGTCAAGAAGGCAAGCCGCATCGGCAGTCTGATCGGCTCCGTGGTCCTCCTGGGGGGCAGCATGGTCCTCTTCCTGTACGGCGCCTGGGAGGCCTACCAGGCATACCGGCGTCATGGCCCCGCCATGATCGACGACAAGCTGACCGGACCGGCGGTCTTCGCCTTCCTCCTGTTCCTGCTCGGCCTGCTGGCCATCTGGTCGGCCTACGCCAACTGGAACAAAGGCGCGGTCGCCTACGAGAAGGGCTTCGCCTACCGCGATCGCAAGGGCATCCAGGCCTGGCGCTGGGAGGACCTGGTCTCGCAGACCGCCGCTGTGACCCGCCATTACACCAACGGGATCTATACCGGGACGACCCATGTCTATACCCTGTTCAACCGGGAAGGAAAGCGCCTGGTTTTGAATGACAGCCTGGCCAAGGTCGAGGAACTGGCCGCCTTGATCGAGGCGGGGACCTTCCCTCTCCTTTACGAAAAAGCGGCCCAGCAATACAACACCGGGCAAACGCTGACCTTCGGTCCGGTCGTGATCAGCAAGGGCGGCATCCTGGTCGGCAGGAAGACCTACCCCTGGCAGGAGGTCAAGGAAGTATCCATTCAACAGGGCGTCCTGAAGGTTTCCAAAAAGGACGGCGGCTGGTTCAGCGGGGCAAGCGCCATGGCTTCGACCATTCCCAACCTGCGGGTGCTGCTGAGCATCATCGACCAGGTGGTCGGGATCAAAGCAGGCAGATGACGACCGGACCGGCGCACCAGCGCCGGTCCGGTTTTTGGTTTTCACTCCAGGCTGTCGATCTCCGCCTGCAGCTGCTCCTTTTCCTTCAAGGACCCAACGATATCCACCGCCTGTGAAGGAACGCTGGCCTCCGTAGGAAGATGTGGTGAAGAAGTGCAATCCCCCGAATCAAAAACGGGCAGCCGAGACCGGCTGCCCGTTTGGAGCGACTAGGCGCCGGTCGTGCGCCGGTCACGCAGGCGCAGGAAGTACTTGGTGATCTCCTCGGACAAGGCCGGGATGAGCGCCAGCCCCAGCACCAGAAGCCATTCCCTGGGCGCCAGGAAATGGGTGTTGAAGATCGGCTGCAGGAACGGCACCGCCGTCACCAGGATCAGCAGGGAGATCGACAGGCCGACCGCATACTGCATCCACTTGTTCGAGAAGATGCCGATGCGGAACAGGGAAGCCTTCTCCGAGCGGACGGTGTAGGCACGGAAAAGCTCGCACAGGGAGAGGGTGACGAAGGCCATCGTTTCGGCGGTCTGCACATCGATGCCGCGCCAGTCGTGCTGGATCAGGTAGACGACCGGGTTGATGCCCTGCGGCAATTGCGCCCCGGCCTCCAGGTGCCAGATCAGGCCCAGGGCAAAAGCGGTCAGCACGGCGCCGGTCTGGGTGATGGTCTGGATGATCATGCCCAGTCCCATGCTGCCGGTGATGATCGGTTCCTTCTTTCGGCGCGGCTTCTGCTCCATGATGTCCGGGTCGCCCTTTTCCATGGCCAGGGCCAGGGCGGGGGCGCCGTCGGTGATCAGGTTGAGCCACAGCAGCTGGATGGCGGTCAGCGGGGCGGGCAGCCCGGCCAGGGTGGCCAGGAAGATGATCATGATCTCGGCGATGTTGCTCGAGAGCAGGAAGAAGACGAACTTGCGGATGTTCGAGTAGATGATGCGCCCCTGCTCAACGGCCGAGACGATGCTGGCGTAGTTGTCGTCGGTCAGCACCATGTCGGCGGTCTCCTTGGCCACGTCCGTGCCGGTGATGCCCATCGCCACGCCGATGTCGGCGCGCTTGATGGCCGGTGCGTCGTTGACGCCGTCGCCGGTCATGGCGACCACTTCGTCGTTGGCCTGCAGGGCATCCACGATGCGCATCTTGTGCTCCGGCGAGACGCGGGCGAAAACATCCGTCAGCTCGATCTCGCGCTTCAGCTCCTCATCGGACATCTTGTCCACGTCCGCGCCGGTGGCGACCTTGTGGCCCGGCCGCAGCAGGCCGATGGCCTGGGCGATGGCTTTGGCGGTGTTGGAGAAATCGCCGGTGATCATGACGGTGCGGATGCCGGCGCGGGCGGCCTTGGACAGGGCGATCTTGACCTCCGGCCGGGCCGGGTCGATCATGCCGATCAGGCCGACAAAGATCAGTTCGCGCTCGAGTTCCTCGACCTTCACCTCCCCGTCGGGGACGTCCTTTTCCAGCCGGATGGCCACGCCCAGCACGCGCAGCGCCTCGGCGGTCATGGCATCGTTGGCATCCAGGATGCGCTGGCGGGCGGCATCGTCCATCTTGTGCGGCTTGTCGTCGATGCCCAGGTGCTGATTGCACAGGCCGAGCACCACGTCCGGGGCGCCCTTGACGGCGATCACGTTCCAGCCTTTGTATTTGTTGTCGTAGAACGGGGAAAGATCCCCGGGGTCGGGCTTTTCCACGCTGTGGATCGTGATCATACGTTTGCGTTCCGAATCGAAGGGCACTTCGTTCTCGCGCGGGTAGGCGTCCTTGACCTCGCCGTGCCAGGCGCCGGCCTTGGCGGCCGCCACGATCAGGGCACCTTCGGTCGGGTCGCCGACGATGCGGTAGGTCTGTTCCTCGGCGCTCTCGCCGGTGGTCTCCAGCAGCGCATCGTTGTTGAGCACGCCCACCCACAGGGTGGTCAGGATGGCGGGATATTTCTTGAGGTCGATCGGCTTGCTGCTGATCTGGAACTTGCCCTTCGGAGCATAGCCCGTGCCGGTCACATCGACGAAATTCCCGTCCGCCCACAACCGGGTGACGGTCATCTCGTTCTGGGTCAGCGTTCCGGTCTTGTCCGAACAGATGGTGGTGGCCGAACCGAGCGTCTCGACCGAGGACAGCTTGCGGATCAGGGCATGGCGCTTGACCATCTCGGTCATGCCGAGCGCCAGGCTGATGGTCACCACGGCCGGCAGGCCTTCGGGCACGGCCGCGATCGCCAGGCTGATGGCGATGATGAAGACTTCCGTGATCTCCTTGGCGAATTCCTTGAAGTACGCCAGCGGACCGGTGAAAAGGTCGCCGATGACGGTGTTGTTGATCAGGGCGACGATGAAGACCACTGCCACCAGGAGCAGCGAGCCGATCGAAAGGACCTTGCCGAGCTGGTCGAGGCGGCGCTGCAGGGGGGTCTCCTCCTCGTCCACCGACTGGAGCATTTCGGCGATCAGGCCGAGCTGGGTGCGCATGCCGGTTCCGGTGACCACGCCGCGCCCGCGTCCATAGGAAATGGTGGTGCCCAGGAAGGCGGTGTTCTTGCGGTCGCCCAGGGGGACATTCCGGTCCATGATGCTGGCGGCGTTCTTCTGGACCGGGAGCGATTCCCCGGTCAGGGAAGCCTCCTCCACCCGCAGGTTGATCGCCTCCAGCAGGCGGATGTCGGCCGGGACGAAGTTGCCGGCCTCCAGGAAGACAATGTCGCCCGGGACCAGTTCGCGGGCCGGAATGGTTCCCCGGTGCCCGTCGCGCAGCACGTGCGCATCCGGTGCGGCCAGTTTCTTCAGGGCAGCCAGCGCCTCCTCGGCACGCCGTTCCTGGATGATCCCCAGCGTGGCGTTGAGCACGACGATCGCCAGGATGGCCCCGGCCTCGATGAACTCGGCGGTTTCGCCGGAGTGCCGGAACTCGTTCCATCCGATCAGGGCCGAGATGACCGCCGCGGCGATCAGCAGCCAGACCACAAAGCTGTTGATCTGGTCCCAGAGCATGGACAAAAAGCCCGGCCGCGGTTTTTCCGTCAGCTGGTTCGGTCCGTACTGGGCCAGGCGCTCGGCTGCTTCCGCACCGCTCAGACCGTTCTCGCGGACCTTGAGGTGCTCCATGACCGCCGCGGCCGGCAGGCTGTGCCAGTCGGCTCCGGTAGCGGGTGTGTCTTGCTTGCGTTCGTCCGTCATGTTTGTCTCTCCAGAAAGTGAAATGCGATCCAATGAGATCGATCAGGCGGATGGTTCGATGTGCGTTCCCGAAGGGATGATGGCGTTCTTGGGGATGACCACGATCCCGTCCTGGACGGACCAGTTCTCGGCGTTGATCTCGGTCCCGGCCGCGAAGGGCCGGATGATCACGTCCGATCCAAGCCGGGCGTTTTTGTCGATGATGGCGCCCTCGATGTGGCAGTTCTCACCGATCCCGATCGGCGGCAGGGCGGGCAGTTCGGAGGAATAGTAGTCCGCCCCCATCAGGATGCTGTCCTTGATCGTGGTACCGGCTTCGATCACCGAACGAACGCCGATCACCGAGTGGGTGATCGTGGCCTTGCGGATGCGGCAGCCCTCGGCGAGCAGAACTTCCTTCAGGAGGCTGTCCTCCACGGTGGAGCCGGGCAGGAAGCGCGGATGGGTGTAGATCGGATTTTCCGTGTCGTAGAAGTTGAACGGCGGATTGGAACTGGCCAGTTCCAGGTTGGTCTCATAGAAGGAGCGGATCGTCCCGATATCGCGCCAGTAGCCGTCGAAGTCGAAGCCGTAGACGGAGTAATTCTTGATCGCCAGCGGGATGATGTCCCCGCCGAAATCGTCCAGGTCGGGGTTGTCGCGCAGCAGCTCGATCAGGACCTGCGTGTCGAACAGGTAGTTGCCCATCGAGCCGAGGAAGGGCCGGGCCTTGTCCTCCCGGCTGACGAAGCGGTCCTGCAGGGCCGGATCCCTGGGCTTTTCAGCGAAGTCGGAAATGCGCAGGTCGCTGCCGCGTTTCAGGATGCCGTAGCGGGAGGCATCTTCGCGCGCCACCGGCTGGACGGCCACGGTGATGTCCGCCCCATGTTCCCAGTGGAACTCGGCCATCGGGGTGTAGTCCATGCGGTAGAGATGGTCGCCGGCCAGGATCAGCACATACTTGGCGCGCGAGGACTGGATCTGGTAGAGCTGCTTGCGGACGGCATCCGCGGTGCCCTGGTACCAGTCGGCCGATTCGGGCGTCTGTTCGGCGGCCAGGATCTCGATGAAGCCGGTGTGGAAGGCGTCGAAATGATAGGTCTGGTTGATGTGCCGGTGCAGGGAGTGCGAGTTGAACTGGGTCAGCACGTCGATGCGGTAGATGCCGGAGTTGATGCAGTTGCTGATCGGGATGTCGATCAGCCGGTATTTGCCTGCGATCGGGACGGCGGGCTTCGAGCGCAGCTTGGTCAGGGGGTGCAGGCGCGAACCGCGGCCGCCTCCCATAATAACCGCCAGGATCTCGTTCATGCCGGGCATGGCATCCTCCTCGGATCGGGACTGACTTGCAGCTCCATCATACTCGAAATGAAAATCATGCGCCAGTTGACTGAATCGTGAGTTGCGTGTGACATTTGACAAATAAAAAGCGAGGCCACCGGATGGCGGTCTCGCAAACGTTGATGACGTACAGACGACCGGCGGGAAGCTCCGCGTGCTGACGATCCGTCTGTCCCACCCGGAGGTGGGCTGCTACTCCCCGACAAAGCAGGAAAAGTCGCTATGTTATAATCCCGAAGAATGGACTTCGGGAGAATGCCGAAGGTGGGAATCGAACCCACAATCCCGTAAGGGAACACGAGTTTGAGTCGTGCGCGTCTGCCAGTTCCGCCACTCCGGCTCGAGCGCCCAAATTTTACCACAACCCACAGGACGAACATGAAATTAGGAATCATCGGTCTTCCACAATCCGGTAAAACGACCATCTTCAACGCTCTGACACGGGGCAACACCCCGACCACCGCCTCGGCCGGCCGCATCGAGGTCCATACCGCCGTGGTGGACGTGCCCGACCCGCGCGTCGACAGCCTCTCGGCCATGTTCAAGCCGCGCAAGACGATCTATGCCAAGGTGACCTACGCCGACATCGCCGGGCTGGAAGGCGGCTCGGCCAAGACCGGGATCTCCGGGACGCTGCTCAACCAGCTGGCGCAGATGGACGGCCTGCTGCACGTCGTGCGCTGCTTCCCGGACGAGAACGTGCCGCACCCCTCCGGCAGCGTCGATCCGCTGCGCGACATCGCCGCCATGGAAGGTGAACTGCTGCTCAACGATCTGATCGCCGTGGAGCGCAAGCTGGAACGCCTGGTCGAGGAGCGCAAGAAGGGCGGCACCGACAAGGTCCTGAACGAACGCCAGACGGCGCTCTTCACCCGCCTGCACGAGATCCTCTCGGCGGAAAAACCGCTGCGCGGCGTGGAGATCTCGGCCGAGGAGGAGAAGCACCTCTCCGGTTTCGGCCTGCTGACCCGCAAGCCGCTGCTCGTCCTGCTCAACCTGGGCGAAGGGCAGTCCGCGCCGGACGTCAGCAAGGCCACCTCCTGCCCGGTGGCGGCTCTGCAGGGCAAGCTGGAAATGGAGATCGCCCAGCTGCCGGCGGAGGACGCGGCGGTTTTCATGCAGGAATACGGCATCACCCAGCTTTCCCTCAATCGCATGATCACCATTTCCTATGACCTGCTCGACCAGCAGTCCTTCTTCACCGTGGGCGAGGACGAGGTGCGCGCCTGGACGACGAAGCGCAAGGCCACGGCGGTCGAGGCGGCCGGCGAGATCCATACCGACCTGCAGAAGGGCTTCGTGCGCGCCGAGGTGGTGGCCTGCGCCGACCTGCTCGAACTGGGCGGAATGGTCGAGGCCAAGGCCAGGGGCAAGCTGCGCCTGGAAGGCAAGGAATACATCGTCAAGGATGGCGACATCGTTCACATCCGGTTTAATGTGTAGAGATACCGACCCCGATCGGATCATAACAAGGAGCAAACCATGACCTATACCCAGACCCGCTGGTCGCTGGCCGATCTGTTCCCCGGCCTCGACAGCCCGGAACTCGAAGCCGCCTTCAAGAAACTCGAAGACCAGGTGGCCGATTTCGAAAAACTGCGCCCGCAACTCAAGGCGGACATTGCCGCCAGCAATTTCCTGGAGATCGTGCACGAGTCCGATGAGATGGCGCGGCAGGCCAATATCTTATATTCCTTTGCCGGGCTGGCCTTTGCCGCCGACACGCAGGACCAGCGCATCCAGGCCCTGCTGGGACGCATCCAGCAGTTCATGGCCGAGATGGAGAACCGGACCCTGTTCTTCAACCTGTGGTGGAAGGATGTCGATGAGACCAACGCCAAACGGCTGATGGACGCCTCCGGCGATTACCGCTACTACCTGGAGGAGATGCGCCATTTCAAGCCGCACACCCTCAGCGAGCCGGAGGAGAAGGTCGTCAACCTCAAGAACGTCACCGGTTCGAACGCCCTGGTCACCCTCTACGACGCCCTGACCAACCGCTACACCTTCAAGGTGGAGGTGGACGGCGAGGCGAAGGAGATGACGCGTGGCGAGCTGATGAGCCTGGTCCGCCGGCCGGATGGCGACCTGCGGGCGCGCGCCTATCAGGAGCTCTACCGCGTCTACGGGCAGGACGGGCCCATCCTCGGCCAGATGTACCAGACCCTGGTACGCGACTGGCGCAACGAGAATCTGTCCCTGCGCAAATTCGCCCATCCGATCTCGGCCCGCAACCTGGGCAATGACATCCCGGACGAGGCCGTCGAGACCCTGCTGGATGTCTGCAAGCAGAACGCCCCGGTCTTCCAGCGCTATTTCAAGATCAAGGCCCGCCACGTCAAGCTGCCGCGCCTGCGCCGCTACGATATCTATGCCCCGGTGGCAAAATCCGAAAAAGCATACGATTACGGCCAGGCCGCCGACATGGTGCTCGAGTCCTTCTCCGCCTTCCACCCCGACTTTGCCCGCCAGGCGCGGCGCGTCTTCGACCAGGATCACCTCGACAGCGAAGTGCGCAAGGGCAAGCAGAGCGGTGCCTTCTGCGCCAGCATCACGCCGGAGATGACGCCCTACGTCAAGCTCAACTACCAGGGCCACGCCGACGATGTCGCCACCATGGCGCACGAGCTGGGTCACGCCATCCATTCGATGCTGGCCGAGAAGCACACCGTCTTCACCTTCCACTCGTCCCTGCCGCTGGCCGAGACCGCTTCCACCTTTGGCGAGATGATGCTGGTCGACCGCCTGCTGGCCGGGGAGAAGGACGAGGACGTGCGCCGCGACATGCTCTTCCGCCAGGTGGACGACTCGTATGCCACCATCATGCGCCAGGCGTACTTTGCCCTGTTCGAGAAGCAGGCCCACGAGATGGTCGAGCAGAACGCCTCCGTGGACGACCTGTCCGCGGCCTACTTTGAGACCCTGAAGCAGCAGTTCGGCGATTCGGTCGAGATCGGCGAGGAATTCAAATGGGAATGGGTCTCCATCCCGCACATCTACCACACCCCGTTCTATGTGTATGCCTACGCTTTCGGGCAGCTGCTGGTGCTCTCGCTCTACCAGCAGTACAAGGCGGAAGGCGAGGCCTTCAAGCCGCGCTACATCAAGCTGCTCTCGGCGGGCGGCTCGGACGCCCCGGCGCGCATCTGCGCCGAGGCCGGCATCGACATCCGTTCCCGCGCCTTCTGGCAGGGCGGCTTCGATGTCATCGCCCGGCTGGTCGACCAGCTGGATGGCCTGCCGGTCAAATAGAAGGAGCGACGCAAAAGGCGGAAGCGCACGCGCTTCCGCCTTTTGGTTTGGTCGGGAGAGGTTATGTCTCGTATTCGGCCGGTTCTTCTTCGGCCGCCATCGGCTCCTCCTCCGGCTTCTTGTCCAGCATCTGCATCGACAGGGCGACGACCTTGGTGAAGTACTTGGTTTCACCTTCCTTGTCCTCATACTTGTCGGTCTTCAGGCGACCTTCCAGGTAGATGAGGCTCCCCTTGTGCAGGTACTGCTGGCAGATCTCTCCCAGCCGTCCCCAGGCTTCGATGTTGACCCATTCGGTGTGTTCCCTGGTCTGGCCGTCCGTGCCTTTCCAGCGCTGACCGACTGCCAGGCTGAAATGGGCCACTTTCTTGCCGTTGGGAGTGAAACGGCTCTCCGGGTCCTTTCCAAGACGGCCAATCAATGAAACATGGTTTAACGCGGGCATCCTATTTTCCTCCTTTGCCCTCTAGGTTTGATATCATTGTAATGCGGCCATGAAAAAAGTCAAGAGGCCCCTCCGAGGTGACTGCATGAAGATTTCCTGCTCTGTAAAAGTGCTCCCGCTCGCGGCGTTGCTGATCACACTGGCAGGTTGCAAGTTCCCGCTCTCCGCGGCCCCCACCGCGACGCCAACCCCTTCCCAGACGTTCACCCCGGCCCCGCCCACCCAGACCCCGACCGTCACACTGACCCCGACGATCACCCCGCTGCCGCGGCCCTCTGTCCAGCGCGTCCTGATCCTGAGCATCGACGGTTTCCGCCCGGATGCCATCGCCCAGGCGCCGATGGTCAACCTGCAGGCGTTGATGCAGACCGGCGCTTATTCGCTGCATGCCCAGACCACCTTTCCGAGCGGAACCCTCCCCTCGCATGCCTCGATGCTGACCGGCTACTGCCCCGCCGATCATGGCGTCGACTGGAACGACTATGACCCGGAACAGGGATATGCCATTGGCACGGACCTGTTCGATCTGGCGCATGCCGCCGGCCTGCGAACGGTCATGCTGGCGGGCAAGCAGAAGCTGGTCCAGCTGACCGAACCCGCCAGCCTGGACGAGTTCGAGTACATCAACGACCGCGGACTGGTCATCGCCCAGGCGGTGGTCGACCGGGTCATCCCCCAGGACTTCGGGGTCCTGTTCGTCCATTTTCCCACGCCGGACTGGATGGGGCATGAATACGGCTGGATGTCCTGGCAGTACCTGGACGTCCTGCGCCAGGACGATCGGGCGCTGCAGTTGATGCTCGATGCCCTGGACCAGGCCGGCATGCGTTCGGATACCCTGGTGATCGTCACTTCCGATCACGGCGGTCATGATGACACCCACGGCTCCTGGATGCCCGCGGATATGACCATCCCCTGGATCGTCTCCGGGCCGGGGGTGGTGCCCGGCGAAGTGACCGTCCCGATCAACACGACCGATACGGCCGCGACCGCCGCCTGGGCCCTCGGCCTGGACCTCCCGGCGGACTGGGACGGCCTGCCGGTCCTGGACGCTTTCGGCTTCCCATCCGATACGACGCGGCTGGACCCGCGCTGCCCTCAGGAATAGAAGATGAAAACCGTAACCACTCTTTCCGAACTGCGTCAGGCCATGGCGGACCTGCCCCGGCCGGCCGGTTTTGTCCCCACCATGGGCTACCTGCACGCCGGGCACCTCTCCCTGGTCGAGAATGCCCGCCGCGCATGCGCCAGCGTGATCGTCAGCATTTTCGTCAACCCGACCCAGTTCGGGCCGCAGGAGGACCTGGCGAAATACCCGCGCGACCTGCCGCGCGACCTGTCCATGCTTGAATCTGCCGGCGCGGACCTGGTCTGGACGCCCACGCCGGAGATCATGTACCCGCCCGGCTTCCAGACCTGGGTGACGGTCGAGGAGCTGACCCGCGGCCTGGAGGGCGAGGTCCGCCCGGGGCATTTCCGCGGCGTGGCGACCGTGGTGGCCAAGCTGTTCAATGCCGTCGGCCCGCAAAAAGCCTACTTTGGCCAGAAGGACGCCCAGCAGGCGGCCGTCATCCGCCGCATGGCGCGCGACCTGGATTTTCCGATCGAGATCGTCATTTGTCCGACCCGGCGCGAGCCGGACGGCCTGGCGATGTCCAGCCGCAACACCTACCTCGATCCGCAGGAACGCCGGGCGGCCACGGTGCTCCACCGGGCCCTGCGCGCCGCACAGGCGGCGTACGAGGCGGGCGAGCGGGATGCGGAAGCGCTGCGCCAGGCCATGCGGACGGTGATCGAGGCCGAGCCGCTGGCGCGTTTGCAGTACGTCTCCTGCGCCGACTACGATACGCTGGTCGAGCTGGAACGGATTGACGGCAAGGCCCTGCTCTCGATGACGGTCTACTTGGGGAAGACCCGGCTGATCGATAATTTCGTCATCGGGGAGTAGGTATCCCCCTCATTTCTAAAAATAAAGCGGAGGTCTCACCGATGAGACCTCCGCGTTGGTTACCGGATCTCGACAGGCTTACACCTGCGTGAAATTCTCGACCGGCACGACAAAGACCGTCGCCCGTTTCTCGCCTTCCGCGGCAGGTGCGCATTTCTCCTTCATGATCCGGATGGCAGCCTCCACCTGGTTGTCTTCCACGCCGACCAGCAGGGTGGCCACGCCGCGCCGCAGCAGGCCGCCGGTGGAGGCGATGCGCGTCACGCGGAAGCTGGCAGCGGTCAGTGCCTGGATGACGGCGTCCGAGTCGGAATCGCGCAGGATGGTGATCACCAGTTTCATGGCAGCCTCTCTTCCTAGAATTCCTCGAATTTCTCCACCGGCAGGGTGAAGACGGTCGCGCCTCCGACCGTCACCGGGACGGGGGTGGGCAGCGGCAGGGGCGAGCCCTCCAGCGGGATGGCCAGATATTCGACCCGCTGGCGGCAGGAACCCTGCAGGGCGGTGAGCACGCTTTCCGCCTGGCCTTCGGGCAGGCCGATCAGCAGGGTGGCGTTGCGCCGCCCAAGAAAGCCGCCCGTGCTCGCCAGGTGGATCACCGGAACCTGCAAAACGCCCAAGGCCCGCGTCGCCAGGTCCACGTCCTGTTCCTGGACGATGGCGGTCATCAGGTGTCGTATGGGTGAATTTGTCATGCGATCTCCTGCTCGACGGTCAGGATGCCGTCGGCCGGGTCCTGCAGCGTGGCGGACTGTCCGTTCGGAAAAACCACCACGGTCTGCCCGGCCTGGCGCGTGACCGTCAGGCCTCTATATTTTACAACAACTGGCGAGGGAAATGGATTCTTTCCGCGCAGGACCACCCGGTGGGGGGAATGGATGCCGACGCCCAGCACCGAGAGGAACAGGCCGACGGGCGCCAGCCCCTGAACGGCATTGCGCTCGCCCAGCCCGGCGCCCGTTTCGGCGTGGTAGGCCTGGGCGAAGGCATGCTGTTCCTTGAGATTGCGGATCGCGGCCGCCATCAGGCGGCGGAGCAATTCGACGGCTTCCGTCTGCAGCCCGTAGGCGAGCAGCCCCTCGCCGAGCAGGACATTCCATGGCAGATGAACGGCTTGAAAAAGCAGTTCGCTTTCCGCCTCCGGCTTGCCGGGACTGGCCGGGATGCCGAACGGCCGCCCGAAACGGCCGGGAGCCACCAGGGTCCGCGTGACCAGGCTCTCCAGGCGGCGCCGGTCCGGGGTTTGCGCCCACACGGGCAAGAGGAGGCTGATGTCTTCGCTGCGCAGCCCGGCGACCGAGACGATCACCTGGTCGCCCCGTTGCAGGCGGTCCACTGTCACCACTTCCAGCTCGGTGTACAACTGGTGCGTGGTTGCCACAGCACGACCGGCACCCGAATGGAAATCGGTCCGCTCCAGGATCTCGGTAAAAGACTGGTCGCCGTTCCGGCCATGCAGGCTGACCGCCGGCTGGTGCATCGTGGCGCCGCGGAAACGGACTTCGACCAGCAGGCGGGTGGGTTGTCCCAGGACCTGTCCGACCTCCCGGGAGCCCGTCCCGCGCTGGCTGGCGAGCTTCCTTCCGGCCGGGCTGCGGTGCGTATCCCGGTCCCGATGCCGGTAAATGGCCGCGCCCGGGTCCCAGCATTCCTCGGTCGATTTCTTCATCCGGTCCGCTTCGGCTTCGAGGGCCTGGCGGGAGGCCTCCTGCCCCAGCAGGCCGGCGATCTGCGCCTGTGCCTGGAACTCCGCGCACAGCATGGCAGTCAGGGCCGGGCTCTCCAGGACGGAGATCTCGATGCCCTGGCCGCGCGCATGCCAGACCACATGGGCTGGATTGTCCTCCAGGCCGCTCTGGGCAGGCAGGTCCCATTCCGGGAAGCCGTCCAGGTCCCGATCGTGCAGCGGGTCGAGCCAGGCTCGGCCGAAGGCGGCCAGACCGGGGAGCACCTCGCCCAGGAAATCCTTTCCGGAGAGGCCCTGCCCGGCTTGCAGGGCAAGATTGGACAGGAGCGGGGCTGCCAGCCAGCGGCTGCGCTGCCCGGCCAGTCCCGGCCTGCCATCCAGCGAACCGGTCCCGGACTGGGTGGAGAGGAAATTACGCAGCAGGCCACGCGCGAGATCGGGGTCTCCGGGCAAATTGGATGCCAGGTAGAGCGATTCGAGCACGGGCTGCCCGTTCCATAGAAGGCCGTGATCGCTGCCGTCGCCGCGCGGCGAATAGCCGTGATCCGGCTGGCGCGCGAGCACGAAGGAAGGGGCGGGAAGATGTTCGTTGCCGCGGAAGAACAGGCGCAGACCGGCCGTCTGGCTGAATGCCAGGGCGGCATCCCAGTCCGGTTCGCCGGTCTCAAACTCGATCGTATCGGCCGCAGTGCGCATTTCAATGCGCGCCCGTTCCGCGTCGAAGGGGCGGCTGGCGGTGCGGCGGGCGTGCTCGAAGGATGCCTCCTGGCTGCCCAGGGCCGCCTGGCACCAGGTCAGCGTGCGGCTGCCGCCGGTGGCAAAGGCCAGATCGACCAGCAGCCCCGGATAGGGTCCCAGCCCGGCCTGCGGTCCACCGGTCAGGAAGAGCACCGGCGCCAGGTCGGCGGTCCGGCCGGACAGGATGTTGACCGAATGCAGCTGTCCGGCGGCCAGCGGCTGGCCTTCCTGGGGGACCAACTGGGCGCAAATGTCCAGCAGGACGGAGATCGGCTGGCCACTGCGGTTGTTCATTGTCTGCCGGCAGAGCACGGCGTGGGAATCGGGGACCCAGTACTCGGCCTGAACCTCGAAGCCCGGGAAGGGGGCATAGTCCAGAACGAGCAGACCGGGGTGGAAATGGCGCAGACGCGGAGGTGAGGCGAAGTGCAGCGGGTCGTTGAGCGTCCGGCCGTTCAGGGTGAAGCGCGGGAAGATGCGCATGCTGCGCGCCCGCAAGCCGTAAGTGGTGTGCAGGGCCAGGGCCGGCGGATCGCCCTGGCCGAGTTCCAGCTCCCAGATCTGGTCGTTGGCATAGTCCGGGGCACAGAAACGGAAATCCGCCGCCAGGGTCAGGTTGAGCGGGTCGCCGGGGGCCAGATTCCAGGTGCGCATGCGGCAAGTATACGGTCGAATGAGTCAAAGGTCAAAGGGTTTATAATACCCAGGCATTTGCATGGAAACAGGTCTATGACAAACAAGAATCCCGAAGAACCGCGCGAGAAATTCCGCCGCCTGATGAGTTCGGAGGCGGAAACCCAGGCCGAAATGGCCTCCGAGAAGGAGCAGGGAGAGCAGACGACGCGCCGCCGGGCGATCCGCCAGCCGGCGGTCGACCAGGATGGCATGCCCCTGCCCAGCCGGGTGGACGAGATCGACATGGGCGCCACCCGGGTCAGCCCGGCCGCCTTCGAGCACACCCCCCCGCCGACAGTACGCCGGCCGGCGCACGCCAGGCGCGTGCCAGGATCCGTTCGCCGCAGGAAGTTCGACCTGCGCCGGACGGGCGGCTGCCTGTTGCGGGCGTTCATCGTCAGCCTGTTCCTTGGCGTCGCGGCCCTGATGTTGCTGACGGCCTTCGGCGTCTTCGAGTATTACTCGATCGCGGCCAGCCTGCCAAGCGTGGGGGACCTGCGCGACCGGGCGGCCCAGTTCGAGACGACGCGCATCCTGGATCGCAATGGCGGCCTGCTGTATGAGATCCTCGATCCGAATGCCGGCCGGCGGACGTTCATCCCGCTTGCGGAGATATCGCCGTCCGTTGTGGCTGCAACGATCTCGGCCGAAGACAAGGATTTCTACACCCACCGCGGCTTCGATCCCCTGGCCATCCTGCGCGCCTTCTGGCAGAACTTCCAGAGCGGCGAAACGGTCTCGGGCGCCTCGACCATCACGCAGCAGCTGGCGCGCAGCCTGCTGCTCTCTCCCGAGGAACGCAACCAGCGTTCCTATTTACGGAAAGTGCGTGAGGCCATCCTGGCGATCGAGATCGAACGGCGCTATACCAAGGACGAGATCCTGGAGCTGTTCCTGAACGAGTCCTATTACGGCAACCTCGCCTATGGGATCGAGGCGGCGGCCGAAACCTACTTCGGCAAGAATGCAGCCAACCTGACTCTGGCGGAAGCCGCCTTCCTGGCCGGCCTGCCTCAGGCGCCGTCCTATTACGACATCTTCTCCAATGCCCCGGCGACGCTGAACCGCCACCAGACGGTGGTGATGCTCATGTTCCAGTTGAGCGAGGAGCGCGGCTGCATCCTCGTCAGCAACAGCAGCGAGCCGGTCTGCGTCGACGCACCCGCGGCCGCGGATGCCATCCGCCAGATCGAACAGCGGACCTTCATTCCGCCGAGCGGCGACATGCGCTATCCGCACTGGGTGCAGTACATCCGCACCCTGCTCGAGCAGCGTTACGATCCGCAGACCATCTACCGCTCCGGCTTCACGGTCTATACCACGCTCGATCCCGATCTGCAGGATGCCGCCCAGCAGTCCGTGACCGCCCAGGTCTCTGCCCTGGCGGAAAAGCATGTGACCGGCGGGGCGCTGGTGGCCATCCGTCCCTCCACTGGCGAGATCCTGTCCTTGGTCGGCTCACCGGATTTCTACAACGATGCCGCCTCGGGCCAGATCAACATGGCGGTCAGCCCGACCCGCCAGCCCGGTTCCTCCATCAAGCCCTTTACCTACCTGGCCGCCTTCGAAAAAGGCTGGACCCCCGCCACCCTGATCTGGGACGTGCCTTCGGAGTTCCCGCCCTCCGGCCTGCCCAACGATCCCAACCCGCCCTACATCCCGACCAATTACAGCCGCAACTTCCGCGGCCCGGTGACCGTTCGCACCGCCCTGGCCAACTCCCTGAACGTTCCAGCCGTGAAAGCCCTGTATTTTGTGGGCGTTTATGACAACCCGGATACTCCGCAGAAGGACGGCCTGGTCGGCATGGCCGAGCGGCTCGGTCTGACCAGCCTGACCCGCAACGATTACGGGCTTTCCCTGACTCTGGGCGGCGGCGAGGTCAGCCTGCTGGAAATGACCGGCGGGTATGCGGTCATTGCCAACGGCGGGGTGCGCATCCCGCCCGTGGCGATCCTGAAGATCGTCGATTTCCAGGGGAATGTCGTCTTCGACTACCAACCGCCCAATGGGGAACAGGTGCTCCGCCTCGAGCATGCCTTCCTGATGTCCTCCATTCTTTCCGATAATGCCGCCCGTGCGCCCGTCTTCGGACCCAATTCGATCCTCAACCTGCCCTTCCAGGTGGCGGTCAAGACCGGGACCTCCAATGATACACGCGACAACTGGACGATCGGCTACACCCCCGACCTGGCGGTGGGCGTCTGGGTTGGCAATCCGGACTACACGCCGATGGAAAACACCACCGGGGTCACGGGCGCCGGTCCGATCTGGTCCGAGTTCATGACCTTCGCCATTTACCGCCTGACCGGCGGCAATCCCACGCCCTTCTTCCGCCCGGAGGGGATCGTCCAGCGGACGATCTGCACCGTTTCGGGAACCCAGCCGTCGCGCTGGTGTCCCAGCCAAAGGGAGGAGTATTTTGCCTCCGACCAGCCGCCGCTGCCGGAGGAGAACGATCTCTGGCGGGAGGGCCTGATCGACGAGTGGACCCTGCTGCTCGCCTCTCCGGAATGCTCGGAATTCAACGTACAGGACATGATGATCAATGTCACCGAGGAATGGGCGCGCAACTGGATCCGGCAGGAGGAGAATGGCCGGGACTGGGCGCGTGACATGGGCTTCGATGAGATCTTTTTTGTGCCGGAGCGGCAGTGCAATGCCAGCGACCCGCACCCGCAGTTGCAGTTCATCGGGCTGGAGGACGGTCAGACGATCACCAGCAGTGTGCTCGATATCGATATCCTGGCCAATGCGACCGGCGGTTTCCGCTACTGGCGTCTCGAATGGGGCAGCGGAGAGAACCCTTCCGGATGGAACATCCTGGTCAATAACATCGATACGCCTGTCACCAGTCCCACCCGGGCATTCTCCTGGGACCTGAGCGAAATCCCTGACCCCCTGATCTCCCTGCGGATCTACATGGAGGGGGAAAAGAACCACGTGGTCAGGACCGTTCACCTCAACCTGCTTCTGCCCACACAAACACCTTCTGCCACCCCGACCGAGACGCCCAGTCCGGTCCCCAGCCCAACGGATACGGAGACGTCCACTCCCACCCCGACGGATACTCCGGAACTCCCCGCGAGCCCTTCCCCATAAAAGAGCAGCGCCCCGATGATGTCGGGGCGCATCATTTTTGGGAGCTCTACCGATCAGGGGTTTCCGATCGGACGCCAGTCGGGGTCGAAATCCTGGGCCGGATTGTTCGTCAACCGCTCCGGGTCGGACGAAGCGTTCATTCTATAGAGATCATAATCGATCCGGTTCGGAGCGTGGACGTCCAGGTTCTCGTAGACCACCCACAGGCCATCCGGTGAGAAGGCACCATGATTGCCGAGGATCCCGCTGCGCAGGCGGACCGCTTCCACGCTCTGGTGATCTTCCGCGTCGATGGTCATCAGCCAGCCCAATGCCTGGTCACCGCTGGCCTCGCCAAAGAGCACAACTTTCCCGTCCGGCGACCAGGCCGGTTGATCATTCCACAACACCGCGCCGCGGCGGACGAAGATCGCCTGCCCGCGTCCCGCGTCGCTCATCATCCAGATCTGCAGCGCATTGGTCAGGCGGCTGTGGCCGGTGTAGAGCAGCTGTGTCCCTGTGGGAGACCAGGCGGGCTGGCGGGACCAGTCCGGGTAGCGCGTGTCGCTGGTGGTTTCCGTCAATTTGATGACCGAATTATCGTCCAGGTTGAGCACATAGATCTGCATGCTCCCATCCAGCAGGGAGGTGAATGCGATCCGGCTGCCGTCCGGGGACCAGGCCGGGTCGAAATCGCCTTCATCCGAGGCCGGCAACTCCGTCAGATCGCCGCCTTCGGCATTGACGAGGTAGAGCTTTGCGCCTGGATACTGATCCTGACGGCGCATGCAGGGCGAGATGAACACCAGCCGACTCCCGTCGGGAGACCAGTCCGGCTGGCAGGCACCGTCCGGCATGTTGGTGATCTGGCGCGGTTCGCCGCCGTCCGCGTTCATCAGGAAGATCTGCGGCACGCCGGCCCGGTCGGATGCAAAGGCGATCTGGCTGTAACCGCCGCCAAGCGAAGTGGCCGTCGGGGGAGGCGTTTCGGTCGGAGTGGGGCTGATCGAGGGGGTCAGCGTCAGCGAAGCGGTCTGGGTGATCGTGGCTGTGCGGGAGGGCGTTTCGCTCGGCTGGTCGGCCAGGAGTACGGTCTGACTTGGCTGGATCGTGTCCGTCGGCTGGGATTTTTGAGTCGGGGCGATGAACAGATTCAGTAAAGATTGAGAAACTGGACGGCCGAGCACGATCACCGCCAGCACGCCAAGCAGGATGGTCATCAGGAAAAAGAACAAAAAGGTCCGCCTGCCTGTGCTGCGTTTGCGGCGCGGCCGGGAGGCGATGGGTGGGTGATTCTTGTCGGCCTCGGCGATCTCGCGTTCGAGCTGGGAAGCGGCCTCCCCGGCCGGTGTCGGGGCGGGATCGACCACCGGCGCGCCTTCCACCTTCTGGGTCTTGATGTTGGAGGTCAGCAGGGCCAGCCTGAATTCTTCCGCGGATTGGAAGCGGTTTTCCGGCCGGACGGCCATGGCCTTTTCGATCGCCGCGGCCAGTTTGCGCGAGATGCGCGGATTACGCTTGCGGACCGGGGTGAGGTCGACGTTGTCCATCGCCCGTGCCAGGCCGTCCTCGGGGATGACCCCGGTCACGGCGGCGTACAGCGTGGCTCCCAGTGAATAAATATCCGTGCGCGGGTCGGTGCGGGCCGTGCCGTACTGTTCGGGCGGAGAATACCCGGGGGTCATGGCGCGTGCCCCGGTGGTGGTCGCCTGGCTGCCCTTGACCAGTTTGGCCAGGCCGAAGTCGACCAGGAAGATGTGCCCGTCCGGGGTGATGCGTACGTTCCCCGGTTTGACATCCCGATGGATGATGGATGGTTTCCGGGTGTGCAGGTATTGCAGGGCTTCGCACATGGCGGCACCGATCAGGATGGCGTCCTCTTCCGAGACCGTTCCCTGGCGCTCCATGCGCTGGCGCAGGTCTTCCCCCTCGATGTAGTCCATGATCAGGTACTGCCCCTGTTCCCCGATCACGAAATGGTCTGTGACGCGCGGCAGGTTGGCATGCCGCAGGTTGGCCAGAATGACCGCTTCCAGGCGGAACTGGCGGGCATATTCGTCGGTGGTGAAGAGATTTTCCTTGACCGCCACCGCCACGCCCAGGTTCTCGTCGATGGCGCGGTAGACCGAGCCCATCCCGCCCTGTCCCAGGATGTCGATGATCCGGTAACGCTTGTGCAGCAGCGAGCCGCGTTCCAGCGCTGTGGCCATACGGATCGATTATAACAGACCCATTTTAAAGGGGGTTCCGCCGGTCGGCCCGCTCAAGCGGCCTTCTCGGCCAGCTTCATGCGGATGAAGAGCCACGGCGCGGCTCCCGCCACCCAGGCTCCGATCAATGCATACCGCACGTAGCGCAATGCCAGCGGCAGCAGCGTCTCGCCTTCCGGGAAGACGGCTTTCAGGCCGTAGCGGATCGCCATCACTCCGGCGATGCCGACCACCAGGCGCAGGACCTGCTTCCACCAGACCCCCCTGGTCTGGAAGCCGCCCGAACGGGCCAGCAGGGCCAGACCGACGGCCAGGCCGAAGAGCGTCCCTGCATTCGAGATCGGGCCTTCCAGGGAGGTCGGATTGGGCGGTTCGGCGCCGGGTACGGCTGCCGCGGCGTTTGCCAGCCAGTCAGCCGGCATTTGCCAGCCGGCGGAGAATGCCACCGCCAGGATGCTCGGCAGGACCAGCAGCAGGGAGAAACCCAGGCCGGCCAGGATCTGCACCGGCGTGGCGCGCCGTTTCAGCCAGGCGGCAACCGGGTTCCAGAGTCGCAGCGTCAGCCAGAGGACAATGGCGCCAAGCAGCCAACCGGTCAGTACATCGTGCGGGAAGTGGACTCCCAGGAACATGCGCGAGAAGCCGATGGCGAAGATGATCAAAAACGCCGCGATCCACGCCCAGCTTCGCTTGAGATTGGCGGCCAGCATGCCCCATACTTCCATTGCGCTGCTGGAATGCCCGGAGGGCACGCCGAAGGAGCTTTCGGCGGCATAGCCGTGCACGCGCGGGCTGTACCAGTAGGGTCGCGGGCCATGCAAGGCCAGCTTGAAGAAATCGTTGATCGTGCTGCCGGTCAATAGAATGAAGCCGACCTTCACTCCCAGGCCGTTGTCGAGGCACCAGAACAGTACGGGCAGCATGAGCATGAAGAAATCCTCGGTTCCGAGGAAGGAGAAAAATTTCATTGGCGCTTCGAGCCAGCCCCCCAGGGATTGAATGGACAGAATGAGCTGGATTCCGGGAGCCCAGATACCCTGCATGGTCGCCTCCTCACAATTGACTGTTTGATGGCATGTATTGTACACTCAATGCATGAATCGCGCCCCGGTCCGCCATTGGGATACCCCCTCGGCCGCCATCCTGGTCCTGGCCCTGCTGGTGGCCTCCGTCCGCCTGTACACCACCAATTGGACTTCCGGCCTGGAGATCCCGGTCTTCCTGACCCTGGTCGGGGTCCTGCTGGGTCTGGGACTTGGCACCAGCCGCTTCCGCAGGCCGGCGGTCATCTGGCTCTCGGTGGGATATTCGCTTGCCATCATTCTGCTGATCAGCGGCTGGATCCTGTACCGCGACATCCCCTGGCTGGAACGGGTCGCCAGCATCGGCGGCCGGCTGGGGAACTCCCTGGTGCTCTTCTTTTCACGGCAGCCGGTGGAGGATCCCATCCTGTTCGTGTTCTTTACCGGGATCATTTTCTGGTCGATCGGCCTGGTCGCCGGATATTTCCTGACCCGGCATGCCGGTTTTGCCGCCGCGGTCCTGCCGGCGGGGATCGCCCTGATCATCATCCAGATCTACGATTCAAGCATCGGCGACAAGGTCGTCATCCTGGGTGTGTACGCCTTCCTGAGCCTGGCCCTGCTCGGACAGACCCGTTTCCAGCGCAATCAACCGCTCTGGAAACAGCAGCGTGTCTGGGTTTCGGCGGAGGCCAGGACCAACCTCAATCTGACCATCCTGGTCTCGGCCCTGGCGGTCGTCATCCTGGCCTGGCTGGCCCCGGCCAACGGCACCCCGGTGACGACGGTGCGGATCTTCTGGCAGGACCTGAGCCAGGCCTGGCAGAGCGCCCAGGAGGACCTGGGCAACGCCGTGGCCGGCCTGCAGGGTGGGGATCGCGGGGTCCAGACCACCAGTTTCTACAGCGACAGGCTGGAGCTTGGCCTGACCGCGGAAACCGACGACAGCGTCTACCTGCGCGTCCAGGTCCCGACCAGGATCCAATTCGACCGGTATTACTGGCGCGTGCGCACCTACAGCCAGTATTTCAACGACGAGTGGCGTTCGGTCGACAGCCTGGACCAGTCGTTCACGCCCAGGCTGAACATCCTGCCGCTGGACGGCGCCCAGGGGGAGACGGGGGAGTTTGTTTTCGACTCCTCCCGGGCCAACCTGTCCCTGCTGGTGACCCCCTCCCGTCCGATCTGGGTCAGCCGCATCGCCTTGCTCGAGTTCCTTTCCGCCGGGGACGGGAAGATCGATCCGCTGCTCTTCCGTCCCGACCCGTCGGTGCTGGTCGGAGAAAAGTACACCGTGCGCAGCCGGATCTACAATCCGACCGCTGCGGAGCTGCGCGCGGCCGGGGAGGAGTATCCCGACTGGGTGCGCCTGAATTACCTGCAGACCCCGGAGGATCTGCCGGCGGAGATCCGGGACCTGGCGCTTGAGGTCACTGCGGATGCCGATACTCCTTATGAGCGGGTCATGGCGATCACGGAATACCTGCGCAGCACGATCACCTATTCGAGCAGTATCGAGGCGCCGCCGGATGGCCGCGATCCGCTCGCCTGGTTCCTGTTCGATATCCAGGCGGGGTATTGTAATTATTACGCCAGCGCCGAGGTGCTGATGCTGCGCAGCATCGGCGTGCCGGCCCGCATGGTGGTCGGATTCGCCCAGGGCGAGTTCGACCCGCCGAACCATTACGTCGTCCGCAAGAAGGATGCGCATGCCTGGCCGGAGGTGTATTTCCCCGGCATCGGCTGGGTCGAGTTCGAGCCGACCGGCAACCAGCCGGACCTGGTCCGCGCCGAGGAGAGGCCCGAGGATAGCGGGGATACCTCCGGGCTGCGGCCGACGCTTCCTGCGTCCGACTTTGCCGGTCAGGAGGACCCGCGTGGCGCATTGAGCGGCGAAGCGCTTGATGATGGCAGCGCCGGCGGGTCGGGGCGCATCATCGTTGGCATGGGCATCTTCCTGATCGTCCTCATGCTGCTTGTGATCGCCTACTACGCCGGCCTGCTGGACCGCGGCTACCGCAAACTGCAGGCAGTGCTTGCGGTCCCGTTGCCGATCCAGGCCTGCGCCACGCTGGAGAAATGGTCGCTCCCGGCGCCGGAATGGCTGAGACGCTGGGCCTACTACGCCGGCCTGACCCCGCTCGGGCGTTCCTTCTGGGTCGTGTACCGCGGCCTGGGCTGGCTGAAGGCGCCCCGCCAGCCTGGCCGCACCCCGGCGGAAGCCGCCCGGGAATTGATCGACCGGCTTCCAGAAAGCGCGCCGCAAGTCCGTCTGCTTTTGGTAGAATATCAGAATAGTCTGTACGGCCACCGGGAAGGGGATCTGGTAAAGGTTCGCGAGACCGCCCGCGCCCTTCTCCGGCGGATCCTGCTGGCAGGACTGTCTCTGCACTGGCAGGATTTCCTGCAGGCGGCGCAGCGCGGATTCAAGCCGAAACGGGAACTCCGCTCCGCTCGTCCCGCTTCCCGCCCGAAAGCATAGGTCATGACGGAACTTCCTGCAACCACCTTGACGGAACAGATCCTCCAGCTGAGCAAACAGGCCGGCCATCTGCGCACCTCCCTGCACGGGGCGCGCGCCAGCCTGCCGGCGGAGGCGCTCGAAGAACTTTCCGGTCTGGAGGGGGCGCTCTACAAACTCAGCCGGCAGATCACCGCGGTCGAACAGGAACGCAGCAAGCTGCTGGCACTGGCCAACACCTCCGAAGCGGTCAATTCCTCTCTCGACCTGGACCAGGTGCTCAGCCTGGTGATGGACACCATCGTGCAGCTCACCGGTGCAGAGCGCGGCTTTCTGATGCTGCGCGATGCCCAGGGCGAGATGTCCACCCGCATGGCGCGCAACTGGGAACAGGAATCGATCAATGCCAGCGAACTGACCGTCAGCCGCACCGTGATCCAGCGCGTGATCGAGTCCGGCGAAGCGATCCTGACCACCAACGCCCAGGAGGACCCGCGCTTCGGCGGGCACGATTCGATCGTCGCCTACAACCTGCGCTCGATCCTGTGCTCCCCGCTCAAGGTGAAGTCCGAACTGATCGGCGTGATCTATGCCGACAACCGCATCCGGTCCGGGATCTTCGACGAGGCCGAGCGCGAACTGCTTTGCGTCTTCGCCAACCAGGCGGCGATCGCCATCGAGAACGCACGCCTGTTCGCCTCCGTGCGGCGTACGCTGGACGAGGTGACCGGGCTGAAAAACCTGATGGATAATGTCTTTGCCTCGATCGCCAGCGGCGTGCTGACGGCCGACATTCAGGACCAGATCACCCTGTGCAACCGGGCGGCCGAGGCCATCCTGGGGGAGGCGATCTCCGACCTGGTCGGACACAGCCTGGAAGAGGTCCTGCCAGACCTGGCCGGGCAGATCCATGCCCACATGGCTGCGGTGCGCGAAACCGACAAGCCGGTGGTCGGCCTGGAGATCACCCAGCGCCATCCCGAACGCGGTACCCAGGACTGGCGTCTCAACCTCTCCCCGCTCAAGGACGCCGACCAGACCACCCAGGGCGTTGCCATCGTGCTGGACGATATGACCGAAAAGAGACGCCTGGAGGCCCAGCGCCGCCTGCTGGAGCGCATGGTCAGCCCGGCCGTCATCGACCAGATCGATCCGGACAGCCTGCAGATCGGTGGACAGCAGCGCGAGATCACCGTCCTGTTCGCCGATATCCGCGGTTTCACCGGCTACAGCGAGAAAAAATCCCCGGAGGACCTGGTTGCCGTGCTGAACCGCTACCTGGCGGCCGGCGCCGAAGCGGTCCTGGCCGAGGAAGGCACGGTGGACAAGTTCCTCGGTGACGCGGTCATGGCCTGGTTCAACGCCCCGCTCCCACAGCCGGACCACACCCTGCGGGCGGTCAGGGCGGCCCTGCGCCTGCGGGAGGCGGTCGAGGCGCTGCACGCCGAACTGCCCCCGGAAGCGCAACTCTCCTTCGGGGTCGGGATCCATTTCGGCCAGGCGGTCCTGGGCTGGATCGGGACGGAGAAACGCCTGGAATACACCGCCATCGGTGATTCGGTCAATACCGCAAAACGCATCCAGGAGAATTCGGCCAGGAACCAGATCCTGATCGGCAAGGAAGCCTACGAACGCGTCGCCGGCCAGGTCCTGGCGGAGCCGTTCGCGCCCTTGCGCGTCAAGGGCAAGAGCGAGCCGGTCGATGTTTATGAGCTCAAGGGCTTGCGTTGATCCAGCCTCGTAAAAAAAACGAGTGACCGGCAGGTCACTCGTTTTGGTTTTGGATGTACTCGTTACTGTCCGGCTGCAGCAGCTTTTTTGTGCTTGGGGTAGCGCGGGCAGTCGGCTGTCTCACAGGCTTCGCAGTGTTTCTGGGCGGTCTTGGGCAGCAGCCAGAAGGCGTCCAGGCAGAAGACCAGCAGCAGGGCGGCCACTGGCCAGGAGAAGCCTGTGATCAGCAGGTACAGTCCGGCAGCCGGGGGCAGGAACCAGCCGGGATAGAGCACCCAGGAGCGCCGCCGGAACTCGCTCCCGAAGGTGCGGCCGGGCTGCGGGCGGAAGCGCCGCCCCGAAAGGATGTCGAACCCGGCCGCGCAGGTGGCCAGCAGGTAATGCCCGCAGTACGGGCAGACCCACATCATGTACAGGTAGTTCGAGAAGATCCCATAGACGAAGTACACCAGACCCAGCGGCCACCAGATCAGCCCGACCAGCGCGGTCCCGAGCAGGTACATCAGGATCTGCAGCGCATTTTCGCGCAGGATGGTCCAGGCGTTGCGTTTGAGGGGGGAATTGGTTGTCATGGCAGGCTCCTTTGGCGGATTATACCGGCACGTATGCCCGGGAGGACGGTTTGACCCGCACCAGGGCCCAGAACAGCACACCCGCGAGCAGCGCCATCCCGGCACCGAAGAAGAAGGGGGCGGACGGGCCAAGCCCGGTCCAGCCGAAGGCACCCTGCCAGAGCACGCCGGCAATGGCAGAGGCCGGGAAGGCGGTCAGGCCCACGGCGGCATTGTACAGTCCGTAGGCCGTGCCGCGTTGTTCCTGCGAGACCAGGTCGGCGATCAGGGCCTTGGCCGTGCCTTCGGCGGCGGCATAGTAGACGCCGTAAAGACCGAAGAGCGTCCAGATCTGCCAGCCGGTGCGGGACAGGGCAAAGCCGAGATAGACCAGGCCGTAGGCGATCCAGCCGCCGATGATCAACTTGCGCCGGCCGATGCGGTCCGAGAGCGCCCCGAGCGGGCCGGAAAGGGAAGCATAGATCAGGTTGAAGGTCATCAGCATGACCATGATCTGCAGCAGATTCAAGCCGCGTTCCTGGCCGCGCAGGATGATGAATGAGTCCGAGGAATTCCCAAGGGTGAAGAGAACCACCACCAGCAGGAAGATCTTGAAGCGCCGGTCCATGCTTTTTAGGCTCAGGACCGGGGCTTTCCCGTTGCCGCGGACGGACACTTCCTTCGCCCCGAGCGCCAGGACCAGCACGGCCAGCACGGCCGGGACGATGCTGGCCAGGATGATGATGTGGAAGGTGGGTTCCTGCAGCCGGTCGGAGCCGGCCTGCGTGAACCAGATGATCAGCGCCGCGATCAACAGGCCGAGGAAGGCACCGGCGGTGTCCCCGGCGCGGTGCAGGCCGAAGGCCAAGCCGCGCTGTTTTTCGTCCACGGAGCCGGCCACCAGGGCGTCGCGCGGCGCAGTGCGGATGCCCTTGCCCATCCGGTCGGCGAAGCGCACCCCCAGCACCCAGCCCCAGGTGTGGGCGAAATACAGGAACGGCTTGGCGACCGTGGACAGGCCGTAGCCCAACACCGTCAGCCACTTGCGCTTGCCGATCCTGTCCGAAAGCCAGCCGGAATAGATCTTGACCAGGCTGGCGGTGGTCTCGGCGACGCCGTCGATCAGGCCGATCACGGCCATGCCGGTCTTGAGCACGTTGGCCAGGAAGAGCGGGATCAGGTTGGCGAGCATCTCCGAGGAGATGTCGGTCAGGAAGGAGGTTGCCGTCACCACCCAGACATTGCGGGGCAGCCGGCGCAGCGATGAATTGTCCGTCACGGACTATTTTTTGACCAGGGTGGATTTGTACTGCACAAGCCAATTCTTGATCGGGCTTTCATTCCAGCTTTTCATGAAGGGAACCAGCGAGACGAACGGCATGGACAACAGGCCGGGCTTACCGACGGCAGAGTCCTTCAGGATCAGGCCAAAATCGACCAGTTTGCCGTGATTCTTGCCGATCTCGCCGACCTTCTTGACCTGATCCCATTCCACGCGTGTCACCTTGAGGAAGTCATACAGGACGAATCCATCCCGGGTGAAGACCAGCCGGGTGAAGAAAAGTTTGTAGCAGGCCTCGACGGTCAGGTAGGCGAAACCCGCGCTGAGCAGGGCGAAGAACCACCAGGCGGTCAGGAAATTCTCCGCGATGACATTTCTGCGGTAGATTGCCTGGATGACACACGAGATCGTGAAGACCAGGTAGATCAGGGTCTGGGCGATCAGATAGCCGCGGCGCAAGGGCCGGAAGGTCTGTTGTTCCGGGATGGACATGTTCACTCCTTTTCACGCAGGATGCCGAATGCGATCAGGATGGCCGAGACCAGGGCGATGGCGAGTGCGAAGAAGAGAGTCTCCTGGGGATTCTTCCATTCGGCCAGCTTTTCCAGGAACTTGACGGCCATGACCAGGATCAGGATGCTGCCCAGACGGGTCTTCAGGTCGTGCAGGTTGTGGATCTTCATCCAATTGGGTACGCCCAGTTCGCCGATGAAGAGTTCATAGGTGCCGATCGAGAAGATCAGCAGGGCCATCGCCACCAGGAAGGCATCCACGATCTCGACCAGGGAGATGATGATGCCCGGGTCGCTCCCCAGGCTCGAAACGACCAGGCTCACAGCCTCGATCGTCCTGGCGATGCCCCAGCCGAAGGCGGCCAGGGCGGCCACGAGCAGGGCCAGCACGCCGATCAGGGCCAGGTAGCGGGTGCTTGTCAGGAATTTTCCCATCCCATGCCTCGTTCGATCCGGCCGATCAGCGCAGGCCGGTGATGTAGTTCTCGAGCTGCTTGACCATGAACTGCAGCTCTCCGATCATGTCCTTGACCACGTCGCCAATGGAGATGATCCCCACCAGCCGGCCATCTTCGAGGACCGGGAGATGGCGGATGTGTTTCTCGGTCATCAGTTCCATGCATTCGTTGACGGACTGGCCCGGCTCCACGGTGACGATGTTCTTCGTCATGATGCTTTCCACGCGGATCGCGGCCGGCTGCTGGCGGGCGACGTCCACCCGTTGTACGTAATCCCGTTCCGAGAAGATCCCGGCCGGTTTGTCCCCATCCATGACGACCAGCGCGCCGATCTTCTTCTCGCGCAGCAGTGTCAGGGCATCCAGCAGGCTGGCATCCTTGGAGACGGTCCACACCTGCGAACCTTTGACCTTGAGGATCTGTCTGACCTTGTTCATCCGGAATTGTCCTTTCTATGGGTAAGGAAGGCGGATACCAGTAAGGGGCAGCCCGCCATGGATCGGTTTCTGGCTAGTCTACCATACTCTTCCGTGACTTCATGCGCTTCATTCGGGTTCAGCCGGACGGGTCAGTTGATAGGTCAAAAGCGCCAGGCCGGGAAAGAAGAGCACCGCTCCGATCAGCCCGGCGGTCGAGCGGGAGATCCCCAGAGCGCTCAAGTTGATCGGAAGGAGGCCGGTCCAGGCCAGCAGCAGGATGGCGCCGAACGTGCAGTCGATCGCTCCGGAGAGGATCAAGGCAAAGCGGCGGGAGGCATTGGGGTCTCTTTTTTTCATGGTTCATCTCCTTCCCACTGGGGGCAGCCAGCGCGGCACATCCCGGCAGTACCGCTCGTACGCTGAGCCGAATGTCCGGCGCAGGTGTGGTTCCTCGTTGGCCCGGATGAAGAGATTGAATCCGATAAAAAGGAAGAACCAGTAGACGACCTGTGTCAGGGAGCCGAACCAGAGTGCGTTCCCGGCCTGGATCAACAGGGCGCCAACGTACATCGGGTTGCGGGTAAATCGATACAAACCGCCCACAACCAGTTCCTTGGGCGGGTCGAGCGGAACGGGCGTGCCGCGGCCTTTACGAACGAAGTCTGCCGCGCACCAGAACATGAACACGATTCCAGTGCTCCAGAAGAGGACCGCGGCCCAGTTCCACGGTCCGGCGGGCAGGCGCAGGTCCGGGATTCCGGGGATGACGAAGTGGGGGACGGTCCCCAGCAGGAAACCGGGAACCAGCAGCATGAAAAAGGCGGTTTTCAAAGTGGTCATCGGGAACTCCTTAAGCGAAGCCGGTGGAGCGTCGCTGATCCGGTGGATGGAAACGTACTGGCTGTCCCCGGAAATCGGCAGGGGACAGCCAGTGAGAGATCATACTGGGTTGATTCCGTTCGCGCTTTCACAGGCAGCCGAGCCGCGCTGGCCGCCATCCGGATGGGATCAGCGCTTGTCGGCGTAGAAGCAGCCGTTGCTGCTGTCGTCGGTGGACATCGTCCCTTCGTAATGCGTGCCGCTGAAGGTCCCGGTGTAATGGGCATAGGGGTAGGAATCGTACTGGTAATCCAGGATGCTTCCCTGCTGCCACCAGGTCCCATAGCCGGTGCTCGTGCCTTCGGTGGCGGACATGCCGCCGTCCTCGTACAGGCTCACCATGACCGGCCCGTTGTAGCTGGAGCAGTCCCAGGAGTAGTACAGCTCCCAGTCGCCCGCCGGGCTGGACTGCTGCAGGATCGGGGTGATCGGGTTGCTCTCGAGCAGGGAGGCCAGCGGACCTGTTCCCTGGGTGCCCATGTAAACGACGATGCCAACCACGACCAGGCAGATGCAGCAGATGACCAGCACGATGGCAATCGGCAGGATGATCTTCCAGACGTTCTTCTTCTTTTCTTCGGTCATTTTTGGCTCCTTATTTGATTTTATTCAATCTTATTATACGGGAAGATGGACGAATATTGCGGGTCAATTTGGACCATTCAGGCTTGGTTTGGATGGACATCCTGGGGATCGGGCGGAAGCACTCCCCTGTGACCGCCGAAGTCGTCCCCCAGGTGCGCAGGAGCCCCTCCAGATCAAGAAGCCCGATGAACAATCGCTTGCCGGTGGGGAGAATCGGGGCAGAAATGCCGTAGAAAGAGGATAAAAAAAGGCCTTTAATGGTATTTCGTCTTCTGGATTCTTGTGCTATCCTCGAAGAAGCATGGCAACTGATCCTGAAAAATGCTCTTGACGTCGGATGGCTCATGGAGATGAAAGGAAATCGTATGAAACCCAGAAAATCAAGTCCCCGGTCCAGGTTTGAACCGTTTTTCCTCCCGCTGACCCTTTCTGTCCTGTTGCTGGTCGGATGCGGAGCGCAGCCTGCCGCCAGCCCCACGGCTGTCGCCCCGGACTCCGGTTCCGCCCTGGAACTGGGAACACCATCCGCCGTCACCCCCAGTGCGACGCAGGGACTGCCTGTTCCCCTGGATACGCCGACGCTGGAGATCCTCCCAACTGCAACGCCGTCGTTGGTGATCGTCCCGGCTACAGTGCAGCCTTTGGTCGTGGATACCCCGCAACCCTCCGGCAGTGTCCCGGGCGCGAGTCTTGTCCTGGCTGCCGGGACCACCGCCGGTGTGGCCCGCGGCAGCATCGGACCGGGCCAGGTGATCACGTATACGTTGCAGGCATCCCAGTCCCAGCCCTTGACCCTGATCGTGGATGCGCCCAGCAATGGCGTTACCCTGGCGGTCACCAGCCCCACCGGGACCCTCCTGCTCGGTCCGGACAACAAATACACCCGCTGGCAGATGACGCTGCCTGCAACCGGTTTGTACACGATCCAGGTGATCGGCGGCGCGACGACCGAAACCTTCCAGTTGACCTATAAACTTCCCCAGCGGGCCAGTTTTGCCAGCGGTGCCAGCTCGCTCACCGTGAACGGGACGACGGCTCTGGGCTATCTCTATTCGTATGCGCTGAACTGCGCCGGCGGCCAGACCCTGTCCGCCAGCCTGGACGTACCCTCCACGACCGCCATCATCGACATCTACGGCATCGCCACCGGGACGCTGCTGGACGCCTCCGCCAGGGTGTCAACCTGGAGCGGAGGTCTTCCGGGGACACAGGATTACATCATCGAAGTCGTTCCGGTGGGCGGGATGGTGGTGAACTATGCGCTGACGGTCTCCTGCTCGGGCACGCCGTCCAATACGAACAATACCTCAACCGGGGAGATCACCTTCGCCCAGTGGACGACCGCCGCGGTCCGGCAGGGCACCATCTCGCCCGGTCAGGTCATCACCTACACGGTGAGCGTCTCCTACGCCCAGCCTTTGATCGTGGACGTGGACTCCCGGAATTTTGACGTTACCCTGGGGATCCTCGACCCGAACGGCGGTTTCCTGTTCCTCCCATCCATGAATTGGACGCATTACATGACGCAGGCGCAGCATACCGGCACCTACACGATCAACGTGTACGGCGGCGCGACGACGGAAGCGTATACTTTGACCACCAAGGTCGGGCGCTTGATGAATTTCCCCAACACTTACCAGACCTCCAATACCTATTATGGGGAAACGACCCTTGGTTATGTCCAAAGTTATGCCTTCCGCTGCTCCGCCGGGCAGGAAATGTCCGTCAGCCTGGATGTGGACAATACCAGGGCCTACCTGGCTGTTTATGGGATCCAATCTGGAGCACTGCTGGACTTCCACGAGATGCGCACCTCGTGGTCGGGCATCCTGGCGCGCACGGAGGAGATCGTGGTCGAGGTCATTCCGCGCGGCGGGTACCTGGTGAGTTACAACCTGACGGTGACCATCCCCTAAGGGTTTTCACCGCTGAAAGGTAATCAAAAGGGACTGCCAAACGGGCAGTCCCTTTTCCTTTCGTCTATAAGCCTCAATATCCCAGCTCTTTCATCAATTTGGCCTCATCCTTTTTCCCCCCCGCCCCGAGCAGTTCGCGCCAGAACGCATCGTCATAGCGCCGCGACCTCACCGGCAGCGGCATCGGCATCCCCCAGCCGAGCAGGAGCACCTCCTCCTTCGGCTGCAGGCGCGCCAGCATGCCGCGCAGCGCCTCGCGTCCCGAAAGCCCGGAGAGCACGGCATGGATGTCGTCGTCGTCGCCCAGCCAGCCGGAGATGCGCGTCCCCAGCTGCGACATGACCTCGTCATGAATTTGCGACGGGCGCTGGTCGATGATCAGCAGGGTGACGTAGTACTTGCGCATCTCGCGGGCGATGGTGGCGAAGGTGGTCTGGGCGGCCATCTCGCGGTTCAAGAGCTTGTGGGCCTCCTCCACCACGATGACCAGCTGGCGCGGCTCGTCCTTGCCGCTGGAACGGAAGGTGTTGGTCCTGTGCTCCCACACCTGGCGGATCTTGCGCGTCAGCAGGTTCGAGACCAGCAGGTAGTCCAGGTCGGATTCGAACTGCCCGAACGAAAGCACGACGTGCTTGCCGGCCTCCAGCGATTTGACCATCTCGCCGACCGAGTCCGCCGCGGGGCTCTCGACGATGTACTCCTTGTCGAACAGGCGGCGCAGTTTGTCGTGCAGCGCCTCGGCCGCCATCACGTTGACGCCCGCCCCGTCGGCCCAGGCGGCCACGCTCTCCGGGTGCGGGACCTTCCTGGTCTTGCCCTTCTCGTCCTCGATCTCGACCTCGTCGCGGTTCATGGCCTTGAAGCGCCGGAACCAATCGCGCGGACCGAAGGTCGCCGCCAGGGCGTGCAGCGTGGTCGGGGTGGTCTCCTTCAGGTTCAGTTCGCGCGTCAGCAGTTCGACGTCCGCCGGGGTGATGTCGGCCATGCCGATCTCGAGGTTGAAGTCCGGGGTGTTGTTGCGGATCTTCGCCCCGCCGCCGAGGCCGACCACGCGCAGGCGGCTGGCGAATTTGGTCTTCAGCCCGGTGACGCGCAGCCCGGTATCGGAGGCGGTGTCGTCGAAGCCGTACTCGTTGTGCATGTCGAAGACCAGCACCGCGGCCTTGCCGGCGTGCATCAGCCCGGCCAGGACCAGGCGGGTCAGGAAGGACTTGCCGGTGCCGGTGGCGCCGAAGACGCCCGCCGAACGCTGGACGAACCTGTCCAGGTTGAGGCAGACCGGGTGCCCCTGCTCACGCGTGTACCCAACGACGAAGTTTCCAGCCTGCCCGGGGTCGCCGAAGATCTCGGCGATGTCGCCGCCGGAGGCCATGCGCACCTCGGCATGGTGCGGCGGGACGGTCTTGACCGGCAGCGGGCGCGGCGTCTGATCGCCCTTCTCTTTCACCCAGGCCTTGTATTCGGGCGCGGACGGGTCGGGGCCGCGTTCGAGCATCAGGGCGGGCAGGATCTCCAGGTTGGTGAAGAGCGTCTGGCCGTGCAGGGCCTGGGCCAGGGCGGGCGGCAGGCGCGTCTCGGACTGTTCGTCCGCAAAGCGCGGGTCGGTGGCGCCGAGCTGCAGGTCGGTCACCAGGCCGTAGAACTGCCAGTTGCCGGAGGGGATGACCACGAAGGCGCCCTCCTGGACCTCCTGGGATGGGACGGTCAGACGGGCGCGAAAGGATTCCTTCAGTCCGCCGCCGACGATGTAACCGATGGGATTTTGATTATTGTTCATGTTTTTTTCACCACGAAGGACACAAAGGAACACGAAGGATCAAGGATTGGCTCGCGCATCGGGGAGACTAATTCACCATGCGCTTGATGCCGTCTTGGAGATGAAGGAGGTTGAAATTGATCAAATACCCAAGCCGCAGGCCGGTGATTTTCAGGTAGGTGAGCAGTTGCGCTTCAAAAAGCGGGATCATCGTTTCAACAGATTTGAGTTCCACGATCACCTGCTTCCCTGCAAGTAAATCGATACGCAATCCGGTTTCTATCTGTACACCTTCGAAGGAGACCGGCATGACCATCTGGGTCGCCACGGCTACCTTCTGCTGTTCGAGTTTGTGCGCCAGACAGGCTTCGTACACGGATTCCAACAAACCTGGCCCGAGAGCCGTATGGACAGCGTAAGCAGCGTCCAGCACTTTCCTCCCGATCACTTCTGCTTCGACCGGGATGGGTGCGAATCTTTTTTGAATTGGTTTGTCCATCTTTCCCCTTTGTGCTCCTTTGTGTCCTTTGTGGTTAGCCCTTCTCCATGGCCTCTTCGATGGTGATGCCGATCTTCGAGATGAAGTCCGCTTTGGAACGGCCGCGGCAGGCAGCCCGGTAATTAGCGCCCACGGAAAGGGCGGAACGAAGCAATTGGTTGCCGATCACCTTACCGGTTTGCGTATATGGCAGGGACTCGACCTGTTTGATCACATCCAGCCCGAATTTCATTGTCCTCCGCTTCAGCTCTTCTGCATCCATGCACGCCTCACATTCCGGAGAAGCCAAAATCCATGGCAAGACTCGATCGTGGAAAGCCTAATCAGCACTCGTCAATCGAAAATCATCAATCAAGAATCCACAATTCTTTTCTCCGCCAGTTCCACGTACGTTTCATCGATCTCGTAGCCGGCGTAGTGCCGGTTCGACCGGACCGCGGCGATGGCGGTCTGCCCGGAACCCATGAAGGGATCGAGCACGACCTCGCCTTCGAAGGTATAGAGCTGGATCAGCCGCCGCGGCAGTTCGACCGGGAAGGGTGCCGGGTGGCCGATCTTGCGCGCCGACTCGGCGGGCATGCTCCAGACGGACTTGTTGTATTCCAGGAATTCGTCCCGCCCGATCGTGCTGCCGCGTTCCAGCGGATTCTGGCGTTTGAAGGTCTGCTTGCAGAAGACCAGGATGTACTCGTGCACGTCGCGCAGGGTCGGGTTGCCAGCCGATTTCCACGAACCCCAGGCCGTGGACGGGGAGGCGCTGGCGGCCTTGTTCCAGATGATCTCGCCGCGCATCAGGAAACCCAGGGCGATGGCCTGCTCGGCGATATACGCGTGCAAGGGGATGTAGGGTTTGCGGCCCAGGTTGGCGACGTTGATGCACATTCGCCCGCCCGGGACCAGCACCCGCAGTGTCTCCTTCCAGACGCGCTCCAGGAAGGCCAGGTATTCCTCCAGCGACAGGTCCTGGTCGTATTCCTTGCCCACGTTGTAGGGCGGCTAGGTGACCATCAAATGCACCGAGCGATCGGGCAGTTCGGTCATGTTCTCGGCGGAATGACAGAAGATGCGGTCGAGCGCCCCGTCCGGAAGCGGGGTCTCGCTGTACGGCACGTCCTGTTCTTGGGGCTGGCTGTCGTACAGCTTGCCGGCGTAGAAGGCCGACGAGTCGTGCCCGACCCGCCCGGGGGTGCCGAAGGAGGAGGTGCGTGTGGTCTTCCGCTTCGCCGCGCTCATCCTTTTTCCACTTTATCGTCGGGAGCGGGGTCGGGGTTCTTGAGCGTCAGCAGCCCGGATCGTTCCGCCAGCAGGACGATGAAGCCGGACAGGGTGCCGATCCCGATGATGATGTAGAAGATGGTGAAGATCTTCCCTGCTGCCGTGTGCGGACTGAGATCGCCGTAGCCGACCGTGGTGAGAGTGGTGACGGAGAAGTACAGCGAGTCCAGCACGCTCCAGCCCTCGACCCGCCAGTAGAACCAGGTCCCCAGCCCGAGCACGCCCAGGACCACAGTGAACAGGCCGCGGAATTGCGGATCCTTCAGGCCGTGCCACAGGCCGCGGAAGAAACGGTAGAGGATGATCAGGAATGCAGGCATTCACGCCTCCCCGGGCAGGGCATCGCCCAGCGCGCCCAGCACCGCCATCAATGTCGGATAATCGTCGCGCAGCAGGGTGATCAGTTCACGCGTCGCCCGGCGGGCCCAGTCCTCGTCCCCGGCGGCCTGCTTGACCTGCAGGAGGTGGGCCGCCAGCAGTTCGCCGACCGGGACCTCCTGCGCCTGCAGGATGTGCCGGAAGTAGCCGAAACGCCCGGCGCGGACAAAGCGCAGCAGTTCCGCCTCGTTGCACAGGTAGACCCGGTCCAGGCTGAGCGGCGGGCGCGGCGGCAGCAGGTGCGAGATGGTCTCGTTCTGTTCGTACCCCACCGACAGGACCGACATCTCGACCGGCACGATGCGGTTGACCCGGCTGTCGGCCACGGTCGATTCGTCCACCTGGCTGGCGGTGACCAGCTGGCGCACCAGCCCGTCGTCGTCGATGTGGATGTCGTGGATGATGCCGTAGATCTTGTAGTCCTCGCTCAGCGGGGCGCAGACCAGCGCGCCGAAGGAGGGCGCCTTCAGCTGGGAGACGCTGCACCCGGCGATGAAGCCGGTCGTGCCGGCGCGCAGCAGGCGTCCGATCTCATAAGTGGTCATCGTCCGTAGCTCCTTTTGATCCCCGAATTGTCCTTGATGGACTGCTTGCCGGATTTGTCTTCCGGCTGGATGCCCTGGCCCAGCAGTTCCTGCTGCAGCATGCGTTCGACCTGCTGCTTCTCGTCGAAGGAGACGCGGGCTGTCTCGTGGGCGCGGTGCAGCAGGTAGGGGTACGGTTTCGCCCCCAGCATCCCGCTCTGGCTGACCAGGCTGGCGTGGAGCAGCCCCAGCTTGACAGGGTCCTCGGCCACCCATTGCGGGAACTCGACGCGGGCGACCGCCGGGTGGCGGGCGGGTCCGACGTTCAGGTAGAAGAAATGAATGGCGCGCGGTCCGCTGTAGCGCGCCCGCGAGCTGGACTGCAGGGCGAAGACCGCCGAGCGCTCGCCGGGCTGGAGCAATTTCCCGAACAGCCAGTGGTCGCTGACGCCCAGCAGGGGATGGTAGGTGCGCAGGTCCTTCAGATTCTCGTCGCCTGCGGTGGCGATCTCGAGCAGACGTACCAGCAGATCGGCGGCGGGCTTGTCGACATAGCCTCCAAGGGTCACGCCGAGCTCGCTCAACCGGTCCAGATCCTCCAGGTAGCGCTGCAGGAATTTCTGATATTCGCCGGCGTGCGCCGGGTCCTTGGCGCCCCACAATTCCACCGGGCCATCCGTCAGCGCCACGACCGGTCCGGCTGCCTGGCGGGCCAGTTCGAGCAGGAGCAGACGCTCCCGGGCATCGCGCTGCAGGGCGATCCCGCCTTCGTCGAGCAGGGAGCCGTCCTTGGCGCGCAGTTCGTCCTCGAAGAGCAGCCGGCTTTCGGTGTGGATCTGCGGGGCATCGCCCGAGTCGGTGCGCAGGATCACCGCGCCGACGTTGATCAGTCCGTAGGTCAGGGCCGCGTGCCGGTCCGGGACGATCTGCGAGCCGTCGACGGCGATCAGGGTGGCAGGCGGCTGGCCCGGGGCGGACGGCTGGCGTGCGTTCAGGAGTTCAGCGGCTGGCTGGGCGCAGCGCAGGTTGGGTTCCGCCTGGAAAGCACCCTCCACCTTTTCACGCAAAGCCTCCAGGTCGCGGGCGTGCGCCTGGAGCAGCTCCCAGGCCCGCTCCTGCTTGATGTGCAGGGCAGCCTGGCCGGCCTGCGCTTCGCGGCCGATCTGGCGGATCCTGGTATAGATCTGTTGGAAGTCGATGGACATGCCGCATCCGTTAGAACATTTGTCCAAATTTTACCGGCAAACCGCGCGGAGGACAACCCCGCCGGGAACTTTCCGGGTTGATTGCCGTCTTGAAATATGTTATACCACCATCCCAAAGGAGTACCTTATGCGTACCAAGCTTACCCTAATCGTTTCCGTGCTCGCGCTGGCCCTGGTCCTGAGCGCCTGTGGACCGGCCGCCTCCGGCGCAACCCGCAGCCTGTCCGTCACCGGCAGCGGCATGGTGTCCCTGACACCCGATATCGCTTACATCTACATCGGTGTTCACACCGAGAACCGGGACATCGCCCAGGCGCTGGCGGAGAACAACCAGCAGGCCCAGGCCGTTGTGGAGGCGCTCAAGAACATGGGCGTCGCCGCCGAGGACATCCAGACCAGCAGCTTCAACATCTGGTCGATGGAGGCCTACGACGAGGTCGGCCAGGCATACACCAAGTACACGGTCGACAACTCGGTCTACGTGACCGTGCGCGACCTCTCCAACCTGGGCGCGCTGCTCGATACGGTCGTCGGTTCGGGTGCCAACACGATCAACAGCATCCAGTTCGACGTGGCCGACAAGACCACCGCCCTGACGGAAGCCCGCCAGAAGGCGATGGAGAACGCCGCCGCCCTGGCCGGGGAACTGGCCCAGACGGCCGGGTTGAGCCTGGGTGAGATCCAGACGATCACCTACTCTGATTCCAACCCCTATCCGTATTACGGCATGGGCGGCGGTGGAGCGAGCGCCCCGAACGCCTCGGTGCCGATCCAGCCCGGGCAGCTGCAGATCTCGGTCACCGTCAACGTGACCTACGGCGTCCGTTGATCTCTCCCTATAGGAAGTCCCCTCTGCCCAGGAGGGGACTTCTCCTCCCGGGAACTATTCCTCCGGGCTTCCGTCTTACCGGTGTACAATCTCTAGATCAAAAGGAGTTCGCGATGAAAAACAAATTGTATCTACTCGTATCCATCCTCGTTCTCGGCGCCCTGCTGACCGCCTGCGGACCGACCACGGTCTACACCCAGTCCCAGCCCCCGCAGCGCACGATCACCGTCACCGGCACGGGCATGGTCACCCTGACGCCGGATATCGCCTACGTTTACATCGGCGTGCAGACCCAGGACGCCAGCGCCTCCGAGGCGATGAGCGCCAACAACCTCCAGGCACAGGCCGTGATCGAGATGATCCGGTCCTTCGGCGTGGAAGGGCGCGACATCCAGACCACCAGCTTCAGCATCTACCCGCAGCAGGTCTACGATGACAACTACAACGTGATCGGCGTGACCTACGTGGTCTCCAACACGGTCTACGTGACCGTGCGCGATCTGGACAAGCTCGGCGAACTGCTCGACTCGGTCGTGCGCTCGGGCGCCAACAGCATCAACGGCATCTCCTTCGACGTCGCCGACAAGACCGAAGCCGTCTCGCAGGCCCGCCTGGCCGCCGTCGAGGACGCCCGCCGCCAGGCCGACGAACTGGCCGCGGCCACGAATGTCTCCGTCGGCGAGGTGCAGACCATCTCCTACTATGACAGCACCCCGGTCCCGTACATCGAATACGCTCGCGCGGAAGTCTTTGCCGCAGACAGCAGCGTCCCGGTCCAGGCCGGCTCGATGCAGGTGACCACCACCGTGACCATCGTCTACGGCATCGACTAGACCCGCCAACCGTTCCGCCCCCATGCCCGGCCTCCATCTGGAGGCCGGGTTTTTCGTGCCGGGAAGGTATAATCCCAGCGAATTCACTCGAAGGAGTACCCATGCTCACGGTTGGCTATATTGGTCTGGGCCTGATGGGCAAGTCCATCGCCCGCAACCTGCTCAAGGCCGGTTTCCCGCTGGTGGTGCACAACCGTTCCAGACCCGCGGTGGACGAGCTGGCCGCGGAAGGGGCCGTCCCGGCCGGATCCCCGGCGCAGGTCGCCGCCCAGGTCGACGTGATCTTCACCAACCTGCCGGATACGCCTGACGTGGAAAAGGTCGTGCTGGGTGAGCAGGGCATCCTGGCGGGAGCCCATCCCGGCCTGATCTGGGTCGACAACTCGACCATCAAGCCGGCTGCGGCGCGCAGCCTGGCGGCGAGGCTGGCCGAAGCGGGCGTCCTGAGTCTCGATGCGCCCGTCTCGGGCGGGGACATCGGGGCGCGCAACGCCACCCTGACCATCATGGTCGGCGGGCCGGCGGAGGCGCTCGAGAAGGTCATGCCGGTCTTCCAGGCGATGGGCAGGACCGTCACGCACGTCGGCGCGGCCGGGGCCGGGCAGGTGGCCAAGGCCGCCAACCAGATCATGGTCGCGGCCCAGATGGTCGCCATGGGCGAGCTGCTGGTCTTCTCGCAGAAGGCCGGCGTCGATCCGCAGAAGGTGGTCGAGGCGATCAAGGCCGGGGCGGCCCAGTGCTGGACGCTGGACGTCAAGCCGCCGCGGCTTTTCGCCGGCAACCGGGCGCCCGGTTTCAAGGCGCACATGCAGGCCAAGGACCTGAACATCATCCTCGAGACGGCGCGCGAGTACGGCGTGCCGCTGCCCTCGGCGGCGGTGGACGCCCAGCTCTACAACGCCATGCTGCAGAACGGCATGGGCGAGCTGGACAATTCGGCGGTGCTCGGGGTGCTCGAGCAGCTGGCGGGGGAAAGATTGAACACGACGGACACGAAGTAACACCAAGGAAAAAGGATTCCTTCGTGACCTTGTGGTGAAAGAGAGGATCAATGCGCATCTTCCGTTCCACCTGGCTCTCCATCCGTGACTACGTTTTGGTGATCGCCGGCGCGCTGGTGCAGGCGGTCGGCCTGCGCCTGTTCATGGTCCCGGCGGACCTGGCCTCGGGCGGGATCAGCGGCATCTCGCAGCTGGTCAACCACTTCACCGGCTGGCCGATCGGCCTGATGGTCTTCCTCGGCAACGCGCCGCTCTTCCTGCTCGGCTGGAAACTGCTGGGCGGGAGACGCTTCGCCCTGCGCACGCTGACCGCCGTGGCGGCCTACTCCTTCTTCACTGAGGCGCTGCTCTGGCTGCCCTTCTTCCCAACGCAAGGCCTGACGAACGACCTGGTGATCAACTCGCTCTATGGGGCGGTGGTCTCCGGCGTCGGCTACGGCCTGGTCTACCGCGGCCAGGGCACCAGCGGCGGCTCGGACATCCTGGCGCGCATCCTCAACCGCTGGCGGGGCGTCTCGATGACCCAGAGCTACCTGATGACCGACGCGGTCGTCATTCTGGCCGCCGGGCTGGTCTTCGGCTGGCAGAAGGCGCTCTACGCCATCATCACCCTGTATGCCAGCGGGCTGGTGGTCGATACCACCATGGAGGGCGCCGGGACGGTGCGCACGGCCCTGATCATCACGGAAAAATGTGGCGAGGTCTCGAAGCGCATCCTGGACGAACTGGAGCGCGGCGTGACGATCCTGCAGGGCACGGGCGCCTACACCGGGGCCGACCGTCCGGTGCTGTACTGCGTGGTGACGCGTTCCGAGGTGCAGCAGCTGAAGACGATCATCCACGAGGCGGACCCGAAGGCCTTCATGGTGGTGGGGGCGGCGCACGAAGCGCTGGGGGAGGGTTTCCAGCCTTTCAAGAAAGCGTAAAAAAAAAGGAGCGGACGGCAGCTGCCGTCCGCTTTCTCTACCCGGTGAACTGGAGCAACATGCCTGCCAGCAGCGCTCCCTGGCCGAGATGGTACAGGATCATGTTGTAGAACCTGCCGTTCCGCACCGGCTGGA
>Ga0233425_10000790_pt1 | contig 77909 bp, 66 predicted proteins | sample Watercolumn_Towu_2_FD_181712 | JGI IMG/M metagenome (GOLD analysis project Ga0233425, IMG submission 181712) | Freshwater microbial communities from Lake Towuti, South Sulawesi, Indonesia - Watercolumn_Towuti2014_140_MG | ecosystem: Environmental > Aquatic > Freshwater > Lake | place...
ATGTTTTGTTTTTCTTTCTCCATATAGCTTTGGTTTGCCATCAATTTTATAAATTATGTGCCTTTCCCTAAAATCTATGAGGTTTATATAAATGTCTCTTGTTGATGATCAAGGAAAAATCTTCGGAATTCTCAATCTTTTTGACCTTACAATTTTTGTTATTACTCTTGTTATTATTGCAAGTCTTCTGTTATATGTTTATTACCCACTTCAACTAAAAGAACACCAGAATGTTGTTTTCCAAATGTATTTTGATGTCCCTTATGCAATAGGAAGACAGGTGTTTATTCCTGGAAATGAGTTTATTGCGACCTACGAGAGAAGAGATCGTGTCGTTATTATTGATACCAAACAAATTACTAATATTAATGGAGATATTGATTTTCTTGTCACAGTAAATGCGTCTTTAGAGATTGATAGTGATGGAAGGTATCTTTTTAATGGAAATGATGTTGCTCCGGGAAATGTATTAGAGGTCCAAATTGAAAATTCGTACTTAATAGGCACGATATGGCGTGTGAGTTATACGCATTTGATTGCACAGAGAACTGTTCTTGCCTCTCTTGACTCAGATAACCTTCTACCTCATGCTGGTGACATTATTTCTGATTTGAGTGGGAATAAAATAGGAGAAGTCATTTCGGCAGGAGAGCTTGAACAGCAGGATAAACAAGATCCTATCAAGGTCATTCTTCTTTCCCTTAATGCAGACATCTATAATGGGGATGCTTTTATCAATGAAATCCCATTAACAACACTAAAGCGATTTAATTTCATTACCAATACCACTCTCTACAATGGAACAATTTTAGGGGTTTATTAATGGGGAATATTCAACAAAACATTGCACAAATTATAAAGAATTGCATAGATTTTGCTCAGCTGCAGATCATACTCCTTAAAAAAATACTAAAAAACTGTAACAACCATATATGGCAAAAGAAAATATATTGGAAGCAGATAGCAGAAAAATCATTATTTATCTCTTTTATATCTTCATTTCAATCTTATAACATATTTAAAGGATCCTTTGTTCTTCGCTGCCTCTTTTATTTACTTACCATTCTCTTCTTTCCGCTTCATAGAAGTGAACGTCGAGGGTTCTTCTTTTTTTTGTTGCTTCTTACTTCGCTCATGAGTTTTGTTCTCTTGAAATTATGTCTATAAAGATTTTAAAATGTGAATATTTATAAGATAGAATCAAATCTTGTTATAGGTAAAATGATCTCCATGTTTTTTTTGAAAGTGTACCAAACATTAGAGAAAATAAGAACCAGATATTATTTACTCTTTCTTTTTATGATGAGTATTAGTTTCTTCTTTTTTCATGTGCATAATGTGCCTGCACAAATCTACACTTTTGATGATATGGCGTTTGTTACTCAATCATTAAAAATTTCATATACTGAATTGTTACACACGTTGTTTTTCACTTCAGACAGGATTCTCACTCATTCATGTCTTGATTGTATTCCTTCACGGCCTGGAATCCTGCTTCTTTTGAAAACACTCTACCTTCCATTGGGTTTTAACATAAATCTTACTTACTTTTTTAGAGCACTTGTTGTTACAGGCATCTGTTCGTTTATATTCTATTTCCTTGCTCTATCAACAAAAAAGAAAGTAATTGCTTTAATGGGAAGTATTTTTTATGTTACTCTTCCCCCAGTGTTTTCCTCAACATGGCTCTGGGGCGATGTTGAACTATTTGCAGAGTTTTTTGCTTTGACTGCTCTCTTTTTTTTATGTATGCTGATACAAGTATCAGAAGACACATCCGCAAGATACATAAAGATAAGGAGGATTATTTATATTATCTTATTCACCTTTTTTCTCATATTTGCTGTTAGAACAAAAGAAACTACTAAAATATTCATCATTATATTTCCATTAGTTACTGTCCTGTTTTATAGGAAGCTTTTCTTATGGTTACTCCCTTCATTTCTCCTGATTCTTTATTACATATTTCCAACAACATCAGGCGGTTATGGTACTCCATTTTCGTTTACATCATTTTATGACAAAGTTATTGCATCAGCAGGGGCGGAGTATTCACCAGAGATTCCAAGCATTTTTTCACCGAGCCAACATTTTACACAGGTACCAAGTTCACTACTCAACCAGCTTGGCTTTTTCTTGGGATATTTTGTTATAGTAACACTCTTATCTTTTCTTGTTAGGAAGATACGACTCAGCACCATCAAAGAGCTTCTGTCAAAGATCAAAGCAAGTAAGATGGAAAAAGATAAACTTATCTTTTACATTAGCCTTTTCTGGATGTCATTAACATTCGTTGCGTATGGATTTTTCTCATCAGTAGGCCATAGGTACTATGCTGTTGGTCTTATCCCTTTTACTCTTCTTATCTTTCTTTTGGTTGCTCATGTTGGAGATTCTATAAGTAACAATACATTCAAAAAAGTCTACTATTCTTGTTTTGTAATATTCCTTCTGATCACTATAACTACGAATGTTTTCCATATTAGCTACCATATGCGAGGAGGTACTATAGGGTATCATAAAGCAAACTTTGATACTATCAAATATCTCCTCTCTTCAGAGAATAATATTACTTATAATAATGAGGACGTTGCATACCTCTTATTTTACTGGATATTTGATAATGAAAAATATTATCAATCTATAAAAAATGATACTATTAATAGAACTTTCTACAATGGAGTGAATTATATTGGGCTCCGCTATATTGGTGATTTTAATCAAAGTACTTTTGGGAATGAGACGGCATATTTTGTCAATAGGTGGGCAAACACAACCCCACATGAACTTAATCAAAGCCAGTATAATGTTACTTATTTAACAGCATTTGGAGGTTGCTTTGATACTAGTGCATACTGTCTTGTAAAAAATATCTTTATTAAACCTAAGAAGACACATTTTGTTTATGCTGTAAACAGAGTTAATTAGTTATATTCAGACAAATATTTAAAATATAACTTCTCTCTTGTAGTTTTGTCAAGAACCACCGATCGAAGATCGGTGGCATGGAACTATAGGTTAAGTGGTTCTTGAGCACAGCGCTCTACCACTCGACAGCCATTGAAAACAAAGGTGGTATCGGCAGTATGAAAGAAGAAGAGCATATTTATTCATCCACAAATCCAGCAATTTTACGACATATCACCAAACAAAAAAGAATTCTTGATATCGGCTGTGGAAGTGGTTATTTTAGCAAGAAAATAATGAAAAAAGGCAATATAGTTTATGGAATAGATAGCAGTAAAGAAGCGATTGCTCTCGCTACAAAAAGAGTGAATAATGCAGCTATCTGTAATATTGAACAGGAGGAGATTCCATGGAAAGAGAAATTTGATATTATTATCTTTGCAGATGTTCTTGAGCATCTCCAAGCTCCTGAAATAGTCATTAAAAAATGTATGAAACATCTGGAAAATGATGGACTAATAATTCTCTCGCTTCCTAATATAGCAAACTGGACTATTCGCATACAACTTCTTTTTGGCAACTTTGACCGTTCAACAACAGGAATCTTAGATAAAACTCACATACATTTCTATACATTAAAAACAGCAAAGAAATTGATTGAGGACTCAGGCTTGGAGATGGTTGGAATAGATATAAATCCTAATTTTGTTATGACGATAGTACGCTGGTTGCTTAGGATAATAAAAAAAGGCCCCAAAATGTCAGAATATGAAATGATATTGGAATCTCCTCTATATAGAATTTATCTACAATACATCCAACCGATCGAGGTCTTTTTTGCTCGATTTTGGAAAGCGCTGTTTGCATATCAGTTTATTTTTATTTGCAAACCTGGAAAGGCTCACTCCAAACTAACTTCTAGAAAACTTCTCTGAATGAAGTATGCCCAACTTATGTAGTTTATAAGAAAGTATAGACTGCAACACATCACAACCGTATTGCAAAACATTGACGTAACTTATTTCATCTCCATAATATGTAGGGATGGGAAGCTCTACAATTTTTAGTCCTGCATCATGAAACATAATAATAATATCTGTATCAAAATGAAAAGCATCTGAGCATTTCTCAAATGGTATTTTTTTCAGCGCTGCACAACTATATAATCTATACCCTGAGTGGAATTCTGTCAGATACATACCTAATACTCTATTCTCGCAAAAAGTGAGAAGCTTATTTCCAACGTATTTGTAAAGGGGCATACCTCCTTTAAGTGCTCCTCTTCCTATCATTCTTGAACCGAATACTGCATCTGCTTGTTCATCCTCCAATGGTTTCAAGAGAGATGGTAATAATTCAGGAGCATATTGACCGTCTCCATGTAAGAGAACAACTATATCAAAACCATTATTAATAAAATAAAGATATCCTTTTTTTTGATTGCCTCCATATCCTAGATTCACATTATTATAAAATATGGTGAGCTTGTCAAATTTCTTCTTTTCTTTGTAATCCATCGCTACCTGAAAAGTTTTATCATGACTATGGTCATCAAATATTGCAATCTCATCTATCTTTTTAATGATTTCTTTTGGAATTCTCTCTAATAGTGGCTCAAGAAATTTTTCGTGATTATAGGCAACAATAAGAATTCCAATCTTTTTCTTTCGGCTCAAGATTATCTTTTCTTTAACAGACATATGCAAAGGACATGTATGCTCATTTAAATATTTATTTACCCTTTATTTGCTTCCTTCACCTCATACAAATATATAGGAGTTGCATAATATTTTCTGAGTAATTTTTTAAGTTGACCATAAGGAGAGTTGTCTTGTATTGTGAGATTTTCAATATTAAGAATGGTTGGGTCATCAAAAGTAAGAGGGTAATGAGCTGCAATGAAAACAGAGGTATAATTTTCTTTATATGACTGGAGCAAAGAACTGTTACGGAAGTCACTAACCATAATTTCTTGATTTGTTGATGGAGGAGTAAAATACGCAGCAATTGCATGATCAAAAGGAACAATAAGAAGTGCATCTATTGCATGTTTATCCATATATTGTCGCGCAGTATCATATCCTAGAAAATATCCACCCCATCCTCCACGCCATTCATTCAGCCTCTGGATATTACTTAGAATCGCAAGAAAAAGAAAAAGAAGTATGATGTAATTCATAACTCTTTTTTTGGAAAAATAACGCTGTGATACGTATTTTGCATAGGAGAGTATAAAAAGTGTTTGTGGAATAATAAATATCACAAACTCGCAACGCAGAAATGATAAGGGATCAAAGGCGAGCCCTCGCGCAATGTAAAACGTCCCAACTGCTAAGAGAAACCAGAGAAGACTAAACATTGCTAACTTCTTTACATTAATAAGGTAAAGGTCATCTTCTATTGGTTTCAACCTAAAACATCCATAGACATGGGCGAGTATTGCAATACCTAAAAGGAGAAAGAGAAAGAGCCCATGAGGCAAAAATGCAAGATAGATATCTTTCAAAAAGCCAAGAACTAATGTTATTTTTCCTAACAAACCACTCTTTCCTGTATGTTCAGTGATACCTAACGTATCTTGTCCCTGATCTGCATCAAAAAACCCAAAGATAGGGAAACTTACCAGAAATAATATGCTGATTAATGTTCCATATCTCCAAGAAAAGAGTTTTTTCACATCAGTAAACAGCAAAAAAAAAAAAAAGATGAGAAAATTTATTCTTCCAATATGCCTTATCAGTGTCGCAATATGTGTCAAAAATACAATACAAAAAAAGAGAAGAGAAATTTTCCATTTACTCTTTAAGTTATCATCAAGGTAATAGAAAAAAAAGAGAAAAAGAGCAAGGGTTTCTATAAGAATAGTAAAAATAAGTGAATCAACGAGATATAACGTCAATATCCACAATTCAGGAAGAAGTAAAAGATAAAATAAAAAAAGGAAAGAGAATAATATCCATTCATTGAAGCAAGAAAACTTACAACCAAGAAGTATCTGAATTTTGCTATCTTTTCTCCCTATCAGAGAGCAAAAAAAATAGACAACAACCATAAGCAGAGAAGCTAGGATTACTTTTGCAACACGCTGAGATAGTACATTTAATCCTAACGTTGAGCCCAAGACACTGATATAAAATTCACCTAAGGGTCTTGCGTAATAGTTTATTCTGTAAAAATGTTCTGTGTCTGTTATCGCATGTAAAAAAGTTTTAGTAAAAGCTATTCCTGAATATAACTCTGGAGATTTTAATGATGTATCATAAGCTCCAAAAATCCATGTATCCTCCCAAAAAAAATTAAAATTATAAGTAAGGGAATAAAACCAAAGGAAAGAAAGCAGGAAGACCAAAAGAACTACAAGAAAATGTACTTTTTTTTCATCTTTATTTGAAAGACAATCTGCTCCATTACTCATAAACTTAAGTATTCAACAATGTTTAAATGCTTTGTGTTTCTACTAGATTTGTACAGCTTCTTTCAGAACAGAATTCGAAACGTATTAAAACTAATCCTAATTCTCATACAATATGAAGCATGTATACAGAAATATTTTTGTCACAGGAGGCTCTGGCTTTATTGGCTCCAATCTTATTTTAGAATTAGTTAGAAATAATTATACTGTTTCTGCATTAATGAGAGAGGGATCATCACATCCACTTTTAGAAGCTGTCCCATACAAGAAGATGCAAGGTGATCTTTTTTCTCACGATGTCCTTGATATTGCAATAAAGGATTGTGATGTTGTCATTCATTGCGCTGCAGTTGTTTCTTTTGACGAAAAAAACTGGCGTGAAACATATCATGTGAATGTGACTGGGTCTGAGAATATTTTAAAAGCAGCACTTAAACATCAAAAAAAGGTTGTGTTTGTCAGTACCGCGTCAACGTGCGGTGCGCCCCAACAACATCCACAGATTATGGATGAGACAACACAATATTCATTCAAAGAGAAGAACCCATACACGCATTCTAAACACATAGCTGAAAAGCATCTCCAGCAATATGTAAAAAAAGGACTTGATGCAATAATTGTGAATCCATCAACTGTTTATGGAAAAGGTGATATTAATGGTACTGGAGCAGCACTCTATACACTTATGGAGAAATATCCTATTTTTGTAGCACCTCCTGGCGGTTGCAGTGTTATTGCTGTGCAGGATGTTGTTGCAGGCATTATTGCAGCATTAACAAAAGGAAAGAAAGGAGAGAAATATATTTTAACAGCAGAGAATATAAGCTATTATCATCTTTTCATGATGTTAAGAAAGACAATAAGGAAGAGTACTATGCCATTAATGAAAGTACCAAAATTTGTAGAATCGCCATGTGCGAAAATACTCCAATTATTGAAGATGCAATCTAATATCATAACTCCCTCTGTTTTGTCATATCTCTTCAATTATCGGTACCTTGATAATAGCAAAGCAAAAAGAGTGCTTGGATGGAAGCCACAAATGGCAATAGAGCAGGCAATTGAGGAAGGATACACTTTTTACATGAAAGAAAGACAGGCACGAGATAATGGAAACAAACAATAATAGTTTCAATTGGAAATTTTTTGGAAAGATTTTTTTATCGTTTTCTATAACAGTAGCATTGTTCTATTTTATCTTTACTTATACAGACTGGCGTGGAGTTCTTAACACTATTCTTCAGATTCCAATTCCTTTTCTTTTTCTTTTTGCTTTTATATTTCTCACTGTCTTTTTGTTTAGAACAATACGCATCTCCCTTTTCCTCCAAAAAAAAATACCATTGTTAAAACTATTTCTTATAACAATTGTCCATAATACCCTTGCTCAACTTATTCCATTTCGTCTTGGAGAGTTCAGCTTTATTTATTTTACAAGAAAATTACATACAGTGAGCGAAGAAGAGGCTCTGCTCTCTCTTGTTCTTGTAAGAATATTTGATTTTGTTACAGTGTCAATACTTCTTATTATAAGCTTCTTTATTGCTAAAAAGGTTTCAGCTGAGACAATCCCTATCGAATTTCATATTTTTTACGTAGCTTTTCCCATTATATTAGGTCTTCTTCTTGTCTACATTCGAAAGACATTGACAATCCTTCATACTCTATGCCAACAGAAATGTATCAAAGAGAGCAGCTGGATACAACATCTTTCCAAAAGAGTTGAAAATATGATCAGTTGCCTTCACACTATTTATTCTAAAAAAATATTTCTCATTGCATTCATTTTATCTTTGGGAATATGGATTTTCTATTCTTTTTTCCTATACCTTGTTTTTGACTATTTAGGAGTCTCTGTTTCTTATACATTACTCCTTTTTATAAGCTCTGCTACAATTCTTTTCTCATCTATCCCAATACAAGGGTTCGCAGGATTCGGAACAGTTGAGGTTAGCTGGACAATATTTCTTCTATTGATAGGAATAGAGAAGATTACAGCCTTAGAAATAGCTTTTGCTGTTCATAGTATTGGCATTTTCATTATTGTTATTTTGGGATTATGTAGCTACTTCCTGCTCCGTTTGGTTAATAAAATGGAGAAAAAAGAACAGCTAACCAAGCCATGATTTTGGTAAAAACCATCTTCTATACGGCTTTTTATTCTTTTTCAATATGAAATACCACACTACATCAACACCAATATCTAATAAGACATGAAGCATAACGCCATAAAGCAAAAATGAAAGAAAAGAGATAAAAGTTTGGATAATCCAGAGAAACAAAACAAACCAGATTGTATGAAACAGAAAAAAGTGTTCCATAGCAGGGCCTATTTCCATACACCATTTTTTAATTTTTTCATAATTATAAGAGATGTCTTTTGTATAATACCAATAGGAGAAAATATGGTCTATATCTATAAAAACTCCTCCAAAAACAAAAAGCAAAAGATTATAGGGAGAATAATCAAAAAAGAGCATTCCAAAAATCCCAACTGCTGATGTTATTAAAAAATGATGAAGGACAAGCATCTCAGTTTTTCTCACTATTTTTATGAAGCTGGATTGCTTGAGTTAAAGAAATTGACCCTATATCCTGCCAAAGATAATGAAAGAACCGCTTGGAAATTGCAGCGACACTTTTAAGGCGCATCTGTGTTATTGTCTTAAAAATAATTTTTGGGCTGGTAAATGCAAATCTTACATAAATTTTCCTCTTTATATTTGGTAGGTTGAGTTTTGTAGAATAAGGAAGCCGCTCTCCTCCTGGGTCAAAGAGAGTCCAGTCTTCTGCTAAATGTGTTGATTGGAGATATTCTTGATAGAGTTTTGTTCCTGGAAAAGGAACAGCAACATTGCACTGAAAGCTGTCTGCTTGAAGTTCGCGTAGTTCTCTCAACATTTTTTTGACATATTGATCTTCTGTAATATCCTCTCTATCAAAGAGCATCATAAACGCAACAGTTTTAATTCCTGCTTTTTTTGTTGCATGAAAAGCATCAACAGTCTGTTTCCATGTTGCGCCCTTTTGAACCTCGACAAGGAAATCAGGGTCTTCAACACCATAAAATATTCTATCACACCCTGCTTTTTTCATAGCATCAAGCATTTCTTGGCGTACTCCAGGGGCTCTCATATTACAAATCCATGATATCTTAAGACCACGCTGAATTATTTCATTAGAAAGATCCATGACTTTTTTCTCATTACTATTAAACGTTGCATCTAGAAAGAAAAATTCATTAACTCCATAACGTTCCTGTGCTTGCTGCATTTCATCAACAATGTTTTTTGCAGATCGAAAGCGGTATTTTTTTCCAAAAAAGACAGGGTAAAGGCAAAAGGTACATGGGAAAGGACATCCTCGTGAACTGAGCATAATCATATATTTTCCCTTAAGATATGGTGCATGGTACTTGCCTAAGTCAAGAAGATCCAATGCAGCAAAAGGTAACATATCCAGCTCATTTGTCCATGCAGGAGCCTTTTCTTTATGTTCCTTCATAAGCACACCTTCACTCTTTATTCCATCAAAATTATTGTCAATAAGGTTCATAACAGCAACTTCAGGATCTCCAACAAGGATAAAATCAATACCCTTTGCAAAGCACTCATCAGGGAATGTCTGCGCATGTGTTCCATAACATATTTTTTTGATAGAGGATGGAATAGCGTGTAGCGTTTCAAAATCCTGATTTGCAGATGTTGTCGCAAGATTAATGATAACATAATCAGGTTTGTACGCAGCAACTTTTTCTTGAAGTTTCTGAAGGGGCTCATCCACGAGCCGCATGTCAAAAAGCATGACTTCTTGTCCTTTGGAACGGATTGCTGCAGCAATATAGGCAAGATCCATTGGGGGTAAAATACTGCCTACAGGACTTGTTTCTTGACAAACCCATATCTTTACAGTTTCTTTTTTTTGCGCTGTGAGTAACATGAATTTCATTTATTCACCTTTATATCGTATTTTTGCTACAAATGTCTCAAAGTAAGGAATAATTTTGTTTAAGAAAGCAGTATGAAATGGGGCAGCAGCAACAACTGCAGGAAATGTTGGCTGATACATATTACATCCTTTGCAGATGGGTACTTCATCATACCTTCCTTCATTGAGCAGCTGTCTAAGTTCTTGCATCTTTTTTGAATTCCAGACATTTGCAAGTGAGGTATTATGTATATTCCCTATTGCTTCTTCTCCATTGACATCCTGGCAACAAGGAATTACAGTTCCATCCCACTGGATGTGAGGATTTCTCCAAAGCCAATAACAAGGAAGTTTTCTCCTGAAATTAACAAACTTTTTCTGTGTTGCTGTTTGCCTATTAACACTGAATGTTACTTGTCTGATTCGAATGGAATCTACGCCTGGAACATCCCACATCTCTTTAAACCGTTCAATATCATTTTCTGTTGCATGCATATAAATACATTGAAGCACAACAAAAAGGGACGCGTTCATTTTTTTCTTAACTTCTAAAAAGCGCAGTATGTTCTCACGGACCTTTTCGTAGTTTGCACCAACACGAACTTTTTCATATGTTTCTTTTGTTGCACCATCAAATGCAAAAATAATCTCATTAAGTCCTGCATTTATGAGTTTCTCTGCATTTTCAGCACTTAGAAATGTAGCATTAGTCGATATACCTGTCTTAATGCTGTTTTTCCGTGCATATGCAATCATTTCGAAAATATCCTTACTGAGCAATGGTTCTCCATAATGCTGGAGCCAGATAAATTCAAGATGCTCTTTCCCTTCATCTATAATTTTTTTAAATACATCAAAACTCATATCACCAAGCTTTCGTGTCATTTTGTGTGTTCTTGGACACATGGTACATTTGAGGTTACATTTATTTGTCGTTTCAATGCCTATAACAGGAGGGCCAACAGAGCACGTTTTATCTCCCCGCAAATAATGGCGTAACAGCTTGATCCTATTTCTAAATTTTCCCATCATAAACCTTTTGATATAGTTTTATTCTGATCTGACTCTCTTCATATACTCTATCATGATTTTACTGCGTTGCTTGTATTGTTGGTTCTTGTACAGCTGGAGTTTTGTTACCAACAAAAGAATCTTTATTTGCTTTAACCTTACTTGTATATGTAGTTATATAATTAAAAATGACGTTTGGTTTCATACCAAAGTAAGAGCTTAATTCATTGCTACATGGAATATGACATGTTTTACATGCTTTGTCTTCTGCCAGAATTTGTAATGCTTTTTTTACACCGTGCTCCATACAATTTATTTTTTTAGCACGATCTACCATTTGTGGGCATCTATAGACATCTCCATTGACATCAATGATTAAAAAAAAACGGCCAGCATAACACTCAGGATAATCAAAGTCAGGCTCTTCAAACATGCGATCTTCACTATATGACTTTGGCCAATGCAGTGCATGTTTCAAAGTATCATAGGAGAAAAGAATTGGAGCACCACCTTCTTTCAGTTGAATAATTCTTCGTAATGCATTTCTGCATTCATCATCTGTGGGGATAAGATTATCATATGATGTTGTTCCTTCAACAGGTTTAATTAATGTAGTAAATGCAACCTTTGCATTGAATCGCTTTCCAAGTTCCACCATATAATCAACAGAATCCATAGTTGCTTTTGTCAAAACACAAGAGATCTGACATATCACACCCTCTGCAGTAGCAGTTTCCAATGCTTTAATGACTTTATCATGGACGCCTTGCCCGCGCTGAAGATCATTTCCTTCTTTTTTTCCATCAAGACTTATACAAAGCAAATCGAGCTGTTTTACTACTTCAACTTTGTAGGGAACAAAGAAGCCATTTGTTGTCATTGTACATTCTAACCCTCTTTTTTTAATATGAGCAACAATATCTCCAATGTCTTTACGAATGAGAGGTTCACCACCAACAATATTAATTCTTCGTGTGCCAAGATCAGCTAACTGGTCAATAATATTTGTTATTTGCTCATAAGAAAGATCTTTCTCTGGTCTATCAGGATAGTCTGCATAGCAATAAAGACATTTGAGATTACAGCGATTTGTGATAGAGAACTGAACGAGGAAAGGCACATTTTTATCAGTAATGTGTGCTTTCACAAGGTCAAATCCAAAGCCAATATGTCTCGCAATGCTCATAACAAACACCTACTGCCACTGTTTCCATATAAAATGCGGCACCGCGCGTGCCATCTGGTCAAATCGCGTAAATATATATTCTTCAGGATTTCCAACTGCTTTTTTCACATACCCCCAACGGAAATAAAAGTCCCTATATGCTTTTTTTGCCCAATAGCGAAGCTCCTGTTCACTCATATCAGGATAATTTGGATAGCCTTCAGGAGTGAGCTGTCCTTTTTTTCGAAGTTCTTCTCCCATTGGTGTTCCTTTTAGCGGCCTAAACAATTGAAATTGCGCTGTATGCGGATCAATCTCTTTTGCAAATGCAATGGTCTCTTTAATTGAATCAACTGTTTCACCAACATATCCAATTGCAAAGTCTGCATGAATTTGAATACCTGCTTTGTTTGCATCTCGTGCAAACTCTCGCATCTGATTTAATGTTGTTCCTTTTTTGACATTTTTCAAAACAGTAAGATTTGCAGATTCAAAACCAACATGAAGGTTTCTGCAGCCTGCATCCTTCATTTTTTGGAGGATAGGATATTTCATGTTTGCACGTGCATAACAACTCCAGGTTATTTTGAGATTCTCTTTGAAAATTCCATCACAAAGTTGGTCAGCGCGTTCTGTTGTCATAGTATCATCTTGAAACATAACAGAACGTACTTCAGGAAGTTCTTCTTTTATGAATTTCAACTCACCAATAACATTATCAACAGACCGAAGATTATAGACAACACCAGGAATAAATGTATGAACCCAGAGGCAAAAGGTGCAAATACCCCATGCACAACCTCTTCCACTAATAGTGTCAATAAAAGGATAATATTCTGATGGTGTTTTGTAATTTCGGATCTTCAGATGCTTTTTGAAGAATTTTGTGACATAAGGGATTTGATCAAGCTGTTCTCCTGTCAATAGTGGACGAAGAGAATTTTTTTTAATCTCACTTCCTTCCCTATACAAAAGATTTTGGATTGTAGAAACACTTTTTCCCTCAAGTAGTTCTAGAGCAGGATATTCAAATTCTCCTTTGATTGCATAGTCAATATCAGAAGATAACCGCATGACTTCTTCTGGCTCTGCTGAAACATAAGGACCAACATAAACAACAGGACATTTGACTACTTTCTTTATTCGAACGCCTATTTCAATATCATTGTCTCTACTTTTTTCTCCACCATAAACAACGAGAAGTTGTGGTTGAAATTCTTGAATAAGCTTCACTGTTTCTTCATGCATCAATCCCATTGCAGGCGCATCAATAAATTGGACATCATGTCCATGATTCTCTAAAACAGCACCACAATAGCCAAGCCAGAGAGGATACCATTGGCTATGAGACAAAGAAACAAAATCACACCGTGCATTGCGCATATAATCTTTTTTAAATGGTGGACTAAGTAAAGTAACTTTCATTCGCATCTCCCCTCATTGTAAACAGTTTTGTCTCTATTTTATATTCTTTTTTGTTTCTCTCCATTTATGTGAAATATAATTCACATATCTTTATATACTTTTCCCAATTATACAACAAACCGCACTGCTTCTTTCAGTAAAAGAGGGAGGTTGGTATATGTTTCTTTTCGCACAAGTTTCTTTTGAATATAAGTAGGTCTCAAATAAAATGATCGAAATGCTTTTTTATACATTTCTTCTACAATTTCTTTTTTTGTCTGGCCATACTCAAATAAGACTTTTGCTTCATAAGGCCCATAATAGTCCCAGTTTGTTTCCAAAAAGTGACCTTTGTCACCCGCATTTTGAATCATTTTATACAAATCAGTCCCCGGGAATGGTGTTGCAATAGTAAATTGTGCTCTGTCAAGGGGCATACTGCAGGCAAAATTAATAGTGTCTTGCATTTGTTCCTTTGTTTCTCCAGGATGACCAAAAACAAAGAATGCTCCTGTTTGGAATCCAACACGTTTTGCAGCAGCAACAGCATCGCGAACATTTTGTGTTGTGTTTCTCTTTTTGATGACGGTATTTCGTATGTGGTCATTTCCTGATTCCCCTGCAAACCACACATCAACACACCCAGAATCTTTTGCTGTTTGGAGGAAATCCTGTGTCACATTCTCTACTCGAGAAATTCCATTTGGAATGCTCCAATTGATATCTACTTTTTCTTGAATAAGCAAGCTACAAACTTCAGTTGAGCGCTTTGGAAGAAGATTAAAGACATCATCCTGAAATTCCACAAAATTGACACCAAAATCATCACGCAGTCTGGTAATATGTTCCACAACACGCGCAGGGCTCATTGCACGGAATCCTGTTCGCTGTGAAAAACAAAAATTACACTCAAACGGACAACCCCGCTGCGTCATCATTGTTGCTGGTATAATGTGCCGTGCATCAATCCACGTTGGTCGTGTCGGATTGTAAGAATAAAAAGGAAACAAATGATACGCTGGAAAAGGAAGATCATCAAGATTTTGAATTTTTTCCCTTTCAGGATTTTGTTTTATTGTATTTTCTTTTTTGTAATAAATCCCCTTAATTGTTTCAAGGGATTTTCCTTTTTCTAGTGCATCGAAAAGCTCTTCTGCTGTTCTCTCTCCTTCTCCTTTAATAACAATGTCAATATATGGCACCTTTAGACATTCTTCTGGCAACGCACTCGGAAATGGACCTCCCACGACAACAGGAATGTTTGGATTTATTTCTTTAATCCGAGAAGCAACAACTTTTGCAGAATTGAATGCAGGCGTCATGACGTACAATCCAACTGCGTCTGCCCATCGTGTATCTTCTTCTAGTGTATCTGCCTGAACATTAAGGTCAAGAACACGAACAGTGTGTCCTGCTTCTTCGAGAACTGCTGCAACATGCGCTAATCCTAACTGAACACAATGCGTTGTATCAAAAGAGATGTTTGGTTTTGGGTAGATAAGAAGGATTTTCATGATTGTATCTGGTAACCGTAAAATCTCATTATTTATAAATTATTTCATACATCCTTGAGAAAATGGCAAAGCGTATTTAAGCAAACATCCCATCAATAACAAAACGCTTAAATAATCCGCAACCAACCTTTGCTTTTATGACAAATTCAGGAAGACTTTTAATATCAGATAATCTTTTTAAGATATATCTAGGATCAAAATAAAACAGAGCATATGTTTTATTCATTAATGCTTGTATTTGCTCTTTAGTCAGATGCTCTTCCCAATACTCGATATATGACTCTTTTTTTGGATTTTTAATATAGTCTAACCAGAAATTAGGAGATAAAATTCCTCTCTCCAGTCCCTCTTTATACATTCTTGTTCCAAGATGAGGAATATAGACGCTAATTTGACAATATGTTGCATCGAGCTTTTTTGCTAACTTTATAACCCTGATTACATCCTGCTCTGTTTTATGCTGTGGAAGGCCAATAATAAAATTGACACTGGTTGCAATATTATATTTCTTTGCAAGTGCTGTCCCTTCAAAAACCTGCTTCAGTGTGTTACCCCTTTTCATGTATAATAAACCTTCATCAGTTGCATCTTCAACACCATAAGACATCATAATAAGACCTGCTTTTTTTGCAACATCAAACATCTCTTCATTAACAAGCTCTATTCTTCCTCGAAAACTCCATTTTATTTTGTATCCTCGTTCTAATATGCCATTCGAAAAATCAATAACTCGCTTTGGCGTAATATTAAATGTGTCATCAAAAAACTGTATCTCCGTAATTCCATGATCCATATAATATTTAATTTCATCAAGCATGCTTGGAATAGAACGCATTCTATATCCTGTATTGGAACTCTGACAGAAACCGCATTGGAAGGGACAACCTCGCGAACCAATAATCACTGCACACGGCTCACAACCTGCTGTTGACAGCCTATATTTCATATGTTCAATAAGTGTAATATCAGGAAATGGAAGCTCATCAAGATTCTGTATCTTATTTGGCGGGCCTGTTTGTATAATATTCCCATTCTCTCTATATAGTATCCCTTTCACATCCTGAAATGAAGTGTTCTTTTCAATTGCAAGAACCAATTCTGGAAAAGAATATTCTGCATCACCCAAAAAAACAACATCTATTTCAGGATGAAATTCAAGAAGCTCTCTTTGAAAATATTTTGTCAAATTCCCTCCAACACATATTTTTGCATGAGGAACGGCTCTTTTGACTGCCCTTATTGTTTCTAAACAATCATAAAAACAGACAGTGTAGAGAGTAACCCCAACAATATCAGGCTGTTCTTCACGCATCTCTTTTTCTATCATTGCATAGTCTTTTTTTTCTATATCTGCATCAATAATTTTTACACTATGATTTGTTTTTTGCTTGAGTGTTGTTGCAGGATACATCAGATTCACTGGAGGAGTAGCATTCACCGAGCTTAAAGAATAAAAACCATTATTCGTTCTCATGACATTGATTGTTGGTGGATTAATGAGTATTACTTTCATTTTCTTTTGTTGAATCTCTTTCTCTTTTTATTACTTCTCGTTTTCATCATATATGTGTTGGTATATATATGTCTTTTTTGACAATCCAAACTCATTCTTTATAAAATAATAGAATGACGTATCTCTTGGGGCCAATGCTTTTAATAAGCGGACATTATTGCATGTTTGGTCTATTGGTTCGTTACTCAGAATAAACAATGTTTGTCTTTTTTGGTAATACCCCTTATCATTAACGATACTATTAAGATCACTTTCTTTTGGGCAACCTGCTTCTATCGAGGTGATTGCAGGAAAATGGTAACGCAATAGTGTTGAACCACCATATACATACTTTGGTCCTTGGTGGAAAATCGCTACAGCTGCATTGTTCGTACCATATTCTTCTCTTATAAATTGTGCTGCATCGAAAAAGCCCACAAAGTAATCTAAAAACCCTCCAGACCATGTCAGCAGGGTTATTATTTTTACAATCAGAAGAAGTACAAGCAAAAAAGCCAATATCCTCTTGTATAGTGTCTGTTTATCAACAGATGATACACACGTGTATGCATTCCATACACAAGAAATGACAAAGATAGATCCTGGAAACATTGCAGAGTAAAAATCAATAATTTGCCAATTATAATACCAATGGACCCCTGTCAATCCTCTCATCACTTCAATTGCGCTGAGTGTCATGATAAACCATATCCCTGAAAAAAGGCAAAGATGCGATATTGAGGAAGCAGATTCGTTGGATTTTTTATTTTGTCTGCTGGTCAGATAGCATATTCCAAGTGAGATGATAATAGTAACTACTGTCAGAAAGCCATATACCTTCCATGGTTGGAGCATTTTAAGAAATAACTGCCAATAAAACCCATAATCAGAATGAATAAAGCCTTCGCCTAGTTCTACTGGTCGTAGTGCATAAAGTATCGGGAAATAGGTGTAAAGAATATCTGTCTTATGTACATAATGCACAGTATCTTGAGAGCCAATTGCATCTTGAGAGTCTATTGACAAGAGTGTCAATATAACTGCGATGAAGGGAAGACAGAGAATAAACAAAACAGCCAGCAAAATGATGTTTTTTGTTTTGAACAAAGGAAATGACGTAAAAGAAGGAAACTGTTTTTTGGTCTTTCGTTCCTTTAGAATCAGATAACATGTACATGCAAAGAGGTAAAGAAAGATGACAACAAAAACAAGCCTACCCTCCCCTTTCAGAATCACTGCCATTCTTGTAAAGAAAATTATAATCGCAAAAGAGAGAATTTGTTTTATTCGTGATTCTGTTGTACGGTAATAGAAAAAATAAGTGAATAATGCAATTGCAGTAAAAAGATTCTGCGTTACTCCTGGTGCTCCAGAGTGAACAGCCATTATTTGCCATACAGGAACAGAAAACGTAAAGAAAATTATTGCAGCTAATGGCCATAATGCGTTTGTATGTTCATCTGTTTTTTTAAACCACAGCCATAAAAAGAAATAATTTATTGCAAGGATGACCATATTGAGGAGCTTAAATCGCCAAATATTGTGATTCCCAATCAGAGAATAAAATGTATAAGCGATGTAATAAAGGTCTTGGGTTCCATAGGTAATGATCCCATCAAGACTCAAGACAACAGGAATAAAATCAGAAAGTGGTCTAGCATTCCAACTTAAGTTAACGAGAAGAGAATCCTCTCCAATAAATGGTGTTGGCAGGATAGTTATAAAAATAAGCTGAAGTAATAAAATACAAAAAATAAAAATATAGAGTTTCTTCATCTTTTTTTTTCTGAAAAATACAATTCTTTATAAAATATACTCTTTTTCTCTTGCTTTATGGATGCACAAAATATAGAAGCAAAAGTAAAAAATGCAAACAAAGAATTCTATGACTTAGTGAGTAATTCTTATGAAAAAATTGATGGAAAAAGAGCTGCAACAACAGAAAAGTGGATTTCAGGAAAGCTCAAGAGAATAAGCGAGGATGGTTTGGATGGAAATAGTTCTGAAAAATCACTGTTGGATATTGGATGTGGCACCGGCTTTATTATGAGAAATGCAAATCCTTATTTCAAAAAAAGAGTTGGTGTTGATATTTCTCATAAGATACTCGTGCCGCTACAAAAGCAAGGTTATATGGTTGTTTGTGCAGATACTGATCACCTTCCTTTCAAAGAAAATAGTTTTTCTGTGGTAACCTGTTTCGCAGTTCTCCATCACTTATATAGCTATGATAAAATTATTCCAGAGATATATAGAAGCATGAAGAAAGGAGGGATCTTTTATTCTGATCATGATCTTGATGAGAATTTTGCGAAACGATTCTCATTATTCATGCATGTCTATCGTGCCATCTGTAATGAAGAGAAAAAATACAGAAAAGCCAACAAAAAAATTACATCAGAATTGTATCATTTTACAGAAATACATCATAGGGGTATTTCTCAGGAAAAAATCCAAGCATTACTGCAAAAAGAGTTTAAGCACGTGTATACTTATTATCATTGGCTTGGCCTTTTTCCTCTCCTGACAAAGATACTCCTCACGTTTAAAATCAGACCATTTCAACAAGGAAATGCACCTCTTGTTTCCTTTGTGGCGAGGAAATAAGTTTTTAAATGGCCAGAAATTCCCATCGCTATGTCGCTCTTATCAATGATAGATTTTGAATTTCTTTTGTTATATGGAAGTTTGTTTCTCATTTGCTGGTGGCTCTATCTAGGATATCTTATTTTCATCTATGTCCATAGCAGTTTGTCTGGAAAGAAGATTTCTCCTGGGCATATAGATGCAGAGAAAACCCCATATGTAGCAATGATTATTCCCTGCTACAATGAAGAGCAATACATTGAGCAGAAGATAAAGAATTGTCTTGCATTAGATTATCAAAAAAACAAAATTTTTTTCATTTTTGCAGATGGCAGAAGTACAGATAGAACACAGGAGGTTATACAAAGACATATGCAAAAAAATAAGCAGATTAAAATTTTAATATCTGAAAAGAGAGGAAAAATATCTCAGTTAAACTGTGCACTTCACTATGTAAATACAGAACTGTCTACAAAGAAAATACTTATTGAGAATATTGTCATATCCGACTGTGATGCTCTGCTTAAGAAGAATGCGGTAACAGTTCTTGCTTCTTATCTTGCTCTTAAAAAAATAGGTGTTGTTGGAATCTCATCTAAACCTGAACGATGCATGAAGGAAGAGAGATATTTCTGGGCACAGCAAAACAGGCTCAGGCTTGCAGAATCTGTTTTTTATTCTCCGTCATATGTAATTGCAACGTGCTATGGATTTAGAAAGGATCTTTTGTTCCAGTTTCCAGAGGATGTTATTGCAGATGATATTTATATGAGCTTTTATGCCATTGCAAAGAAATATAGAAATGTATACACAGATGATTCTACTGTTATCGAGATAAGGAATCCAACAACAACAAAAGAATTAATGTATCATAAAATCCGTAAAACAAACGCTTTCCTTATTGAGCTAAAGCGTTATTTTATCCCCTTCCTCAATAATAAGGGGGCATGGCAACTTATTTTTTATACGCGATTTCTACAAATGACCATTGCGCCTTTTCTTGCCCTCTTCTTATTGTTTGTCTTTATTTACCTCGCTTTTACTTCTCTTACAAAATTACTGCCACTCCTTTCTCTTTGTATTCTTGTTTTCACGTACCTTCTTATTCGTCCTGAGGCATTGCGAGGACTCTCCTTAAAACTCAAGACGTTTGTACTTCTTCATCTTGTCCTTTACTATTGCATTCTTACGTTTCCTTTTTACAGACAGAATAGTGCGTATAAGAAAACGAAGTGAATGACGGCTTCATCCAAAAATTCTGTGTAGCTAGTTTTCTATGCAAAAAATAACAACAACGATAAAAATATAAATGCAATGCTTTTCAAAAATCAATAAGGTAGGATAAAATGAAAAAATATATCAAACCTAATATTGTTCTGGTATTAATCATAATATTATACTTTGTTCTTGCACTCCCTTTTCTTTCCAGTTCTCCTTCAATATGGAGTGATGAAGGTTCGTTTAGTGAAACTGCTTGGTATTTTATTGATGGTCTTGGTGAGCATAGTGTGTTTAGACAACCCTTATATACAGGCTATTTAAATTATGAAAATTTTTCTGCAAGCCCTTTTTATTTATATTTTTTATTTCTTAGTCTTTCCTTTAAACTTTTTGGTTTAGGGATATTACAAGCACGATTAATTTCTTTTTTCTCAGGCTTCATTCTTATATTATTTTTTTATTTTTTTGTAAAGAAAAATTTTGGAGAATATTGTGCACTTATTTCAACATCTTTGCTTGTCTGTAACCCTCTCTTTATTCTCTCTGCTAGGATTGTAAGACCAGAAATGCTTACAACGCTTTTTTCTTTCTTGGCCTTTATATTTATCCTTAATAGAGCTCATGAACGAAGATTATTCCTTCTTTTTCTCAGCGGAGTATTTGTTGTTCTCTCGGGTTTATCACATCCTAATGGGTTATACATCTCTCTTGCAGCATTTGTTCTGGTTCTTATGAAAAAACAGCACTGGAAAGATGTAAGTTTTTATTTATTTGGAATTATTATTGGAAGTATACCTTTAGTAATTTTCATTTTTATCAATCACGATCTTTTTATAACACAATTCTTAGATTATTCTTATCGACTTCCTCATTCTTTCACACAACTTGGTCTTAATTTCTTTCATGAGCCAAAGCGTTGGCTGACTGGAATAACAGTACCATTCTCCTTCATTTTAGGCGTATTTGCTTTCATTTTTCTTGCATTACGGTATCAGAAATTAAAAGAATATTATGCTTATCTTATCATACTTATTGGTTCATTCTCATTTTTTGAGTATCATAAATATTATGGATATCTTCTTCTTACGCTTCCTTTTTTTTGCATTCTTTCAGGTATTTTATTTATGACACTAAAACGAAATATCAAGAGCATAATCATACCTCTTTTCCTCTTGATTCTCTTTCTCTATGTTGGTGTTGTCGAGTGGAAAATCATACAGGATACGCAATACAGCTATATTAATTATTGTCAAGAAATAAAACAAGTAATCCCAGAGACTATCAAGGAAGAGAAAATCATTCTCGGTGATGCTTCTTTATGGTTTTGTTTTCCAGATGGGAATCTTAGAGAGATAATGACACAAATAAAAATAAAAGATATCCTTGGATTCTCATTTAAAGAAACGTTACAGTGGCAAAATATAACGTACATAGTTTTAGATCCTGGAACTCAGAGCGGACTTTTTGAAAATAAGTTAATTCGCGGAGATCCTAGAGGATCTTTTGGAGATACCAATGGGTACATTGAAGCAATAAACAGCTGTACACAGATTGCAGAAGTAACGGAACCATACAACAGATACACCACGACTAGAACCATAATTTATAAATGCTGAAGAATATGATTTGTTTATTTTCTCTTCAAAATTGAATCTACTGCCCTCTTAGGGCTTTGCGCGGAAATTAAACATCCTTAGAAATTCTGTTAAAGTATGCAAGTCTTGCACGATTATGAAGAATAATCTTTGCAGTGACTTGAGAGAGAAAAGCAGTAGGTCTTCTTTTGAGAAGCGGACCATTTTTTCTCTTAAAACTTGAATGAAAACTTTCAGAGTGTTCTCTCTGATAATATTCTGTTAACCACGTCATTACATCATAAAAAAGTTCAAGATACATCTGTTTCCGAGCAAGTGATCCATTAAGCTTAATGCTTTTCTTTGGAAAAACAAAAAGTTTCATGCCTAATGCTAGCTACTCAGAATTTTTGGATGAAGCCGTGAATGACAAAACACTTATAAATTAAATGCAATATACTTATTTAGATGATTGCATGAACAAAGAGACGAAGGTTTTATTATTACACCCCCCCATTACGCTAAAAAAAGAAGATGTTTCTACATTTGGCTTTTATCCCCCGCTAGGTCTGGGATACATTGCAAGTGTTTTGTTAAAGGATAATTATACTGTTGATGTCTTTGACATTCTTGTTGAAGGGAAGGATCATATTGAAGATGTTGGTAATGGGATGGTTCGTCTAGGCCTTTCAAGAGAGAAAATTAAAGAGGTTCTAGAAACAAAAAAGCCGACGATTGTTGGATTGACAAACAGCTTCTTTTCCTTTAGTGATGATAGCGGCAGGCTTGCACAAATTGTTCGTGAAGTTTTGCCAGATGCGTTCATCATCATAGGTGGTGCTGCAACAACAGAAGTAAAACGTATGCTTTCCAATAATGTCATTGATTGCGTCATCGTTGGAGAGGCTGAGTATATTTTCAGAGATCTTGTTTCCTGTGTCTCGCAAGGAAATTTAGAGAAAGCCAGGAAGATCACAGGAACAGTATGGCACGTTGGCAAAGAGATAATAACAAACCCCGAAAGAGAATTAATTCAGGATTTAGACAGTATTCCTTTTCCAGCATACCATCTCCTCGATTTGGAAAAATATATTTGGCAGAAACATGCAAATTATCGTGCCTGTATGCGTTGGCCTGTGGCACACATGGTCACCAGTAGAGGTTGCGTGTACAACTGCATCTTTTGCAGTACTACTCGTTATTTCCAAAAATTCAGGGCACGAAGCATCGAGAATGTCGTGGAGGAAATGAAGCTGCTTATAAGAGAGTATGGGATACGGGAATTTCATTTTCATGATGATTATTTTATGTCCAACAAAAAGCGAATAGAGAAATTTTGTACTATGATTATTCATGAAAAAATGAATATTACTTGGCAGGTTTCTCAAGGAATTAACATTCCTCACGTTGATGAAGAATTACTTGAACTGATGCAAAGGAGTGGAATGTACAGGGTTGGGTTTCCTATAGAAAGCGGTTGTCCTGAAACATTAAAATATATGAGAAAGCCTATGCAGCTTGATAAAGCACTTCGCCTCATTAAAAAGGCAAACGAGCTTGGCCTCTATACTTTTGGATGTTTTCTTATTGGTTTCCCTGAAGAAACAAAGGAACAGATACAACAGACTATTGACTTTATCATGGCTTCTGGATTAGATTATCCTAAAATTTCTATAGTGCAACCGCATTATGGAACAGATCTTTTTTCTGTGTATCAGCAGTTAGGATTGCTTGATAAAGAAACAGGAAACATAAAACATGGGAGCACCTATTTCCATACAACGTATAATACAAAATATCTCAAAGCAAGTGAGTTGAATGCAGTACGCATGCAAGCACTTACACAATTTGGAAAGCAACGGATGATACATATGCTGACTCCTACCGGAATTAAACGCTTTATTCTTCCAAAGATAAAGACATTTGAAGGAGCAAGGTATTTCATAAGAATGGGGTACTGTTTCTTCACAGGATCTTTTAATTAGCATCTTGAACAGGACGCAAATACGTCGGCGTTTTTTCTTCTGTCGCTTTTAGTGCAAATAATCTGAGGATATTCAATCCTGCACGTGTTTTTGCTATAAAATCATTCATATTTTTTACTGTTGTGAGCATTTTGAGCATATAGAATGGATCAAAATAAAAATTCCTATGTGCTTTATTAATCAATCCCTGCAGTTCCTGTCGTGATAACGATTCCTCCCACAGCAGTGCATACATCTCTTTTTTAGGATTCTTGAGGTAATCCAACCAGAAATTTGGATCAACAATGCCACGTTCAATACCCATCTGATAAAATGTTGTACCTGGATTTGGCTGGAAAAGCATAAACTGACAATACGTCGGCTGCAACTTTTTTGCAAGTTTGATGACACGATAGACATCTTCTTTTGTCTTATGCTGTGGAAGGCCAATAATGAAATTAATACTTGTTGGAACTTTGTATTTTTTTGCGAGTGCTGTTCCTTCAAAGACCTGCTTGAGTGTGTTTGCTCTCTTCATATATTCTAAACCTGCGTCTGTTGCATCTTCTACTCCATAAGACATCAGAATAAGCCCTGCCTCTTTTGCAACTTTAAACATCTCTTCATTGGTCAAATCTATTCTGCCGCGAAAACTCCATTTTATCTTGTATCCTCTTTCCAGAACTCCTTTGCTAAAATCAATAACACGTTTCGGCGTGATATTAAATGTATCGTCATAGAACATGAATTCAGTAACGCCATGATCCATATACATCTTTATCTCATTAAGCATGCTCTGTATAGAACGCATTCTATAGCCGCTGTTTGCACTCGAACAGAAGAAACATTGATAAGGACAGCCACGAGAGCCAATGATGATTGCCATAGAATTACTTTGTCCGATCGCACTGTAGTATTTTTTATAATCAATTAGTGTCAGATCTGGAAAAGGAAGTTCATCCAGATTTTTGATTTTATCTGCAGAGCCTGTTTCTATAATCTTCCCATTTTCTCTATACATAATTCCTTTAATTTTATCGATTTCTGATGTATTATCTGATTTACTTTTCTTTTCTAGTTTTTTCTCCAGCGTATTAACAAGCTCACAAAAGGTATATTCACAATCCCCAAGAAAGACGTAATCAATTTCTTTGTGGTGTAGGATCTCTTTGGGAAACATTTTTGTTAAGGGACCGCCGACACATGAAATTGCTTCAGGACAGGCACGCTTTGCAGCCTTAATTGTATGCAGGCAGTCGTAAAAAGTTACTGTATGTGCAGGAACGCCAACAACATCTGGCTTCTCTTTTGCTACCTCTGCTGTGATCTCTTCAAAACTCAGATTATCATTATACGCATCAAGGATTCGCACTGCATGGTTTGTTTTTTTTCTCAATACTGTTCCCAGAGATAGCAGGTTTGCAGGAGGAAAAATATTAACCGCATTCATAGTAAAATAACTATCGAAGGTCTTTACTGCATTCTGCAGTGGCGGATTAATGAGAAGAACTTTCATACAAGTTTTTGTATTTAAAACTAGTTTATAACATTTTCTACCAAACTTTATAAACATTATCTGATCCCCGCACAGCAACCTTAGGAATCATCAAAATGCAACAAACACAGAGACGACACAGGTACTTTTCCAGATTTTATAAGACTTTTTTACCTCTCCTTCTTCTATTTCTTCTTGCATTTGCTATACGCCTTTACTCTCCAAGAGTTGGCGGGGTCTTCTTGAGTAGTGATGAAATCTACCTATTTCAATATTCTTTGAAACCTCTCTCTATTATTTATACTCCTAGTTTTGACAATTTCTTCGTCCAACTCTTCCGCTTCTTTAATTTTCCCTGGGGGTGGGGAACTATTTTTCTCAGCACAGCGGGAACTGCCATAGTTACTCTTTTTGGATTATCAATCACAGAGTTTACCATTACTCTTCCTTATATTATAGTTGGATCAGCAACTGTTGTTCTTGTTTACCTCACTGGGAAAGAGATAAAAGGAAAGCTATATGGCTTTATTGCCGCATTACTTATTGCATTTCTTCCTCTCCATATTATCATATCAAGAACAATTGTTGGGAATATTGTTTCTGGAATATTTTTCTTTTTTCTCTCTTTGTTTCTTTTTATAAAATATTTTAAAACACAAAAAGAATTTTATAGAATACTTGGACATATTGTTGTTGCTTATTATTTTATTACAGAAAACCAAGCGATAGGAATAATAGTAGTACTTCTCTGTACCTCTTTTCTTTATTGTCAAGAAAAACACATTCTTTCTCGTGTTATAGAAAGCATAAGACAACTTATCTCTTGTAGAGGATGCTTCTTTGCAGGAATCATTGTTCTTCCTACTCTGTTCTCAGCACTCTATTTATTTATGAAAGGATTGTCGCAGCAATCCTACCTCAACCTTTCCCATTCAAAACCATTAATGTTAGGCTTTTATCTCCAGGAGACAGTAAAAAGCATATCTAAAGGTACTGGTACTGCACTATTTTTTCTACTCATTATTGGCTTCTTTTACTACTTTCTATTCTATTTTTTAATTCCATTTTTATTTAGAAAAGAAAAAGAAAAAAGCTTACTTTTCCTCTCTTACTTTTTTGGTTATGGGATACCATGGTTTTTTTTAATTCAGCCATATATTAATACATCCACGAATGGATATCATCTTCATATTACTGTGAGTCTTATCTTCATAGCTGCCCATTTTGTTGAGGACATTATTCTATTCTGCAAAAAAATACACACAGCTTATTTTAAAATCTTTTATGGGATGGCTCTTCTGATTACATTTTCATTTGTTGCCCTATATACTTCCTTAGTTATTGTTAGTGAGATTACTTTAAACCAAGACATTGTTCCTATCTCACTTATTAACAGTGGTTTTGAAGGAGAAAATATTGGCATAAAGACAATTGGTTATTATATCCGTGGAAATACTCCTCGTAAAACTGTTGTTCTTACAGACGTCGAACTTTTTGTTGCCCAATATTATTTTGGACGAAATGTTTCCGGAGAATTAGATTTAACTCCACAAGAAACAAAAATGCTTTTTGAAAAGACATTAGCAGATGAAAATATAAATTATGTCTTTATAAAAGAAGATAATCTTCTGCTACTTAACGACCTTCTTAAAATATCTGGTTTTGTTCCAAGAGTATATGCGGTACAAAAATCAGAAGTAAAAGGCATACTTTTTATGAAAAGTGAGTTGCTTGCTGAACAAGAAGTAATAAGTGAACGAACACCTATTATTCTTGATATCGAAACATATGATCCACTATTCGACCAAAAATATGGAACTGTTCAAGCATTGTTCGTCGATTATGAGTGATTATCAAGAATAGTAGAGTTTGAAAAATACATCTTAGAATGTTTGCTTTAAGACTTCCATAATCCTTGCCCCTTTATGAAGAATCATATCTAAAATTATCCATGGAGGATTATTCCAGAATAAGGGATACAAAAATGCTGCTTGAATATTAATAATAAATGAAACCCCAACAAGTATCCAAAATACCCCCTGCATTATTCTGTCTTTATTATTGCTATACCAAATTGCTGTAAGTATTGTAAAGAAACTCAAGAGTGGAACTAAATAGCGCGCTGAATAGCCTCCAGGTCCATTTTGTGTTAATGTATATGATGTCCAGAAGAAAAGATATGGCAGTATGATCAATGAAAGCACGCCAAATGTTTCCTTGTCTTTTTTCCAAAGATTCCAAAATCCAAAAATACTAAAGACCAGGAATGGAGCAGATAAAAGCATTCCAAATGATGGGTGAAAGAGCCATAAAATAAGGCCTTTTATGTAATTTCCAAAAAAGAGATGCCCTGCTTGTGCAGAATAGAATATATTCCCACTCAAAAACCAATTATAATAAAAGAGCAGAAATAATATAGGTGATGCACCCAATATAAAATAAAAAAGCCTCAACCACAGTTTTTTGAAGAGAAGATATAAACCAAATAACACAATATACATTCCAAAAGGAGTTTTCATTGCCAAACCCATACTCAGGAGAAAACCTGGTAAAATATACCTCTTCTTAATAAAAAAAAGGTAATATGCAGCAAGCAAAAATGTTGCAATATATGGCTCTGGAAAATACGTTTTCGAATAATGCCAATACTGTGTGGATAAAGCAAAAATACAAGTAAAGAGAAGTGCAGTAAAAATATTTTTTTTATCTCTCTTATCTGGACAAAATTTTCCGATATAAAAGAGAGAAATCGTATAAAAGAAAAGCAAACCAATAAAACTAATCATAACAGAGATATAGATTGCTCCATGCTCAATCAGATATGTATTCTTCAATGGCCAAAGAAAAATACTGGAAAATATAGGCAGACCAATTGGCCTGTTTGGAACCCATTTAATTATTGTAGAATTATAGCGTAAGTACATCTCTTGTACATTTTCTTCATGCGTCTTATTCATAATTGTTGGAAGAGCACGATGTTGCACCGGATCCACAAGCTGTATATGTGGCGGAATTGTAGGGTTTGACGTGTTTTTATACCTAAACCCTAAATCATAACCTCCAGACCTATACGCGTTATTGTAATTGTTTTCTACATAATAATCATGATCATTAATAAGACTTGATGTTGCAATAAAATAATGTGGCTCATCTCCTGAAATAACACCTGGAAAACCTATATAAAAATGAGTTAGGTCTAAATCATCATTATACGCAGGCTGTATGAAGGTAGGAAGAAGATACAGCAAAAATAGAGCACTAAAACAAAATAAAACAATGCTCCTTGTTGGCTGCTGCTCTGCCCATGCAATTCCTTTTCTGATATTTTCTTTCATCTTTATTCTCTATTACTCCCTATCCCCTTATAAAGATTATTAGGATAGTCTTTAAAAAGGCTACACAATTTCCATTTAAAGATGGACAAGAAACAGGCATTCAACATCCTTTTCTTTTTTCTCATCCTTTCTTTAGGCATTCTTCTTAAGTTTTTTCTCGTCTTTGTACTTCCAATTTATCATGATGTTGGCTGGTACAGTGCTCTTGCAAATTACCATGATTCTGCATATATGAACCTGATTGTGCTCCAGCATCCTCCTTTTGGATATTACCCATATCTATTATCCATCACTATCTTAGGGGTACATGATTACGCCATTCGGCTTGTCCCTTTTCTTTTTAGTATCCTCGAGCTTTTCCTCCTTTACTTTATTGCCAAAAGATGGTTTGGAAAAACAGCTGCATTTTATGCACTACTCCTTTTCTCTTTAACATACTTTGCTACATTTCATTCATTAAGTCCAGAAGGAGACGGAAGCATCATGGGCTTCTTTTCTCTTCTCCTTTTTTTTTCTTTCTTTGAATGGTATAGAATGCATGAACGAAAATATCTTCTGCTTACTGGACTTTTTCTTGGAATTCATCTTCTTATTAAAATCAGAACGATCCTTTTTGTATTGCCACTCTTTTTGTATAGCTTCTATAAAACAAAAGATATCCGATCAACATTCCAAGACATAACATCCCTCTGTTTTTTTGCTAGCATTATTTTTTCAATTTTCCCTATACTTGTCTATCTTGCAAATCCTGAATTTTTTCTTCCACTTATGGAACGAGTAATTGCCCACAATACAGGGAATTTTTCAATCTTCTATAAATTTTCACACCTCTCACTATTTACTCCAATTTTTATTCTGCTTTCCTTTTTATATCCCTTTCTATTTCTTCAAGGGTTGTTTGCTAGGGGAACAAATTTGAAAAAAAAGAATGTAAATGAAGAGAAAGATGCTTGTATGCTTCTTCTGTTTTGGTTTGTCTCTTTATTTCTCATGTTTCTTGCCATTCTTCCGGAAGGACTTGCTGGTGCATATCCACGATATATTGCATTTCTTGTACCTCCTCTTATCCTTCTCTCTGCCAGAGGTTTTGCATCATTGAGAATTTCAGAGAAAATGGTTGCATTTGTTCTGTTTAACAGTATCCTGCTCTCACTTGTTTTTTTATATTTGAATCAGATAGCTTCTATTCCGTCAGGATATTGGTATTTTATGACTGCTGCAATGGGTATCCTGAAAATCTCAAAACTAATCCTCTTTTTTGTTTTTAGCATGTCTTGCGTACTTCTTATACTCTTCTTTTATTCCTCTTCTTTCAAATACAGACGAGCTTGGATTTCATTCTTCCTGATTCTGAACATTGGATTTCAGATCCTCCTTATTACAGATCCATTTATAGATCAAACACATCGAAAGATTATTACCGACTTCACTACTTATTATAATCAGCATGACATCAAAGAACCAATTTTTGTATGGGTGGATGATCTTGCATTTTATTTAGGAATTCCTGCAAGCAATATCAACCTGATGACAGAACCATGGCTCTATAAATATGCACAAAAAATAGGGTATAATGACCAAGGCTTCTTTTATTTTATTCCCTCATATAGAGTATCAATGAGCTTCTTAGAAAAAAAAGGTGGGACTGTATTCTCTTTATACTATCCATTAAAATACACCCTTGATATAGATGTGAATAGAAAGGAAGAATATGCATATCTCCTTAGCCACTGTACATTGCTTGCAGAATTTAATTATTCACATGCAAAGGGCGTTATCTTTGAGTGTTAAATAAAAATTTTAAATTACTGTATCTCTCTAATAGCCAATGATGGAATGAAGGAAAGTTTATGAAAAGGCTGAGTGAAAAGATAGAGGAGTCATATAGATTATTCACTACAATTCTTTTTAATGCACGAACATCGGTAGTTTGTGTGTTTTTACCATATGTTGTTGAAAGTCCACAACGATACCGTGCTTTTTCTATAGCTTCCTTTGTTCGTTCATTATTTGACCCAAATGGATATGCAAATGTATCGCAATTTAGATGCAGTTTTGCTTCAATTACTCTTTTTGATTCTCGTATTTCTCTTCCTATTTCCTTTTCTGAAAGCCCTGTCATAAGTCGATGTGTGACACTATGCGAACCAAAAGTAACGAATCCACTCTCCTTCATTTTCTGACATTGTTCCCAACTGCAAAACGAGAAATCCTCTTCATGACATTGAGCAGGATCTATTTTCGTTACGCTTGTTATTTCTCTTAAAAGAGTTGCTCGCAGCTCTGGAAAATCAAGAATTCTTCTTTTTAGCTCAACTAATGCAGCAATTCTCTGTTTTTCTGTTGACATTGGATATTTTTTCTCATTAATTATGATTTCCCTTTCTTTTGTGTATGCAATACAATACGCCACTGCATCATACCATGCAGGTTCATTTTTCCCTATAAACACAGTAGGAAGAAAAAGAGTTACAGGAACATGATATTTTTTTAAGAGTGGAAAAAGCTGTGTATAACAGTTTTGATAGCAGTCATCAAACGTCAAAATTACTGAATTTTTTTGGAGGGATTTTTCTCCTGTTTTCCATGCAAGAAAATCGTCAATAGAGATTATAGAATTATGTTTGAGAATATATTGAAGCTGCTTTTCAAATTTTGCTGTTTCGACATGCTTGCCATCAAAATTAGCAACAGGATCATGATTTGCTGTGACTCCATGATACATCAAGATAATGACTTTTTGCTTGTTTAGTGTCCTTAAGAGCTCATACAGTCCAATGCTTTCTACTATCCATGAAATACCTGCAACTCCTTTTAAAAAAACTTTTTCAATATATGCCATTTTTCCCCTTAAAGGAAAGAGAAAGCTTTTAAAAACATTCGCATTTCACGTTGAAGAGAATTATGATCAGAATCCTTTATATCAGCTTGACAGAACAAGTCAGTGGCGGGGAGATCAGCGTTTTGAACTACATTACTGCACTTGATAAGACCATCTATGCGCCTCTTGTTTTATGCCCAAAAGAAGGAATGCTTGCAGCTCATGCAAGAAAGGATGACATTCCTGTATTTTTCCACCGAATCCCTCTTCTTTCCAAGAAAAAACCTTGGAAATATTTTCAGACGCTTCTCTGGCTTGTTCACTTTATCAAGAAAGAGCGAATTGATATTCTTCATGGGATGAATTTCTATACGTGTCAAATGGCAGGTCTTGCTGGTTACTTTGCTGGAATTCCAGTGGTGATTCACGGACAGAATATCTTTGAAAATCAAAAAAAGGAGATATACAGAAATCTTCTTTTTCTTGCAACAAAAGTAATTGTTTGCTCAAAAGCTGTCGGCAAAAGCTTACTACCAACTCTTTCCGAAAACAAAATTTTTTTACTGCATCATGCAGTTTCTATTCCCACAGTAATCCCTAAAAAAACATTTTTTCTTCATAAAGAGCTAGGGCTTCAAAAAAATACAAAATTAATAAGCCACATTGGACTATTAGAAGAAAGAAAATGCCAAGACATCTTTATCTCAGCAGCAAACCATGTTTCTCAAAAACATAAAAATACTGCATTCCTCATCATTGGAGATTCTCTCTTTGCCACAGAGGCATATAAACAAAAACTCTATGCACTTCGAGAGAAACTTCAGCTACAAAATACTGTTTTCTTTTTGGGACTTAGAAAAGACATATCCCATATTCTTCCAGAACTTGATATTGTGACTCTTCCTTCTTTTAATGAACCTCTTGCCATGGTTACTTTAGAAGCATGCAGTTTTGCAAAACCGTATATCGGCGCATATAGTGGTGGTACTTCTGAAATAATAAAAGACAGAGAAAATGGGCTTCTTGTTCAACCAAAAAATGTTGATGAATTATACACTGCACTCTGTTTTATGCTGGAGAATCCTAAGAAAGCACATCAAATGGGAAGAAATGCTCGAAAAACAATTAAAGAATACTGTAACCTTACAAAAAATAGCCATATCCTCACTGAACTTTACCAGTCTCTTTTGAAGAAAAAATGAAAAATCTCTCAGAATTAGATCACAAAGAAAAACCATTTGTTGAAATCCTTATTGTAAGCTACAATGGCATTCACTATATAGGGAAATGCATTGCGTCTTTAAAAATGCTGCATTATCCAAAAGGATACTATAAAATAACAGTGATTGATAATGCCTCTCAGGATGATACTGTTGCTTTTATTAAGGCAAACTATCCCCTAGTTTCAATTATAGAAAATAAAGAAAATTCTGGATTTGGAAAAGCAAACAACAAAGGCATAGAAAACACTGCAGCTCAGACAAAATATATCGCTCTTCTTAATCAAGATAGTCTTGTTGATGCACATTGGCTTGAAGAGTTGGTTAAGACGATGGAAACCCATCCTGATGCTGGCGCCTGTGGTGCAACAGAAAAGGATTATGCTCTTTATGAAAGAGCTTTACAAAGAGAAAAGCATAGCAAAGAGAAGGAATGCATTTGGATGGGTTGTGGCTCTATTATTTTTCGCAAAAAAGCACTCGAAGAAGTACAGCGGGAAGGATACTTTTTTGATCCATTTTATTTTATGTATGCAGAGGATATTGATATGACGTGGCGATTAAAAATTGCCGGGTGGAAAATACTCCATAACTTTAACGCATTTTGGTTTCATGATGGAAGAAATAGACCTTTAACGTATAATAATAGAAGGCTTTTGTGGGCATGGAGAAATAGAATATACCTTCTCTTCAAATTTGGGAGTTTTGGTCAGATACAAAAATCACTAAGGTGCTACAGTTCAATGCTCCTTTGGAAAAAATCTAGAACAAATACAATGCAATGGCAAAAGAAAAAAGAAATACCTCCCACTACAAAAAGTAATAGATTGGTATATATATTGTTAAAAATACTCTTTGTTTTGCAGCTTATTGTATCTATCACAATTACAATGCCTAAAGCACTTATTGCACGAACGAGACTAAGGAAACACTATTCTATAAAGCAAAAAGAAGTGGACGGGTGGGTAGAATATATTGATACACTCTTTCATGGAAATGAGGAGTGTGAGTGAGCAAAAAATTATCTTTTTAATCTTGCAACAAAGATAAATTGATATGTGAAGAATCCTGGAAAAATGAATGTAAGCGCTTCATCTATTGCCTCAAGTATTCCTCGTATTTTTCTCTTTATGTACGATTTATTCTTTACTCTTGTTTCTTGTTGAGTTGGAGAAATACACGGCATCTCTGAGGGAGTGTCAGCGGAAGTGGACTTCTTAAAATAGCTGTAAAGAGCATTGAGAATGCTTGTATTATATTCTGTTGCAATGATGCTGTATCCAGTAGCGTGAAGAATTCTTCTACTAGAGCTCAATGTGAAAAAATGAAGATGCGTCTTATCAAGGAGGCCACCATCTGTATATTTAAAGTTACCAAAGAGAAGAGGAAGTCGAACAGCCCAGTTTGCAACATTTGGAAGAGAAAGAATAATATAACCATTATTCTTCAGATATGGCTGTACTAGTCTTAGTGCAACAGAAGGATCCACAAGGTGTTCAATGATGTCTGCAAAAATGATTACATCAAAAAATTGTTTTGAGAATGGAAGCTTTTTTGCAGTAGCAGCATTCACAACAAACGCACCATCAAGAATCTGCCTAGCAGCATCAATTGCTTGTGCATTTATATCAATGCCAAAAACACGATTCCCTTTTTTTCTAAGGAGAGCCTCAAGGATACCTCTGTTGCATCCAACGCTTAAGACAGTTTTGTTCACACCAACTGCTGCATATACTTTTTTGTTGATAGCATAAGCTGCAACTTCCTGCAATGCTCTCTTTCTTTCCTGATAGCTAGGAAATGAATCAGTGTTATTTGTGATCATAAAATTTCCTCTTCTCAGCTAAAGATGTGTAGAGTGCCATAACCTCTATCGCTGCTCTCTTGGCTGCGAATTGTTTTTGTGCATATATCTGGCCATTCTTTCCTAATCTTTTTGCAAAAGCAGTATCGTTAAAGAGTGTAATAACAGCACTAGCAAGTGCATCATGATCTCTTGGAGGAAATAAAAGTCCTGTTTTTTTATCTTGAATATATTCAGGAATGCTTCCAATAGCGCTTGCAACAATAGAACAACCAGCAATCATTGCTTCTGCCCAAGTAAGTCCAAATGATTCCATGCAGACTGTTGGACAAAGGAAAATATCTGCTTGCACATAGAGAATGGTAAGCTCTTCTTTTTCTTTTTTACCGAGGAAAAAGATGTTTTGAAGTGTTCCATCTCTTCTACAAAGTTCCTCAATATCTTTTCTATATCTACTGCCTGGTTCCTGATCACTTCCTACAAAAAAAAGTTGCGTGTCTGGAAACCTCTGGATAATCTTCTTTAGGGCACGAGCAGCAACCCATGCTCCTTTAAATTCAATAAGTGATCCAACATAAAGAAGCATTCTCTTTTTTTTCTTTTCTTTTTTCTTTTTGAAATTTGCGTTGTCCCTTGTTCTTTGTTCTTTCTCTAAAAGGATATATGAAGGATCAATCCAAGGAGTAATTACAGACCATTTGCCATTGAGAACATGATTCTTTTCATGGATATACTGTAAAATATGAGATGGAGCAATTGCATGATCGCAACTATTTACTATTTTTTTCCAAAGGAAATGCTTGAATTGCGTTCTGAACGGCATACATCTATTGCATGTTTTTCCGTATGCTTTGTCACAAAGGTTTTCTTTTGTTGCATGGAAAGGATCAATAAAAGAGCGTTTGGCACAGAGCAGCCAATAATCATGTGCCCACCAAACAACAGGTACTTTTGCTTGTTTTGCTGCAAAAAGCACATATGGTTGAAGTGCAAGAAGGTGGTGTATTTGTATAAAAGATATGTTGTATTTTCTGATGATTTCTTTTGCAAGAATATATGCATGTAATGAATTTTTTGCAGTGTGAAAGAAAATATTGTTCCCTTGATATAGTTTCTCCTCACTATGAGAGAATCGTTGAAGGATATGAATTTCTGTCACATTGTATGTTTGAAGTGGAATTTTATTCTTAAGAATTTCATCAACAAAATTTCGAATACGATTTTCTGTCCCACCACCAAAAATCCCATAATCATTAATGATAAGGAGTCGAAATGGATTCATTCTATCTCACCAAAATACTATTCTCTGATACTTTTTCTCTTAGGAGGTCTTTGCATAAAGAAATCAGAGACTGGATAGTCTCTGTAAGATTATATTCCTGAAGAACAATGGCTCTTCCATTTTTACCCATATCCAATCGTTTCTGTTCATTTCTTTTTAAAAAAAGAATTTTATCCGCAATATCTTGAGGATCAGGAAATTCAAAGCCATGATATTTTGCTTTATTATTGCTGGAGGAGAGGCAGAAACCTGTAATACCGTCGCGAACAATCTCATTCATTGGTTTTTTATTAAGAACAATACACGGAATTTCTGTACTCATTGCTTCAATGAGTGGAATCCCAAATCCTTCATTATTACTTGGGAAAATGAGAACAGATGCATCAGCGTACTGTTTAGGAATATTCTCATAGGATATCCAATTATTCATAACCTCTATGTTTTGTTTATATTTTTCTTGGAGCGTTTGAAGCATGTCAACGATCTCAGGAAGGTAGGGTGAATTAGAGTCTATTGGAGCGACCAACCGAAAAAATATAGAAGGATCTTTTCGCAAGACAAGAGGAATTGCATCAAGGAATGGAGCAATCCCTTTATAATAATGAATACGGGATACAAATAAGCAGATAAACTGTTTATTAAGATTATAATTTTTTCTGAATAGCGAGGTATCAACTCCATGAGGAATATATTTTACAGAAGGCAGCTGCTTCTGGTAGCATGAAAGAGCCGCTTTTGTGAGTGCAAAAACAAGATCTGCATCCTTAATAGTATCAATAATCTTCTGTTCAGTAGCATGTGTAGTAGGATCTTCATGAATTGTCTGCCAAACTACTTTTTTAGCATGGACATTTTTGCTATATTGCTTGTACTCATTCCCCAAGCCAAAAAAAATCACCACATCTAAATAAGAGTCGTCTGCTGTTGTAACCAAAACAGGTAAACTGGAGAAAAGCTTTTTATCAATCTTCCTTTTGACAGGAATAAGAAAGAGTTCAATCTCAGGCTGTTTTGCTAGTTCATGAACAATGTAATAACATGCTGCTGCAGCGCCATTTGGAAATGGAGGAAAGACGCTACAAAAACCAATTTTAACCACTTTTTTTTTATTGAGAAAAGTATGTATTCTAGTATATAAAAGATCCCATGGGTGTACTGTATTGTGATAGTACCTTCTCGCTCGTTGTAGCATATCTTGGAGAGACGCTTGTTTATTTAAAAATATTGATACATTTCGCATATATCATCGGTCTTTGGTAGGCAGTTCTTGCCAATTACTCCAAAGCTTTTTAAGAAACCTATTCTTCTTTGTAGTAGCAATGAAGGAAATTAGAATGCAACAAAATAAAGAAAACAAAAGCCATAGGGAGCAGTTTAAAGAGCAAATTAAAAAGGCAAAAAACACATCTAAAGATGCATTCTTCACATGGTTTGACGGTGGTGATACTGCTGAAGCTTGTTTTGTTAAAGGAGCATGGGATTTTGCAAATTATATATCGCAATTTATTTTTCTTCATGTAAAAGAACCTGAGAAGAAAACAGTATTGGAGATTGGGTATGGTGGTGGAAGAGTACTTGGTGCGGCATCACAATATTTCAAGAATGCAATAGGTATTGATATTCATGAATGTCAGGACACTGTTTTAGAAGAATTAAGAAAAAGAGGCATTTCTAATGTAAAGCTATACACAACAGATGGAAAAACCATTCCATGTCTTGGCGCTTCTGTAGATATGGTGTATTCATTTATTGTACTACAACATGTTGCGACAATTGATATTTTTGAGTCCTATCTCCGCGAGACATATCGTGTTTTAAAGCCTGGAGGGATTGCAGTTCTTTATTTTGGAAGATTTTGCCACTTTTCTTTGAATCAGAAATCAAAATTGAGATATTTTGTTGATGATGCCTTGGAGTCTTTTTTTTTAACGAAAGGGTATAAGGAACTGGAAAGCCCTGTTAACTGCATCAATCTTCTTGTGTCAAAGAAGTATATGAAACAACTCTCCAAAAATATAGGGTTTCAAATAATACTAGATATCCCCTCTTACAAACCTGATGGAAATGGTAATAAGATATACGGTCTCCAAAATGGACTAGTTATTAAAAAATAAAACAAAGAGAGATTTTTTATGGAACTTAAACAAAAAGTTGTTCATGGTCTGAAATGGAACCTGGCTGGTTCATTCTTTATACAAATTCTTAACTTATTCACAAAAATATTTATTGCAAGACTTCTCCTTCCTGCTGATTTCGGTCTTTTTGCTATGGCAGTCATTCTTATCAATTTCCTTAACATTTTTGTTGGGTTTGGTCTTATGGGTGCAGTAATCTGTAAAAAAGATGACCCTGAAAAGACCTTTAACACTGCTTTTGTTGTTACATTCTTTATTGGTATTGTCCTCAGTCTTCTTAGTTTTTTTTCTAGTGGATTTATTGCTGCGTTTTTTAATGAACCGGCACTGGAAAAGATGATATGGGCACTGAGCATAGTTTTTCTCTTTGACTCCCTCAGTGCAGTATTAAATGGCCATTTGTTAAGAAGTCTCGAGTATAAAAAAAAATCCATTGCGGAGATTGCTTCAATTTTTTGTTATAGTGCTATTGCTGTCTCTCTAGCAATTTTTGGTTTTGGAGTTTGGAGTCTCATCTTGGCATATGTTGTTCAGCATGGTTTCCTCTTATTTTTTTTATGGATATCATGCAAAATAAAACCAAAAATTGAAGTGGATAAAAAGATTGCATTAGAGATTCTTCATTTAGGAAAATATATGACCTTTACTGCGGTTCTTTCGTGGGCAATTACCTCTATAGATAATGCTATTGTAGGAAAGCAGTTAGGAGATGAAAGTTTAGGATATTACAGTTTTGGATTTAACATTGCAGCACTCCCTGTCTTAGGAATGACACATATTATTACTTCAGTGTTTCATCCTATTTATGCAAGATTGCAGGATGAAAAAGAGCGACTGAGACAAGCATACATTAAGCCTTTAGAAATATGTTTATTACTCATGCTTCCATTATCTTTTGGGATGTTTCTTCTTGCAGATATTATTGTTCTTGTTATTTTTGGAGAGAAATGGGTTCTAATGACCCCTTTGCTTCGGGTATTTGCAATATATTGTCTCTTCCGAACAGTATGCACCATCATATCGCACCTATTAGAAGGGATAGGAAAACCAAATATTGCAAGTCTCCTTTTAGGGATAGAACTATTTTTCCTTATAATTATTCTCTATCCAGCAATTACTTATGCAGGAATTGCAGGCGTTGCTATTGCAGTAGTGCTTGCAAGAGGGTTTTCTATGGTGTTACATCTTTTCCAAATCAAAAAGCTGATCTTCGTATCACTAAAAGACTATTATAAAATATTCTGGAAAAAGATAGTTTCTACACTCATAATGGGCATTGTCGTATACTTTCTAAGAAATATATTCTCAGGAAATTCTTTGCTAATACTTATTTTCCTCATATTTATGGGCGTGCTGACTTATAGCATTGCTCTCTTTTTTTTAGAAAGGAATATATTTACTGAAGTAAGACAGTCACTTGCTTCGTCCGAAAAATAATGGTTTGGAGTGAATATTTATTAAATTTTTTGCTAATGCAGGAATATGTTTTGTATTAAACAATACATTAAATGATGCAGCACATTCATAGGTACACCTACATTTTGTGCTCGTAATCCATTTGCGCGTTTCTTCAGCCTTTTTTGCCGACCATAGTTTTTGTAAATTATAGTCATAGTCGCGGATATTACCCAATTCCTTATTTTCCAATACTTCACATGGTTTAATATCACCATTTGCCTCAAGCACTAAAAAAAGATCACCTGCATAGCACGGAGTCACGAATGTATTCTCCATGAATGTCTGCTCAATAACACTATGCATAACAGTATTCTTTGCATTCATCATTCTTCCTATGACTCCACCTTGAAAACCCTGTATCCTCTTACTTCGAATGTCCTCATCAATACGAGAATTCAGCTGCTTGTATACAGAAAGAATATCTGCTTTGAGATTAACAGGAATCTTCATTACTCCTTCTTCACGAACTATAGTAGTAGTAAATGACTTTATTCCAATCTCTGTCACTAAATACTCATAAATATCAAGCATCTTTTTATAGTTCGCAGGAATAACTGTCAAATTGACATTGGCCAAAATCTTCGGGTGATTAAAACCCTGAATTGTCTTATATGTCTCAATCGTCTTTTCAAACAATCCTTTCACTTTCCTATTGATGTCATGCTTTTCAGGGAAATCATCAATGGATAAACTGAAAATAAGCAATCTATCGTATCCAGCTGCAAGATATAGTTCAATGAATTCTTTTACAAATGCAGTAAAAAAACCATTTGTAGTAATATACATCGTTTTAATATGGGCATTATCCAAGTAACATTTTGCAATAGAAAATATATCACGACGTAAAAAAGGTTCACCCCCAGTTATATTGACATTCTGTAATTGCCAACCAACAGATTTCGTGAACTTTTCAATCTCTCCAACAGTTAATTCACCTTTAAATGTAGCAGGATTATCAAAATCAATAAAACAATGGCTGCAACGCGCATTGCATTTTTTTGTAATAAAATGAACTATGCTTATAGGGCCCTTAATTATTGGAGGGATTAGTTTCATAGAAAAAGTAAATTAGGCAACTTTATATATTTTTAGATAATCTTTGAACACAAAGGCGGTACCAGCAGTATGAAAGAGCTTACTATTTCCATTATCATTCCATGCCATAACGAAGAAATGGTTATAAGGTGAAAAATAGAGAATACTTTAGCATTGGGAAGAGAGATAAAAGAAATTATTATTATTGATGATTATAGTACAGATAATACATATGGTATTGCCTCTCGCCTTGGTAAAAAGGACAAAAGGATTATTGTTATCAAAAATAGAGTCATGCAAGGAAAAAACTTTGCAGTGAAAAAAGCATTAGAACTTGCATCAGGAGACTTTATTTGCATGACTGATGCGGATATCTTCCTTGCATCTGATACTATAACTAAACTCCTTCCTTATTTTTATAAGGAGCATATAGGAGGAATATGCCTCTCACCAAATCTCATTGTAGAAAATAAATCTAATAAGAGTTATATACCTTTTTATGAACGCTTCATAAGAATAGTAAAAATATTGGAATCTAAAATTGACTCTGTGCCAGTAGCACATGGTCAAGCATTATTCTTTAGAAATAAAATGAATATTATTCCCACACGGCAAGCTGATGATGTTGATATTGCCATACAAGTACGAAAAAAAGGATTGAGAGTAGTGTATACTCCTCATTGTTTTTTTAAAGAGATGATAGTTAATGATACTGAGAGGCTTAAACAACAGAAAATTCGACGTGCAAAAGCAGTTATCGATTCGTTATTTGCTCATAAAGATGTCTTCTTTAATTACCGCTATGGTCTCTTTGGCTTTCTTTGTTATCCCTTTGATGTTGCCATTTATGTTTTTTCACCATTTATCCTTTTATCTTTAGTAATATCCTTTTTCTTGCTTCTTTTCTTACTTACAAACATATCTGTAACACTAATAGTCATTGTCCTATTTCTCTTTCTTTTATTTTTCACAAAATATAAAAGTATAATTAAACTCAATATTGTCGCACTTACTGCTCTCTATAGATATAGTAAAGAAGGGACTTCACATTCCTGGAAAACACCGCGAGAAACAGTATGAATTATGTGCAAAGATTTAAAAGCAATGGTCTATTTTTTATTTTGATGTTATCAAAAAAAACTCTGAAACAGAAAAACAAGAAAAAGGTTTCAATTCTGATTCCAGCAAAAGATGAAGAAGAAACTCTTGGTATGCTTCTTGCTGACATTAACTCCGTTATTAAAGAAAATAATGATTATGCATGGGAGCTTATTGTGATTGCGGACCATTGCGTTGACAAAACTGAGGAGATTGCAAAAAATTATGGAGCAGTTATCCTGAATAATCTTAAATCTTCTGGAAAAGGAAATGCACTTCGCTTAGGTTTTGAAAAAGCAACAGGAGACATTATTATCATGCTTGATGCTGATTACTCTCACCGAGCAGAACACATACCTTATTTCCTTAAATATATTAAAGATGAACATGTTGGCTTAGTGATAGGATCACGATGCTTAGGCGGCAGTGATGAGTTTAATCTTGTCAGAAGCTTAGGAAATATAATTCTTACAGGCGCTGTTAATCTCCTTTTCCACATAAAACTTACTGATGCACTTAATGGTTATAAAGCTTTTAGAAGAAGCATTATTCAGAATTACAATTTTTCCTCCTCTACTTTTGAGATTGAAATAGAACTTATTTATGCGAGTCTTTTCCAGAATATGCAAATTGTTGAATTCCCAAGCCATGAAAGAGCACGAGCAGGAGGAGAAATGAAATCACAAGCGTTGATTCATGGCCCAAAATTCCTTTTCTGCATCCTCAAAAAAGGGATCCAGTATAATTTTAGAAAGTGCTTATAGCAATTCTATAGTTATATAGTAGCAGTACATTTGTATATATTCAACGTTGCTGTTTTATAAGTTGTTTCTTGCATTTTTATGCACTGTCCCTCTATAAACTGCGCCTTTTGTTGGAGATCAGGATTACTCGAAATAGTATATTTATATGGATAATTCAATAAGAAGACAGTTCCTCCTTCTTTAGTAATATACTCTTTTATAACATCGAGAGGCAGAGAAAGATCGATATATCCTTGCTGTCCCATTCCGGTCATTCTACTATATTCTCTAAGCTCTCTGGTTTTATCGAATTCAAAACCAAAATCTTTCTCTTCTTCTGATACAATATAAAATCCAGGATTGCCAAGATACACAGGAACATCCTCATTCCATGAATAGATTATTCCAAGATCATTTTTATGTTGTTCTCCATAGATTTTTATTTGCTGTATAAGTTTTGTATGCGTCTGATCAACAATATTATCAGATAGCATTAGAATATTAAAGCTCAGCGCAATGGAGATGAACAATGAAAAAACAAAATACTTTAAGGTGATATACTCTGGGAAGCAATATGTATTCACTAAAAAAAGTAAAAAAAGAACAAAAGAAGCCCCAAATGTCAAATAAACAAATGGTTGCCAGACTTTGACAACAGGACCCATCTCTGTTAAAAAAAACCAATAATCTTGAGGAAAGGTGTTATTATAATAAATAGAGAAGATAGAAAGGCAAACAGTAAGAATCAGTGTCATGGGTATAAATTTTTTCCATTCCATTTCTGCAAGGATTGCAGCACTCAAGATAGTAAGTGGAGGCAAAAGAAAACCTGCAACATATTTCACAAAGGAGAGTCCTGGAGGTATAAGAAGTATATAGAGAAAGCAAACAAATATCCATGAGTAAAAAAGAAAATAGATATTTCTCCATTTTTGCAAAGTAAGGAATGGTAGTAGTAAGAAGATTGGAGATAATGCCACAAATAATGTGACAAAAAGTTGAGGATGCGTTATTTTATAGAGTATGTCTACCTGTGTTGTATTATGTGAAAAGATGATAGAATAGAGTGAGTATGCTATGTCTCCACCATAAATAGGATAATAAGGCGCAAAAAAGAGAAATGAAATAATAACCGCAGAAAAGACATAGATGCAAGAGTATATGACTGCTTTTTTTAATTGCTTTGTAAAATACCAGAGAGAAAAGAAAATTGCAACGATCAGAAGCCCTGTTCTATATTTCATACTGACCAAAAAAGCATAGCTGAGTATACTGAGTAATAAATAATATTGCGCTCGTATCGCACCTGCTTTTTCAGGATAAAGAAATAAATATAATCCATAAAAAACAAGAAGCGAGAAGAAGCTTTGTATAATCCCATCAGTTTCAATAATAAAATAATTAAAATAAGAAAAGAACGTGAAAAGACTCAACAAAATAGCATAGCAAGCTGCTTTTCTCCCAAACACTCTTTTTACAAATAAAAAAAGTATGATAATATACCCCATATTTACAAGAAATAATGTAAAGCGAATGCCGACTGCACTAATCCCAAAAAACTTCATTCCTAGCATAAAAACGAGCGTATTTGTTACGCCATGCGGGTAAATTCCTATATTTGTAAAAAGAGCATCATAATATCTTCCCACTATAGGTATGCCTCCTGCATCATCATACAATGGAATTTCAATAGTAAGAAGATGGAGAATAATACCAATAATGCACAAGGTTATGAACGCATATGCCTCAATCCTGTTTTTTTCTTCAACCATCACATTATCTCTCTGTAAAAAGTTCTTTTTGCTCCTGAACCCATGTAAAGAGCTCCTCTATTCCCTGCTGAACTCCTATTCTTGGTTTCCAATTGAAATCAGCAAATGCATTTCTAATATCGGCAATAAAGATACGTTGGTCACCTAATCTTTGTGCTGCAAACATTACAGGTATCTTCTTTTGAAGCTTCTTCTCTAGTATTTGTATAAGTTCAAGGAGACTTAGTGTATTTGCTGGGCCGCCACCAATGTTATATATTTTCCCACTTGTTTTTTCAGGTATTTGTACTGCAGCATCATATGCAGCACAAAGATCATCGACAAAAAGAAGGTCTCTTACTTGTTTTCCATCTCCATAAATAGTTACTTGTTTCCCTGTCTGTGCAGCAATAATGAACCATGCAACCCACCCTTGATCCTCAATCCCAAATTGACGACATCCATAAATACAACTCTGCCGAAACACAATTGTTTTAAGACCATATATTCTAGCATAATCTCGCACATATTGGTCTGCAGCCCCTTTTGAACAACCATACGGTGAATGAAAATCAAGCTGCTGCTCCTCTGCTATACCAAAAGGATATTGCGTCTGTACATAACGCAATGGTTTCTCTATCACATTCAGCGAATGCAAGTCCCCGTACACTTTGTTTGTAGAAGAGTAAAGAATTACTGGCTTTTTTTTAGACTGGCGAATAGCTTCAAGGACATTCAGTGTACCAAGAATGTTTACTCTGCAATCTTCAACAGGATCTTGTATAGATGTAGTGACTGCAACCTGAGCAGCTAAATGAAAAACTACATCTACTTCTTCCATAAGATCTCGCAACACTGCATTTTCTGTACATATGTCTGCTTTAATAAAGCGAATATTCTCAGGATAATTTTGTTTTAACCACAAAAGATTGTGTTCTGTCTTTTCTCTCTTTAAGTTATCAACAATAAGAACACCTTGTCCTTTCTTTGCATAAAATGCGGCAAGATTTGTACCAATAAAACCCGCACCCCCTACTATAAGAATTTTATCCATATGCTGCAGGAAAAAAACATGTTTTAAATACTTTTTTGTTTATCTGCTTCAAATCTTTTTTCCTCTCATGCTTTTTTCCTCGCAAGGATAACGAAACAACAACCTTTTATACGTTGAAGAAATGTCACATTATTTCTATAGAGAATACTGCTACCAAATTTCATGCTATCTCCTCTTTTCGAGTGAAATGAGAAGAAAATTAGGTTTTAAGAACCCAATGTACCTGTGAAGTTTCAGGAAATGTCGGTCAATGGCGAGTCGAAGGAAAAGAGGAAACTTCAAGCTAAGCTTGTTATACGTAAATATAGAATGGAATTTGTATACTTTTTTTATAGAAACATCCTGTCTCTTGCTAAAAATATCCATTAATTTTTGTTGCGTGAAAAAATTGACATGCCCGTCAAGATAATGTTTTGTTTGACATTTCGGACACATCAATGAAAGAAGTTTCAATTCATTTGGAACAGTGATAATAATTGTTCTCTTACTAATTCTAATGAGCTCATCAACAACCTTTTTGTATTCAACCATATGTTCCAGAAGCTCAGAACAAACAACAATGTCAAACGATTTATCTGGAAACGGAAGAGAAAGAACATCTCCCCGCAAAAGCCTGCTTGTAGGAACATAATTTTTTGTTGTTGCAATTCTTCCATTGGAAATATCTAAGCCATACAGAAGTTTTTCCGGATACTTCTCCTGGATTCGATAGAGAAGATACCCCTCACCACAACCAATATCTATAAGGTTGTGAAATGGTTTTGGGAGTCCTCGGATTATATTCTCTGCAAGGCTGATTTCTCTCAGTGAGCCAAAGATAGGAACTTCTTCTGCTTCATTTTCATAATATGAAAGAAGTTCTTGTGATGTAAAGTGATCCTGTTTCATATTTATGTTGGAAGAAGAGGCACTAGTTTATATAGTTTTCACACCAACAACTTTCTTAAAAAAACCATACACAAATTTCTTCTGCGCATTCCAGAGCTTTTCTGGCATGACTTGCTTCAAGTGATCCTTTATTCTCATCCGCTCAAGATAATAGACAACATTCCAATACAACGGATTTTCTACTGACATCAACTGCCGGAGCGCATAATCACGCCTCCATAGCACTTCTTCTAGTCCAAAATCTTCTGTCTTGATATTTGCTTCTGAAGGATCACCTGGAAAATAAAGAAGATTTTCCACATCTTTTCGAACATAATACCCCTGTTCCCTGCACAAGTGATCAAGAGGAGTATTTGGATATGCTCGCGCAATATTAATCCTCCAATCCTTAATTCCATATTTTCTTCCCAAATATTTATAGAATTTGAGTGACTCCATGAAATACTTTCTCGTCTCTCCTGGATATCCTACAATAAGAAACGCAGCCATATTCAGACCAATTTCTTGCGCATCTTTTACCACCTGCTCTACTTTTTTCAGATTGAGCTTTGTATTCATAATTTCAATCATAGATTGGGAACCATGCTGAATGCCAAGAACAAGAGAACTGCAGCCTGAATCCTTCATTTTTTGCATAAGCTCTTTGTCAAGATAATCCACACGAACTCCATTCGGAAGCTGCCACTGAATGTTGATCTTTTTTTCAATCATCATATTGAGGATTTTCAGCAATCGCTCTCTATTTCCCACAAGATGATCATCAAGAAACGCAACTTCTTCCACATTATACCTATCCCTAAGCTCCTCTAACTCCGCAATAACATTTTCAGGAGATCGATAGCGCCATTTTTTACTATTCATCAAACTAATAGAACAGAATCCGCAACTATACGGACAGCCGCGAGAAAAAACCATGGGGACACCACGTGCTTTCTTTATCACAATTTCTGTTCCTTCTCTTATTCTTTTCACACCCTGTCTATCGAGGATTTCGTTACAATGGAACACTTCACGCGCTGGAAATGGAATTGCATCAAGATCTTCGGGAAGCTCTGCCTTGCCGTTAAACTTCCACTCTTTGCCATCATAATAAATAAGTCCAGGAATATCTTTTTCAGGAACACCATTGAGAAGCTTGTCTAAAAGCAGTTCTGGTTCGCCATCAATACCATAATCAACATGTAATGTCGGAACTTCTTTTGGAAGTGCAGAGGGATATGGACCGCCAAGAATGATTTTCATCATCGGATATTTTTCCTTAATTGCTGCAGCAAGCTCTTTGATAATTCTTGCATGGTTGGAGGTTGGTCCTGCAATGCCAACAAGACCTGTGTCTGCAGGAATTTGCTTGACGATATTATTATAAGAAATCCCAACACGATAAACCTCTTGATAAGGAAAAGGAACAGGAACTATCTCTACTGGTGTTTCTGATGTTTCAAAAAGAGAATCAATTGGAACAACAGTATGCCCGCGCTTCCTAACAAAAGCAGTTATGTACGAAAGCCCTAAATTAGAAGTCTGAAATTTCATTGAAACTGGAGAATACCATGGGGGGTTAATCAGTACTATTTTCATTGTTTATCCCTCTCCTCTGATTATTGTCATTCTTTATAAATTATTTGCTGTTCTTGGTAAAAACAAACATGCTTTCAAATAAATTTATTTTCTTTTAAATAATCATATAATTTTCCTGAGACGTTTTTGTGCCCGCTTGGATTCCAATGCCCATCATGCAAGAAATGCCAAGATGGTTCGCAAAGGATAGGATAATATGTAATATTTTTTTCATGAAAAAAATTAGAGAGTGATACATTTTCCTGACAAAACGGAAGAATAATTAATGTAGAATTATATTGTTTTGAGGTGTTTTGAATGTCCAAAAAATACTCTTCTGCGCTTTTTCTAGTTGCAGAGAAGAAATGGGGTGGCACTTCATCTGGAAAGATAATGTTCAATACAACATTTGTTATTTTTTTGGTTAGTAAGAAACGGTAACTATAAGAATTGCAATAAAGAAAATGATGAACTTTATTAAGGTATTTCTTTTTACTTGATATATGCCCATTAGGACATGATTGAAGCACAGGAAGCCATGCCTCAGCGACTGTCCATCCATTAAATTCCGTAAAACCATTCTGAATTCTTGAGAGATCACCTTCAATATATCCCAGAAGGACTATCCTTGGCTTATAAATATCTTGTATTTTTTTGTAAAGGTCAACCATTTGGTGAATACCATAGCCAGGAACACCTGCCTTAATAATACAAATTGAAAAATTATCATAATTTGTGTTATTCTGATTTAATTGTCTTTCCAATAGAGTGAGGTATGTTTCATTAAGAAGAACACCTTCTCCATATGTAAAAGAGTCACCAAGACCTATAATAAATGAATCACAAGAGGTAAGATTTCTTTCAAAATCTCTAAATCCTAATGAATTTATCGTTACTTCTACAACAAAATCACCATGCAACTCTGTTTCTGTAGCGTTAAAAGAAGGACGTAGTGTGTACCCTAATTCATGATTAGTTATGATGAGGTTTCTCGGAAGATTTCCACCAAAAGCTGATTCTCTATTCTTTATATCAAAATGGGAGTATCGAGAAAAAACCTCAAATATAACTATAAGCGAAAATAAACTTATAAAAGAGGCAAAAATAGCAAGGATAATCTCCCTTCGTTTCTCAATAATTAGTTTATACTTTAAATAAAATAGTAAGCCCATTATTAACAAAACCAGTTCAAAAATTATTATTGCAAAATACGTTTCTCTTTCTAGCAGATGATCACTACTCAAAAATTCTTCAATAAATAAAGGATTAAGAACAATGCTTATCACTATAAGAAAAAGACCAAGAAGTTTTATTGCTTTCTGATAAGCCATTATGTTTTTTTCTTTACCAATACTTGTCATTGCACTGTTCATTATCTTGATTTAGCAGAAAGAATATGTTCTACGATGATATACCTTCTTCTACTTTCTTGCAAAGATTATACATAATCTTTTTCTGCGTATCCCAGACACTTTCTGGCATAATTTTTCGCATTCCTTCTTTTAGTTTCAAATGTTCAAGGAGATGGACAGTATTCCAATAAAGAGGGTTTTCAACTGCTGTAAACTCTTTCACTGCATAGTCTCTTCTCCAATATACTTCTTCAGGATCAAACTCTACTGTTTTAATATTTGCTTCAGTCCCATCTCCTGGAAAAAAATAGAGCAGATTTTCTACATCTTTTCTCACATAATACCCTTTTTCCCTGCAAAGAATATCTAAAGGAGTTTTTGGAAAACCACGTGCAATGTTGACGTTCCAATTTTTTAAGCCATATTTTCTTCCTAAATATTTATAGAATTTGACTGCTTCCATAAAATACTCTCGTGTTTCTCCTGGGTAACCCACAACTAAGAAAGCACCTATATTCAATCCTATTTTGGTAGCATCATGAATTACAGGTTCTACTTTCCGCAAATCCAGTTTAGTATCCATGATTTCAAGCATTCGCTGAGAACCGTGTTGAATTCCTAAAATTAACAAGCTACAGCCAGAATCTTTCATTTTTTGCATGATTGCCCTGTCGAGATAATCTATGCGAACACCATTCGGGAGACTCCAGCGCAATCCTACTTTTTTGTTGATCATCATATCCATTATTCTCATAAACCGCTCTCTGTTTCCTAAAAGATGATCGTCCATAAATGTAACTTCTTCTACTTTATAGCTGTCCCTCAACTCTAACATCTCTGCAATAACATTCTCTGGAGATCTCCAACGCCATTTTTTACTATTCATAAGACTAATAGAACAGAACCCACAACTATAAGGACATCCCCGAGAAAGAACCATAGTCACTTCCCTAATTTTCTTAGATACAATTTTTGATCCTTCTCGTCTTCGTTGAATTCCATCAACATTCTGGTCTAAAATTTCATTACAATGAAACACTTCTCGTGCAGGAAAAGGAATACTGTCCAAATCCTCAGGAAGCTCTGCTTTCCCATTAAACCGCCACTCCTTACCATCATTATAAATCAGACCTGGAATTTTGTCATGTGAAACCCCTGCCAGAAATTTTTCTAAAACCATTTCAGGCTCGCCGTTAATTCCAAAATCAACATTCAATGAAGGAATATCTTCAGGAATTGCAGAAGGATATGGGCCACCAACAATAATAGGGATTTTTGGATACTTTTGCTTTATAGCTGCTCCAAGTTCCCTGATAATCTGTGCATGATTATAAGTAGGTCCCGCAATGCCAATAAGACCTGTATCAGGAGGGATTTGTTTCACAATATTCTCATATGAAATTCCCATCCTATACGGATTTTGGTATTTTAATTGAACAGGAACTATTTCTACAGGGATGTCAGGTGTTTCAAAAAGTGCATCAATAGGCACAACCGTGTGCCCTCGTTGCTGAACAAATGCAGTGATATAAGAAAGTCCGAGGTTCGTTGTCTGAAATTTTACAGGTACTGAAGAGTACCAAGGAGGGTTAATTAACACTATTTTCATACATCATCAACAATAACTGTATGAAAAGATTGTTTATAAAATCTTTCATTTTGTAATGCTGTTTCTTATTAAAACTTCATTTCTATAACAAAGCATAAAAAGGGTCGCTATTTGGTTGTTTTTTGGAGGAAACAATCATAATGCGAGGAAAATGGATTTTTGAATATCTTAAGAAATGGCCAGGGTATCTTAAATACCAGTTTCGTATTGCAAAGCGCCCGTATTTTATTACCTTCAACTTGACTGATACCTGCAACAGCCGTTGCATCATGTGCAATTTTTGGAAAAACAAAAAGAGACATGATGAGATTACTCCTGATGAAATTCGAAAAATTCTACAACAGGATGTGATGAAAGATATCAGCATGATTGCGCTTACAGGTGGTGAAATATTTATGCGACCGGATATTCCTGAAATAATAGATGTGATATATGAAACAACAGGAATTAAATGCCATTTTGGCACCAATGGCCTTTTTCCATCTAAACTTGATCAGCTTATGGCAACCCATGGACATAAAATTAGTGGAGTTATGATTTCAGTAGATGGTATTGGAGAAATTCATGATTGCATTCGAGGAAAAGGCACGTTTGCTATTACCATGAAATCTATCCAGATGCTCAGGGAGAAATATAATCTTATTCCAACTATTAACATGACACTGAGCAAGCAAAATTACAAAACCCTTGTTGAAACACACAACTACTTTAAAGATTATATTTTTACTTATAAGATTGCAAAAAAGTCAAAACTACATTTTGGGGACAATACAGTTATGGATTTTGAGCTGGCTGAAAAAGAGCTTCAAGAGGTCATGGAAGATGCAAAAAAGATTCCTAATAAAAATATGTATGATGTTTTTCTCGATGATTGGGCATTATATGGGAAGAGACCAGCACCTTGCTATGCAGGCATTACACAAGCAGTGGTCAATCAGGATGGAACAATTCAACCATGCATTCACAAACCTGTATTTGGAAATATTCGAACAGAAGATGTAAATGCCCTATGGAATTCTGAAAAAGCTGATCTGTTTCGAAAAACACACAAAAATTGCCAGGATTGTTACGAGCGCTGTACTGTTGAAACATTTGGAATTGATTTGCCTAAATGGGTCATCAAAAGAAAAATAAAAGAATACCTGGAACGAAAGAAGGAACAAAAAGAAGAGATTATTGATGGGACACATCCGTATGTTTGAAGGGATCATTCTTATTTCAAAAATTATACCAGAGGTTGATATCGTTGCACTCCTTAGTTAAACATTAAAAGATTGTTTGAGAGTTATGATATGCTTGTTTCTTCAGAATCATTATGATCACTCCAATTTTCGTACCTATTTTTTAATATATGAGCAATTACCAGTGCATAATCTCATGAGAGACATTTTGTATATGCTTTTACTGTCTCTTCTGCGCATTTTTCCCAAGTAAATTTTTTTGCCTGCGCTAATCCTCTTTTTCTGAACATTGCCTGCATTTTTTTATCCTTCATCATCTTCACTATCTTCTCAGCAATATCCTGTTCACTAGTCGGATCACAATATAATGCAGCATCACCTGCAAGCTCTGGAATAGAGGTGTTATTGCTACAAATCACGGGACAGCCGCACGCCATTGCTTCAAGCACTGGAAACCCAAAGCCCTCGTAAAGCGAGGGAAAAACAAATATTCCTGCTTTATTGTATTCTTCTGAAATATCTTCGACATAGTCTTTCCAGATAATATGATTATCAACACCATATTCTTTTGCAAGTTCCATGAGTTTTTGTCGATTTTTATTATCTTGTGCTTGACCAATCTTCACAAATTTTATGCTGGGAATTTCTTTTTTTATGAGCGGAAGTGCTTTGATAATAAGCTCCACATTTTTTCTTTTCTGTTCACTTCCAACATAAAGAATAGTATTTTTCTCTTTTTTTTTCTTTTTATCATAAAAGAGCTTATGATCAATTCCTAAATGGATAACTGTAATTTTCTCTGCAGGAATATCTGCATATTTTATAATGTCTTTTTTTGTATACTCAGAATCTGCAATAATATGATCTGCTTTTTTTAGGCCCATAAGAATAAAAAAATAAAGAAATTTTTCAGAAGGACTTGTTTCTTCTTTTGTTGCGACAGGAATAAGATCATGCACTGTGATAAGAGTTTTTCCTTTATGATAAAGCAATGGAATTGCAAGTGTCTGACTGGTACAATGCAATAGAGTATTTTTACCAGATGGAAGCAGTTTTGGGAATGTAAGAGGGATGCCGCGAAGAACTGTTTCAATATCTCTTCTCACTATTTTGCCAATATAGAAACTCCACCATGGTGCTGGAGGAGTTTCAAAAAACTGAACATCTCCTTTTTTTTTCAATTCCTTATAGAGACAAAGACTATATCTCGCAATACCACTCATTTTTATGGTTGTGTTACCACCCGAATTGTTGCTGATGAGAGTGATGGCCATAATCGCAGGGATATGCTGTTTCTATAAAAATGCTTGCATACTTTAGGTAACTTCAGGTTAGGAAGGTCTTGACAACTTCTTAAACCTCAACACTGTCCATTTACTATCAATAGGATATTTTCTTTGTTAGATTTTCATACACTGCTTTTGTCTCTTCTGCTGCTTTTTGCCAACTGAATTTTTGCACCTGGATATGCCCTTTTTCGCGCATCTGCTTCTGTAACATTTTGTTTTCCATGACTTGCTTTATGGCAGCCAGTAACTCTTTTTTATCAAGAGGATTAATCAAAATAGCAGCATCGCCTGCAACCTCTGGCATTGATGAAACATTTGATGTGATGACAGGACAACCAGAAGCCATTGCTTCCAGAATAGGTAAACCAAACCCTTCGTACAATGATGGGAAAAGATAGATTTGTGCGAGTTGATAAAATACAGGAAGCTCCTCTTCAGGAATATGCTCTATAAACAAAACATCATCCTTGATATGAAGATCTTCTACTTTTTTGAAAATAGCACCATATAACCATCCTTTTCTTCCTACGATAAGAAGTTTGTAATCCCTATATCCTTCTTCTTTAATAAGATCGGCAAATGCATCAATAAGTTTCTCAACATTTTTTCTTGGTGAAAGAACACCTGTAAACAAGAAATATTTATCTGGTAGCGCATATTTTTTTTTTATCGCTTCTTTTTTTTCTCTTTTCTGCTTTTCCAGAAAATTTTTACTTATTCCTAAATAAACAACCTTTATTTTCTCACAGTTTATTTTGTATTTTTCAATAATATCGTCTTTTGTTGATACTGAATCTGTAATAATGACATCTGCTAATCTTAATGAACGTGGAAAAAGAAGTTTGTAATATAGAATTGTCCCAAAGGTAAATGCCTGAGGATACTTTACAAATGTAATATCATGGACTGTGGTAATATACTTACACCCTTTTGGTTTGAAAAGTGGGACAAAAAATGCAGGACCATGAAAAATATCCAGATTGTTTTTTTTTATTTCATACCACAAAAATACATGTTCCCAAAATAAGCGGAGGGTGCGCTGCTTTGTTGGAAAATCAGATACTTCAATATCAAAATTTCTTCCCACATCTAGTTTTGGTACATCTGCATCTTTGTTGAAAAAAATAGAGTACAAATTTCTTTTGTCTATTGCACCGAGATGTTCTATAATCTCGACCACATATCTTTCGATACCACTCATTCTTCTTTGGAGATATCTTCCGTTTATTCCAATTCGCAATGCTCCTTTTCTTCCCTTATCTCTTTGCCTCCTTATTTTTTCTGATAATACCCCTGTTTTATAATTCCCCTTCAAAAAATCATATATCCCCATATAGATATATTTGATATGATCCGCTTTACCAACAGAATAAAGCCGATACATCCGTCGAACGATCGAAATGCACAAATAGGTTCCAAAAAAAATACAAAACCCCAAAAGAGACCTATTCTTTCTCATACATAAAAGCGCATTTCGAACCTGATAATAGATGTATAATGGATTATCAAGGCCACCCCAATCCTGCGCAATCTTATGCTTTACAACAGTACTTGGCGCATATCCACAAAGATACCCTTTTTTTTTTGAACGTAGACAGAAATCAAGATCTTCATAAGAGGAGAAAAAATTATCATCGAGAAATCCTATTGCTTCAAAAACCTCCCTCTTGATCATGACAACACAAAAACTGATCCAGTCCACTCTTTCTTCTTTTTCAAAATCTTTTTTCTTGGAAAATGTTCCATACATCACTGCTCTTCCTAAGATAGGATTATAAGAGCATCCTGCACACCATATATTTTCAGGATTACTGTAATAGACAACCTTTGGGCCAACCAGTCCAAGTTTCTCATCTTGAATAAATGCATTAAGACAGCTATTAATAATATTTGAATCAACAATCGTGTCATTATTTAATAACATAATGTAGTCACTGCCTTCTTTCAACGCATACTGTATTCCTACATTGTTACCACCTGTAAAACCTAAATTTTCTTTATTTTTTAAAAGTGTGACATAAGGGTAATTTTTTTCGAAATAATCAGCAGAACCATCATCAGAGCCATTATCTACTAGAATAATTTCATAGTTTTTGTATGTTATTTTTTTCAGTGATTCTAAGCATCCTATAGTATCTTGCTTTCCATTCCAATTGAGAACAATAATGCTTACTTTTGGCTTATGATCATTTCTTTCTTTCATCATCTCTTGGAACATTCATTTCTTTATAAAGATAGCCTAAACAGCTTAGTAAATATTTATAAACTTTTGAAATACCTCAGTGAAAATGCAACCACGAATATTACTTATTGAACCACCATTCTTTCGTTTCAAAGGAGCTAACTCTGAAATATTTCCCATCGGACTGGGATACGTTGCAAGCCTTCTCCATAAAAATAACTACTTTGTCAAGGTTTACAATGGAGAACAATTCTCTGAAGCTGAGGCAACAAGTGTTGTTTCTTATCAAGATCTTCTTGACAGCCACAAAAAATTCATTGCTGGACTTCATGATAATAACCATTTTATCTGGCGAGAAGTGCAGGAGTATATTAAAAAATATAAGCCAACAATTATTGGTATGGGAACCACAACAACAAAAATGAAATCTGCACTCAAAATTGCTGAGATTGCAAAATCCCTTGACTCCAACATAAAAATAGTTATTGGTGGTCTTCATGCTACGATTATGCCTGATGATATTTTAAAGAGCAACAATGTTGATTTTGCAGTCCGTGGAGAAGGGGAATTTACTTTTCTTGAACTTGTTCAAGCACTGGAAAATGGAACCTCCGTTTCCCACATTAAAGGACTGTCTTATATAGATTCTAACGGCAAGGAAATTAAAAATCCAGATAGGCAATTTTTAGAAGACTTAGATGCACTTCCATTTCCTGACAAAAACCTTATTATAGAAGAACAAAAAGCAAAGGCAAAGTATCAGATTATTTTTTGCAGCAGAGGATGCCCCTACCGATGTAATTACTGCAACACTGCTAGCATCTGGGGAAGAAAAGTTCGCTATCATTCTGTTCCAAGAATTATTGAAGAAATTAAGAGAATAAAAGAACAAGAGCATACAAATCATATTCAATTTTTTGATGATACTTTTACGCTATCTCCACCATGGGTTACTGAACTTTGTACTGCAATGATCAAAGAGGATCTCCAAATAACTTGGTCTTGTTTAACAAGACTCGACAGACTCGATGAAAAGTTGCTTATGCTTATGAAGCAGGCAGGCTGTAATGGTATTGCCATGGGTGTTGAATCAGGAAGCCAGCGGGTATTGGACTCCATTAAAAAAGATATTACTCTTGAAAAAATTTTTGCAGGACAAGATATTATCAATAAAGTAGGTATTTCCTGGGATGCATTCATCATGCTTGGAATGCCATATGAGACCAAAGATGATATGTATGCAACACTCCTCCTCATGAAGAAATTACAGTGTAGAAGCATTATTCTCAGCGTGTTTACTCCATACCCTGGAACTGAACTCTATGATGTTACTAAAGAGATGGGATTGCTTTCCACTGACAAAGACTGGGAAAAATACTCCCACCAAAGCGCTGAGAACTCTTTTAACAAAAATGTCAGTGCTGAAGAGTATAAGCTAATTTTGCAAGAAGCAGTTAGAATTGCTGACAGAAAGAACCTTCATTTCAAAGATTTATTCCACAAAGCATATCGCAAAAAAAACTATTTTCTCAAACATCCACAAGAATTTATACAGAAAATGGCCAAGGTTATGAAAAGTGTTGTCTAAAAAATGGAGAGTTTGAATGATTAAGAAACTATTCGCATTAATTCTTATTATTTTGATCTGTCTTGTTTTTCTTGAATTTACAGTACAAATTTTTGCACCACAAGATATTTCTCCAGTAATCGGAGAATTGGATCCTATTCTAGGTTATAAACTTAAGGCAAATGTTAGTGCTGTTCATAAAACAAGCGAATTTGATACAGTCGTTTATACAAATGCAGAAGGATATCGATCTTCGCAGATAAATTATGAGAAAGAAAATAAAGTTCGTATCATGTTTTTAGGAGACTCCTTTACCTATGGTTGGGGGGTCAATGCAGAAGAAAGGTTTAGTGATATTGTTGCAAAGAATCTTGATATTGAGATGCTGAATGCTGGGGTTCCCGGCTATAAATTAAGCAACATTCTTGCATATTATGAAACAGAAGGATACAAATATCATCCTGATATTGTGGTACTTGCATATAATTTGAGAACAGGAATTGTAAACATCAATTCATTGGAGTACCAAGTTGAGAATGGCACATTGGTCAAAACACCGCTGTATGCAGCAACAGAAAAGAACTCTCTGAAGAAGCTTTTTTCTCATATTCCATTCTATTCTTTCCTTTCTCAACATTCCCATTTATTCGCTCTTTTCAGAAATGTTGTTGTAGGTATACTTCAGCAACGACAAGTGCATGAAACATTCACTGAGTGTGCTGCAATGGAACAACTTTGGTATTCCCAGAACAAAGAAAGAGAAGTGCTTATTGTTCAAGAGCTTAACAATATTATTACGCAACAGAATAGTTCTCTTATTTTGGTTTTACTGCCTGTCACTTCCTGTAATGCTACTGATCTGCTCACTGACTTCAAAACTGCAACAAATGTTACTTTTATTATTGACCTTACTCCTATACTTGCTAATAACACTGCTGCTTATTATTATGTTTATGATAAGCACTGGAATCAAGATGGGCATCTCCTTGCTGCAAAAATACTAACGTCATACATCACTATGACTTTTTCTCCTGGAGATAGCTACTAATTGTCAGCACTTATAGACAAGCGTTGGTCGTTCAGAAACAGTGTAGTCCGGATAATGAGAGTCATAAATCTCTCTCACAATAGTACAGTTCTGGAGTATTGAAAAATAACTTTCAGTAACACCTATACCCCATTTATCTTGCTTTATAGAATCCATTGTCAATGGGTCAAGTATGATTACTGAGATATTTCCTCAGTTCCAACTCCCATGCCTTTGCCCCTTCTAAAAAGATATAAAAAGCCATGTTCATATCAACAATAAAACCATGAATACCATCTCTATATCCGTTTCGATAAATAAAAAGGTAGAAAAAATAACAGATAGGTAGCATGAAAAGAGAGGACAGACCTACTCTTTTTATCTTCCTTTTGAGAAGACCTCCAAGTTCTCCTCGCGCCAATATTTGTGCATCTTGCGATGAATAGAGATTTATTTTCTTTATCTCCAATTCCAGAGAAGGATGACTATAATGAAGGAGGGGATTTTCTATTTTTCCTACCTTCCCGGTAAATGTAAGTGACTCATGCGCATTTTTCCCTGCAAAACTTCCCATCTCTCTCCTGAACAACTTCAAAATATCAAATGTCCAGAACGGAGAATCCATGAACTTTCCCATAATATACGTTTTATGAGGAAGGTAATAGCCATCATATTGTTCTTGTTGTATCTTCTTTTTTATTTCTGTCGCTGCCTCTTTTGGAACAATCACATCTGCATCCAAAATAAGAACCCAGTCTTTTGTTGCTTTTTGAATGCCTATATTCTGAAGGAGAGGGATTAATACTTTTTGATCATACGAATATATTTTTCGTGTATATTTTTTACAAATATCAACAGTTTTATCACTACTTCCATTGTCAATAATAATGATTTCATTTGCCCATTGTTTTACTGCATCTAAACAGTTGCTAATCATTTTTTCTTCATTCTTTGCTGCTATCACAATTGAAATTGTCTGTTTTTTTGTTTTATTTTCTTGCTCCATCTTTATTCACATCTTCTTCATCGCTGAAAAAAATATAGTTACTTCTTCTGTCTTTACTACTTTGAGTATAACCACATAGACAAGTGCCCCTATAATCCCTATTAGGAGAAGCGCTTCACCCTGGAGAATAAAAGATGAAATTTCTGGCATAAGCCATATTAGCATCTCTGGAATTCTTTTCTTCAAAAAGAGAATGCAGACTCCCATTGCAAGAGAAGCGATAGTGATTTTTACACTGCTTTTCATCAATTCTTTATAGTCAAAGGACTTTAGCTTTTTAGTAATATAATAAAATGCCAATAATGTTGAAACCCAGTATGCAAGACTAAACCCCAACGCAATCCCATTATAGGAAATAAATTTTACAAGAATAAAATTAAACATCACATTTGTCATCAAAAAAAACAAGTAGATCCACATCTGTGCCTTCATTTTCTTCATTGCATAAAAAACGTTTAAGATCACACCCCAAACACCAGATGGAACAAGCCCAATTGCAAAGAAAAATAATGCATGAGACACTTGCGCTGTTACAGCAGACGTGAACTCCCCGCGCTCAAATAAGAGCTTCACTATTTCTGTTCCTAAAATCATAAAAACAAATGTCAATGGGATCATAACTCCAAGTAACATGCGCAACGCTTTCATAAATAATATCCCAATCTCTTCTCTCTTATCATCTGCTGACTGTTTTGTCATGTGGGGGAAAACAGATGCTGTTACTGACCCTGAGAAAAATATTACAGGGAGAGTGATGATAAGAAATGCATAATTCAAAACAGATACGCTTCCCTGCCCAAACGTTGATGCAATTATGTTTGCAATAGTTCTGCTCAAATAATAAAGTAAAGAACTCATCAGTAACGGCCATGACACAATCAACAGTTCTCGAAGTGACGAGTCTCTTACATCAATGACAAAAGGAAAATAATATCCTCTGTTTCGCAGCGTCCAATATTGTATAAAATATGCTATTACTATACCCACAATAGTACCAATTGCAAGACTGATAATCCCTATCTTTTCTTGAAACAAAAGGAGAGTAAAAATTAAGCAAAGACTCAATATGCATCTTAACATTTTTGGAGCAAAAAACGTATGCTCATAATACAAAATCCCTGTCAAAAGACTGCTGAGCCCAAAAAAGAATACTGCAACAGCCAGTATTTTTATCATTATACTTGTCAAGGCTACCTGTTCTACGGAAAAACCAGGAGCAATTGCTTTTGCAATTAATGGTGAAAAAAAAACAAGAATGAGAATTATCAAAGAAAGAAAAATACACGCGAAAGTAAATACCTTCCCAATAAATTCTTTTCCTGCCGCATCTCCTTTCTTCTTTATGTATTCTGGATAAAGTACTACAAACGAAGTAAAGAATATTGCATTAGTAATACCAAAAATAAATTCTGGCATAAGTGATGCTGCAACAAATGCATCCAACTCTGCTGCTGCACCAAAATATTTTGCAATGGTGATTTGTGTGACAAGGCCAAGCATATATCCTACGAATGTCAGAACCATAATTAGTGCAGTTGAAGAAGCTATTGATTTTTTAACATGTTCTTCCATAGAAAATCCTTCAATCAGTGAACCTATATTTTATTAATGTCCAAGCAGCAACAATTCCATCTTTCCAATTTATCTTTTTTCCTTCATGAAACCCACGAGGAACAAAAGAGATGGGCACTTCTTCTATCTTTATTCCTTTTTTCAATATTTTTGCAGTTAATTCCGGCTCAATATCAAAACGCATTGACTTTAAATCCATCCCATTGAGAACATCTTTTCTCATTATCTTATAACACGTTTCCATGTCCTTTAGACTTGAGAAATAGAGCATGTTGGTCATGTTTGTTAATAATATATTCCCAAAACAATGCAAGTAGTACATATTTTTGTTGAACAATTTTCCTTTTGCAAAACGAGAACCATAAACAACAGTTGCTTTACCTCTGACGATTGGATCCAAAAGCGCCTTGTACTCTTCTGGATTATACTCAAAATCAGCATCCTGTATCAACACAACATCTCCTCGTGCATGCTGCAATCCAGTCTGTATTGCTGCACCTTTCCCTTTGTTAATATCATGAAAAAATACTTTTACATTATTTACTTTTCTTAATATATCTTTTGTTCCATCTGTAGAACCATCATCAACAATTACTATCTCTTTTTTCAATCCTGCTGTTTCTGCTTTTTTTACTCTTGCAAGAATTTCAAGAATTGTACTCTTTTCATTATACACTGGAATAATTATAGAAACACTTGATACTTTATCTTTGTCAGTCATATCCATCCCCATCTATTTCTTAAAAATTAAATTATAAGCATAAAAACGCCGAGGGAGAGATTTGAACTCTCGTGCCCTTTCGGACAGAGGATTAGCAATCCTCCGCAATGGCCAGGCTATGCGACCTCGGCATAATACTATGCTAGAAATGAGGTTTGTTTTTATATGTTGTGGTATCATAGGCACTGTCTCAAATCCCAGTGGTTTAATAAAGTAGCTCTCCTTAAAGTTGTATACTAAAACAGACAACAAAAAGAAGGTTGGCTACAATGGATTCAATACACTCGACACTTAAAAAACTTATCGATTTGACGTACGTATTAAGTCACCTCTTGTGAAAATAGAAAAATGTCAAGAACATCTGATCGAACATTCAAGACTCTAATTCTATCCAATCTATCTCCACTGGAATAAACAACAAATTATCACTAGTACTGATCTCTATATCCGCATCCTCAATTTTAAAGGTGCTGTTGCTTTCCACAAAATGAATTTTACTTGTTTCTTTCTGTAGGAAAATAGTATTATTTCCATTATGTATAGTTATTTTTGGATTATTTTTGAAAGAGGTATATTTTATATACAAAGTGGTTGTCTTGTTGACAAACTTCACTATTTCTGATTTAGGAATAATTATTCTTGTAGAAGGATTCATTTGGACTGTCATTGCTGCCATTGCAGGTGGAGAATACTGTTTTACGGAACTATTACTTTTTGTATATCTTTCTGCTTCATAATGTCTCAATGTTGTTGTTGAATTCTGGAGTATCAGTAATTTTGCACCATCATTCCTCATAAGGACGGAATATAAGCCAGACTCTATCAAAGTAGGATTGTAGTAGTATGAACTGTTTTTCTGACTATATGTTTGTTCACTTGCTAGAAAGATTGAACTTATATTTTTTTCCACAATAAAAGTAATAGATTTATTTGAAATTGGATCTTCAAAGAACTCATCTACATCCTTACGGCGCTCCTCAAAAAAACCTTGTTTTGAAGGATCAAAATAACTCTCTTCATAAATATGGGTATACGTTTCCTGCTCAGACATTGCTGCAAGAGCTGTTCCCACAATGAGATTATTATTGAGAATAATACCTTCTTGGTTTTTCAGATATTCTATTATTTCAATATCTCCTCTAGAGACATAATCTCCCTTTGCAATAAGTCCGCGCTTGAGATAGCCCCCCTGATCCGGATAAATTCCCTCTGCATTCACAGTTTCAAAACTGAGATAAGAAAAGAAAACTAATACCAGACAGCAAAGAGTAAAATATCTCGTTGAAAATCGTGAAGAAAAGAAAGTACTCACAAAAAAAAGACCATAGCCACCGAGAAAAGAAAGAAGAATTGCAAGATCCATCCACATGATTATATTAAGTGGATAATATGGCAAAAACAATTTAGATGCCTGAACAAAAAACCAGGTGTTCTGCGTGATAATGATAAGAGACCAGAGTATGAGAAAAACAGCAAAAACGTCTTTTTGAACAGCGATATTTCTGACGCAAAAGATTATGCCAAGAACTGCAAGGATAAAACTCATTTTTCCTACTAAAAACATTATTTCACTAACTGTTTTGACATGTGCCTCTCCTTTTTGCTGTTCAAGCCATGCTTCCTCTGTCCATAAAGAATCCAGCTTCTCTTTATTCTGCAAACTTTTAAAAATGAAAGGAGATATAATTATTCCTGCAATTATTCCAAGAATCATCATACATTTCACTATAGAAAGAAATTTACCCTGGATGATTGTATATGAAATGAACAATGCTACATATCCGTATATCATCACTATTGCGGTATCAATATGACTAAGTACTGCTCCTGCAATCATAAAAGAAGACATGAGGAGCGCTTTCTTATCGGACATCTTCATATATACAAAAAAGAAAATTAAGGATGCAAGAAAAAAAGTTAAACTCAGCAAAGATGGCCATGCAGACCCCCCAAAAATAGCATTCTTAGATAATCCCGTCAAAGTGTAGGCAGCTGCAAAAAAAAAACCTGCTTGTTTATTTTCAAGCACTTCTTCGCCAAAGATATAAAGCAGAACAACCATAAAAATAGGAAGCAATGAATAGATGATTATCATGATTCTATTCATGCCAAGAAAAGGGATAGCTTTGCCTACAAATGCAGGAAATAGTATAACCCCCGGGGTGTAATAAGATTCTACTAAAGGAAGCCTAAACTCATTTGACTGTTTCAGACTTACTGCAAATAAATCATACTCTCTTGCGAATGCATAATCCCATGTCAATGGAGGGATCAAATAATAAAGGCAAACAAATAACAAAAGAAGTTTCATCTTTCTTGAAAACACTATTTTTGTCGGCACTATATTCCTCGTTATCTTATATAAAATAATAGATAAAACTAAGATAATGAAAGCAAAGAACATCCAATTTATATTCAATATAACAATCCAATACAAGATAAGTATATTAAGCAAAAAACCTATACATATAGAGACCCAGAAATTTTCCTTCTTCAATGTAATGAGGAGGATATATCTCCCTAAGAGATAAGAAGACACAATAAGCAGTAAAAATATTAAGAAGACACTTACTATATTCTCCTGAAAAATTTTAAATAGAGAGATCCATATGGGGACTATGCTGCTGATTTCCATTTTTTACGAATGACCCACAGTAATAATTGTATATAGCCAAAAAGACTTTTTGATAGTTTAAACTTTGACACCCCTTTGTTTCGTACCCCATATAGTATTGGATATTCTCCCACCTTATACCCAAGAACATGGGCCTTTATAGATATTTCTGTATATGCAGGAAACCCTTCAGACTCCACACTCAAAGAGTTTAATATTTCTCTTCGAAATGCCTTAAACCCATGGCTAAAGTCAGCAACCCTGATTCCAGATAATGTTCTTACTAAAAGAGTAAATACTGAATAACAAATTTTTTTCTTCAACGTGAATGGAACAAGCATTCCACCTCCTGGAATGAACCTTGAAGCAACAACAACATCAAATGTTTCTAAACAGTTTAACAAGTATGGGATGTATTTTGGATCATGACTTAAGTCCCCATCCATGATAATAATGTGTTTACCCTTCGCATGTTCTATCCCAAGACGCAACGCTTTTCCAACAGTTATTTTGTTTTCGTTTTTTCTTCTAAAATATCGTACAAAATTGTATTTCTCTGCTAAAACTCCTAACACTTCGATGGAATTATCAGTAGAACCATCATCCACAAAAATTATTTCAAAATCAGAAGTAGACAATACATTTTGTATTTTTGCTGTTATGAGAGGGATATTTTCTGCTTCATTGCGTACAGGAATCACTACAGAACAGTCCATTTTAACAGCCTCAGTTTGTATTATTATCTTTTTTACAATACATAAAATAGTTCCCTGAAAAATATTTCAAAACTGGAAATTTTGTAAGTAACTCAAGATAAGTATAAAGAAAATCAAAAGTATACCTGTTAAGAATTGGACGAAAATAAGGAATATATTCAAAATATCTAAAGAAAGCCATACTAAATCGTTTTCTGATACTGCCTCTGAGCCTAAAAAAATTATTGCTAAGGAGTCTCCTTTCATCTTTTTGTATTATGTGCCAAGTAAGGCAAAGAGGATTGTTTGAGTTCACTTCATTTACAAAAATACCTTCTCTGACGACTCTTCTTAATTCATCCAATGTCGCTTCAAGGCATGGAACGTGATGAAACAATTCAAAACAAAGCACATAATCAACTGCGTTGTCTTTCAAAGGAATTTTTTTACTGTCACTTTGAAATTTTAAGCTTCCTCTGTTTATTGTTAGAAATGTTTGAGAAATATCACTATTAATTATTGTTATATCTGGTCTTTTCTTTGTTAAAAGCTCACCATATATCCCTGTTCCACAGCCCAAATCAAGAACTACTGCATTTTTTTTCAGACCATTATCCAAAACAAAGTTTATCCTTCTGGTTGCATATTTCAAGAAATAAGGGTCATTGAGCACATCTAACTTATATCTCCTTTGAAATTTCCCCTTATTATTTACTGGATATTGGTCATAGTATTCTTTATTTTCTTTTTCTGTTGTATAAAATCCCATAGTATAACCTTATTTCTTTTCTTTTTTGTTAAAAATAATTACTTTATACCCTTTTCCGGAAAGTAATCAGCAAGATTGAAGCCAATAAAACCAGCTCCATCGATAATCAGAATATTTTTCATGCACGTTAGGAGTTGTTTGTTATTTAAATGTGTTAGCTCTTTTAGTGTCTCTGCATTCGGACTCCTCCGTCCCTCTCATGAGAGATACTGCAACACTTTTCCCAAACAACTTTATAAATAAAACTCGATGACTTTTCTTTATGGCTGGATTTCAAGAATTCTTTAGGAATATATTCGAATCACTTCGGAAGAAAATAACAGCGATGAAAGAACAGACAATTGGTCTTTGCTTCTTCTTTACCTCCTTCCTCTGGCTATTCCTGCTTTCTTACAGATTCCAGTTCATGTATGGTGATGATATAACATATATCATAGAAGCAGCAAAAGGATTCAGCTTTCCACAAGGATTTATTTTTATACCACGATTTTTTTTTATTTATATCTACAAAGTTATTTTTTTCTTTTTTGGCTTTCAGCCGTTTTACTTTCATCTTGTTAAGACATTGATAGGCGCACTCTTGCTCTATTTTTACTTTAGACTTGCTACACACTATTTTGAAAAAAATAAGGCTCTCTTTGTTTCTATTTTTCTCATGACAAGTTCGCTCTTTGTATTTACCACAATCTGGATTGCAGAACCAGTGACACTTGCAACACTCTTTAGAATACTGATTATCTACCTTCTTCTCTTTTCCAAAGAATCCCCCTCCAACTATTTTCTTATTGCACTGCTTTTACCTGCAGCATTATTTTCAAAAGAGTTTAATCTCGTTCTTTTTCCATTGCTCACTTATTACCTTCTTACCAAACTACAAGGGTGGAAGAAATGCGTTGCGGTTATTCCTGTTGCGCTCTTTGTTTCTTATTTAATTTTTGTTCCTACAAGACATTATTCAACACTTAATCTCAACAATCTTCTCTTTTTTTCTTCAGTTTTGTCCAAATATTATACTCCATTGCTCCTTATCTTTGTTTTTGCATACATTGTTTTCATTATCTTCAATAAAGTTAAGACTAAAACATTTTTTCAGTATGACACAGAAACATTCTTATGCTTGTGGTTTCTGCTTCTTTTTGGAATGCTTTTGTTTGGTGTGAATCAGGAAGAGCGGTATATTATGGAACTTCTTCCTCCATTTCTTTTGCTTGCTGTACTTGCACTTCAATGGCTTTGGAAAACTAATTTTTTTCAACAACATCAGAAACTATGTATCCTCTTAATTAGTGGAATCGTTGTTTATATTATTCTCATCAATAGTGCTGGAATTTTAAAGATAGAAGTAGGCTGGGGAAGCTTTTTTCGAGGCGTTGCTGAAATCTCAGAAAAAATTGATAAAGATTATCCAGGAAGCCTGCTAGTGTATCAATCTGGAACGGGAGATTTCTCTGGTGCGTTTCACAATTTTACTGTGATGCAAATTTCAAGTGCTCTTTCCATGACGCTTCTTTACGATGCGCAGAACCATGGCAATTATACCTCTATCCTTTATGTCGAATACCCTGCAAGCATTAGAATATATCCAACACCAGACATGACACTCTTTGATAACGAGTTTACCATCAAAGAAGGAATTTATAAATTTGAAGTATATTCCTTATCAAGAGACCAAGAGGAACAAAATGCAACAAACAACTGAAGGACATAACTACCTCAACAATGAAGATGACTTCCTGACTATAAATAAAGATAGAGTAATAACAAAGCTTATCTCTAAGAATAATGTCCTTGAAATAGGTTGTGGAAAGGGTACATTTCTCCTTGAATTAGCAAAACGAGGCATCTCTTGTGAAGGGATTGATTTTTCTAAGGATGCTTTCCAAAGCGCAAAAGAACGCTGCTCTGGACAACCTATAACTCTTCACTATGGTGATTTTACTACCTACACATTCCATAAAAAATATGACTGCATCATACTCAGCGCCATTCTTGAACACATAGAAGATGACAAGGCATTTCTCAAAAAAGTAAATAATGTCCTTGCAAAAGATGGAGAGCTTATACTCTTAACATCTGCACATCCATGGCTTTACTCTGTTTTTGACAAAACAGTACATCACTATAGAAGATATTCAAAAAAGCAACTTCACTCGCTTCTTAAAGAGACTGGATTCACTCCTGTTTCTTCTAGATACTGGGATATTCTTGGAATGCCTTTTTTGCTCATCGCACGGGTTTCTGGTAAAATGCCGTTAAATGATAAGCAACTTACTAATAAATATCTCAATCGAATACTTGACTACTGGTTTCAAATTTTTGAGAATAAAATTTCCCTGCCACTTGGATTAAATGTGATTATTGTTGCAAGAAAATGAAACAAAAAACTATCTTACTGGTTATTCCTGTTTATAATGAAGAAACAGTTTTAGAACAGAGTATTGAAAAGCTCCATAATTTTTTTCAAGAAAAGAAACTTTCCTTTTCCTACCATATATGCATTGCAGACAACGGATCGACGGACAACACCGGAGTCATTGCAAAAAATCTTTCAAAAACCTATCCTCACATTACTTACTTTTATATTGACCAAAAAGGACGCGGAAGAACTTTAAAAAAAGTATGGATAGAAAGTAGCGCGGATATTGTGAGTTACATGGACGTTGATTTAAGCACTGATCTTGAAGCGTTCCCTTCTTTGATTACAGCAATACTTAATGGTGCAGACATTGCAACCGGATCACGATATATTCCCACATCAAAAATAGACCGAAAACCAATACGTGAGTTTCTTTCAAGAGGCTACAATCTCCTGCTTCAGTTCTTTTTTCGTATCTCTGTGCGAGATTCCCAATGCGGGTTTAAAGCACTTTCAAAAAAGACCGCTGATTTTTTGCTTCCAAAGGTCAAAGATAATTACTGGTTTTTTGATACAGAACTTCTGCTTCTTGCAGATTATTATCATCTAAATATTATCGAGATTCCTATCAGATGGGAAAAAAGCAAATATTCTAAAGTAAAGATACCTTCTACTGCATATGTTTACATTAAGAATATGATACGTATGAAATTCAGGCTAAAACATGAAACAAAAAACAGCACTCCTCACCTTTGATCTCGAAGAGTTTGTTGCACCTAAAGAACACAGCATTCCTTGTGATGAAAAAGAACTTTTTACCATCAGCATAGATGGACTTCTCGCACTTTTAGCAGTACTGCAAAAAAACAATGTTCACGCTACTTTTTTTACTACAGTTACTTTTGCAAAGGATGCACGAGTAGAAAAGATCCTTAAACAACTTCTCAAAGATGGACAAGAAGTTGCACTGCATGGGTATGACCATATGGATATTTATGCGTACATGACTCAAGAAGAAGTGCGAGAGAATTTAAAAGAAGCAAAGAACTATTTAGAGAGAAAATTCAAAATAAAAATACATGGATTTCGAGCACCACGACTCCAAAATGTTTCTCTTTCTCTTCTCAAAAATCTTGGCTTTTTTTATGAAGCTTCACTGCATCCAACACTTGTTCCTGGCCACTACAATAATTTTTTTGCATCACGAAAAATTAAAGAGAAGGAAGGAATCACACAAGTTCCTATTTCTGTTACTCCTCTTCTTCGTGCTCCACTTTCCTGGGTATGGTTTCGGAATTTTGGAATTTCATACATGAAAATTTGTACTCTACTCACTTTTTATGATTCTGACTTTGTGCATCTTTATTTTCACCCATGGGATTTTTACAATTTCAAAAAAAGTGACAGAAAATGGCAGCTCCCTTGGTTTTACTTTACCAACACTGACAAGTCAATACTCATGCTTGATTCGTATATTGCCTGGCTTCAGAAAAAGAACGTTACATTCAAAACAATACAAGAACATCTCGAAGGGAAAAAATGAGCACTGCTCAACATCATTTTGAAAAAAAAGCACATGAGTACACTGATTTCAGAGAAACTGGAATCCTCGGCACACTTGTTGCAAAAGAAAAGAAAACGTTCCTAGATCTTCTTCCTGATGTCAAAAATAAAAAAGTTCTTGACATTGGCTGCGGCAGCGGGATTTATACCACATTACTCAAGCAGAAAGGCGCTAATGTTACTTCACTTGATTTTGCGTTTAGCATGGCTGCAATAACCAAGCAAAAAGAACCAAAAACTATTGTCGCGTCTCTTGAAACTGTTGCATTTCATACCCCTTTTGATGTTGTGCTTTGCTGGGGGCCGCTTGAATTTGTTGCTGATCAAGCTAAAGGAATTGAGAATATTGCATCACTTCTCAAAAAAGATGGCATTCTTCTTGTCCTGTATCCTAAACAATCTGTTTTTGGGCTACTCTACTGGCTTTATCACTATTTTTTTCATCATTTTTCCATAACCATTTTATCCGCAAAAAAACTATTTTCTCTTCTGGAAGCCAAAAATTTTATAATAGAGAGTCAGGTTTCTGTCCATGTGTTAACCTATGCTCTCAGATGTAAAAAAAAGTGAAAAAGAGGATGTTAAATACACCCTTGTCATTCCTGTATTTAACGAGGCAAAAATTCTTCAAAAAACTATTGAAACTACTCATCATTATCTTTCTTCTAAAAAAAATTCTTTTAAACTTATCATTGCAGATGATGGTTCTGTTGATCATTCATCTGCAATTGTTCATGAACTCCAAAAAAAATACCCCTCTCTCAAATTAGTACATAATGAAAAAAATCAAGGACGAGGGAGCGCACTTACCAAAGCATTTCTTGCTGCTCAAGGTGAAATTATTTTGTACATTGATGCAGATCTTGCCATTGACTACCATCTTTTTGACAAGCTTGAACAAGCGCTTTCCCAAGGATACGATATTGCAACCTGCTCCAAACACCTTCCAGAATCAAGAGTAGAATACCCGAAAATGCGAAGAGCTGCAAGCAAATGCTATTCCAAACTTGTTCGCTTCCTTTTTGGACTAGAAATTCGTGATTATCAATGTGGATTTAAAGCATTTCGAAAAGAAGTGATCCAAAAGATATTGCCCACTGTCGAAAGCAAAGGATGGAGTTGGGATACTGAAATTCTCATCAGAAGCTATCTTGCAGGCTATAAAATCAAGGAGATTCCTGCAACAGTTGTTAATGTCTATGAACGCGAGAGCACTGTTCATTTATTGAAAGACAGCTATGAGATGGGGATTTATGTTTTTCGACTTTACTTCCAATTACATAAAGAGAACAAAGAAAGAAAAACAAAAGAAACATTTATATAAGCTCCAAAACCCCTCTGCCCTATAACAGATGAGGCGAGGAAAGAGCTTTTATGATTAGATTGGGATTAATCGGCTGTGGTTACTGGGGGCCGAATTACCTTCGCAATTTCAGCACGCTTTCTGATGCGCAAATTGTTGCTGCATGTGACATTGACCAGGCAAAACTTGCTCTTCTGAGCACAAAATATCCACAACTTAAATGCACTGCAAATATGATGGAGATTCTTGAAGATCCAAACATCCAAGGAATTATTATTTGTACGCCTGCAACAACACATTATAGTGTCGCACGTGCTGCGCTTCAACAAGATAAACATGTTCTTGTTGAAAAACCACTGACCACCTCGAGTATTGAAGCAAAAGAACTTCTTCTTCTTGCAGAAGAAAGAAAAAGAGTGCTTATGGTTGGCCATGTTTTTCTCTATAACAGCGCCATCATGCAGATCAAACAATATATTGATAATGGTGATTTAGGAAAAATCTTGTATGTGTATAGCTCTCGTACAGGACTTGGGCCTGTTCGCAGTGATATTAACGTCTGCTGGGACCTCGCACCGCATGATATTTCTATCCTTTGCTATCTTCTCAACAAAAAGCCACTTCACGTGACTTCCAATGGAGAATGGTACTTAAAGCAAGGGAATGAAGACGTTGCGTTTAACACTATTGAATTTGACCAAAACCTCATTGCAAATATCCATGTCAGCTGGCTTGATCCTATTAAAATAAGAAAGTTGACTCTTGTTGGCACAAAAAAAATGCTTGTCTTTAATGATATCCTTCCTACTGAGAAGATAAAGATATTTGATAAAGGATTTACCTACGAGCGACCGCTTGGAGATTTTGGTGATTTTCAGCTCAGCCTTCGTGATGGAGATATTCTCATTCCAAAAATAAAAATCACTGAGCCGCTCACAGAACAATGCATTGATTTTATAGCTTGCATAAAAAACAACAAAAAACCAAAAAGCGATGGAGAACATGGCCTGCTTGTTGTGCAGGTTCTCGAAGCAATGAGTGCATCGCTGAAAAGCAGAACAACTATCGCTCTGAACTATGACAAAAATAATTGAACAAACAAGTCATGGAGAATCTCTTATCACCCATGAAGATACACATCTCGGTTTGGCTCCAAGAGATGAAACGTTTCATCAGATTCCTTTAAAGATAGGAAGCCATGCACATATACGCTCAGGAACAGTAATCTACCGAGCAACAACGATAGGAGATAATTTTCAAACAGGACATCATGCACTTATTAGAGAGCAAAACACCATTGGAAATAATGTGAGTGTTGGAACACATGCGGTTCTTGAAGCAGGAAATAAAATAGGCAACAATGTGCGAATTCACTCCCTTTGTTTTCTGGAAAATACGACAATAGGCAATAATGTCTTCATTGGGCCACATGTTGTTTTCACAGATGATCCACACCCCGCATGCCCGCGTTACAAAGAATGTCTTAGCGGTGCGATTGTTGAGGATAATGTCAGTATTGGTGCGAATAGCACAATTCTTCCAGGCATACGCATTGGAAAAAACAGCCTCATTGGTGCAGGAAGTGTTGTGACAAAGGATGTCCAGCCAAATAGTGTTGTTGCTGGTGTTCCTGCAAAAAAAATGAAAGACATCAGTGAGCTTGAATGTTTCAAAGGTTTTTACAAAAAACCATATGAATGGAGAGAAGAGCATCAGAAACAGGAAGGAGAGCAGTGAAGAAATGTATAAAAATAAAAAAATAGTTGCCATTATACCAGCATATAATGAACAAGGAAAAATAGGAAGACTTCTCAGCAAAATCCCTAAAGATCTTTTTGATCTGGTGGTTATTATTAATGATGGAAGTACTGACAGAACAGCTGATGAAATTAAAGATGCTGAAAAAAAACATGAGCTTCCTCTTCATCTCATAAATCTTGAGAAAAATTCTGGACTAGGGGTTGCATTTAAACAGGCATTTCACTTTCTTAAAACACAACAATATGATATTGGGATTATCATGGGTGGTGATGACCAGGATAACCCCAATGAAGCATACCAGTTTGTTCATGAAATTGTTGACAATGGCTATGAAATTGTCCAAGGCTCTCGCTATCTTGGCATGACAAGAGAAATTCCTCTGTTTCGGCTTTTTACCACAAACATATATTCCTCATTTTTCTCTCTTGTTGCAGGCAAAAAGATAACAGATGCATCAACAGGGTATAAAGGATTTATGCTTTCCTTGTTATCTCAGATTGATCTTGATGAATCATGGCTCGATGCAAAATATGGGATTGAACAATATTTCCTGATGCAATGTGTCAAAAAGGGCTACAAGTTTAAAGAAACGCCTGTTAAAAAATATTTTCCAAAAGAAGGCTATACAAAAATGCGGCCGTTGATTGATTGGTGGTATATGCTCCAGCCAATCATCAGAAGCATTTTTAAATGAAGTCGCACTTTCTCTTCTAGGGATGAAGTATGACCTACAGTGTCTTAGTAACTGGCGGAGCAGGGCTTATTGGCTCGCATATTGTTGATCAACTTCTCAAAGAAGGGCACCATGTCAAAATTCTTGATGCACTTGACACTCCGACGCATCTTCATGGAAAACCTTCATATGTTCCAGAAAATGTTCAGTTTTTTTATGGTGATATTCGGGATGAAAAAATAGTTACAGCTGCACTTGCTGATGTTGATATTGTTTTTCATCAGGCTGCAAAAGGAGGAATTCATGCAGCTGCGTCAGAGTATATCTCCACAAACTCCTTTGCAACTGCGCAACTTTTTGAGATTATCCACAAAAATAATTTTCCTGTCAAGAAGGTTATTACTGCTTCTTCTGTTGCAGTGTATGGAGAAGGGCTTTATTCTTGCCCAACGCATGGAAAGATACACCCTCCAAACAGAACACTTTCACAGTTAGAAAAAGGACAATGGGATATTGCTTGCCCTTATTGTGCTGTTCCACTTCACCAGCTCCCTACATCTGAAGAAACCCCTGTTAATCCAGAAACACCTTACTCTTTGTCAAAATATGATCAGGAAAAGATAACGCTTCTTTCAGGAAAACGGTTCGGAATTCCAGTAACAGCACTCCGTTATTTTTTGGTTTATGGACCACGACAATCCCTCACAAATCCTTATACAGGCCTTTGTTCTATCTTTTCCACACAGATTCTCAATAACAAAAAACCAACAGTCTATGAAGATGGTAACCAAACACGTGATTTTGTTTTTGTAGAAGATGTTGCAGCAGCAAATCTGTTTATTATGCATAATAACAGAACAGATGGTGAGGTTTTTAATGTTGGTTCTGGCATTCCTACAACAATTAGTGATTTTGCACAACTGCTTTGTGAGCTTTATGGCAAGGATATTTCTCCAAACATTACCAATGAATTTCGACCAGGAGATAGTAGACATATTGTTGCAGATACACAAAAGTTACAAAAGCTCGGTTTTATCCCAAAACATACACTCAGAGAAGGATTAAAAAAATATATTGATTGGATAAACACACAAGAGAATATCAAGGATTATTTTAGCAAAATGCATCAGGAAATGAAAATGAAAAATATGATTAGGCGAAAAAATGATGAAAATACCACTCGTTGATCTGAAAAGACAATATAAACATTTGAAACAAGAAGTTGATGCTGCAATACAGCGAGTCTTGGATACATCTCAGTTTATTATGGGTGAAGATGTTTCTCTTTTTGAAAAAGAATTTGCGTCATACTGTGGTGTGCCTTATTGTGTTAGTTTGAATAGCGGCACTGATGCACTTTGTTTTAGCTTACAAGCACTTGATATAAAAGAAGGAGACGAAGTAATTCTTCCAGTGAATACTTTTGTTGCAACTGCATTTGCTATTTCCGCTTGTGGAGCAACGCCTGTCTTTGTTGATATCGATCCCCTAACATATCTTATCGACAGTGAGCAGATTGAGAAAAAAATAACTTCAAGAACAAAAGCGATTATTCCTGTCCATCTTTACGGAAGAGCAGTACCTATGAATAAGATCATGGAAATTGCGAAAAAACATTCTCTTTTTGTGATTGAAGATGCATGCCAAGCGCATGGTGCACACTGTAATGGAAAGAGCGTGGGAAGCATTGGTGATGTTGGTTGTTTTTCTTTTTATCCTGGAAAAAATCTTGGAGCATATGGTGATGGCGGTGCAATTGTGACATCAAACACTGCGCTTGCAGAAAAAATCTCGCTTCTCAGGCAATATGGTGAAAAGAAGAAGTATATCCACCAAATTTATGGCGTAAATAGTAGGCTTGACACACTTCAAGCTGCAGTTCTTCGCGTTAAGCTAAAATATCTTGAGCACTGGAATGCGCTTCGGATTGCCCACGCACAAAAATATGATGGAGCACTCTTTTCTCAACAAATCCAGAAACCAGAGATAATTACCAATAAATCTCATGTTTATCATCTTTATGTCATTCGCGTTCAAAAAAGAGAAAAAATCCAAGAGTATCTTGCACAAAATGGTATTTTTACAGGAATTCATTACCCGATCCCGCTTCATTTGCAAGAAGCATTTAGAACGTTGGGCTATAAAGAGGGTGATTTTCCTTGTGCAGAAAAAGCTGCTCAGGAGATTCTTTCTCTTCCACTTTTCCCTGAACTCACGAAAGAAGAGATTATGTTTATTGCAGATGTTTTGAATAAGTTCGTTTTGTAATAACTTTTATAAAGAACTTGGCTCTCTTTTCTTTTATTCATAGCGGAGTAGGGCAGTCAGGAGTGCCCGATGGGCTCATAATATGAAACATCTATTTCAATGAGGGACCCATAGGTCAGTGGTTCAAATCCACTCTCCGCTATTTTTCTACCTTTTCATCTCTTTCCTATTTTCTTTTTCTCTCATAAGAACACTTGCCGTGTGCATTGTTTCAATCGTGCCTGCATCTGTCCAGAATCCTTTAACAATTGCGTAGTTCATACTCCCCTTCTGAATATACCAATTGTTCACATCAGTTATTTCTAATTCTCCCCTTGCAGAAGGTTTCAATGTCCTTATCACATCAAAAACATGATGATCATAAATATACATCCCAGTAACAGCAAATGGTGACTTCGGCTCTGCTGGTTTCTCCTCTATCCTAACAACTCTTTTTGTCCCATTGTCCAAAATAGGAACCCCGAATCTTCTGTTATCACCTACTTCCTTAAGAAAAATCATCGCACCATTTTTGTGATTCATGATTTCGCTTTTAAACTCATCTTCAAATATATTATCTCCAAGAATAACAGCAACCGTATCTTTTCCAGCAAAAAGCTCTGCAAGCCGGAGAGCATCTGCAATCCCGCCTGCACCTTTTTGAACCGCATAATGAAACTCCACATGAGGATAGTTTGTACTATTCCACTTATTCAGTTCTTGAATAAATTCATGACCATGACCCAAAAGCCGTAAAAAATCACCTGCAAACTCAATCCCTGTAATTACCATTATCTCTGTGACCCCAAGATTTAACAGAGTTTCAATAGGATAACAAATCATTGGTTTATTATACACTGGAAGAAGATGTTTATTTGTCACCTTTGTTAAAGGATACAAACGTGTTCCAAAACCACCAGCAAGTATTACTCCTTTCATTTTCTCACCCCGCATTTAGAAATAGCACTGCCTTTTTAACGTTTTAGCCTTTTCCACCAGACAGTGTTTTCCTTATACCAATCAACAGTCTTTTTTAACGCTTCATCGAATAAGAATTGAGGATGCCATCCTAACTTCTTGATTTTACTGCTATCAATAGCATACCTTCGATCATGTCCTGGCCTATCCTTAACATACTCAATAAAAGAAGCATCTTTTCCTAAAACTGAAATAATTTTTTTTGCAAGGACAATGTTTGGGATTTCATTATTTGCACCAACGAGATATGTATCTCCTATCGCCCCCTTTTGAAGAACAATGTCAATTGCGCGACAATGATCTTCAACATATACCCAATCCCGTACATACTGACCATCACCATATACAGGAACTTTCTTCCCTTCTAAAATATTCGTAATAAAGAGAGGGATGATCTTTTCAGGAAATTGATACGGACCAAGATTGTTCGAGCAGTTTGTAATTGTTATAGGTAAACCATACGTATGAAAATATGCACGAACAAGATGGTCAGATGCAGCTTTAGAAGCAGAATATGGACTTCGTGGGCTATACGTTGTTTGTTCTGTAAACTTTTCAGGTGTATCAAGCGGCAATGCACCATAGACTTCGTCTGTTGAAATATGGTGAAAACGCTTCACCTTATTCCTGCGTACTGCCTCAAGAAGTATATGCGTTCCGATGATATTTGTTTTGACAAAAATACTTGGATCAGCAATTGCGCGATCATTATGGGTTTCTGCAGCGAAGTGAACAATAACATCAACATCTTTTGTTATTTCAAGCATCTTTTGTTTATTGCAAATATCACTGTGAACAAACTTATAGTTTTTTAGACCAATCATTTCATTTATATTTTCAAGATTTCCAGCATATGTCAACGCATCAACATTTACAATAAAATCTTCTGGATGCGTTCTATGCCAATAAAGAATGAAGTTTGCACCAATAAATCCACAACCGCCAGTAACAAGAAGCCTCATGGTTCACCATCTACTTAACAATTCCTTCTTTTAATTCTTGCTCAGTATACTCAACCTGTTCATCTTTGAGATTAGGGTCATAAGGAGGATCAGGGTAATTGATAATCCATGCTTCTTCATCTCCAATGTTAAGAAGCCCTGTTGCAACATTTGTAGGTATAAAGAGCCGCTGCGGATTCTTCGCATCGAGAATATACTCTTCCCGTATTTTATTCTGATAAAGAATGACTTTTATTCTCCCTCTGATGCAGACATACCGTGCAGATCTCACGCGATGGAGATGGTATCCTTTAAACGCACCAGGTTTTGCGGCAGAGAGATAAAAAAGTGTTTTATTTTCATCCTTAAAAAGTTCTATAAGAAAGCCATTCTCTTTTTTCTGATGATCAAAAGTGATTACTTTCTTTGCTGATTCTATCTGTGCAAATCCCATAGCTCCATGTATTCTCTGACTCTTTAAATAAGTTATGATTACTCCTTCACATAAAACGAAACTGTTCTCTCCACATTATTTCCATACAAATCATTACAATAAATGGTAATTGTATTATAGCCTTCTTCCAAACCAATTACAAATGCTGCAAATGTCGTTTCTGTTATCATTTCCATTTCTACATACTCTAAGGAGC
>Ga0233425_10000791_pt1 | contig 77716 bp, 80 predicted proteins | sample Watercolumn_Towu_2_FD_181712 | JGI IMG/M metagenome (GOLD analysis project Ga0233425, IMG submission 181712) | Freshwater microbial communities from Lake Towuti, South Sulawesi, Indonesia - Watercolumn_Towuti2014_140_MG | ecosystem: Environmental > Aquatic > Freshwater > Lake | place...
GGTGATGCCCGGCGATAACATAACGATCAGCGCCGAGCTTATCGGCCCGATTGCGATGGAGAAGGAACTTCGATTCGCCATCCGCGAGGGCGGACGTACGGTCGGCGCGGGCGTCGTAACCGAGATACTGCAGTAGGGGTGATATTGTGAGCCAGAAGATTCGGATAAAACTTCGCTCGTACGACAATCGAGTGTTGGATCAATCTGTGCAGGAGATTGTCGATGCGGCGAAGCGCACGGGCGCGCGCATCTCGGGGCCGATTCCGCTTCCTACGCGTATTAATAAATTTACGGTGCAGCGTTCGGTGCATTGCGATAAAAAGTCGAGAGAGCAGTTCGAGGTGCGGACGCACAAGCGTCTGGTGGATATTCTGGAACCGACGCCGCAGACTGTCGATGCTCTTATGAAGCTTGATATTGCAGCTGGCGTTGACGTTGAAATCAAGCTATAGCCGGGCGGAGGAGACTCATGCGTGAAGGTATATTAGGCAGGAAGATCGGGATGACGCAGATCTTCATGGAGGACGGCAGAATGGTGCCGGTTACTGTGGTGGAGGCTGGGCCATGCTCGGTGGTGCAGGTGAAAAACCGCGAACGTGACGGATATGCTGCCGCACAGATTGCGTTTGGAGCCTACAGGAACGACAAGAAGGTAAGCAAGCCTATGGCCGGACATTTCAAGAGTGCCGGAGTTAAGCCCGGCAAGCATCTCGTTGAAATTCCCGCAGGCGAATTCAAGGTTGGCGACGAGATCAATGCTTCGATTTTTGAGGCGGGAAAGCTTGTTGCCGTAACCGGCAAATCGATCGGTAAAGGATTTCAGGGCGTTATGAAGCGTCACAACTTCGGAGGCGGCCCGGATACGCACGGTTCCATGTTCAACAGGGCTCCCGGTTCGATAGGTCAGTGTTCGCAGCCTTCCCGAGTGTTTAAAAATCTGGGAATGCCCGGACGGATGGGCGGCGAGCGCGTGACTGTAAGGAAGATTGAAGTTGTAGGGGTCAAGGCTGAGCAGAACCTCATTCTTCTTAAGGGCGGAGTGCCTGGTCCCAAAGGCGGAATTCTCTTTATAGGGAAGGATGATAAGTGATGCATCGGATCGATGTGGTTGATAAGACCAATAAGGTGGTTTCGCAGGTAGACATGCCTGCCGGCGTTTTTGCCGTGAAGGCAAACAGGGGGTTGGTTCACGAGGCTGTGATCGGTCATCTTGCGAATGTCCGTCAGGGTACGGCATCCACCAAGACGCGGGGATTTGTGAGTGGCGGCGGCAGGAAGCCGTTTAAGCAGAAGGGTACCGGTCAGGCAAGAGCTGGAAGCTCCAGGTCGCCTCTTTGGAGGGGCGGAGCGATCCTGTTTGGCCCGACGCCTCGTTCTTATGAAACGTTCATGCCAAAAAAGATGAGGCGCGCGGCTCTGCTTTCAGCTCTTGGCGCGAAATTGGCCGACGGTGAAGTGCTTGTTGTTGATGCCGTAAGCGTCAGCGAGCCAAAGACCAGGCGTGTTGTCGAGTTCCTGAAGGCGCTTCAACTGAGTGGCAGGCTTACTATAATCATACCCGACAAGGACGAAGTGTTCGAGCGGGCAGCGCGTAATCTGCCGAATGTTTCGGTGAAGCGCGTGGGTCAGTTCGGAGTCTATGATATTGCAAACGGCGGCAAGCTTGTCATCGATTCGGGTGCCCTTTCCAAGATGGAGGAGGTTTACCTGAAATGAACATTCATGACGTGATTAGGAAGCCGATTTTTACTGAGAAGGGTTCAATGCTGAACGAGGCGCTAAACAAGGTTCTTCTTGAGGTTGCGCAGGATGCGAACAAGATAGAGATCAAGCACGCAGTTGAGGAGTTGTTCAAGGTCGAAGTCAAGTGCGTCCACACTGTAAATGTTCGCGGCAAGCTGAAGAGGGTTGGTCGCCATGTTGGAGCAACACGAAGCTGGAAGAAGGCGCTTGTGACGCTTAAGTCCGGACAGAAGCTCGATTTTCTTGAAGGAGTGAAATAGGAAGATGGCCATCAGGAATCTTAAGCCCACTTCAGCCGGAACAAGGCATCAGAGTGTTCAGGATTATAGCGAGGTAACCAAGTCGCGTCCTGAAAGACGGCTTACCGAGACATTGCGAAAGAATGGCGGCCGCAACAATACCGGACGTATAACGTCGTGGCAGAGGGGTGGCGGGCATAAAAGAAAATATCGTGTAATTGATTTCAAACGTGACAAGTTTGGCGTTGCAGGAGTGGTCGAGGCGATCGAGTATGATCCCAATCGTTCATCCCGAATAGCGCTGATTAAATATGTCGATGGCGACAGACGTTATATCATAGCCCCCAAGAGCGTGAGTGTGGGTGATGCGATAATGTCTGGAGAGAACGCGGAAATAAAGCCCGGAAACGCGCTCAGGCTTAAAGACATGCCGGTGGGTTCAATAATTCACAATGTTGAGTTGAGGCCTGGTCAGGGAGCGAAATTCGCTCGCAGCGCAGGATGCTACGCCCAGCTCATTGCCAAGGATGTCAAGTATTGCCAGGTAAAGCACGCATCCGGTGAGGTACGGCTTGTGCCTTCCGAGTGCATCGCCACGATAGGCGAGGTGGGCAATTCCGAGCGCGAGAATGTCGCAAAGGGTAAGGCCGGAAGAAACCGCTGGATGGGTAAAAGGCCGAGTGTTCGCGGAGTGGCCATGAACCCGGTTGACCATCCGCTTGGCGGTGGTGAGGGCAGGTCAAGCGGCGGACGTCCTCCTTGCTCTCCATGGGGCAAGCCCGAGGGTGTAAAAACGCGTACAAACAAGCGTACAAGCCGTTTCATTGTCAGAAGGAGGAAGGTCGGTGCCTAGATCGTTAAAAAAGGGGCCATTTGTTGACGGACACCTTGCCGAAAAGGTTGAGGCAATGAATTCCGCCGGGAGCAAAAAACTGATTAAGACCTGGTCGCGTCGCTCCACTGTGATGCCTGAGTTTATAGGGCATACAATAGCTGTGCATAATGGCCATAAATTCGTTCCGGTATACGTTACGGAGAATATGATCGGTCACAAGCTTGGCGAATTTTCACCGACACGTACCTTCAAGGGTCATGCCGGTGCGGCCAAGACGACCGGGAAATAGGTGAATGTGATGGAATCGAAGGCAATCTTGAAATTTGCCCATGTGTCGCCCCGTAAGGCTAGAAGGATCGTGGACACAGTGCGCGGCAAGCAGGTGGAACAGGCTGTGGTTGTGCTTAAGTCGTATCCGCATGCGGCAGCCCGTACAATTGAAAAGGTACTCAAATCGGCAGTGGCCAATGCGGAGCACGGGAATGTCCGCAACCCCGAGGAGATGTTCATTAAACAAGCGCTTATCGATCCGGGCCCTGTGATGAAGCGTATAATGCCAAGGGCGCAGGGTAGAATGAACCGCATTTTAAAGAGAACCAGCCATATTACTCTGGTTCTTTCCGAAGACTAACGGAGGTAGATTTTTGGGACAGAAAACTCACCCGATCGGTAATCGGCTTGGAATAATCAAGGGATGGGAGTCTCGCTGGTTCGCTACCAAGCGTGTCTATGTCGATCAGCTTCATGAGGATGTAACCATAAAGAAGCTGGTGAAGAATCGTCTTTATCATGCCGGAGTATCGCGGATAGAGATCGAGCGCAGAGGACAGGACATGCGCGTTATTATTTTTACGGCGCGGCCGGGCATTATAATCGGCAAGAAGGGCGCGGAGGTGGATAAGCTCCGCAAGGCTCTCGAGATGATGAGCAACCGGAAGGTTGGCATCGACATTAAGGAAATCCGCAAGCCTGAGCTCGATGCTCAACTGGTTGCCGAAAACGTCGCCATGCAGATCGAAAAGCGTGTTGCTTTTCGCAGGGCCATGAAGAAGGCAATTTCATCGGCCATGCGTTTTGGCGCGTTGGGTGTTAGGATTACAAGCTCTGGAAGACTGGCTGGGGCTGAAATCGCCCGTACTGAATGGTACAGGGAGGGACGAGTTCCCCTTCATACGTTCAGGGCGGATATTGAGTTCGGCTTCGCCGAGGCTCATACCACTTACGGTGTGATAGGAATAAAGGTTTGGATATACAAGGGCGACATACTGCCTGAGCATCGTGTCCGCAAAGAAGTTGCGGCATAGATGGCATGATTGCATAATAGCCTGCTTGAAGGGCTAGACTAACGGGAGATTGAATAACAATGTTGCTGCCTGCGAAGGTTAAACACAGGAAAGTACAGAAGGGCCGGATGAATGGCACGGCCTATCGTGGTGGTGAGGTAAGCTTTGGGGAATTCGGCCTGAAGGCGCTAGAGCCGGGATGGATAACATCACGGCAGATCGAGGCCGCCAGAATTGCCATAACCAGACATGCAAAACGAGGCGTGAAGGTCTGGATACGCATCTTTCCGGACAAGCCCATAACGAAGAAGCCTGCCGAAACCCGTATGGGTAAGGGTAAGGGCGCGCCGGAGTATTGGGCCGCGGTTGTTACGCCGGGCAGGCTGATGTATGAAATATCCGGAGTGACCGAGGCTGTTGCGCGCGAGGCGTTAAGACTTGCTGCGCACAAGCTGCCGATTATCACGAAGTTTGTCAAGCGAGACGGGGAGGTAATCTGACATGAAGATTGCCGAGACAAGGGGAATGTCATTGGATGAGCTTGCTCAGCGTGAGAACGAATTACGCAAGGAGCTGTTCAATCTCAGATTCCAGAAGGCTACTGGCGAGATACTGAATCCGCGAAGGATAAGCGGAGTGAAACGGGATATAGCCAGGATTCATACTGTACGTACGGAGAAGGCGGGCTGAAATGGCGAGAAAACGCTATAGCGGAGTTGTCGTTAGCGACAAGATGAACAAGACGGTGGTGGTGGCGATCACCAGGCTCTATCAGCATCCGCGTTATATGCGGACGGTAAAGCAGGTGACCAAGTTTAAGGCCCACGACGAGGACAATGTGTGCCATATTGGCGACAATGTCACAATAGTTGAGTCCAGGCCGCTCAGTCGTGAGAAGCGGTGGACAGTCCTAAGCGTTAACGGACGGGATATTAACGAGATGGTTGGTGAACAGAAATGATTCAGCCGCAGACCAAGCTGGTTGTTGCCGATAATTCCGGTGCCAAGCAGGTGATGTGCTTCAAGGTGTTGCGCGCGGGAAGAACCGCCGGACTTGGCGATATTATTGTTGCCAGCGTCAAGGAGGCCGATCCGGGCGGCACTGTCAAGAAGGGTTCCGTAGTCAAGGCTGTTATTGTGCGCACTAAAAAGGAGTGCAGACGGCCAGACGGATCGTATATCAGATTCGACGAAAATGCCGCTGTAATAATAAACGCAGCAGGTGAACCGGTTGGAACACGTATTTTTGGACCTGTTGCCAGGGAACTGAGGTGGAAGAATTTCATGAAAATAGTATCCCTTGCACCGGAAGTGCTTTAGGAGAATGTCATGTCTCTTGGTATAAGAAAAAATGATACTGTAGTGGTTCTTGCCGGCAAGGACAAGGGCAAGAAGGGACGCATATTGTCAGTTGATTCCGGCAAGGGCAGGGTCATTGTCGAGAAGGTCAACATGATAAAGAAGCATATGAAGCCCAACAAGGCTTATGCCCAGGGCGGCATAATCGACAGGGAGGCATCGCTCGACAGGTCGAACGTTATGATCGTCTGTCCAAAGTGCGACAAGCCGACCAGGATTGCCGCAGGCGTTTTCGATGACGGTAAGGGCAGGGTATGTAAGAAATGCAAGGAGGTCATAGATAAATAGTATGGCCAGATTGCTCGATAAATATAGAAGCGAGATAGCTCCGGCGTTGCTTTCCGAATTCGGATATGGAAATCCTATGCAGGTTCCCAAAATAACAAAGGTAGTTGTGAATGTGGGTCTTGGCGAGGCAATTCAAAATCCGAAATTGCTCGACAAGGCAGTTGCGGAGTTGACGGCCATAACCGGTCAGAGGCCTGTCGTCACGAAAGCCAAGAAGTCGATTGCAACATACAAGCTTCGCAAGGGGCAGGCAATCGGCTGCATGGTGACACTGAGGGGCCGCACGATGTATGAATTTCTGGACAGGCTGGTCAATCTGGCTCTTCCCAAGATCAGGGATTTCAGGGGGATATCCGCCAAGGCATTCGATGGCCGCGGCAATTATTCGCTCGGACTTTCGGAGCAGATCATTTTCCCGGAAATCGATTACGACAAGATCGAGCATCTGCATGGCATGAATGTGGTGGTATGCACAAATGCAAAAAGCGATGATGAGGCAAGATCACTCTTGAAGAAAATAGGAATGCCCTTCAGGGGCGCGAAGGAGAATTAGGCATGGCCAAGAAGTCCTTGATAGCCAAGCAGAAGCGCACGCCAAAATTTGAGGTGCGAGCCTATAACAGGTGCAAGATATGCGGGAGACCGCGCGGGTATCTTAGGAAGTTTGGCATGTGTCGTATATGTTTCAGGAACAACGCTCTCAAGGGGCATGTCCCTGGCGTTACAAAATCAAGCTGGTAATGAGGAGCGTGGGCGTTTAGTTATGCTGACAGATCCGATAGCAGATATGCTTACAAGACTCCGGAATGCTAATGGCGTTCGGCAGGAGAAGGTTGACATCCCGGCATCAAGGCTGAAACTTGAAATCGCAAAGATTCTCAAGGAAGAGGGATATATCAAGGGATATAAGGTTCTCAAGGACAAAAAGCAGGGTGTCCTTAGAATATCACTTAAGTACGGCCCGGCAAATGAGCGTGTGATTACAGGTCTAAAGAGGGTTAGCACTCCCGGACGCCGAATGTATGTCGGCAAGGAAAAGTTGCCGCGCGTTATGGGCGGTCTGGGAACGAGCATAATATCCACGTCGAAGGGCGTAAAGAGCGACAAAATATGTCGTCTTGAAGGCGTGGGCGGCGAAGTTATCTGCTACGTCTGGTAGAAGGGGTTAGTTCATGTCACGGATTGGAAAAAAACCGATCACGCTTCCCAAGGGCGTGAATGTGGATGTCAAGGGCCGGAACATTTCGGTTAAGGGCCCCAAGGGTAATCTTGGATGGGCATACCCTGAGGGTGTTGACGTTGTAATTGAGGAAAACAGCCTTGTGGTGAAGCGGGTGGATGACGCGCGGCAGACGCGCGCCCTGCACGGACTGAGCCGCAGCCTGATAAATAACATGGTTACCGGCGTGTCGGAAGGTTTCAAGCAGGAGATGCAGATAGTCGGAGTTGGTCTTCGTGCCGAGTCGAAGGGTGAGACGATTTTGTTGTCACTTGGATACTCGCACCCTGTTGAATTCCCGTTACCGGCAGGAATTACAGCCGATGTTGATAAAAAGCAGACCGGAATTGTTCTGTCCGGCATTGACAAACAGTTATTGGGCCAGACCGCTGCCAATTTGAGGTCGTTGCGCTCGCCCGATGCCTACAAGGGCAAGGGAATCAGATACTTGAATGAGACAATCACGCTCAAGGCCGGGAAAACCGGCAAGAAATAAGGTCGGAGGGCTAAGGTGAACGATAAGACAGTATCAAGGATCAGAAGGCACGAGCGTATCCGCAAAAAGGTAATGGGTACGAGCGAGCGCCCAAGGATCAGCGTTTTCAAGAGCGCCCGTCATATATACGCCCAGTTGATAGATGATGCTACAGGAAATACTGTTGTAGCTGCGTCAACGCTCGACACTGACGCCGGTTGCAAGTCTGGTAGTGGCGGCAACATAAGCGCGGCAAGGATGGTTGGCGTTTTGTTGGCCAGGCGGGCAACTGAAAAGGGATTGAAGCTGGCGGTTTTTGACCGCGGCGGGTATCCTTACCATGGCCGGATAAAGGCGCTTGCGGAGTCGGCTCGCGAGGGCGGACTGGAGTTCTAGGCGTAACATGAGAAAGACGGAGGATAAAATGGAGCCAGCGGAAGGTTTGGCCTTCAAGGAAAAGCTGATATTTATAAATCGGGTTGCCAAGGTTGTCAAGGGCGGCAGAAGATTTTCATTTACTGCACTGGTAGCTGTCGGCGATGGTGAAGGCGGTGTCGGTGTCGGCAAGGGCAAGGCTAACGAAGTGCCCGAGGCAATTAGAAAGGCAGTCGAGCAGGCCAAAAAATCGATGCTTCACATCCCAATTGTCAACGGAACCATTCCGCATCCTATCGAGGGTAACTTCGGCGCCGGCAAGGTTATGATGAAGCCGGCTCCGCCAGGAACGGGAGTTATTGCCGGCGGCGTAATGCGCGCCGTGCTCGATGCCGCTGGTGTGCATAACATCGTTGCCAAGTCTCTTGGCAGCCGTAATCCGTTCAATACGGTCAATGCGACGATGGATGGTCTGTCGCGTGTGAGGAAGCCCGAGTATGTGCTTAGACTTCGTGGCAAACTTGGTGATGCAGGAAAAGTTGCATAGCTGAGCGTACTAGTTTTTGCCGGTGAGCATTTGTTAATCGTAGTGATTCCGGAGGAATAATGAATATATCAGATATAAAGCCGACACCCGGCAGCAAGAAATCTCCACGTCGCGTTGGGCGCGGAGTCGGCTCCGGCTTGGGTAAGACATGTGGGAAGGGCCATAAGGGGCAGAAGGCCCGTTCCGGTGGCAACGTGCATCCGATGTTCGAGGGTGGACAGATGCCGATGCATAGAAGGCTACCTAAGCGTGGATTCAAGAACCCGTTTCGCAGGGAGTTTGCGATTGTAAACATTCGCGACTTGGCATCGCTGTCGGATCGTTCGGAAATCACGCCTGAGGTGCTGATTCATAGTGGTATTGTAAACAGCCCTGAGTTGCCGATAAAACTGCTTGCCGTTGGCGATATCGACAGGCCGGTCAATCTGAAGGTACATGCCGTCAGCGAGGCGGCTAAAACCAAAATTACCGCTGCCGGCGGAAGTGTTGAGGTTATCTAAGTTGGCCCTGCTTTCGTCGGTTCAAAATATTTTTAAAATAGAGGAACTTAAGAGACGAATCGGATTTACGGTCATGATGCTTGTTGTGTACCGGATAGGCGCGCATATTCCAACACCAGGCATCAACGGCGATGAGCTAAGCAAGTTCCTGCTCGATCAGGGGGGAGCCCTTATGGGCTTCTTCGATATGTTTTCGGGTGGTGCGCTTTCCAGACTTACAATATTTGCGCTTGGTATCATGCCGTATATCAGCGCTTCAATCATACTGCAGCTTATGACAGTTGTATTTCCTGCGCTTGGAAAGCTTGCCAAAGAAGGTGATTCGGGCAGGAGGAGAATAACCCAGTATACAAGATATGGAACGGTTGTAATCGCCGCTATCCAGTCTATTGGCATAGCGGCCGGCATTGAGGGCATGCAGCAGGGTGCTTTTGTCCAGAACCCCGGATGGAGTTTTCGTCTTATGACGATGATAACGCTGACTTCCGGAACCGCCTTTATCATGTGGCTTGGCGAGCAGATAACGGAGCGGGGAATAGGCAACGGAATTTCGCTTATAATTTTTGCAGGTATTGTCGCCAGATTTCCAGCCGGAGTGATCAACTCAATCCGTTTGATTCGTGATGAGCAGATTCCACTACTATTGATGATAGTCATAGTGGCCATGATGATAGCGGTAATTGCGCTGATCATATACGTCGAGCGCGGACAAAGAAGAATACCGGTACAGTATGCCAAGCGTGTTGTGGGTCGCAAGGTTTATGGTGGGCAAAGTACTCATTTGCCGCTAAAGGTCAACACTTCCGGCGTAATACCGCCGATATTTGCCTCATCAATAATCATGTTTCCTGCAACAGTGGCGGGGTTCATTGCGATACCCTGGGTGCAGTCTATTGCCAAGCAGTTGTCGCCAGGTAATGCGCTTCACACGGTTCTCTATGTGACCATGATAATATTCTTTTCCTTTTTCTATACGGCGATTGTTTTTAATCCTGTGGATATAGCGGAAAATCTCAAGAAGTATGGCGGATTCATTCCTGGTGTGCGCCCCGGCAAATTCACCTCCGACTATATATATAAGGTTCTGTCAAGAATCACTTTTGGCGGTGCAGTGTATCTGGCCGCTGTCTGTGTTTTGCCTGAGGTTCTGATCACCAGATTTAACGTGCCGTTTTATTTTGGCGGAACGTCATTGCTCATTGTGGTGGGTGTAGCTCTAGACACAGTGTCTCAGATTGAGTCGCACCTTGTGACGCGTTCATATGACGGCTTTCTCAAGAAGGGACGACTGCGGGGCAGGCGTGGATGACATTGTCCTCTCCATGTCGGGGGCAATTGTGTTTGATATTTTACATCAACTCTGAACTAGCCCGGTTGATTTGACATGATAGTGGTTAAGTCGCCTCGTGAGATCGAGCTGATGGCAAATGCCTGCAGAATTGCGGCCGAGGTTTTGGGGAAAGTTTCGGCGATGGCTACTGTAGGTGTGAAAACAAAGGATTTGGACAGTGCCGCGTATGACTTTATCAGAAGCGCAGGGGCAAAGCCGGCATTTAAAGGATACCGTGGCTATCCCGCAACGTTATGTGTATCCGTGAATGATGAGGTCATACACGGAATACCTTCTCTTAGAACTTTGAAAAAAGGTGACTTGATCAGTCTGGATATTGGCGTGTTGAGTGACGGATATTATGGAGATTCCGCCAAAACTGTACTCATAGGAGAAGTTGCACCGGTTGCCGAAAAGCTTGTATCTGTTACAAAGGATGCGTTATATGCGGGTATATCTGCTGCGAAGGTTGGAAATCGCGTGTCCGACATATCGTACGCAGTGCAGGCTGTAGTTGAAAAAAACGGATTTTCTGTAGTTAGGGAGTTCGTTGGGCACGGGATTGGACGCAAACTTCATGAGGATCCCCAGATACCGAATTACGGCGAGCCCGGAAAAGGTGCTTTGTTAAAACCTGGTATGACTCTGGCAATCGAGCCGATGGTTAATGCCGGCAGACATGAGGTTCGCGTGCTTGCAGACAAGTGGACTGCGGTTACATTGGATGGCAGCTTGTCTGCTCATTTTGAACATACAGTTGCTGTAACTGAAAAAGGCCCACGCATATTGACTTATTGTGAGTGAGACATTATAATATCCAGCTATCGTTGCTGGATGGAGGATTGTTTGTCTAAAGAAGACGCTATAGAGGTAGAGGGCGAGATTATTGAGACTCTTCCCAACGCCACGTTTAGGGTGAAGTTGGAGCAGGGGCAGGAGATAATGGCCTATGTTTCAGGTAAAATGCGAATGCACTTTATAAAGATCCTGCCGGGTGACCGTGTAACGGTGGAGCTTTCACCGTATGATTTGACGCGCGGCAGAATCACTTATCGGTACAAGTAGGAGTTATTGATATGAAAGTCAGGTCGTCCGTAAAGGCTATATGCGACAGGTGTAAGGTTGTCCGCCGCAAGGGAGTAGTGAGAGTGATCTGTGACAAAAATCCCCGCCACAAGCAGAGGCAGGGTTAATACTTTATAGGCAGGGAGAACCGATGGCGCGAATTGCTGGAGTGGATTTGCCCAAGAAGGAGAGGGTGGAGATCGGGCTGACCCGTATATTCGGGATCGGCAGAACCGTGTCCGGTCGTATTTTGAGCGAGACCGGTATTGATCCGAACAAGCGAGTGCATGCCCTCACCGACGATGAGGTGATAAGAATACGTACAATTATTGATCGTGATCTCAAGGTTGAGGGAGATCTTCGGCGTGAGATAACGATGAATATTAAGCGATTGTCTGAAATCGGCTGCTACAGGGGGTTGCGTCACCGTGCAAATCTGCCTGTGAATGGTCAGAGGACGAAGACCAATGCCCGCACACGACGCGGGCCGAGAAAGGCTATTGCCGGCAAGAAGAAGGCAGGTAAGTAACAGATGGCTCAGAAGAAGCGTACGGTTCGGGTTAAGCGTGAGAAGAGGGTGATTCCGGTTGGTGTGGCTCACGTGAATGCCAGCTTTAACAATACAATAGTGACTATTACGGATACCTCCGGGAATGTGATTTCGTGGGCTACCGCGGGTGGCGCCGGTTTCCGCGGATCGCGAAAAGGGACTCCGTATGCTGCGCAGGTTGCGGCTGAGACTGCCGCCAAGAAAGCGATGGATTCCGGGATGCGCCAGGTGACTGTATATGTCAAGGGGCCCGGTTCAGGGCGTGAGTCGTCGATAAGGGCTCTTCAGAGCGTTGGGCTTGACGTGACAATGATCAAGGACGTTACACCTGTTCCGCATAACGGATGCCGTCCGCCAAAGCGCAGGAGGGTTTAGGATGGCACGTTATACTGAGGCGGTGTGCCGCCTGTGCAGGCGTGAAGGCGTCAAAATGTTTCTCAAGGGTGTGAGGTGTTACACCGACAAGTGCAGCGTTGAACGACGTAAATATGCGCCAGGTCAGCACGGCCAGTCGGCACGCGGCAAGCTTTCCGATTATGGTGTGCAGCTTCGAGAGAAGCAGAAGGTTCGCCGGATGTACGGTCTTCTTGAGGGGCAGTTCAGGAAGAGCTATCATCGGGCCGTGGCGATGAAGGGTGTTACCGGCGCGAATCTCCTTCAGCTTCTTGAGCTCCGTCTTGATAATATCGTATATCGTCTGGGTTTTGCGCCGAGCAGGCCATTGGCAAGGCAACTTGTCACTCATGGACATTTTCTCGTAAATGGGAGAAAAGCAAGTATTCCGTCGATGATACTCAAGCAGGGCAGCGTGGTCGATGTGCGCGAGTCGGCGCGCAAAATATCGGCTGTTGCTGATGGCATGGCCAATGCGCAGCACAAGGGCGTGCCAACGTGGCTTGCGCTTGATCCTGTAAATTTTCGCGGTACTGTGCAGCATTTGCCTGCTCGTGAAGAGATCGATCTCTCGGTGCAGGAGCAGTTCATCGTAGAGCTTTACTCGAAATAACTATGTAAACAGCGTGCGGCGGTATGGGTGTCATGCCGCCGTGCGCGTGTTTTATGAATGGATGAGATCGGGAAACGCCGCATCTCGGCGGCGTTGCCGCTTGAAAAGGAATGAAGGAGGCCTTCATGGATCTTAGGAAGAAAGGCTTTCAGTTACCCAAACGAATTCAATTCGACGAGGAAAGCCTTACTGGTCGATATGGCAGGCTGGTTGCGGAGCCGTTTGAACGCGGTTTCGGTATAACAATCGGCAATTCGCTACGCCGGGTAATTCTGTCCTCTATTGAGGGGGCTGCCGTTACAAGTATTCGTATACCCGGGGTTTTGCATGAATTCGCAAGCGTTGTGGGAGTGCGTGAGGACGTAACCGATATAATATTGAACGTCAAGAAGCTTAGGCTTCTCATGCACGGAACTGGCGAGCGCAAAATATATATCAGGGCCAAGGGGCCAAGGTCGGTTACTGCGGCGGATATTGAAGCCGATAGCGCTATTGAGGTGTTGAATCCTGATCTCTTGATCGCTACGCTCGACAAGGATGCCGACTTTGAAATGGAGATGACTGTCAGAAAGGGCAGGGGCTTTGTTTCCGCCGAGCAGAACAAGGAAGATGAGCAGCCTCTTGATGTTATCCCGATCGATGCCATCTTTACGCCGATAGAGCTATGCAACTATGAGGTCGAGAGTGCGCGCGTAGGTCGCTCTACGAATTACGACAGGCTTTTCATGGACATTCGGACGGACGGAAGTCTTACGCCTGAAGATGCGCTTACGCAGGCTGCAATGATTCTGAGCGAGCATTTGGACTATTTCATCATGTCGGAGGAGCCGGAGTGTGACGAGTCCGATCCGAACGTCAATTGTGACGAGCGTGATTTTGATGACGAGCCTGCCATATACAACGATCATCTGCTTAAGAGCGTTGAGGAGCTTGAGCTTTCTGTCAGGGCGTATAATTGCCTGAAAAACGCAGGCATCAAGTCTATCGCCGACTTGGTTCAGAGGTCTGAGCCGGAGATGCTCAAGACGAAGAATTTTGGCAGAAAGTCTCTTAACGAGATTAAAATGATTCTGAAATCGATGAGCCTTAGGTTCGGTATGCGTATCGATAAGGAGGCTTTTGATAAAGCAATAGCTTCCGGGCTTGTAACCGGAGGAGGTACGGAGAATGAGGCATAGTGTAGCCGGGAGAAATTTTGGCCGTAATTGTGGGCACCGCAAGGCGCTTTTAAGGAACTTGGTGACTTCTCTTATAGAGCACCAGCGCATAGAGACGACTGTGACGAAGGCAAAGGAAATACGTTCTATAGCCGAGAAAATGGTTACGCTTGGTGTTCGCGGCGATCAGCATGCGCGTCGTAAGGTGATGGAGTATGTATACACCAAGAAAGCCGTTGGAATTCTTTTTAATGATGTTGCACCCAGAATGAAGGGGCGTCCTGGCGGTTATCTGCGCATGATGAAGACCGGTTACAGGCCGGGCGACTGCTCTGAGATGGCTATACTCGAGTTTGTCGATTATGTGAAGAAAGAGCCGGTTGCCGCGCCCGCAACTGCGGAAGTGAAGGCCGCTTGATTTTCGTCGCCCTGACGCGAAGTACGTCGCGCAGTAAATCGCGGAGTATATAATGTCCGACTGGTTAACCGCATTGGTTGTAGTTGGCGTATATCTGGTCATCCAGCTCGTTGTGTTTCCAAAGCTTGGAGTGCCTACCTGACGAACAGCCGGATCATCGACGTGTTCGGTGGGCAAAAAGACGAATAAATAATCGGCGGCGGGGCAATCCCGCCGCTTCTGTTTACAACTTGCTCGCGGGGTAAAGTAACTTCCCGCATCTGCCGATCTGATGTTATGACTCTGCTTGTTCGTTTACCCCTTCTAACTATTGCCTTGCTTCTTGTTGCCCGGTTTTCTTGGGCGTCTGGAGACGCATCCGGCAATCTCGATGTTGTGCTGGTAATGGACAGTTCGGGCAGCATGAAGCATACCGACCCGCGAAGCCTGAGAATGCAGGCTGCCAAGTTGTTTGTTTCGCTTCTATCCCCGAAGGACAGGGTTGCGGTGGTCAGCTTCAGCGACAGGGTTGAGATTTTGCGCGGCTTCGAGACTGCCGGCTCCGACGCTTCGCGAAAGGCTGTGCTTGGCGCGATAGACCGGATACACTCGCGTGGCATGTTCACGGATATCCAGGGCGGACTGGGAGCCGCTCTGGCGCTCCAGAGGAAGGAGCCGCCATTGGGACAGAAGAAAATAGTCGTATTGATGACAGATGGAAAGGTTGACACCGGCAGCAAGCGCAAGGACGAGGAGAGCGTCGTGGCGATAACCGGAAGCCTGGTCGAGGAGTATAAGGAGGCGGCTGCCGCGATCTATTCCGTGGCGTTTACAAAGGGTTCCGATGCGGAACTGATGGAGCATATCGCGTTCAAGACAGGCGGCTACATGGATGTTTCCGAAACCAGCGCCGATCTCCACCGCGTGTTTCTCGATTTCTTCAACAAGCTGAAGTCTCCAAATGAGACGCCTGTGACCGGAAACAGGTTCCGCCTCGACGAGTCGGTGTCGGAGGCAACCCTCATTGCGCGAAAATCCTCGGCTGACGTGAAGGTGGTTCTTGTGGATCCTGCCGGACACGAGGTGCGTTCCTTCGGACATGACAGCGGCTTCGAGCGGTTTTCGACCGAGGCCTACGATCTGATAACCATAAAGCACCCGAAAAACGGCGAATGGAGCATCAAGTTCAGTCATGGAGACGGCAACAAGGTTGTACTGATTACCGATCTGAAACTCGAATGCCCCGTGCATGAGTCGTTCATATCACGCGGCGCGCGTCTTCCGGTGGAAATGCATCTGCGCAGGGGTGAGGAACTTCAGGACGACCACGAGTTGCTGATGGACACAAAATTCGAGCTGTCAATCGACGGGCCGGGCGAGTCGGATCACAGAGCGGTGACAGTGACCGATGACGGCCGGGAAGGCGATCACGCGGCTGGCGACGGAATATATTCGGCGGAAATCGCTTTCGACAAGCCGGGATCGTACAGGCTCGTTGCGAAGGCCGATGGCAAGTCGTTCTCGCGCGCAAGGGAAGCCGGCATACGCGTGAACGACTGGTGGTACAAGCCGAAAATCGAATACCGCAAGGAACAGGAGCATGGCGTGTTGTCGGTTTCGTTTGAAGCCGTTGAAAAGGGTGTTCCTGACGTTGTGGCGGTTGAGGGCGAGTTGGCGGGCGAGGGAGTTGGCGGCATGAAGCCTTCTTTTGCAAAGCACGGCGAGGCGTTTGCCGCGACGCTTGAACATGGCCTTAAAGACGGCACGCATCATCTGAAGCTCAGGGTGAAGCCGCGCATCGACAAGACCGAGTACTGGATCGAGTTTGAGAGCGCCTCGTTTTCGGCCGGTCATTCGGAAGGCGGCCACGCCAATTCCGGGGCGCATGGCATCGGATATGCGCTGCTTCAGCTTGCAGCGGCGAACGCGGCTATCGGCATGATTGCAGCCTGCTGGGTTTACGGCAGACGCTTTGTTTCCGCGAGGAAGCGGAGATGATAGGCATTCCATACATAGTTTTTCTTGGGCTGATCGAGGCGGTCGTCGTATTTTTCTGTGCCGCAATGTTCTTCTGGCTCAGGAACCGGAAGCTGAAGCGCGCTCTGGCAGTCAAACCGGCGCTTCAGACGGTAGCAGAACCGGCAGCGGTTATCCTGCCTGAAGCCGTTCCGGCTGTCGCGGCGGTTACGGCGATTGAGGATGTTGCCGCGGATGAGGAGGTTCCCGCAATACGGGACGAGCCGGTGGAGGCTGAAGAGACGATGCTGGATCTGGATGGCTCCATGCCGGAGGATGTCGTGCCGGAAGCGAGGTTTACGCTTCCAGGCTCTGCGCTTGAGCTTCTGACGCAGAGAAATCATGCTTTGTCGGATGCGATTGGAATGATCTCGGTAGTAATGGAAGCGTCGCCCGATCAGCTTCACGAACTCGATGCGCTTCTTCGCACAAGCGATGACATGACCAGTGCAATAGCAATGATAGCCGCATCGCCGGACGGCTCGATCCGGCTGCCGGACATTGAATCGATAGAGGAGCCATCCACCTCCGCGCCCGGTATGGATTTTGAGATTCCTCCGGATATCGAGATGGAGACTGTTGAGGACGATGCGGATGCCACCGATCACACGTTGCAGGACATCATTCTGATGAGTTCGCTTCAGGTGCGGATATTGAAGGAGCAGAGGGAGAAGCTGCGTTCCGTGCTTGCCGGAGATCCTTCGTTGAATTCGGCGAGCATGGAGTCCGATCGCAAGATCATTGGGGCGATAACCGCGCTCGAAAGGGAGAACGCCGCGCTCAGGCGAATTGCCGAGGAGCTTGAGCAGTCAGGCGGCGCGCCAGGCGGCGGAGAGGAACTGTCGTCGGCGAGAATAGAGATAGCGAATCTGAAGGATGAGTTGAAGAATGCCCGAAATGAGATCAAGTCTCTGGAGCACGAATACGATGTTCTTTACAGCAAGTCGGCTGGGATGGCCGGCGGCGGCGACAGCATTATGTGATCCGTGATGTTTCACCCGGAAGGAGAAGATGGATAATGAGCGAACACGCGACTGCTGATGGAATATTCTGCAAGAAAAGCAAACAGCGGCTTGGAACCGGAATCACGTCCAAGACCTGCACTGTGGAAACCCTGTGGCTACCTTACGCGTACGGCGAGGATTACGTCGATCTGATGCTTGTGACGGACTCTCTGGACACTGTTCTGAATCTGAAGGAGAGAATTCCGATCGAACGCTTTCATAAGGAGTATAAGATGAAGGAGGACAGCGCGGAAGTTTACAGAAGGCTCAGGCCGACTGTTCCCGGCTGACTTCCAGCCTGCCGCCCATCCGGTTCGAGCCTGCCGCGAGTTCTTCGCGATGAAGGGCTTTATCATGTTGATAACAATATAGTCATGGTTAATGATATATTGTTATGTAACGTTTAACAGGTATCGGAAGGGGTATGTACAGAAAACATTTCGGACTCAGGGACAAGCCGTTCAATCTGACTCCCGACCCGGAGTATCTTTATGTGAGCAGATTTCATAAGGAGGCTCTGGAGCGTCTGCTTACGGTTCTCGGCGGACAGAACCGGCTTGTGGTTTTTACAGGCGAGATAGGTTCGGGCAAGACTGTAATGCTTAGAACATTTGCAAAGTACGTGCCATCCGAGATCGGATTTGTCCAGTTAAGCTATGCGGGCGACAATCCGGTACAGCTTCTTCAGGTGCTTCTTCATGAACTCGGCCCTTCGGTGACGGTTTCGGACATAGAGGCTCTTCGCGCTGAAATTCGCAGTGTGATTGCCGAGCGGGCGAAGGATGGCGGCAAGATTCTTTTTCTCATCGACGAGGCCCAGAACATCGGGCGGTCGGCTCTTGAAGAGGTGGTGGGCCTGCTGGACGTGGATGTTGCCGGGCGACGCCCTGTAATCATGGTTCTGGCCGGTCTTCCCAAGCTGAAGGAGCATTTCTCGCCGCCGGACGGAATCAACCTTAAGACAGACGGCGTCACATGGTATCACCTTGGCCTGCTTTCACCGGAGGAGGTGTCGCGTTACATCCGCAGGCGCATGACGGTGGCCGGAGCCAGAAACTCGTCGATATTCAATGAAGACGCCATATCCGAGATCGCCAAGGCTTCCGGCGGCACGCCGCGCCTCATCAACATGATATGCGACACCGCGCTTCTGGACGGCTATTTCATGGAGGAAAAGGTCGTTACCCGTGAAATAGTCAGAGAAGTGCTCGATGAGCTTCTCTACAAGACAATGCCTGCGGCAGAGGCCGCCCCCCCTCGCAAGGAGGATGTAAGCCTGGTTCCGGATATGGAGCAGACCGCGCCGTATATGGAGCAGACCGCCCCGGCCGAAACCGTCGCTTTGAAAGCTGCGACGTCTCCTCCGGCCAAGGCTGCCGTGGCTCCGGCCAAACGCAAGGCGGATGAAGCTGCACGGCCCGGAACCGTTGAACCCGGCGCACGGGCGGTTTCTGTTGTGAACGATCCGGTTCGCGGGCTTCGCGACAAGGTTGGCGAATTCGTGAAATCGTTGTCGGTAACCGGGCTTCCGGAGGATGCCGTGTTCGAGGCATTGCGTGAATATCTCTGCATGGGCAAGAAACCCGCCGCCGGCGCTGTCAGGCAGGTTCATGAGTGCAGGGGAGTCGAGACGACCAGGGACGAAGTGGCTCTTCCGCTGACAGTGTACATACTGGAAAAAAATGCCCGGATGAGCATGCATCTGGAAAACAAGTTTAACGAGATAAACATTGCCGTGAGGGTGTTTCATAACACAGAGGATCTGTTCGACGCATTGTCCCTGGCGGAATGCTTCGGCGTGCATATTCTGGTGGCCGATGTCGAGTTCTTTTCAGGATCGGGAAGGGGCGACATTCCAAGCGGCAAATCGGTGGTCGACCGGCTTAGAGGTGAATTCCCGTATATCCCGATGATCATGACTTCGGTGATTCCGCTTACCGCCATGAGGGCCAGGCTGCTTCAGTTGGGCCTGCCCATACTGTTGCACAAGCCCGACCTTGGAACGATGGATCTTTCACAAGTTCGTGATCATTTCAACCGGTTCTTCGACGAGGTGGCTGGTGTGATGCATGGCATACATTCGTTGATGAACGGCTTTTTTCACCGTTTTCATGATTCCGCCAAGGCCGCGGGTATAAAATAACAATAATTCCGCCGGGAGGTTTTGCCTTGAAAAACAAACAGAAGATAGGCGAGCTGCTTATCGATCTCAATATCATCAGCCGCGAGGATCTGGATCGCGCAATGCAGGAACAGAAGCGTTCCGGGCAGAGGCTTGGCGCGGTTCTGTTGAAGCTGAATCTGCTTTCGGCGGAGGATCTGGAGTATCTCCTCAGCCGTCAGCTCAACGTTCCGGCAATAAATCTTGAGCATTTCGCGATAACGGGGGAATTGCAGAATATCATCCCTGAAAAAATCATACGCAAGCATATGGTGCTTCCTGTTCAGCTTGAAGGCAAAACGCTGACCGTTGCCATGGCCAACCCGAAGGATCTTATTCTGCTCGACGATCTGGCGTATGTTACCGGATACAAGATAGCTCCCGTGGTAACGGGCATCAGCGCGCTTCAGAACAAGATCAGCGAGATATTCGAGAAGCCGTCGGCTGGTTGGGAAAAAACGCTCGAAACCGATTCCACATCAGACCTCGAGATCATCAAGATCGAGAAGGAGGTCAAGGAGGAAGACCTCGAAAAGGTGTTCCAGTCCGCCGAGGAAGCGCCGGTCATCAAGCTTGTGAACGCGGTCATCCTTGCCTCTCTGGAGCAGGGCGCCACGCATGTTCATGTGGAACCGAGGGAGGACGGATTCGAGATATACCTGCGAATTGACGGAAAACTCAAACTGCTTGTCAAGCCGCCGCCGGTTTTGCGCCAGAACTTCATCAATCGCATGAAGATTCTAAGCAGCATCGACATCCTGAAACGCTTTGTTCCCGGCGAGGGCTATTTCCGGGCCAGGTCGAAGAACATGTATTTCGACATAGACGTGGCTACAATTCCGTCGCTGCACGGCGAGCGCATGGTGATGACGTTTCAGCAGCCATTCTCGAAGGAACGTCTTCGCCTCGACAATCTTGGTTTCGCTCCCGACACGATGGAACGCTTCAAGGCTCTCATCAGCCAGCAGAGGGGGTTCATACTTGTGACCGGCCCGCCGGACAGCGGTAAGAGTTCAACGCTCTACGCCGCGCTCAATTACATCAAAAGCCCCGACAAGGCGATATTCACCTATGAGCGCACGGTGAAAAACCGCCTTGCCGGAATCAATCAGGGCCAGCCCAACGAAAAGGCCGGATACAGCTATGAGATGGGGCTGCAATCTCTCATCAAGCAGGACATGGACGTTCTGATGGTTGGCGAACTGATGACCCGCGACTCGATCATGTCGGCCCTCAACGCGTCACTGTCGAACTCCAAAACGCTTGTGATGGGGCGGATACTCTCGAACGATACCATCGCCAGCATTCTGCTGATGGTGGACATGGATGTTCCGCCGTTCATGCTCTATTCGGCTCTCACGGCTATTTTGGGCCAGCGGCTTGTCCGCAGGCTCTGCCAGAAGTGCATCGAGGATTTCGATCCGCCTGTCGAGATAGCGGCTGAAATAAGGAAACTTACCGGAACGGCGCGTCCGAGGCTGTTTCGGAGCAGGGGATGTCCGGCCTGCGGCCTGACCGGCTACAAAGATCGCATAGGTCTTTTCGAACTGATAGAGCCGAACGACGAGCTTCGTGACGCCATTCTCACACGCGCCGAGCCGGCGGTTCTTAAAAGGGTTGCCGAGGGCATCGAATACAGATCGTTCCGCGAGGACGGCCTGATCAAGGCGGCGGAAGGCCTGACCAGCTACGACGAGGTGTTACGGCTGATATAGCCGGAATCGTAATCTCCGATTTTTCATTGAATTTACGACACATTAGTTATTGCAAAAAGTATTCACCTTGTGGGATACTGACCGCATTCAAGTGGATTCCGGCTTGACATTCCGCAGATAATAAATATAATTGCGGAAAACACAGGCTCTGTTCCGATACCGCGAATTCAAGGTGCGAGTTAACAAATATGGTGGAGGTCTGTCAGGAACATGAAACGTAGTATGCGCCATACGCTTGTTGCTCTGGTCGTAGCCGTGCAATGTTCCGGCGTGGCTTTCGCCCTGGACGGCGCCGAGCCGGCATTTCCTGAAGCAATTGCCGCCCAGTCCTCTCTGGAGGAGCGCAGTTGTCTGGAGGTCGCCGAATCGACCATAGCCGAAGACCTTGGCCTGGCATCCTCGCCCCTGATCTGTGCTCACGACCGGATTTCACCGGATGAGGAGCGCATGGCTCTGGAACTTGAGTTTATCGAGGACATGGAGTCCGGACGGAACGGCCGGAACATGGCGGCCAACTTCTCGTTTCCACATAATCCGGAAGTTGAGCGCAGCATCGAGTTTTTCCGGTCGGGACGCATGCGTGAACGTTTCACAAGCTGGCTTGAACGATCCGGCCGCTACCGCGACGTAATGTCCGAGGCGCTCAGAAACGAGGGGCTGCCCGACGATCTGGTATATCTGGCGCTTATAGAGAGCGGATTCAATCCGAAGGCGTTTTCCCGCGCCAAGGCGTCAGGCCCGTGGCAGTTCATCGAGTCAACCGGCAGGCGGTTCGGGCTTGCCATTAACTGGTGGGTGGATGAGCGTCGCGATCCTGTCAAATCGGCGAAGTCCGCGGCGCGTTATCTGAAAGACCTCTATGCCCGGTTTGGCGTCTGGGACTTGGCCATGGCCGCTTACAACGCCGGAGAGGGCAGGATAGAGAAGGCAAGGGCTCGCGCCAGAACCGACGATTTCTGGAAGATACGCAAGACAAACAACATACGCACCGAGACCAAGGATTATGTTCCGCTCTATATCGCGGCCACCAGAATTGCCAAGAATCCCGTCGAATACGGATTCGACAGCATCGATTATCAGGAACCTCTCAATTTCGATGAGGTTGTTGTGACAAGTCCGGTTGATCTGGGCATTGCGGCGGCTCTTGCTGGTGTGGATGTTCAGGAGATAAAGGATCTGAATCCTGAGCTGAAGCAGTTCTCCACTCCGCCTTACAACAATGAATACGTGCTCAGACTGCCAACCGGATCCGCTGATGCGTTCCTCGATAATGTACGGGATGTTCCTCCGGAGGAACTCGTCAATCTGCGTTCCCATGCGGTTGCAAGGGGGCAGACACTGGCCGGTATCGCCCGAAAATATGGCGTGTCGCCGAAAACATTGAGGGAAATGAATCCGGGCATGCACAAGCGCGCGCTTCAGGAGGGCGAGGTCGTCTATCTGCCTGCCGCATCGGCGGTTTCCAGACAGACTGCCTTGAAGTCTGATGGCGCCGGCAAGGTGGCAAAGGCGGCGACACAAGGCGAGCCGGAGGTTGCGTCCGAAACCGGAGATCTTCAGTCTCACCGCATAGGCAAGGGCGACACTCTCGCCAAGGTCGCGACCCGTTACAGGGTTCCGGTGCAGACTCTCATAAAGCTCAATCCTCACCTCAAGCCGAGCAGGCTCAAGATAGGAGATTCCATCAGGGTTCCGGGAAAATCGGCCTAGAGAACTGATATTATATTTGCCGGCTGATGCCGGTATTTCCATAAAACACCGACGCCCGCCATATGAATAACGGCGGGCTTTTCTTTTGATGGAGGTTTGAAACTTGGAAGAGCGTTACAGGCCCGAGACCGTCGAGGCCAGATGGCGGAACCACTGGGAAGCCAGCGAAAGCTTCAGGCTGGGCGATGTTCCCTCCGATGCAAAAAAATACTACTGTTTGGAGATGTTTCCCTACCCATCCGGACGCATTCATATGGGCCATGTGCGGAATTATTCAATTGGCGACGTCATCGCCCGCTACAAGCGAATGCGTGGATACACCGTGCTTCATCCCATGGGTTGGGACGCCTTCGGCCTGCCCGCCGAGAACGCGGCGATTGCCCACGGCGTGCATCCGGCCAAATGGACGATAGACAACACAAACTACATGCGCAGCCAGTTGAAGCGCATGGGCCTTTCATACGACTGGTCGCGCGAGGTGCTCACATGCTCGCCCGAATACTACCGATGGAACCAGTGGTTCTTTATCCGGATGTTCAAAAAGGGGCTTGCCTACCGGAAGTCTTCGTTTGTGAACTGGTGCGATTCATGCGGAACCGTGCTTGCCAACGAGCAGGTGCTCGACGGCGACGTCTGCTGGAGGTGCGACAGTCCGGTAACGCAGAAGAAGCTCGATCAATGGTTCTTCCGGATAACGGCATATTCCGACGAGCTTCTTAAGGGCTGCGACGCATTGCCCGGCTGGCCGGAGCGCGTTACAACGATGCAGCGGAACTGGATCGGCAGGAGCGAGGGGCTTGAAGTGGATTTCCGGATCGAAGGCTCCGGCGAGAGCATAAAGATATTCACCACCCGGCCCGACACGCTTTTCGGCGTGACGTTTATGTCGCTTGCACCGAACCATCCGATGGCCGAGGCTCTGACTGCGGACAAGGAAGGTCTTGCGCGCGTTCTTTCGCACTACGGCGACCAGACGTTGAAGGAAGGCGTGTTTACCGGGCGTTACGCGATCAATCCGCTCACCGGCGACAGAGTGCCGATATGGATTGCCAATTTCGTTCTGCTGGAGTACGGAACCGGCGCGGTCATGGCTGTTCCGGCGCACGATCAGCGCGATTTCGAGTTTGCCCGGAAATATGGAATAGACATCAAGGTTGTGATCGACCCTGAGGACAAGCCCGATGCCGCTTCGCTTGCGGAGGCTTACACCGATCCGGGCATCCTGACGGCGTCCGGCGATTTCAGCGGCATGAAGTCTGTCGAGGCGAAGCGCGCCATTTCGGAATTCGTCGAGACGAAGGGTTTTGGCCGGCGCGCTATCAACTATCGCCTGCGAGATTGGGGAGTGTCGCGCCAGCGTTATTGGGGCACGCCGATCCCGATCATCTATTGTGAGGCGTGCGGCGCGGTGCCCGTGCCGGAGGAGCGGCTTCCCGTGCTGTTGCCGGACGATGTGGAGCTGACCGGCAAGGGCGCGTCTCCGCTTGCGCGCTCGGAGGCGTTCGTGAATGTTGCCTGTCCTTCGTGCGGCATGCCTGCCCGCCGCGAGACGGATACGATGGACACATTCGTGGATTCATCGTGGTATTTCATGCGCTACACCTCCCCCCGCTCATCTGACAGCCTGCCGGACAGCCCGCCGGAGGACAGCCCGGTTGTTACCGAACAGGCGAACAGATGGCTTCCGGTAGACCAGTACATAGGCGGAATCGAGCACGCGGTGCTGCATCTTCTCTACTCCCGCTTCTTCACGCGGGTCATTCGCGATCTTGGGCTTGCGGCTGTTGACGAGCCGTTTCTGAACCTGCTTACGCAGGGGATGGTCTTGAAGGACGGGGCCAAGATGTCGAAGTCGAAGGGAAATGTCGTCGATCCGGATTATCTTATCGGAAAGTACGGCGCCGACACCGCGCGGCTCTTTTCGTTGTTTGCAGCGCCGCCGGAGAACGATCTTGTATGGTCGGATCAGGGAGTGGACGGCGCTCACAGGTTCCTTCACCGCATATGGGCGATCGTTTACAGGAATTTGGCTCATGCCGATTTGTCCCGTTCATTCAATTCGGCTTGCCTGAATTCTTCCGCGCGCGATATTTACCGCAAGACGCATCAGACGGTTCGCAAGGTGACGGAGGACATGGAGCGCGACTTCCATTTCAATACCGCCATCGCCGCGCTTATGGAGCTGGTAAACGCCCTTTCCGCGTTCGAGGCGAAGGACGACGCCGATCGCGGCGTGATGCGTTATTCGCTTGAGCGCCTGCTGCTGATGCTCGCGCCGTTTGCCCCTCATATAGCCGAAGAGCTGTGGGATGCGCTCGGAAATGCGTCAGGCGGCCTTGTGAACGCTCCATGGCCGCAGTGGGACGAGGAAGCGGCGCGCGAGGATGAGATAGAGCTTGTGATCCAGCTCAACGGCAAGCTTCGCGCCCGCGCAATGGTTCCGGCGGAAAGCGGCGAGGACGATCTGAAAAGAATCGCGCTGTCGCACGAGAAAATCGTTGAGGCGCTTGGAGGCCAGGAATCCGGACGAGTGCCGAGGCGCGTGATCGTTGCGCGCGGAAGGCTTGTGAATATCGTCTTATGACAAGGCACGTATTAATTGCCTTGCTGGTGTTTGCCGTTGCGGCTATTCATGGCTGCGGATACCGGCAGGTTTCAGGCATGTCCGAATTCTCGACCATCAGGATAATTCCGGTGGAGAATCGCACGCGCGAGCCGGACATTCAGGACATGCTGCGTCAGGCTGTTGCCGAGGAGTTGCTGATCGACCGGCGCGTGACGGTTGTAAGCTCCAGTTCCGATGTTCAACTGGAAAGCGCAGTGACCGTATACCGTCTTAACCCGACCGCCGAGGCCGCCGACCGCGCCACGCAGTACGAGATCGAGCTTGCCGCGGATTTCTTGGTAAAAGATTCAAACGGCAAGATTCTTGGCCGGATCAAGGGGATTGAGCCGCCGGTTCGCGAGGTTTTCAGCGTTGGGGCCGATGCCGCGTCCGCGAAGATCGGCGAGGAGGCCGCGCGTGGCAGGGCGGTTCGCGCGCTTGCCCGCGAACTGCGGTTCAGGCTGCTGCCGAAATGAGCCTCAAAAAGGTCATCGACGAGATAGACAGGGGGCTGCCGTCTTCAGTGTATCTGTTTTACGGCACAGGTTTTCTGGTTGACGAGATGGCCGAGAGTGCTGTGCGGCGGATTTTTCCGTCCGGCCCGGACGATTTCAGCTTCACCGTGTTTCACGCCTCCGGAGCCGCGCCGGCAGAGATCGTGAGCGCGGCGGATACGCTGCCCTTCATGTCGCCGCGCCGCATGGTGGTTGTGAGGGAGGCCGAGGCCTTCCGCGCGGCGGACAAGAAGCCGTTCGAGCGTTATCTTGCCAATCCGTCGCCATCCACCTGCCTCCTGTTTCTCAACGGCGCGTTCGACAGTCGGAGCGCGTTTATGAAGCTGCTGCTTGCGTCGTCAGCCTGCAAGTCGTTCGCGATAGCGCTGTCCGAGCGCGACATTCCGGCATGGGCCGGCCGCAGGGCGTCTGAACTGGGCGTGAAGCTGACGTCCGGAGCGCTGGAGCTTCTGCTTGAACTGATCGGGCCGGAGCCGGCCATACTGGCTCGCGAGATCGAGAAGCTGTCGCTTCTTGGCGTGAAGGAGATCGGCGTCGATCAGGTGGAGCAGTGTGTTGGCGGAATGCGCGAATATACGCCGTTTGCTATCATTGCGGAGCTTGGCGCGGGAAATATCGAACGCGCGCTGCGAATAACGAAGGCGCTTTTGGAGTCGGGGCAGGACGCCGTGTCAATCGTAGGCGTTATCGGGTGGCATTACTGCCGGTTATACAACCGCGCCCAAAACAAAAAGGGCTTCAGGGAAATCTTTGAAGCCCTTCACGATACCGATGTTCAGTTGAAATCCTCCGGCAAACCGAAGAATCTGCTGATAGAATCGCTTCTTTTTAAACTGATGGCGCTACGGCTTTATTGAACCGTTTCGTGAGGCGCGAAATGCGTCTTGAAGCGGTATTTCTATGAAGAACGCCCTTGGAAGCAGCCTGGTCGATGGTCTTGATGGCCAGACGCAACTTTTCCTGTGACTGAGCGGCGTCGCCTGTTGCCATGGATGCGTCGGCGGCCTTGATGGCTGTCTTCATAGTCGATATTTCATGACGGTTCCGAATGTTGCGAGCCTCAGACTGGCGCGCCTTCTTCATAGCCGATTTGTTGCGTTTAACCTTACCCTTGACTGCCAAGAAGTTACCTCCCGATTACAATTACGATTACCACCGTGATCTCTTACGGTGAAGTAGATTTATACCAGCCGCTGGGGCAAAAAGTCAATAGCGGGTTTTCGGGAGAAGGTCGGATGCTCCCCGTCTGACGGCACAGCCCCTTGCTACATCTCTATCCCCGCTATCCGCTTCAATGCCGCCAAATACTTGGCGCGGGTCTTGTCCACGATTTCCTGCGGAAGGGCGGGGCCGGGTGGGGTTTTGTCCCAGTCGAGCGTCTCCAGATAGTCCCGCACGAACTGCTTGTCGTAGCTTTTCTGCGAGCTTCCCGGCCTGTAGTCGTCCATCGGCCAGAAGCGCGATGAATCAGGCGTGAGCACCTCGTCGATAAGGATGACCTTCCCGTCCAGCATGCCGAACTCGAACTTCGTGTCGGCGATGATGATGCCCTTCGTCTCGGCGTATGCGCGCGCCTGGCTGTATATCTCGATGCTGAGGTCGCGCACTTTCTGCGCCGTGTCCATGCCAACCAAGCGGACAGCTTCGTCGAAGGAGATGTTCATGTCGTGCCCCTGTTCGGCCTTGGTGGACGGCGTGAAGATCGGTTCGTCCAGCCTGTCCGACTCGCGCAGGCCATCCGGCAGCGGAATTCCGCATACGCCGCCGGTCTTTCCGTAATCCTTCCATCCGGAACCGGAAATGTATCCGCGCACGATGCACTCGATAGGAAGCGGCATCGCCTTTCGCACGAGCATGAAGCGGTCTCGCAGCATGTCGGCATGTGGCGAGAAGCCTGCCGGCAGATTGGCGGTGTCGCAGGTCAGTATATGGTTCGGCACTATTGAAGCCATGCGCTCGAACCAGAAGCGGGAAATACGCGTAAGCACCTTGCCCTTGTCGGGTATCGGCGTGGGCAGAACAACGTCGAACGCGGAAACGCGGTCGGTCGATACGATCAACATACGGTCGCCCAGATCGTAGAGATCGCGAACCTTGCCTCTGCGAACCTGGCCGAATCCCTCGATGGCTGTTTCGAATACTGTCACGTCATCCTCCGGTGCTGCTCTGAGATTAAATGCAAGGGCTGGAATTATAACAGAACGGTCTCAGTTGTAATTGCCCGCGATTACACGCGCCACTGTCTCGCTCAGTTCGTCCACATGGTATGGCTTGGCGATTACGCCCTTGAACCCCATTTCGCGGTAGCTGGCCATGACCGGATCGCTCGAATAGCCGCTGGAGACGATGGCCCTTACATGCGGGTCGATTTCCAGCAGTCGGGCAACGGCTTCGCGTCCGCCCATGCCGCCGGGCACTGTGAGATCCATTATCACCACATCGAAAGGCCTGTCCATGCTTTTTGCGGCGCTGTACATGGCCATGGCCTCAACGCCGTCCCTTGCGAACGCCACCGTGTAACCCATGAGTTCCAGCATCGATCCGGCCACCTCGCGTATGGTCTCCTCGTCATCCATTATCAGAATGCTTCCGGAGCCGGTGACAAGCTTTCTTCTGCGCCTGCGCGATGCGTCCATCTGCTTGTCGGAGGACGGCAGATAGATGTGCATGGTTGTTCCGATGTCCAGGTCGGACTCGACGGTGATGTAGCCCTGATGCCGGCTGATTATCGAATAGCAGCTTGCAAGACCGAGTCCGCTTCCGGCCTGCTTTGTGGTGAAGTACGGATCGAATATCTTTTTAAGGTGATCCTCCGGAATGCCGCAGCCTTCATCCGCCACCCTTATCTCCACGTATTCGCCCGGCATGAGCGGAATGCCGCTCAACACGCTGACGGTAGTGTTCTCGGCGCTGATGTGCATCTTGCCGCCGCCTGGCATCGCGTGTTTGGCGTTGATCACAAGGTTGTTGATAACCTGGCTTATCTGCCCCACATCCACCTCCACCGGCCTTAGATCGGCTGGAAGCGAAAAATCGCATTTAATGTTCGATCCGCGAAGTACAAATAGCGTGGTGTCGTGGATTATGTCGGCGATGTTCGCCGTCTTCTTCACAGGCGCTCCGCCCTTGGCGAACGTGAGCAGTTGATGTGTAAGATCGCGCGCTCTCGCGCACGCCTTCTCCGCCTGTTCGAGCTTGCGGGAGACGTCCTCGCCCCTCTGGAGCGAAACCCGCGCAATAGAGATATTGCCCATCAGTGCGGTCAGGATGTTGTTGAAGTCGTGCGCTATTCCTCCGGCAAGCACTCCAAGCGACTCGAGCTTCTGGGCGCGCACAAGCTCCTCCTCCATCTGCTTCTTTTCGGTGAGGTCGCTGAAGACCATCGTTACGCCCACTGTTCCGCCCTGCCTGTCACGAACAGGCGTACCGAGCATGGTGATGTGATGCTCATCGCCGTCCTTGCTCACAAGTATGAGATGCTGGCCGAAATCCATGGGCTTTCCGCCCGCCAGCACCTGCCTGTGAGGCTCGATCACCGGATCGCGGTTTATGGTGTCGATCATCAGGGCAACTTCATCCAGCCGTCTGCCTGCCGCTTCCTGCTCCGTGAATCCGGTAAGCAGTTCGGCGGTTCTGTTCATGAGTGTTATTCTGCCGTTTGTGTCGGCGCTGATAACTCCGTCGGCAATGCTTCTGAGCGTGACCGCAAGCCGCTCCTTCTGGCCCTCCAACTCGTTCGCAACCCGCTTCTGTTCGCTTATGTCGCGAATGAAGCTCTGAACCAGGCCGGTTGTCTGGTCAACAGTGCGCGAACTGATCTCCACGTCAATCGGAATGCCGCAGTTATGATGGAACTTCGATTCAAGCCGTCCGCCATCGCTGCCGCCCCAGAGCGCCCTGAGCCTGATGCTGTGAACGGAACGGACGTCCGCCGAAAGAAAATCGGTCAGCATTCCGCCTTCCGGAATTCTGTCCGCTCGTCCCACGAGTTCCGACATGCGCTGGTTTGTCTGGATGATCCTGCCGTCGGCGTTGTGCAGAACGATCGCGTCGTTCGATGATTCAAACAGATTTTCGTAGCGCCGGGTGCTCAGGCGAAGTTCCGAGGCTATTTTGGTCTTGTTCGACAGCACGCAGCTTAGGGATTCAGCCGCCGAATTGGCCCGCTCGAACATCATGATGCGCGTTATCGCCGATGCCGTCATGGATGCCAGATATTCCAGCATTCGGATCTCCGGACGGGCAACGGAATAGGCATCGGGACGCATGGCAACCATAAGCTCGCCGCGCCACGAGTCGCCATTGGCGTCGGCTCCGCCCGCCATGGGGATTATCAGGAACGGCTCCTGATACTGAATTATGCCGGTACTTGCGCCGGTCTTTCGGGCATCATCGCCAACCTTCACGAAACGCCGGTTTCTGCCTTCGAAAACCGATTTCATATGAACGGGGATGGCGTTCGACTTGATCTCGCCGCCCTGGTTTGCGTCCGAAACGCTCATTGAGGGGATGCCGCGGTACGTCTTGCCCGGAAGCCAGAAACCGCCGCTTGCGCGCATGTTCGAATAATTCGTGCAATGGATCATGCCTTCGGTGTGGGCGAAGTCCGAAGCCAGCGTCAGAGCCGCCGCGGCCATCACCTCGTCGGCATCGTTGATGTCGCTCAGGCGAAGGTGAAAATCATGCAGGATGGACAGCCTGTGATTTTCCTGATCGAGCTGCTTCAGCTTCGAGAGGCCGGATGCCATCGACACGAGCTTCCGGTTTGCGCGCTGGAGGGCCGAGAAGTAGAACGACATCTCGTTGTCTTCGATGTCGAGCATGGCGGCGCGCTCGCTGAAACGCCCTCCCAGGCTCCCGGATATTTCGGCTGCCGCGTCTGCATTCAGGCCGAGGGCCGAGAGCGTCTCATCGTAATCGGCGCCATGGGAATGCATCGCGGCGGAATCGGCCATGGTGGCGTGTGAAAGCATGTCGGCCAGTCTGACTATGCCGATCAATTCCTTGCGCTTCACGAAATCCAGTGACGCAAGCGCATCGCTGCCCTGATGATGAAGCCAGACCGTCTGGACAAGCTGCTCCGGCATCCGCCATTTTTCGAGCAGCCATTTCCCGGCTGTGGGATGATCGACCCCAAGCACCGAGTTCTCCGCGTCCTGCGCGGAAAGCATTCGTTCCGCCTGCATGGACATCACGCGCCGGTACTCATCGGGAAAACATTCGGAGAGAATCAGCTTGCCGATATCGTGAAGAAGTCCGGCGACAAATGCCTCGGCCCTGAGGCTCTTATCGACGCGTTCGGCTATTGCCTCGGCGCAGGCCGCGCAGGCAAGAGAGTGCCTCCAGTGCATCTCTTGCTCGCCTGTGTGCCTGTTTCTGAGAGGTTTTATCAGCGACTCGGAGACGGTGACGCCCAGAAGCGTGCAGCGAACCTCGTCGATGCCGAGCTTGAATACCGCGCGCGAAACCGATCCGACATCTTCCCCGCCGCCTGCTCCGGCTGAATTGACGGTCTTCAGCAGGCGCGCGGCAATGGCCTGATCGCTTTCGACGAGGGCGATCACATCCTGAAGATCGACGTCATCCCCGCTGAGCAGTTCAAGCAGGCGCACGGCGGCAACCGGAATCGACGGAAGTGTGTCAAGCTTCCGGACAACCCGTTTGACCTCGTTACGCGCCTGATTGTTGCTATCCGCTGTCCGGTTGATGCTGTTAAATGTATCCACCATTGGCAACACTATTCGTCCGGCCTCCTGCCCCTCCGAATATTCCGCCCGCAAGGAATCATCCTGATCCCGTTGTTAAAAGGCTGACCAACCCCGTTGAACCATGCCGGTAATAGATCGGCATGGATTGGTAGAAACTTAACAGCCGACTGAACCGGCAAAATAAATCCACGCTATCATCTTGTCATTAAACAATAATATGATAATGGCAAATCCGATACCATTATGCTTCAGACACAAAACCCCGCGCAAGGGCGGGGTCTTGTGTTTGAAATAATCCCGGAGAATCAGACCCGGTTTGCCGAACCCAGAACCTCGCGGTTCTTGCGCATGTAAAGCTCTTTCAGGGCGTCGCGGGCAGGGCCGAGGTACTTGCGCGGATCGAACTCGGCCGGCTTGTCGTTCAGCGTCTTGCGGATGGCCGCCGTCATCGCAAGCCTGCCGTCGGAATCTATGTTGATCTTGCAGACAGCCGATGCAGCCGCCTTGCGGAGATCCACCTCCGAAATGCCGACCGCGTCCTTCAGCTTGCCGCCGTTTTCGTTGATGATCTTCACCAGATCCTGCGGAACGGACGACGAGCCGTGCAGAACGATCGGGAAGCCCGGAATGCGCTTTTCGATCTCGGCCAGAATGTCGAGCCTGATCTGCTGCTCCTGGCCCGGCTTGAACTTGAACGCGCCGTGCGATGTTCCGATGGCGATTGCAAGCGAATCGACTCCGGTTGCCTTAAGGAACGATTCCACTTCCTCCGGCTTGGTGTAGGTGTGCTGCTCGGCCTTCACGTCGTCCTCGATTCCGGCCAGAACGCCAAGTTCGCCCTCAACCGTGACGTCGTACTTGTGCGCGTATTCCACGACCTGACGTGTAAGCTCCATATTCTTGTCCATGGGATGATGCGAGCCGTCGATCATCACCGACGAAAATCCGTGCTCTATGCAAGACTTGCAAAGCTCGAACGTGTCGCCGTGATCCAGATGCAGCGCCATCGGAATCTCCTTCACGCCCTTCTCTCCGGCCATGCGCTTCATCATTTCCACCGCGCCCTGTCCCATGTAGCGAAGAAGCGTCTGGTCGGCGTACTTGCGCGCGCCGGAGGAGATTTGCAGAATCACCGGAGACTGCGTTTCGAGGCAGGCAGCCACTATCGCCTGCAACTGCTCCATGTTGTTGAAGTTGTAGGCCGGAACCGCGTACTTCTCCGCCATCGCTTTCTTGAACATCTCGATCGTGTTGACAAATCCCAAGTCCTTGTAGCTTACCGACATAATGTAAGTCCTCCTGAAAATGTTGGAATCTAAACGGCTACGCGATTGAATCTGTATTCAGCGAAACAAAACCATCTTATAGCAACTTTCCAGCGCAGTCAATCCAACATGCAACGCATTGTCATAATTAACCGATAGCTCTGAGGTGGCCGGTTTTTGACCCATTGAAGGACAAAGCTAAATTATCACAGTTTAAGGATCGCCATGGTATTGCAGGCGCGGTTGGTTCGCGTATGAGCCGCTCCATCATCCGCCCGTCCATGTTTCCCCTTCAGATCGAGTATTTGTAGTATGCGGCACAGGAGCCTTCGGAACTGACCATGCATGGCCCAACCGGATGCTCCGGCGTGCAGGACTTTCCAAACAGCGGACATTCGCCGGGAATTTTAATTCCGCGAAGCACGTCTCCGCACCGACACGCAGACGGTTCCTCTGAGCGAACAGGCGTAAGCCCAAGCCGTGCGGACGCGTCGAATTTTCCGTATTTTGCCCGAAGCTGCAGGCCGCTTCCCGGAATCGGGCCGATGCCGCGCCACCACGCCTCCTCCGGCTCGAAGTATTCGTTCAGAACCGACACGGCCTTCGGATTGCCTTCGGGCCTTACAACGCGAGTGTATCCGATCTCCACGGCTGGCTTGCCGGAGGCGATCTGCGCCAGAATCATGCGTATTCCGTCAAGAATATCCGGCGACTCGAAGCCGGTGATTACAGACGCCTTGCCGAAGTCGCGGGCCAGGAATTCATAAGGCGCGCTTCCGATTATCGCGCTCACATGGCCGGGAAGAATGAAGCCGTCAACCTGCACATCGCCCGATGACAGAAGCGCGGCCATCGCGGGCGGCACGAGCTTGTGAACCGAATACACCAGAAAGTTTTCCACGCCGTTTCGAACCGCTTCGCCAACAGTGGCCGCAACAGACGGCGATGTCGTCTCGAATCCGGTTCCGAAAAACACGACCGTGCGCGCCCGGTTTTCGGCGGCCAGCTTAAGCGCGTCGAGCGGCGAGTAAACGATGCGGATGTCGGCTCCGTCGGCGCGCGCCTCGGAAAGCGAGCGGGTTTTGCCCGGCACGCGCATCATGTCGCCGAAGGTTGTAACGATGACGCCCGGCTTTTCGGCAAGCGTTATCACCGCCTCGATGTCGCCCGCCGACGTGACGCAAACCGGACAGCCGGGGCCGCTTAGAAGCGTGATGCCGTCGGGCAGAAGCCCGCGTATTCCGTGGCGGAATATCGCAACCGTGTGCGTGCCGCAGACCTCCATCAGCCGGACGGGCCGGGAGATTGCCCGCATGAGCAGATCGATTTCGGAGACGATGTTTTTCATGTAACCGCTAATTTCTTTTCTTTGCGCCTGCCTTCAGCCATTTGACGCAATCGTCATCAACGGGATCGTTCCAGGATATCGCTTTCAGCTCGTCAACATGCCGGGATGCAGCGCGAAATAGTTTTACTGCCTTTTCGTCTCCCGATATGATCCTGAAATCTGTTTGCAACGCTGCTTCGACAAGGTGGGCATCCTTAAGCATGGCCATGACATCCTTTTTCTCAAAGTCCAGCCGGTATAATTTGCCGGACAGGTCATTGCCGGGAGCGTTTAACCGGACAACCTTTCCCCTCGACTGCATGGCTGCGAGCCATTTTGCGGAATACCCGGACGAGTGTTTTCTCCATTCTTTTTCTATACGGTTGCAGATTGCAACTTTGTGACAAACCTGTAAAACGGTTGTCAGAACATGCCTGCATGCACTGGAAACCGGATGATCGGTCAGTCCGGCCGATCGCGCGACAGTGGCATCGATTACCAGTGTTTTCGACATTCTCCGGCTCATGCATACACACTCTGCCGCTCGACCGCGTCAAGGTATTCGTTGTCAGCCTCAAGTGCAACATCGTCGAAGTCTTCCGGCCATTGACCAAATGCGCCTTGCTCGTCCATATCCGAACTGCTCACTACTGTCGTGCCTGTGTTCTCTTCGCGGGTAAACCAGTGGAGTTTTATCAAGCCTGGAGGCAGCTCGCCGCGAGCAACCAAAGTCTGAAGGCCTCTAAGCAGAAGGCTGCTGTGCGTTTCAACAACAACAATCACTCCCCTTTTAGCCGCATCCGCCAATATCCTGCCCATCTGCTTTTGAGCTTTCGGATGCAGATGTATTTCAGGCTGTTCCAGATAGACGATCTGTCCGGCTCTTGCCGTAAGAAGCGCGACAAGTATCGGCAGCGTTTGAGAAACGCCGAAACCGACATCGGCAATGCTCACCAAATCATGTGCCCCACCTCGCTTGCAGTGCGACAAACGGCCCACGCGCAACTCGACCTGCGTGTCGTCAACAGGCCTGGCCTCGACTTTCCATGTCAAGCCGAGTGTTTCAAGCGCATTGCCCAGCGATTTCAACCTGACGTCTTTCCGGGATTGCCAATGATTGATTATGCTTGCGCAATAATTCTCGAAAGTTCCGGGGAAACAATTGCCAACCGCCGTTGTCCGGTATGTACGGGCAGGATTGCCACGAAGCCCGGGAACATGGATTACACCTTCCAGAATCGGGGCGGCAAGCTCCGCTGGAGATATGCCGCCACCGAACAAAAACTGGCTCCGCGGCGTCTCGTCTCGTTTCAGATTAAAGAACAAAAAACAACGATCACGGAACACAGTCCAATGCGGAACGTTTTCCGGTGATGATGGTTTTGATTTCTCGACAAAGCTGCGCCCCAAGATTTTCAAATGATCCGGCAATATCCGTTCAATCTCGCCGCTGGTCATGTCAGTGTGTATTGTTTGCTCTTTGCCATTTCCGAAATAGAACATTTCCTGAATTTCGATAGCAACGCCAGGCTGCCGGCTTCTGTTGAACTTGAGACCAAGGCCATCTTTATTGTCGAATTCAAATCGAACCGAGAAAGTGTCGCTGCACTGTGAATCGACTTTGCAGAATATCTGATCCGTCGAAGTGCATCTGACATTGGCGCCATCAAGCAGTAAAGCGCCCGGATCGAATGGGGCTTCCAGAGTCTGCTTCAACAAAAGCAGCGGCTGCATAATGCTCGATTTGCCTGAACTGTTCGCGCCGGCCAAAAGAGTCAGCGGTTTCAGTTCAATCCGTTGCTCCTGACAGATGGATTTATAATTGCATACAGTAATCGCGGTTATACCGCTTGGCACTGCTGACGTTGTTACGGATGGCATATCGAATCTCCCTCTATCAGGAACAGACAATCGTTCGCCTGCCAAAGCGTGGCAAGCTTCACGGTTCGTTGTTTTATTACACTACGGAGCCTCTACTTCCTGCAATTCTTCCCCGAACATCCGCAGGAGGAAAGCACCGGCACGGTCTTGCCCGGAGCCATGGTCAAGGGCATGGTCTTCTCCGGAACCACGATTTTGCCCTCGGCGGCAAGCTTGTCCACATGCTCCTTGATCTTTGCGTTTATCCTGCTGCTCGCCTCTTCCTTCGTTGCCGCCGTCGCTTCAAGGCCGAACATATCGCAGGATGCCTTCCATGAACCGCCGCCGGCGGGCGTGAGTGTTACCTTTACCGCCATGTTATCTCCGTTTCAGTATGATCTTGTGGCGCAGAAGCGATATTTCCTTCACCTCGCCGTCGAATGTCTTCTGCTCTCCGAACAGGTTTCGCATGTAGATGCCGCCCTCTTCGGGCCGCACGATGTCCACGCTTTCCAGATATAGCTCTTCCCTTCCGTCCATCTCTATGTATGCGTTAGCTTCGCACATGGTATTTCTCCTTCATTAAATTGACAAGTTCGTCTATCAGATGCGGAAGCGGCTCCTTTTTCAGCCCTACCATGGTCAGAAGCTCCTGATTAAGCGGCAGAAGCAGCTTTTCCGCCCTGCTCGACGACAGGGCTTCCGCCATTTTCGGCGTCACCTCGCCAAGCATCCCGTTTGCCAGCACCACGCTCACCGGCCCGGTTATCACGTCAACGCGACCGCTGTTCCAGACTATCGCGTTTTCTCCGGTTGCGCCCCGGTTGGCCTTGGCCTTCATCATGGCGGCAGTGGCCGCCGAATTCGTGCCGAGCGCGGTTATGTCGGCAAATTCGCCGAACGACTCGCGCAGGCTTTTCACGATCAACGCGCCTATTCCGCCTCCCTGTCCATCTACAACGGCTATCTTGAGCATGTGGAAGTATATAATATCCTGACCGAAGGTGCGATAAATTGTCACTCGAAACCAAAACAACATCAGCGGTGCGGACAGCGTCGCTTATCGCCGCACTGTCATGCCTGATTCTCCTTTCAGGCTGCGACTTCACGCGCGACGCGTTGAACCGGAACCTGTCGGAATGGTTTCAGCGGAAGGTCAAGCCTGCCATCGAAACCGGCACCGGGCTGAAAATTGACGTTGCCGCAATCTCGGCAACCGCATGGCCGCTGTGCTTCGATGCGCGCGCGGTGAAAATATACTCCGATCCGTCCGGCGGCGCGGCTCTGGCGGTTGAAAGAGCGAGGGCTTGCCTTGATGCGTCCGCCTTGATTACCGGCGGCAAGGTGTCGGTCAACCGCCTTGAAATCGACGGGGTGAATCTGTCCGGAGAGTTTGAGGCGATAAGCAACGCCGTCACATCGCTAAAGAAATATAAGGATAAGCCCGGAAAGCCGGCAGATTCGGCTTCGGCTTCGGCGCGGGAATTCGAGATTCGCAGCCCGATAATCAGCGGCATCACGTTCGACATCCGGCATGAGGCGAAGGGGATTCGTATCGCCACGGCTGCGAAAATAGACCCCTCGGTTGAGCGAAGCGGTTTGGGGTGGGCCGTGCGGGTTGACGGCGCGAAGCTGGACGTTGCCATGCGGGACCGTCCGGAGTTTGCGGCTGCCGTTTCCGGGCGGATTCTGCTTGCGCCGGACGGCGCGGTAACGATCGAACGCGCCGCTGTTGAAGCGATGGATTCGCGCGCGGTAATTTCGGGCAGTATCGCAGGCGGCGCGGCATCTCTCAGGATTGAAGAGTCGGCAATAAAAATGAGTTCGGTCAAGCGGTTACTGCAATTGTCCGGGCCGGACGGCGGCGAATTCTCGGTGACGGGTGAAATCGCGGTTCCCGCGGCGGGAGGCCCGTCCGCCGAACTCGACATAAGCGGCGATGGTTACGTCGAAAACCTGATGGAGGCGCTTGGAGCGCACAAGACCGTCAGCGGCCTTGTCAGGGCAGACGCCAGACTGGTTCGGAAATCCGGCGGCCTGTCGCTTTCCGGCGGCCTGGAAACAAGAAACGCCGTTATACTGGGCATGGAAGGCGCGAACCTGAATGCCGGGTTTTCTTACGGCGATAAAAAACTCTCGTTCCACAATGGGCGCGGCACAATAATGGGCGGCAAGGTTTCCGGCCTGCTTGTGGCGCTGGATTTCGGCGGGCAGCGTTCGTACAGGGTTGAGGCGGACGTTGCCGAAGCCGACACCGGCGCGGTCTTCAAGCTTGCCGGATGGACGAAGCCGGGCCTTTCTCCCGGCAATCTCTCCGGGCGGTTCCGGCTGTTTGGCGCAATGGGAGGCGGCGTGAAGGCGATGCTTGCCGACGGCGGAATCTCTTATCAGAGCCACGGTGTGGGCGAAACCCTGCCCGAACGCATAACCGGAATCGATGCCTCGCTTCTGCTCTCCGACGGCATCCTTACAATCGTTGGCGCCGAGGTGCGCTGCGACTGTCTGAACGGCGAGGCGGCCGGAAGGGCCGATCTGGCAAACAGGTGGATGGCAATAGATTTTTCGGCTCATGGCGGCGACATCGGCTGCGTGATAGCCGAACAGTCTGAATGGGTCAGCGGCGCGTTCCGGCTCGATGGCCGGGTGGACGGATCGTTCAGCGCGCCTTTCGTCTCCGGCACGCTTGCGGTTTCGAAAGGCGGCCTGCACGGCATAAACTTCGATTCAACCGAATCCCTGCTGCATCTTTCGGACAAGGGCCTGAGCATCGACCGGCTGATAGTCCGCTCCGGTGAGTCGATGCTGGAAAGCTCGGGCATCGTGGAGTTTCAGGGCGGCCCGTACTCGTTCAGCAAGCCTAAATACCGTTTTTCGGGCAAGGCGCTCCGGATAGATCCGAACCTCGTGATCGAGAGCGCCGGAGTTTCCGGCGGCAATATTTTCGATTCCACCGCGTTTTCAGGCATGTTTTCGGGCGACATCCGGATCGAGGGCGATTCCGCCGGAATGACTGCCGATGCAAGGGCTGTTTCCGAAAACGGCAAGGTATACGGGCAGCCATACGACCGCCTCGAAATCGACATGCGCATAGCCCCTGAAGAGACGCGGATAAAAAGCATGGATGCAAGGCGGAACGGCTCGTACATCAAGGCCGCCGGGACGGTGACGAAGGATGGCGTTTGCCTTGGCTTTGGAGACTCCGATGTCGAGATCGCCGACATCGCTGGCGCTCCGCCCGGAATGTCCGGACATATCGCTTTCAAATCTAGCTGCTATCGAACGAAGACCGGACGCGAAGGCGAGGGTACGATCAGGATAAGCGACGCCTATTACCGCAAGATTTATCTTGGCGGCGGCGATATTCATCTGGCGATGAACGGCAGCGAGGTGTCATACGAAGGCATGCTTCTGGACGGAAGAGGCCATGTGAAGGGAACCGCTGAAATATCCGGGAGACCGGCCGCGCGTTTGAACATGCGGTTCGATCAGGCCGAGTATGCGGACGTGGTGCTGTCTGTGCTGAAGGATGTTCCGGACGACATTTCGCTTGCGGGGCGCGGCTGGCTCGATGCCGATTACTCGGACGGGCGGCTGACCGCCCGTCTGCGCCTCGACGACCTTACGCTTCGCGGATATGGCAAGCGCCTGAAGCTGGAAAAGCCGGTTGACGCCCATGCGGATGGGCACAGGCTTGAATTCGATACTGTCACGCTGTCGTCGGAAGACGGATATTTCACGCTTGACGGCAGCCTCGAAATCGGCAGGCGGTTCGATCTGTCGGGCGGAGGCAAGCTCGATCTAGCGGCGGCGCAGGCATTTTCGTCGGATCTGCGGAACGTGCGCGGCAACGCCTGGCTTTCGGCTGAAATGCGCGGCGAATGGGCCGATCCTGTTCTATACGGAAGCGTCTACATCGATAACGGCAGCCTTGGGCTTCGCGACATGCCCGGACGGTTGACGGCCATCAGCGGCGTGATACTCATGGACGGCGGAAAAATCACGTCCGATTCGATAACAGCCCAACTGGGCGGCGGCGTTGTGGACATGAGCGGATGGGCGGTGATCGGGCGGACGGCGCCAAAGGCGTTTCATCTGGATCTGCGCGCCGGAAACGTTGCGCTTAAGCCGCTGAAGGATCTTTCGGCGCAGTTCGACGCCATGCTGCGCATTGACGGCGACGGACAGCGAAGGCGGATGACCGGCGACATCGTGTTCACGAACGCCGTCTACCGGGGAAGGGTCAACTACAAGAGCTGGCTCACCGGCCCGTCGGGCGGCGAAACCGGACCCGCTGGCAAGTCGTGGTTCGGCGACACCGAGTTGAGCGTGCGCGTCACGGGCAAAAACCGCATTCTGGTTGACAACAACCTTGCGCGGGTATTCCTGAACGCCGATCTTCACCTCGGCGGAACCCCCGCGTCTCCCGGACTCATGGGGCGCGTTCAGGTGGAAAGCGGCTCGGTATTCTTCAGAAGCAACGAGTTCCGGGTGATTTCGGGAAGCGCCGACATGATCGATCCCGCGCGTTTCAACCCCATCGTGAACGTATCCGCGGAGACGTGGGCAAAGGGGCATCTCGTGCGCCTGAGCATGGAGGGGCCGCTAAATCAGTTGAACATGAACCTGTTTTCCGAATCCAACTTCACGGAGACCGACATACTTGCGCTGCTTTCTGTCGGCGGAGTGGGCAAGGAGGTTGAAGGGCTGGCCGGCGACATAGGCGCGGCGGAGGCGGCGGCGTTTCTTTCCGGCGGGCTTCAGGACGAGATGGAGGAGACGATAACCTCGATCACCGGCTTCGACAGATTCCAGCTCGATCCGCATGTGGATAAAACGCTCGGCACGATGGGCCCGCGCATGACCGTCGGAAAAAAACTCTTTCTCGACAAGCTGTTCATAAGCTATTCAACCAACATCGGCACATCGGAAAGCCAGGCGGTGAAGCTGGAATACAGCGTTATGCCGGGCATAACGGTGCTTGGGCAGCGCGACGAGCTTGGAGGAACCGGCGCGGATGTGAAGTTTCATTTCGATTTCGACTAGCCGCGCCAGCCGGACCCGCATCCTGCATCAATTCCAATGAGAAGGCTGCGAGGGGACTTTGCTTGCAATTTATGCGTTCTCAAGTTAAGTTTATCGCATATTTCTAATAAATTAGGGACAGATTATGCCTTCTCGAACAGCAGCCGACATCTCGCCAAGTCAATGGAAGCACTTCCGGCCTTTCCGTGCAGTTGCTGAGACATGGTCAACTTCCAGCCGTGCTGCGGAAGCACTTACTGTTGCATCCGCCATTGCCATGGAGCTTAAGGCCCGGTTTGGTGCGAGCAGCGTTAAGCTGTTCGGTTCACTCGCAAGAGGGGATGGGCATACATGGTCCGACATTGACCTTGCTGTGTGGGGAGTTCAAGCAGCGGACTATTTCCGGGCAGTGGCATTTGCCAGCGGCTACAGCGATCATTTCAAGGTTGATCCGGTAGACGCAAACGACTGTTCCGATTCATTACGTCAGCATATCCTGCAGGAAGGAAAAGAACTTTGAGCAGACCGGGAGCCATACTTTCAGCTAGAATACGAACCGACCTGAGGGAACTGGCGTTACTCGTCGAGCGGGCAAAGCAGGGTTGGGAAAAGGCCAAAAAACAGCATGACGATTACTATTTGGATGGGATGGCCCTTAATCTGCACGGCTTTTACTCCGGTCTGGAAAAGATTTTCGAAAAAATAGCCTCAACAGTGGATGGTAGCGTACCGACCGCCGCCAATTGGCACCAGGAATTATTGGGGCAGATGAGCATGGAAATCCAGGACGTGCGACCTGCGGTCATATCCGAAGAGTTGCGGGATTCGCTGGAAGACTACCGAAAGAAGGAATATGGCGCAGGGAATTGATAGTAAAATTCAAGCGGCATAGAGAATCTTGCCCGTTTTTTTGATCTCGCCTATAAAAGTCTCAGGCGCGGCGGACTGGAACTCATCGGACGAATAGCCCGTCACCTCGGCAACGGATAAATACTGCGCCAGCAATGCGGCAAGCGTTGCCTGTATCTCGAATATCTTCTTGCCCTTGAAATCGGGGGAGATTACGGCTATATCGATATCCGAATGCGGGCGCGGATTCCCCCTTGCGTAGGAACCGTAAAGGATGATCTTGTCAACCGCGATTCGATTCGCGGTTAACGTTTTCGCAAGGTTGTTTATGATTTTTTTGATTTCAGATGCGGTATATTTTTCCTTAACCATCGGATGATCCTTTTTGTTTGCCGCACATATTCGGCGGTTGTTTTACCGTCAAGCTCTTTTGACAATCTCGCGAAGTCTTCCGGATAGCGTGTTGGAACACTTTGCAAATTTATTGTGTTCACAAACGCTTGCATCTCATCTGGCAGTTCAATACCGCCGAGTTCCAGAAGTCGATTGAGGTTATGCGTATACGGAGGCAGTTCGCTCATGGCTTCCGACAAAATGGCTTTCAGTGTTTTCTCCAGAGACAAGTGACACATGAAAACCACATACAGTTATCGCTTGCTTTCCAGCAGGGAAGCGGCGGTCTCAAGATCGTAATCTGCTGATTTCAGCCAATTTATGGTGGCTTTTTTCATGACGGGATCATATCAGCATCATGTGGCAGGGTCAAGAACGATATCTTGGCGAAGCGCTTCTTGAGTACTGCGCCCGATACCCTTGCTATGGCCGGAATCGTGAACAGGCCGAGATTGCTGTGATGTGAAGTTTCATTTCGATTTCGACTAGGCTTTACTGCGGCATATCCTGACCATACGCAGGAAATATTTGCCTCTCTTCACGGCTTTTCCGCCGGATAACCGTTGACTGGCCGCTCATCGTGTCTCGTGGCACTTCTTTTGCTATTTTAGCGATTGCAATGAATATTGACGTCAATAACTTTACAGCGTCATGCCACAATCCGGGCCGGTATTTGCCGGGTTTGAGCCGTTAATACAATGGTGTAGAAGCGTTATTACATTGGCGGCAGCCTGAACTTGGGCTTTCGCCGAGTCAATCATTTGACGTCGCGAAGAAAATGGCAGATCAGGAGGCATTCGATGAAGACGATCACGTTCGGCAGGAGCAGGATAACGGAGGGAGGGCCGTGCTACATCATCGCGGAGATCGGCAATAACCATCAGGGAGACTTGAAGACCGCCCTCAAGATGATAAAAACCGCCGCCGGAATGGGTGTTGACGCCGTGAAGTTCCAGAAGCGCGACAACAAGAGCATGTTCACGAAGGCCATGTACTACAAGCCCTACGACAACGAAAACAGCTACGGAGAGACATACGGCGAACACCGCGAGTTTCTGGAATTCGGTTGGGACGAGTATGTGGAGATGAAGAAATGCGCCGACGAAAACGATGTCGAGTTCATGTGTACCGCCTTCGACTTCAATAGCGCCGACTTCCTTGAAAAGCTCGGCATCGGCTCCTACAAGATAGCCTCCGGCGATTTGACCAACACGCCGCTTCTCGAGTACATCGCCAAATTCGGCAAACCGATGTTCGTCTCGACCGGCGCGGCCTCGATGGATGAGATCCGCATGGCGTACGAGGCCGTGCTGAAGCACAACAGCCAGCTCTGCCTGCTGCATTGCACAGCCGCGTATCCGGCCGAGTACGAAGATCTGAACCTGAAATTCATCGACACGATGCGGAAGGAATTTCCGGCTGCGCTGATCGGGTTTTCGGGCCACGATTACGGCATTCTGGCCCCGGTTGTGGCCTACATGCTGGGCGCTGTTGTCGTGGAGAAACATTTCACGCTGAACCGGGCCTGGAAGGGAACCGATCACAGGTTTTCGCTTGAACCAACGGGCTTGTACAAGGTCATCCGCGATCTTCGCCGCGTGGACAAGGCTCTGGGCGACGGCACGAAGATAGTGAAGAAATTCGAGCGCGACGCCCGCAACAAGATGGGCAAGAGCCTCTACGCCTCGCGCAACCTTCAGGCCGGAACAGTCGTTACGGCCGACGACATCGCGATCAAATCGCCCGACGGCGGAATGCCGCCGTACATGTTCAACGACATCGTGGGCAAAACGATGAAGGCCGATCTGGCGGAGGACAAGCAGTTTGCGCCGGAAGTATTTGTGTAGGGCGACCTCACCCCCTGCATGCTCGACCTCACCCCCTGCCCCTCTCCTGAAGGAGAGGGGAGAGGATTGGACGTGTTTGTTGCCACCGGCTCGCCCCCCAGCCCTGTCTTGCCAGAGCGGGAAAGCAAGAAACGACGGCCAACTCTTCAGCTCTCCAGTCTCCTGCGGAAGCTGGTGTTGCCGGCATATGGATGCCGGGCGATGTGTCTCCAAGCTCTTTCCCCACTCCTTCAGGAGTTGCGCCACGCAGGGGCATGGCTTCATCACGATGTGTACTCCAAGCTCTTTCCCCTCTCCTTCAGGAGAGGGGCAGGGGTGAGGTAACGGAGTGGCTATGAAAGACATTCACGAAATCGCCAGGCGGATCGAACTGATAGTCTTCGACTTCGACGGTGTCTTTACCGACAACCGGGTGATCGTGCTTCAGGATGGAACCGAGGGCGTGGTCTGCTCGCGCGCCGACGGCATGGGGCTTGAGGCGGCGCGAGAGACCGGGTTGCAACTGATGGTCATCTCCAGGGAGGTGAATCCGGTGGTGTCGGCCAGATGCGCGAAACTCCGGCTGCCGTGTATTCAGGGCTGCGACAACAAGGCTGTTGTCCTGATGGAGGAAGCCGGAAGGCTTGGCATTCCGCTGGACAGGGTCGCGTATCTCGGCAACGACGTAAACGACATGGAGTGCCTCGAAATCGTCGGGCTTCCGGCCTGTGTGGCGGACGCGTATCCTGAGGTGCTATGTGTGTCGCGGCATGTGACAACACGCAAGGGTGGAGACGGCGCCGTCCGAGAGTTTTGCGACATGATAGTTGCCGCGGGAAAAGGATTGCGATGAACCGGAACGCCATGAACTGGACCGTGATTGTCTCATCCAGAAACGCCGCGCTTCGAATGAACACCGGACGATGGATAACAGATTGCTTCGGCGGCGCGGCTTCTCCGATGTTTATCGAGGGAGCCGAATCCATCTTTGCCGCTTACAACAAGGGCATCGAGCTTTCATCCGGAAGCCGGTACGTCTGCTTCGCGCACGAGGACATCGACGTCATCAGCCTGAACGTTGAAGCGATGGAGACCATGCTCGACAATCCTGAAACCGGATTCGTCGGCGCCGCCGGGGCAAGAAGACTTCCGGAAAACGCCTGCTGGTGGGATCACGGAAACGCGCCTGCCGAGTTGTTGCTGTCGGGCGTTGCCGGGCATCAGAAGCGCGAGCAACGCGGTATCGCCCGATGGCGGAACATCTACGGCCCGTTTGGCCCTGTTGAAGTGCTTGACGGCGTGATTCTCTTTTGCAGGCGGTCATTGCTCGATGAGCTGCGATGGGACGAGTCATCGTTTGGCGGCTGGGATTTCTACGATATATCGATAACATGGGAGGCTTCGCGCCGGGGCTTTATCAACCGGACGTTTGACGGCATCGAATTCTACCACTGGGGTCTTGGAGAGCTTAGAAGCGGCTGGGAGGAAAACCGGCGGAGGTTTCTTGAATGGAAACGCTTGAGGGAACGGCTGCCGGTGCCGGGATGATCGGCGGCTATGCGATTATGAACGACACCGGCGACGGAATCAAGGGCACGCTGGACGAGGCCCGGCGGCTTTTTCACGCCGGTTCGTATGCCGGGGCCGAGGCTCTCTGCAACGGTATCGTGGAGCGGGAACCGGTTGCGGAGGCGCTGCATATGCTCGGCGTGATCCGCCATCTTCGCGGCGATAATTCCGGCGCGGCGGAGCTGATAGGCCGCGCGCTCAGGGAGGATGCGAACAATCCGGTCTATCTGAACAGCCTCGCCATTTCGCTTGCCGGAGTGGGAAGGCTTTCCGAAGCGATGGCGGCGTGCAGGGCCGCGATACAGTCGGATCCCGAGTTCATTCCGGCCAGAATCAATCTGGGCGTCTGGCATCACGAGGCCGGACTGCTTGATGAGGCGGTTTCCTGCTTTCTTGCCGCTATTGCCAGTCGCCCTGAGGTTGTGTCGCTTCACACCAATCTGGGCAACGCGCTGAAGGACGCGGGCCTCATCGACGAAGCCCTGGATTCCTTCCGCAAGGCGATAGGCCTGAAGCCCGGCTTCGGCCCGGCGTGGGACAACTACCTTTACACGCTGAATTTTCATCCCGGGCTTTCCGCCGGGAAAATTGCCGAAAAGCACCGCAAGTGGGCAGGCACGATGCGCTGCCTGCCAAGAGCTGAATCCGCGGAGTTGTTCAAGACACGCGACCGGACACCGCGGCGGCGGCTTCGCGTCGGCTATATCTCGCCCGATTTCCGCTCGCATCCGGTTGCTTCGTTTATCGGGCCGGTGATAGCAAGCCACGACGCGGGCGAGATCGAATGCTTTTGCTACAGCGACGTTGCGCGGCCCGACGATGTGACAGCCGGAATACGGCTCAGGGCGGACCGATGGAGAAGAACGTCGGGGCTTTCGTCAGCCGAGACGGCGAATCTGATTCGCGAGGATGAAATCGATATTCTTGTCGATCTGGCGGGGCATTCGTCCGGCAACCGCCTTCCGGTGTTTGCCAAGCGCGCGGCGCCGGTGCAGATAACGTGGCTTGGTTACCCGAACACAACCGGGCTTGCCGCCATGGACTGGATGATAACCGACGCGGTGCTGAATCCGCCTGGAACCGACGCGCTTTTCACCGAGCGGCTGATAAGGCTGGATGAGGGGTTCGCATGTTTTCGTCCGTGGCAAAACGTGCCATGCACCGGCACGTCGCCGTCATCGAGGAACGGATTCGTCACCTTCGGCTCGCTGAACGATCTCACCAAGATAAACGCCGGTGTCGTAGCCCTCTGGAGCCGTGTGCTTCAGGCTGTTCCGCGCTCAAGAATGCTGATCTTCAGAAACACGCTTCGCGGCAGCGTGCTGAAACGCATGGTGGGAATGTTCGCGGCCAATGGAATCGGCCATGAGAGGCTCGGCCTGCGGCATGAAATCCCGCACGGTTCCGGACATCTGAACATTTACAACGAGATCGACATCGCCTTGGACACATTCCCGTGGAGCGGACACGCCACAACCTGCGAAACCCTCTGGATGGGGGTTCCGGTGGTCACTCTCCGGGGAGAAACCCGTGCAGGACGGCTTTCCGCAAGCGCGCTGACATCGGCGGGACTTCCGGGCCTGATAGCCGGAAGCCAGGACGAATATATGAGCATTACGGCGGATCTCGCGTCGAAGGAAAAGTTCCGGGCCGATCTCCGGATGTCGCTCAGGAACATGCTTGCCGCGTCGCCGCTCTGCGCGGCTTTGGATTTCACGCGCAGGCTTGAAGACGCTTACCGCATGGCATGGAAAGTGTGGTGCGAGACGGATTATGAATAAGGAGTCGCATGAATAATCTTTTCGATCTTGCAGGAAGCGTTGCCATCGTCACCGGATCGTCCGGCCAGCTGGGCGGCCAGTACGTCCGCGCGCTGCTTGCCGCCGGGGCGTCGGTTGCCGGATGGGACGTTTGGCCCGAAAATCCGAAATCCGCGGTGCGGGAGATTTCATCCGCCAAATTCGTGCAGATACGCGCCGACGTAACCAGCCGCGCATCGCTTGAAGAAGCCCTCCGGCAGACTGTTGCCGCGTTCGGGAGTCCGACGGTTCTGGTGAACAACGCCGCCATAGACGCGCCGCCGAACGCAACCGATCAGGAAACAGGGCCGTTCGAGACATATCCGGAGGCGTCGCTGGGCGCGATGCTCGACGTTAACCTCAAGGGCGTGGTTCTCTGCTGTCAGGTGGCGGGCGGCCGGATGGCGGCGCACGGCGGCGGAAGCATTATCAACATATCGAGCATCTACGGCATGCTTTCGCCGGATCAGCGCATCTATGAATACAAGGACAAGCCGTTCTTCAAGCCGGTGAGCTACTCGGTTACGAAGGCCGGAGTCATCAACCTCACGCGCTATCTGGCAACGTACTGGGCGAAAAAGAACGTGCGCGTGAACACGCTGACACTGGGCGGGGTTTTCAATAACCAGGACGAGACGTTTCTGAAAAACTACGGGGAAAAAGTTCCATTGGGAAGAATGGCGAACGCCGACGAGTACAACGGCGCGGTGCTCTTTCTTGCGTCGCGGGCGTCGTCGTACATGACCGGCGCGAACATTGTTATAGACGGGGGATGGAGCGCGTGGTGACGCCGATAGCGCCGCCGCCGCGACAATAACCGGATGCTGTTCCGCGAAACCGGCATAAGCGATCTTTTTCTCGTGGAGCTTGAACCGGCTCGCGACCATCGCGGCTTCTTCGCCCGCGCGTTCTGCGCGCGCGAGTTTCGGGAGCGCGGTATAAACGTGGAGATCATGCAGGCAAACATGTCATACAGCCACCGCCGCGGAACCTTGCGCGGTTTGCACTATCAGGTTGAACCCTTTACCGGCGCAACTATGGTTCGATGCATTGCCGGCGAAATATTCGACGTGATAATAGACCTGCGTACGGAATCAGCCACCTACGGCAGATGGATGTCGTTTACCCTGAACGCCGAAAACGGCAGAATGCTCTGCATCCCGCCCGGCTTCGCCCACGGCTACCTCACCATGACCGACGGTGCTACGGTTTTCTACCTGACGAGCGAAACATACATGCCGTCGCATGAGCGTGGAATACGCTGGAACGATCCGCTGTTCGCGATAGACTGGCCGCTGTCGACGGAGGACGGTCTGCCGATACTTTCCGACAAGGATTCGCGCCATGGCGACTTTGTGGTGAGTTGATGAAGATCATCGTCAGCGGCGGCTTCGGGTTCATCGGCATCCCGCTTCTGCTGCGTCTGAAGTCCGCCGGGCACGAAACCGCCGTAATAACGCGCTCGATACCCGGTTACGCCGAAGGGCTTGCATCCGGCATTACTGCGTGGACGGCCGACATAACCCGTCCGCTGGATATTCATGCCGAAGGCGGATACGATATTTTCATCCATCTGGCGTCGGCCAACGACGAGGATTCGGCCGATCCGGAAACGGCGATTCGCGCAAACGCGCTCGGAACCCGGAACTGTCTTGAATTCTGCGCTCGAAATGGAATCGGGCGCTTCGTGTATTTCTCGACGGCTCAGGTTTATGGCCGGGATTCTGGAGCCATCACCCCGGACACGCCAACCGCCTGCCTGAACGATTACGCCATTACGCATCTCTTCGGCGAGGAATATGCGCGGCTATATGGCAGAACGCGCGGCATTCGAAGCGCCATAGTGCGGCCCGCTAACCTGCACGGAGCGCTTTCCGACAGGCGCGTCGACCGATGGTCGCTGGTTCCATACTGCCTCTGCCGCGAGGCGTTTGAGCGCGGCAAAATAACCCTGATAAGCTCCGGGCTTCAGCGGCGCGATTTCACATCGCTGCCGGAGCTTGCCGACGCGGTGCTCACGCTCTGCGAAGATTTCGATTCGCTATGCGTGGCGCCGGAGGGCTGCCGCGTGTTCAATATCGCATCCGGCGAATCCGTCCGCGTAATCGACATCGCGCGTACCGTTCAAGACGTGTATGCCGCGATCTTCGGCCGCGAGTGCGGGCTTGAGATTCTGTCGCCGGAACCGGCCGAGTCCGGCGAGCTGCATATCGCCCCGGACTTTGCCGGAACGCATCAGGAGAAGCGGTGGAGCATGGAGGATACGATACGCCACACGCTGCTTCTTTTGGCAAAGGGAGCCGCATGAATTCCGCCGATGAATTCAGAAAAGAACGCACCGAGGCGATTGCCCGCATGTCGGCGGACGGCGAGCTGATGCAGAAATCCATCGACTGGATGATTCATGCCGACCGGTACAAATACACCTATAACTACAGATGGCTGGGCCGCCCGATCATCAAGCATCCCAACGACATAGTCGCGATGCAGGAGATCATATGGGAGACAAAGCCCGATCTGATCGTCGAAACCGGCATAGCGCACGGCGGAAGCGTCATATTCTCGGCGTCGATGCTGGAGCTTCTGGGCGGCGACGGCATGGTTATGGCCATCGACATAGACATCCGGGAGCACAACCGGCGCGAGATCGAAGCTCACCCGCTCTTCAGGCGCGTAAGAATGATCGAGGGGCCTTCGACAGCGCCGGAAATCGCGGAGCTTGTGAGGGACGAGGCATCGAGGCGCGGCCGCGTGATGGTCGTGCTCGATTCTAACCACGCGCACGATCATGTGCTGGCCGAGCTGCGGCTCTACGCCCCGCTTGTGAGCGTGGGCGCGTACCTTATTCTCCCCGACACGTTCATCGAGTATTTCCCTCCCGGCTACTACGCCGACAGGCCGTGGGACGTGGGCAACAATCCGATGACCGCGCTTCGGGCGTTCATGGCCGAAAACGGCGATTTCGAGATCGACCGGGAACTCTGCGGCAAGCTGATGATCACCGAGGGTTACGACGGCTATCTGAAAAGGACGCGGGCGTGAGGATACTCGGCATCCACAGGGAACCGTGGCACGATACCGGCGCGGCGGTGCTGGTTGAAGACTGCGGCGGCGTGGAGATCGTCTCGATCACGCAGGAACGGCTCGACAGGGTGAAGGATTCCAGGGCATTCCCCGGAGACGCCATCGATTACTGCCTCAAGGCTTCCGGCATGTCGTCGCTCGACGAGATCGATCTGGTGGTTTCCGACTATATCGAGCCTGCCGTCGCCAAGCAGACGCAGACGCTACCGCCGGAGAAGATCGCGCCGGAGAAGATGGCAATTATCAACCATCATCAGGCCCATGCCGCCGGTGCGTTCTACTCATCGCCGTTCGACGAAGCGGCGGTGCTGGTGGTTGACGGACGCGGATCGGACAAGGAGACGCAGAGCCTTTTTACCGCGTCGCGCGAAAGCGGTGTCCGCCTGCTCGAAAAGAGCGGCATCCTTGGCCTTGGCCTTCTCTATGCCACGGTCACGGTGAAGATCGGGTTCGGCATCCTGAACGAGGGTAAGACTATGGGGCTTGCGCCATACGGCGGCGGCAGCCGGAAAGATATTATCGACTGGCCTTCAATCAGGCGGTATTCCGGCATTCATACCGATTACACAGGCCTCTGCCATGGACGCTACGACATGCGCCCCGCGCTTCCGCCGATGAGCGACGACGTGAGGGCGCGGCTTGCCTTCGAGGTTCAGCGCGAGATCGAGCACGGAATGCTATATCTGGCCCGCCGGGCGCGGGAGATCACCGGCATGAAAAACCTCTGTATTTCCGGCGGCGTGGGGCTGAACTCGGTTGCGAACAACCGGATAGTGCAGGAGAAAATATTCGACGGGGTATTCATTCACCCCGCCTGTTCCGACACCGGCATTCCGCTTGGCTGCGCCCTGCACGGCTATCACCATATCCTCAGTGGACGCGGGCGGTTCAACTTCAACAACGCGCATATGGGCAGGGCGTACACGCCCGGCGAGATGGATTGCGCCATAAAATCCAGTGCCGGATTCCGGGTGTGTTGCGATGATGACGACAGCAAAACCGTGGAATTGCTGACGGATAACAAGGTGTTGGGCTGGTTTCAGGGCGGAAGCGAGATCGGGCCGAGGGCGCTCGGCAACCGGTCCATATTGATGAATCCCGGCAGGGCCGAAAACAAAGACCATCTGAACGAACGGGTAAAACACCGTGAGAATTTCAGGCCGTTCGCCCCAGCGGTGATCGGGGAGCGGGCCGGAGAGTATTTCGACCTCGACAGGCCAAGCCCGTTCATGCTTCTGGTGGCCGATGTTCTTCCCGGCGCGCGTGAAAAAATACCGGCGGTTACGCATATCGACGGAACCGCCCGCGTACAGACCGTTTCGATGAATTCCAATCCGGCGTTTTACCGCCTGATGGAAAAATTCGGCGAGGCAACCGGAACGCCGGTGCTGCTGAACACGTCGTTCAACGTCGCGGGCGAGCCTGTTGTGGAAACCCCCGATGACGCAATCCGGTGTTTTCTCTCTACCGGCATCGACGCGTTGCGGCTTGGAAAAAATCTGCTTCTTAAGGATGCGGCATGACGGCGATCAGCCTGGAGCGAATAGACGAGTACGCCTGCTCGATGTTCCGGTTCGAGCGTCCGCATCCGGCATGGATACGGCTGTGCGCCGATTACATACGGCACATCTTCGGCGATTCGCTTCGCGGGCAAACCGTTATTGACTACGCATTCGGCAGGGGCAACTGGTCGTTGGCCTTTCTTCAGGCAGGCGCGGCCAAGGTGATTGCAATCGACGCATCGGCAGGCAATGTCAGCCGGTTCGCGGACTATTGCAGCTTTGAGGGAGTGAGCGGCGTCGAGATACTGCACGCCGATCTGGTTGAGGAAGATATTCAAGCCGACGGAGATATGGTCTGGCTGTACGGCATTCTCCATCACATCGCGGATGCCGGAGGCTTTTTAAGAAAGGCGCGCTCGCTGTCGGGAAACGACGGCAGGTTCTACATCTATCTTTATAATGCGGAAAGCCTTCGGCAATGGACTGTGAGCCTCTGCCGGAAGCATCTGCGTTACGAAAGCGAGGCCGCGTTTGCAAAAGACGCTCCGCTTTTTTCGCGGACGGCCCGTTTGCGGGCAAGGGACGATCTGACAGCGCCGTGGATTGCATGGTACACGGCGGAAGGCGTGGAAAATTTGCTTGCCGGGGCGAACCTGCGCCCTGTCCGTCAGGATGCCGGACTTGACGAATACATAACCGGCCGGGGCAGCGAGGAGTTTTCCCCGTACCAGCTTCTTTGTGAAACGGGCGGAGGTGCCGAAGGTGAAGCAATCGAGGTCGAGCCGAGGGTGTCGCCGTGCCGGGACGAGATGACGGTTTTGAGCCGCATGGCGGCGGCCCTTTTCGGCGCGGAGCCGGATGCCGGGCAGCGCGCCAAACACGCAATCGGCCTTTTCAACACGCACTTCGGCGCTCTCGGCCCGGACGGGAATAACGGTCAAAACAAAAAAATCGCTGAGGCGGTCTTCGAGATTTTTTTGCATCTTGCCCACGGGCTTATCCGATCCGGAACGCCGGTTGACGGCGAAGTTGAAAAATATCTCGCGCTTGTTACGGACTCGATGGCTGGACGCGGCAGAGATATGTATGCGGATATGCTGCCGGCCACGATCGTACGCAGGCGGCTCATGACGGAGAACGTTCGGCTATGATTAATAAAATCTACATCGCGCCGGACGACATGTGTACGTCGCTCAAGCTGGAGATGAAGCGCGCGCAGGATTTCTTTATCGCTAACGGATGGAGCCTGGCGGAAGCGCCGGAGGCGGCGGATATTATCCTTGCCGGAACATGCGTCGGCTTCGAGAACCTCGAAAAGCGTTCCCTCGACCGCATCGAGGCGCTGAACAGCACCGGGCGGCGGGTTGTGGCTGTCGGCTGCCTCGCGGAATTCAACCCGACAGGTCTGGCAGGCGTGCATAGAGGCCCTGTACTCAAGGCATGGGAGTTCGAGAAGATCGAAAGTTTTCTGAAAAATCCGGCGGTTCCACTATCGAAAATACCGCCTGCATCCACCTTTCGCAGTCGCGGCGAGTACAGGCTCTACGACCTGTCGAAGCGTTACGTGAGCGTCACTCAGGGCTGTTCATTCGCCTGCGCATACTGCCCGCACACAATCGGCTGCGGCGAACTGCGGAGCAGGCCGCCGGACGACATTCTTGAACAGATTGCCCGCATGCTTGCGGAAAACACGCGGATAATCGTTCTCACCGGCGTTGAAACTTCCCTGTACGGGCGGGACATCGGAGCGACGTATCCGGAACTGCTTCGCGCTGTGCTGGGGCTGGGGCATGGATTCGACGTGCATGTGGCGCAGTTCCATCCGTTTGGAGCCGTGGAGTATGCCGATGAGCTTGGCGAGCTTTTCGGAAATCCGCGTGTCACAGACATTCAGATACCGGTTGAAACCACCAGCGCGCGGCTTCTCGGCCTGATGAATCGCCTCGATGGAGCAGTCTCGGTTGAAAAACTTCTCACCGGTGTCCGCAAGCGAAACGGCAGGGCGGTCTTTCGCACCGATCTGCTTGTCGGGTTTCCGACCGAGACGATGGAGGAGCTTGAAGAAAGCGTGTATTTCATGGGAAAGGTGTTCGACGAGACAGCCGTTTATGGATTCGAGATGAAGACCGGCGCGCCGGTGGCCGCGATGGGGCTTGCCCGCATCGAGCAGGATGAAATACGAAGAAGGGTGCGTTGGGCGGTGCAACAGCTCGATGAATGCGGCCGTCTGGCTCATGCCGGAGCGCAGGAGGATCCGGACATGCGGAATCTGGAGCAGAGGCGGCAGGCGCTCAGGGCCGCGAGGGGGTGCGCGTGATGAAAGATGAGGCAGGCATGAACGGCGTGCTGGAGGAGGCCGGAATCAGGGCCGAACGAAACTCCGCTGAAAACCTCGGATACTATGCCGGGCTTGAGGATTTTTTAAGCGGCGAAACCATCGGTGAGATACTGAAAATGAGTTCGTTCGCCGTCTACACGCCAAGGCAGGTGATAACCGATTTCCTCGCGCGTATCGACCTGTTCCGCATGATACTGGAGGTTCCTGGCTCGATTGTGGAATGCGGGGTTTTCAACGGTCAGGGGCTGATGACATTCGCGCAGGCAAGCGCCATTTTCGAGCCGAACAACCTGAGCCGCATGCTCTACGGATTCGACACCTTCGAGGGGTTTCGCGGCGTCGCTCCGGAAGACGCCAGAGGCAATAGCGGATTTCTCAAGGAGGGCGGTATGGGGCTTGATTCCTTCGAGCGCCTGAACCGCGCGATAAAGCTTTACGACCGGAACCGCTTTATCGGCCATGTGGAGAAAGTCCGGCTTGTGAAGGGAGACATCCTCGAAACACTCGATCCGTTTCTTGAGGAAAATCCGCACCTGCTCGTGGCGCTTCTATATCTCGACCTCGACCTCTACAAGCCCACGCGGCATGTGCTGGAACGGCTCATCGACAGGGTTCCGAAGGGTGGAATAATCGCATTCGACCAACTGGGGCATCCGGAATTTCCGGGCGAAACGCTGGCCCTTCTCCATACGCTTGGAGCGGGAAAACTCGAACTCCGGCGGTTTCAATACTCAAGCCGGATTTCATATTTCATACGGTAGGCGGCGGGCGCGATGGACGATCTTGGCGTGGTAATTCAGATACTCGATCTTATCCGGAAGGGGCATCGATTCCGCGATATTAACCTGACTTATCCGCCGGTAACCGAAAACGGCATCCGCTACGACAAGGCCATGGCCGGATATTTTCATATGCCGTGGCTGCACGCCCCCGCCTTTCTCGATCTCTACGGCAAGGCCGCCGCGATAGAGGCGGGCCACTATCAGGGGATGGAAGCCGCCCCGCGCGCATATGTGATACTCAAGGCCGCCGAAACCGCGATGGGGCTTTCCGGCGGCGATTTCGTGGAATGCGGGGTCTATCGCGGAGGCACGGCGCTTCTTGCGTCGGAGGCGATAGCGATGGCGGGCGATGCCGGCAAGCCGGGATTCCATCTTTTCGACACTTTCGCGGGCATCCCGCCCACCTGCCTGACGCCTGCCGAGGCGTCGTCCGGCATGGCCGGGAAATATGCCGACGCGTCGCTGGAAGCCGTCAGGGCGAATCTGGCAAAGTACGCGGACTTTCTGTTTTTCCATCCCGGATGCGTGCCGGAGTCGTTCGACGGATTCGATGCGGCGGCGGTGAGGTATCTGCATATCGACATCAACACGGCGGCGGCCCACGCGGCATGTCTCGAATTTTTCGGGCCGAAGCTGGTCGATGGAGCTGTGGTGATCTTCGACGACTACGGCTGGCCCCGCCACAGCGACGCAAAACGCGCTGTTGACGATTATTTTTCGCGAAACGGCCTGCCTCTTCCTACGGCACTGATGACCGGGCAGGGTTATTACATCCACAGCCGCGCCGGGCGCGGGCTGCTTCCATTCTGAACGTCATGGAAAACGGAACCACATCAGCCCCGGCAGTGACCGTCGGCCTGCCTGTCTATAACGAGGAAGCGAAAATACGTCGCGCGCTCGATTCGCTTCTGGCGCAGACCTTCCGCGACTTCGAGATAGTGATTTCCGACAACGCATCGACAGACGGCACGGAGCGCATTTGCCTTGAATATGCCGATCGCGACAAGCGTATACGATATCTCAGGAATGAAATCAACAGGGGAATAATCTTCAATTTCAACCGCGTGGCTGAACTGGCCGGGGGGCGGTACTTCATGTGGGCGGCCGCCGATGACTGGTGGCATCCGAAATTCATCCACCGGCTGGTTCAGGAGCTTGACAGGCATCCGCAGGCGGGAGTTGCGATGTCGGCCCTGCGGCGGCTGCGGGAAGACGGCACGGTATTTCAGACCCACCGGTTCGAGGGCGCGGCCAACCCGAGCGTCATGTCGCATTTAATGCTGTTAATGGGCATGGCGTCCGCCAATACGCCGTTTCATTTTTTCATATACGGGCTTTTTCGCGCCGAAATCATCAAGGAAGCCGTCCGCAGCCCGGCCCCCGACGTTCCTGCCGCCGACCGCCTGTTGATGTGCCGGATCGCGCTTGCCACACGGTTCCGCTATGTGGACGAGTTTCTGCACGACAGAACCGTGCGCGACAAGCCGCTTGTAGAGCGCCATTCGCAGGAGCAGTCTATGAAGTTCGAGGCCGACGATCCGCTTGCATATACGCGAACATGGCTGATAATGGAAAAGTATCTGCGCGAATCGGCGATCATTCCGGAGCACCGCAAGCGATTAATTCCGCTTGCCGCCGACACCTTCGCAGAAACCCGGCCCGATGTTCTGTACAGGCCAGGACTCGGCGCTCCGCTGAACGACGTGATGAACTGCTCGGACGATCTGGCCATTGTCGATGAGCTTGCGCGGTACGGGCTGGCAAAAGACGCGCACCGCTACGCCTCTGAACTGGCGATCGCGTTTCCGGGCAACGTCGGCGTGCTGAACAAGCTGGCCGAAACTAAATTGCGGCTTGGGCAGAAAAACGCGGCTATCGGCATCTGGAGCGACATTCTGGCCGCACGGCCAAGAAACGAAACCGCGCTTCGGGCGCTGGCGGCGATGAATCATCAAGAAGCGGCAAAACGATAATGGCAGGAGGCGGCAAGACGATAATGGCGGAATTCGAGAATTACATAGGCGGCAAGTGGCAGAGCGCGATTTCCGGCGCGACGTTTGAGAATATCAATCCGTCGGACACCGGCGAGGTACTCGGAATCTTTCCGCGCTCGTCCGCGGATGATGCGGACAGCGCTGTCAGAGCCGCCAAAGCGGCGCTTACAGACTGGAAAAGCGTGCCGCCCACGGAACGAGGAAAGATACTTCGCGCCGCCGGGCGGATCATGGAGGCCCGGAAGGAAGAGCTTGCGCGGGTGATTTCGCGCGAAAACGGCAAAACGGTAAAAGGCGCGCTCGGCGACGTTCAGTCCGGAATAGACATGGCCTATTACGCGGCGGAGGAAGGGCGGCGCTGGTTCGGCAAAACCGCGCATTCCGGCCTGCCGAAACGCTTCGCCATGACCAAGCGCTATCCGGTTGGCGTGGTGGGCATCATAACATCGTGGAACTTTCCGATGGCGATAACCTGCTGGAAGACGTTTCCGGCGCTGGTCTGCGGAAACGCGGTGGTGCTCAAGTCCGAGGAGAACACGCCGGAGACGGCTGTGCATTTTGCCAGAATAATGGAGGAAGCCGGCCTGCCGCCCGGCGTGCTGAATCTGGTTCACGGCTTCGGCCGCGAGGCGGGCGACGCGCTTGTGAGGCATCCGGGCGTTGACATGATCTCGTTCACCGGTTCGAGCGCCACCGGCAGTATCATCGGTGCGAACTGCGCGGCGCGGCTTGCGAAGGTGTCGCTTGAGCTTGGCGGCAAGAACGCCGTTGTCGTTATGGACGACGCCGACCTCGACCTCGCGGCCGACGGAATCATCTGCGGCGCGTTTTCGATTTCGGGCCAGCGCTGCACCGCCACTTCGCGGGTGATCGCGCACGAGGCGGTTTACGACGCCCTTGCGGAGAAGCTGCTTTCGCGCACACGCACGCAGCGCGTCGGATCTGGAAGCGACGATTCGTCTGACATCACGCCGCTTGTCAGCGAGCGGCAGATGAACCGCGTGATCGGATTTATCGACCGCGCGAAGGCGGGCGGCGCGAGGATTCTCCACGGCGGCGAAAGGCTGCGCGGCGGCGTTTACGACAAGGGTTTTTATATCGCCCCGACGATAATCGACGGCGTGACGCCCGATATGGAAGTTGCGCGTGAAGAGGTTTTCGGCCCGGTGCTGGTTCTTTTCCGGGCAACGTCTTACGATAGCGCTATCGGCATTCTGAACGACTCGGAGCTTGCGCTTTCCGCGTCGCTATTCACCCGCGATGTTAACCGTGCGTTTTCGTTCTTCGACGACGCCGAGGCGGGCGTCTGCTACATAAACGCGCCGACGTTCGGCTCGGAGCCGCACATGCCTTTTGGCGGGCTGAAGCAGTCGGGGCTTGGCTACCGCGAGGCTGGCTGGGCCGCGATAGAGGCATTTTCGGAGGTGAAGACGCTGTATGTTGATTACAGCGCGCGGATTCAGAACGTGCAGTTTGCCGTCACCCCGCTGGAGTTTACCGTCACCCCCCTGTCCCCCCTCAGCGAGGGGGGACGTAATAGGGGGGCATAAGGCATCGAAAGGATCGAACAGATCATGACCCAAATATCCTTCATACCGCGCGCCGAGATATTCCGTGTACTGGAATCTGGAGCCGCGCGCCATGAGAAACTGCGGCTGATCGCGGACATCTGCCGCGTTAACGCTCTTTCGTCCATCAAGCTGGCCGGTTCCGGCCATATCGGAAGCAGCCTTAGCTCGATGGACATCTTCGTCTATCTCTACTTTGAGGAACTCAACCTGATGAGGCTTGGCGTGAATCATCCGGGCCGCGACGTGTTCTATTCCTCGAAGGGCCACGACTGCCCCGGCCAGTATGCCGTGATGGCAGCCGCCGGGCTGATTACGGATGAAAAACTTCAGCGGCTCAGGCGGCTTGGCGGGCTTGAAGGCCATCCTGAAGTGACCACGCCCGGCATCGAGGCCAACACCGGTTCGCTCGGCATGGGTATTTCCAAGGGGAAGGGAATAGCGATAGCGAAGCTGCTGCGCGCCTGCGGCGGACGGGTGATTGTGCTTACCGGCGACGGCGAGCTTCAGGAGGGCCAGATATGGGAGTCGCTCCAGTCGGCGGCGCATCACGGCATCGACAACCTGTGGGCGATCGTTGACGCGAACAAGATTCAGACCGACAGGCCGGTATGCGATGTGATGGAACTGAAGAATCTTGAGGCGAAGGTCAGGGATTTCGGCTGGACGGTGGCCCGCTGCGACGGCCACGACTTCAGCGCCCTCGACGCCGCCTTCCGCCTGCTCAAGAACGCTTCCGGGCCGAAGATGATAATCGCCGACACGGTAAAGGGCAAGGGCGTATCGTTCATGGAGGCTATCGAAGGCGGCATTTACAGATGGCACTCCGGCGCGCCGGACGACGATTCATATGAACGTGCCGCAGCCGAAATATCGGGCCGCCTGCACGCTGCGTTCGATACGCTGGGCCTCGGCAAGCCGGTCTTCAAGCCGGCGAATCCGGCGGCGGCAGCAGCTTATCCCGTATCGACCGAGCGGGTTGTGACCGCTTACGGCGAGGCGTTGCTGGAGATTGGAAAGAGGCGCGGCGACATCGTGGTGCTGGATGCCGATCTGTCCGCCGACTGCGGAACACGCCCTTTTGAGGAGGCTTTTCCGGAGCGGTTCATCGAATGCGGCATCTCGGAGCAGGACATGGTTTCGACAGCCGGCGGCCTCGCGCTTTCGGGCTTCCTGCCGATTGTGCATTCGTTCTCGGTTTTTCTGGCGGCGCGGGCAAACGAGCAGATTTACGCCAATGCCACCGAAGGCACGAAGATAGTCTATGTCTGCAACTACGCCGGGGTTCTTCCGGCGGGCGCCGGACGCTCGCATCAGGGCGCGCGCGATGCCTCGCTCTTTGGCGCGCTTCCAAACTGCGTGATCGCCGAGCCTTGCAACGCCGTCGAGACGAAACAGCTTCTTGAGTGGTGCGCGGATGAGCCGCCGGACAGGGCAAGGGAAAACTGCATGATCCGGCTTTCGATTTTCCCATCGCCGGGGCCGGTTGCGCTGCCGGATGATTACAGGCTGACCGCCGGACGCGGCGTGGTGCTCAGGGACGGAAGCGATGCCGTGCTGCTTGGCTACGGCCCGGTGATGCTGCACGAGGCGATGAAGGCGGCGGAACTACTGGCCGGGAAGGGGATTTCGCTTCGCGTGATAAACATGCCGTGGCTTAATCGCGTGGACAAGGCGTGGCTTGCCGAAGCGGTTTCGGACTGCCGAGCCGTCTTCGCGCTCGACAATCACAGTCCGCACGGCGGCCTTGGCGACAGTCTTCTCAATGTCATGAGCGAAACCGGTTTGATTCAGTCGCGCACTTTCCGCAAGCTGGCGGTGGACGAATACCCGGCCTGCGGGTTTCCTGCCGAGGTGCTGGCATATCACAAACTTGACGCGGCAGGAATTGCGGCGCGCGTGGCGTTGGCGTTCAAGTGAACATTCTCGCGCTAATACCGGCGCGGGCCGGATCGAAGCGGGTTCCCGGAAAGAACATCCGCATGCTTGGCGGAAAGCCGCTGATCGCCTGGACGATAGAGGCGGCGCTGGCATCGCGCCACGTTACGCGGGTGATAGTTTCGACCGACTCTGAGGAAATTGCGGCGGCGGCGCTGGCGCATGGCGCGGAAGTCCCGTTCATGCGGCCCGAAAGTCTGGCTGGTGCCGATTCCACCGAGATGGAGTTTCTGGAACACGCGCTCGACCGGCTTTCCCAAAGCGAGAACTACATTCCCGATCTGATCGTGCTTCTCTATCCCACATCGCCGTTCCGGCGCGCGGAGTCGATCGACCGCGCGATAGAGGCGATGCGTTCGCATCCGGAGGCGGATTCCCTGCGCTCGGTGCGCAAATGCGCTGAGCACCCGCACAAGATGTGGGTGCGCGACGGCGAATACCTGAAGCCGTTCGTGCACGATGCCGGGAGTTCGGCCACGCACACGCTTTCGTATCACCTTCTGCCGGAGGTTTTCATCCAGAACGCAAGCATCTACATCTACCGGCCCTCGGTTATCCGCGAAAAGCGGACGCCGGTTGGCGGCGTCGTGATCCCGTTTGTGATGGACGCGGACGAATCGGTTGACATAAACAATCCGCACGATTTCCTGCTGGCCGGAATCCTGCTTGAACAACGAAAGGAGCCGCTGACGCGGTAAACCAAATGCAAGACGAACCCAACATAGCGAAGCTGGATTTCCCCGACCGCGACCTGTACATAACCGTGGACTCGCAGTACGAGAAAACCTTCCGCGCGCACGCCTGCGCCAAGGAGCCGTTCACGGTCGAATGGATCAAGAACACGGCGCACAAGGGCGTCTTCTACGACGTGGGCGCGAACGTCGGATCGTATTCCCTGATAGCCGCCTCGCTCATGGACGATGACGGCAGCCTTGTCGTGGCCTTCGAACCGGCGTATCCGAACTTTTTCAAGCTGACGGAAAACATGCTTTTAAACAGGCTCTCTGAGCGGATAATTCCGCTCCCGGTGGCACTTTCGTCACGCGATTATGTGGGCATGATGGGGCTTGCGAGCACCGATTTCGGCGCGACCCACGGCTCGTCAAAATTGGGCGTGCAGCATAAAGTTGCTGTGATGTATTCATCCATCGATCATCTTGTCGAGCATTTCGGCCTGCCGTTTCCGAACCATATCAAGATCGACGTTGACGGCGGCGAAATGGACGTTATTTCCGGTGGAAGGCGCACGTTCAGGGACGCCAGACTGCAAACGGTGATGATCGAGATCGACGAATCCGACCCCGGCGGAACAGCGGCTGTCAACGAATTCATGGCGGCGTCGGGCTTCGTTGCCGCGGAACGTTTCAGCCTCATGAGCAAGGGGATAAAAAACGTGCTTTTCGTGCGAAAGGAAGGCTGAAGATGAGCTACAGGGCGAATCTGGAAACGGCGGTCACCTACATAAACGCCAAGCTTGTGGAGCGGGCGCAGGAGAGCCTGTTCAAGGCTCTTGCCGGCGTGCCGGAAGACGAGAAGAGGAGCGACAACCCCGTTTATCTGCGAATTCTGGCGCTTCTGGCCAAAACCCATTTCGAGCGGAACGATCAGGCCGGAGCACGGAAATACGTGGAGGAGGGGCTTGCGCTCAGCCCGAACCACCCGGATTTTCTCTTTATGAATATTTTGCACTTCTGGGGGGTGGGGCGGCACGAGGAGATGTTCGGAGCGGTGATAGCCTACATAGCGTCGCTGATTACGGGCGGGGCCGAGGGGACCGCCTGCGATTTCGCGAACGAGGCGACGCTTGAGGAACTGTTCAAAACGCTTGTTCCCAGGGCGTACCGGAAGTCATCGGGCAAGGCCGAAATGAAGGCTGTGGTCGAAAAAATGCTTGCAGCCACCAACAGCCCGCTTTTCGCTCGGGTCTGCCGGATCATGAACGAAATCGACGCGGAGGCAGCCGATGCGGGTTGACGGGGTGAAGAGGGGGCTTAAGATTCTTATGCCGGTGGGGCCGAAGGAGCTGGCCTCGACGGACGGACGGATGCTGAACATGGTGTTGGCGCTTGCGAAAGCCGGGCATTCGGTTGATCTGCTGTCTTACGAGGACGACCTGATCGGCAGGGCGCGTGAGAAGCTTGGCGCGACTGAAGGCGTGCGAGTGCTGATGCACAAGTCGGAAGACCGCTTCTGGAGCATGATGCACCGCGACGATTTCGCCCGAACATTTATAAAGCTTTATCACGACATAGAGGTTCCCGGAACCGGTTTCAAATTCTGGAAGCAGGTGGGTTTCGATGACTTTCTCTGGAACGTGAACGTGAACCTCTTCCCGCGTATCACCGAGAAATACGATCTGGTGCTGATGCCGGTTCCGTCCACGGAAGAGTCCGGATCGTCGAAGAACGATGTATTCATTACCAATGTGGTCTATTACGCGAAGGAGCAAAAGGTTCCGCTGGCCGGTTACCAGCTTTTTCCGGTGTACGACGCCCCTATTGTCTTTTGGCGGCTGTTCGACTATCTGATCGTGCGCGACGGCTTCGAGCGCGAATACGTGGGACAGTGCGGCTTCGATCCGGGCAGGGTGCATGTTGTCGATGATTTTGCCGATGCGTACGCGATGTCAACCATAGAGGACTCGTACAAGAACATGCTTTTCGGCGATCACAAGTTCGACTTCAACCCCGGCAGGCTGGTTGTCACGGTTGTGAACAATCCCAGGAACAGGCCCCAGCTCAACGAGGTTTTCGAAACCATCGGAAGCGCGCGGTACGAAAAGGAGATGGTTTTCTGTTTCGTGAACTTCGCCGTGCGCGAATATCACGAAAACGACCTGTTCGAGTTCATGCTGCGCCCCGTGCTCGAAAGATGCATGAAAAAGTTCTTCGTCGTTCAGGCCGGCGGCATTGTAAAGGCGCTCATGTTCAGCGACGTCATCATCTCGACCACCCACATCGTTCCGCTCGAGTTCGCCGCCAGATACGGCAAAACCGCGGTTGTCTACAATCCGCTTCGCGAAAGCCCGCCCATTTCGCGCGGCGTGTCGTTCGTGCAGACGCGTCAGGAACTGGCCCGCATTCTGGATGAGGCCAACGAAAGAAGAATCAAGGCCGTGTCGCTTTCCGGCGCTGTTGAAAGGATAATGAAACATGCATCTCAAGGGTAGAAAAATAGCTTGTTTCGTGGCCCTGCCGCATCACACCCGCTTTCTCTGGCCTATAACCGATCTGGCCGAAAAAAACGGCGCCAGGATCGTATTTTTCACCACGCTTGCCGATTTCCCTTACGAGATGGATCTTATACGACGCGGCAAGGAGTGCCGCCTGCTTCAGAGCTACGCCACTCCGGAAACACGGCGGCGCATCGGGGAGATGAACGTTGAGTTTCTCGACAGGTGGGTGAACCGCTGTTTCGACTGGGACGGCCTGCGCCACTGGCCCCTGGTGATGCAGTCTTCGATCATTCCGGCCGGATTCGAGGACTATGTCTTGCTGGAGGAGTTCATAAACAGGGAAAAGCCCGACATGTTCCTGGCCCTCCACGAGCGCAACCGTTGGGGGAAGATCATCGGCCACCTCTCGGACAAACACGGCATTCCGTATGTCACGCTTCAGGAGGGCGACTGCTACGAAGACAGGCTCAGCTTCAGCGCCCACACCGAATATTCGACTGCGCTTCTGCTTTGGGGAAACGGCACGGTGAACCTGCTTGCCAAAATGAAGTCCGCGCCGGAAAAGTTCGTGCTCACAGGCAACACCCATCTGGCCGAGGTGAAGCGCTCGATGCGCGATCCGGCCATCGTCGGGCGGACGAAAAAGGATCTGAACATCCCGCCGGACAAGAAAGTGGTTCTTTTCCTTGTCGGCATTCAGTGGGGCGTGATTCAGGACCACTCTTTCTGGGAAAAGCTGCTCCGTCCGCTCGAAGCCCCCGATATCGTGCCGGTTTTCAAGTGGCACCCGAAGGTTTCATTTCAGAGCTACAAGGAAATGACCGAGGCGATGTTTCTGGAGAAATTCCCCGAATGCCGGGTGACGCAGACGTATGACCCGTACAAGATGCTCCAGATAGCCGATTACTGCGTGACACTTGGCAAGACAACGCTTGCCGTGGAGGCGCTCTCGTTTGGAAAGCCGCTTTTTTCGCTTCCCGGAACCGACGGCGCGCCGGATCATTATTTCGAGCAGGGCATAGCGCAGAGCGTCTGGCCTATCGGCGACTGGAGCGTGCTGCGCAATACCATCGAGCATGGAGTTCCGGAGGATCACTCCAGGAAGGTTGGCGAGTTCACAAACGATTACTTCCATCATGTAAACGACATAGCGCCTGAGCGGGCCGTCGAGGTGATCGATCACATATTCGGCATAAGAGCAGCCAATACCGCAGCCGCGGTTTCGGGCAATACCGCCGTTGCGGTTTCGGGCAATACCGCAGCCGCGGTTTCGGGCAGAGTCACCTTCATCGTGCCATCCGGCGACGACGTCGAGGCGCTTCTTGCCACGCTCAAATCGCTGTCCGACAACGTGAAGCTTCCGGATTGGGAAACGGTGATTGTTGTAAACAACGCGGAAATCTCGGCGCTCATGCGGGGCGTAACCGGAGACGTGCGGGTTGTCGAGGCGCACGAGCGTTCGCTGGCCGCTTTATGGCAAAAGGGAGCCGGGGCCGCGTCGGGCGAGGTTTTTGTGTTCATCAGACCGGGCGTTCTTTACTACAAGGATGACGGTTTCATCGAGGCGGCAAAAACCGGCGTCGCCGGGATGCCGGTCAGGAACCCGGACATGTCGCCGTATGCCATGGGCCTGACTTTCGACTTCAACCATGTGCCGCGCCGGATAACCGACGCGGACGCTCCGCCCGGGAAACGGGTTGCGGCAGGCGGCGGAATCGTTGGCATGTCGCGTGAAATCCACGAAAAATCAGGCGGTTTCGATTCCAGAATAGACGACCGCATGGCCGAGGCCGATATAGCGCTTTCGGCAAGGGAAGCGGGGTTTCCGGCGCTGTTCGCCGCAAAGAGCCTCGCATTCGCGTTCAGGGAGACATTCGCCGGACCGCCGGCCGGAAGCACGCCTCCGGAATACGAATGGAAGGGCCGGATAGCATTTTTCGCCAAATGGGCGGGGAAGCTTCCGAAGGATGATGACTACGTTTCGTTCGCGGGGGATTTGTTGAGGACGTGATGAGAGAGGGAGATGTTGGAATTTACCCGCCTTATTTCATAGTCTGTGACAAATCAGTGCGCGAAAAGCTGAGAGACATGTCCCCCTTGGATGACTATTTTTCGGGGGAAGGTCAGTCAGATAAATTCCCGGTCATTATTTTTGCATGACGTGTGAGTTCAGGGGCTTGGCGCGGCTTTATGCGCAAGGTCCCATGCAACGAAGGGCTAGCCACCTAGTTGCACAGCGTGCTGTAGAACCTCGGTAGCCCATTGATTAAGGCTCTTGCCCGCGGCCTGCGCCGCAACCAGAGCCCTACCATGAATATCGGGAGGCACACGAAGCAGCAACTTGCCAGACGCCGGCTTCTCCGGATGAACTCCATCCTTCTTACACTCAGCGAGGTAGTCTTTGACGGCATGCTCAAACTCAGCACGTAACTCTGTAACGGTTTCCCCGTGAAAGCTAATAATGCTGCGGATGCCGAGAATTCGGCCGACGAAAATATTGTCTCGCTCGTCGTACTCGACGCGAGCGGTATAGCCCTTATATGACATAGTGTTCATGGCATAACTCCTACGCGCTCCAGAAGCTCTCGCGCTTCTTCGACCTGATAACGCCTGGCTTCCTTTCCCGGATGTGGCCTGTGACAACGCCACTGCTCACCTTTAAGCTCGATTTTGATGCGCGAGCCCTCGCGCTCCAAAACGGAGCCTCCAATGGCCTTCATCAGCGCCTCAATATCAGCGAACGGAATGGACGCTGACGTTGGGCGCGCGAAGATGGCAGTAAGTGTTTTACGGTGTTTGGCATTCACGAGGAAACGATAGCATAAAGTGATAGCGCTGGCAATCGGTAGGACTCAAGGTGGCTAACTTGTGAGTTAACCCGCCTGGCAGGTTGAACGGGTGGTTGAAACTCATCAGTAAATGTCCAGTTGAATTTTGATTGTATCTCCGATCTTGAGCATATCTTCTTCTGAAAGTATTCCTGCTCTCTTAAAAAGGCGCAACTTGCTCACCGTAGCCAACTGGTCAGACATAGCCTTGCTTTCTTTCCCGTTTAAGGAGACCAGCGCTTCACTCGGATAGAGACGATCTGTGTTGCTGGTAAGAGGAACAACTTGAACGCGGTTAAGGAATTTATTTGATGCGTCATTACTTACAATGACGGCGGGACGTTTTTTCTTAATTTCGCCACCTATGGACGGATCAAAATTTGCCCACCAGACCTCACCTCTTTTCATGAGCGATGTCCTTAAAAGTTGTCTCCGCCCAATCCAAAGCTTCTGATTCGCGTTTTTTGTCTTTGGCCATTTGAGAGTATGCCAGTTCCAGGTTGGGACGAACTACATGCGGGCGCACGAGCTCCTCGACAAATTTGCTGATTTTACGAGGGCCGATGGTTTTATGAAGACCCTTATATACATCTTCATCGACTGTTATGGTCAGTTTTTTCTGCATTTTGGACTTGCCTCCTTTTATACGTATAGCATACGTGTAAAAGGTGGCCATGTAAACAGTTGAACTGCGCTCTTGTCAAGACTCATTAGAAATGTCCTCACCGCCGGATTCGGCGGAAGTCAGGCGATCATTTCGTGTGGTTTTAGTGAGGCAAGACGGCCCCCTCCGGTCAGCCGCGCGGTCTACTGGACGGCGCAATTCGTGCAACGGCTATAATACTGTCATGCCCATTTCAATCAGATGCATCCCGTACCGCGAGCCGCTGATCGATCATGTTGCCGACGCCGCGGCATCTTCCGGCGCGTCGCTCGATGAAACCGCCGTGATATTCGCCTCGTCGCGCGCCATACGGCATTTCAGAAAAGCGATTTCAGAAAGGGCGGGAAAAGACGCCATCGCCGGGCCGTACACCTACACGCTCGACGACTTCATCCGGCGCTCGCTTGCGCCAAACGCAAACCTTGCGTTTCCCGGCGAGCCAAATGGAAACCTTGCGTTTCCCGGCGAGCCAAATGGAAACCTTGCGTTTCCCGGCGAGATAGAACGCCGGGCGCTTCTGAACCGCGCCATTCGGAATTGCAGGCAGGACATGTCGCCGCTCTTCAGGGGCGCTGACAGGTCTTTTCTCGACGATTTCTTGGCGTTTTCGGCAATCGGCGACCGTCTGCTTCGCTTCTACGACGAGATAACGCTTGAGGGAGTCGGCTTCGACGACTTGCGCCGCAATTGCCTCTACACCGATTTTGAAAAGCATGTTGCGGTGCTTGAAGCGGTTTTCATGCAGTACAACCGCGAACTGGAGGCAAACGGATTTATTGACGTGCCAGGTTTCAAGGCGCGCGGACAGATTGGCGATGCGTTCAACGGGCAGTTCCGGGACAGATTCCGGCGCATCGTCGTGGCGATAAGCGGCCTGCCCACCAGATCGGAACTCCGGATAATCCGCGACATTTCCAGGCGGGTTGAGGTTGCCGTGATCATGAGTCACGAAGGGGCGCTTCTTGGAGGGCATAGGGAAATAGCCGAAACATTGGGCGTTGCCATCGACGTGCCGCGTGTAAACAGTCCGCTTCCGGAGCTTGCGATTCACGAATTCGGCGATGCCGTAACGCAGGCCGGTTTCATCGCCGAATCTATCGGGATATGCAGGCGGCGCGGCATTCCGGATGAGCGCATTGCCGTGGTTCTGCCGGATGAAGGCTTCGCCGGAACGCTGATGGCGGTGCTTGGGCGCGATCCGTTTAATGTGGCCATGGGGCTTCCGCTTCGGGAATCGCCGTGGATGGGGCTTCTATCGGCTGCGTCCGAGCTGTTCGCCTCATGCGACGATAACGGGTTCGACGCGCGGGCGCTTGCCGCATTTCTTGCCCAGCCGCTTGTTTCCCGCATCGAGCGCGATGAACGGGAAGCCAGGCAGTTTGCGGATATGCAAAAGGAGATTAGAGACCGTCTGCTCCTTCGCGTGCCGCAAAAAATGCTTGAGAAGTATCCGGCCATCAGCGGCGAGGTTGAACGGGCGCGCGTCCTGTTTGAGGCGAATAGTCTGCGCCATGCCGCAAGCGCGGCGTTTAAATACCTGACGGATGTGGAAGGACGGCTTTCGCCGGGATTCAGGAAAACGCTCCACGAAAACCGCGACGCCCGCAGCGCGCGCAAGCAAGCTCTCGATCTTCTTGCCGAGTGCGCGGCCTCGACGCTCGCCTCCGAAATAGCTGGCAGGCGAAGCGGAGGCGGCGAGGCATTGTCCATTCTGCTTGCCACTGTCGAACCGGCAACGTATCCGGCTGTGAACAGGGGCGGCGGGATAAGCGTGATTGGACTGCTGGAAACGCGCGGATTGAGCTTCGACGCTGTCATCATGCCCGACATGAATGAGGGGATAATTCCTGCCGCAAGCCGGAAGGACATGTTTCTGAACACCGCCATCAGGCGGGCGGTTGGTCTGCCGACGCCGGAAGACCGCGAGGCCCTGTACGGAATTTATCTGAACAACCTGCTCTGCGGTGCAAAGACAGCGTTTCTGTCATACGTCAACAGCAGCGACCGCCCGGCGCGAAGCAGATTCATCGAAAAAATGCTTATCGGGAATCCGGGGCTTGCGGTTGCCGCCGGCTCAGCCGTTGAAAAAACGTGGGTGGTTCCGGGGCGTTTCCGCGTCTCTCCACCTCCGAGCGCGGCGCGGAAGGACGAGGCAGCGCTTGCGCGGCTTCACGATCTGAACCATTCGGCATCGTCAATCGGCGCATACATGTCGTGTCCGTACAGGTTTTATCTGCGATACATCCGCCGGTTGGCCGAGCCGGTAATCATAAGCGAAGAACTCGCGGCGGCGCATCGCGGCGATATCTTTCACAAGGCTGTGAAGGCGTTGTATGAGGGCGGGGCCGGCGTGACCGACGACGAGCTTTTCCGCGACGCGCAATCCCATCACGCCATGTTGTGCGACGCCATAAACAGGGAGGCCGAAAAGTTCGATCAGGCCAGAATCGTGGCGTCGAACCGTTTCGCGCTCGAAAACTGGAAGGGACGGCTTGCGGCGTTTTCGGCAAGCGAAGTCGAGCTGTACCGCGCCGGATGGCGGAATGTGGAGCGCGAAAAGAAGATCGAGGTGGTGAGCACGTCCGGATACAAGCTTAAAGGCACGATAGACCGTGTTGACAGGCTTGACGATTCGATTCGGGTAATCGACTACAAGACCGGCAGTCTGCCGGCAAAAAAGGAATGCCTGCTTGAAGGCGGGCGCGACGGATTCCGGCGGATACAGCTTCCGTTCTACCTGCTTCTGCTTGCGCTTGTGGACGGGATCGATCCGGCGGCGGTTGACGGCCTGTATTTCTACGATCTGAAGAAGAACTTCAGCCTGGTGAGCCTGCACGAGGATTTTCGCGATGATCGCCGCGCATATCTGCGCGGCTTCACAGCGTTCATCGACGGAGTGCTGGCCGAGATATTCGATCCCGCAGTTGAATTCCGCCATGCCCAGGACAGGCGGGAGTGCGCGTGGTGTCCGTATGACCTGTCGTGCAGGGTGGAGGAAGTGTAAGCCTTGCATTGGTAATTTGTTGAAATCCGGGTATTCGCATAAAAAGTTCTGTCAAGACTCATTAAGAAATGTCCTCTTTTTGTCCTTTCCTTTGTTTTGGAAGAATAAAAAAAACGTCGTCGTGGCGTGGGAATGTGGGTAAACCGGCAGGGTTATCCATATTTCCACGCCTGCGTTATCCGTGACAGCCCTGTTGCGGCTGTGGCGGTTCAGAAGGAGGGCCGAAGCGTTTTCTCCACGGATGATCGGCTTACGGCTTGTTGCAAGGGCGGCCAGCCTGGCAGTTTTTCTTTCGGGCTGTAGCGGCCAAACGTCCGGCCAAGGGACTGATGCATCACTCGGATCGGAGAAGTCAGCCCTGAATCAATTCGCCATACTTTTTGATGGAAGTACACCTTTTGGCATGACCACTGCACAAAAAGGCGTTTACACAAAATATTTGACAGCCCTCCGTCAGCGGCAACTGTTCAATGGTTAAGGCCGTTAAGCCGTGCCGTTAAGTAAATGGCATTGGGGTTACGCCATATTGTAACCCCTTGGTATTAATACTATCGGCGCCGCAAAAGCACCCGAATGGGTGATTGTTTTTTGGCTCCGGGCAAGCTAATCTACAGTCGCAAGAAGATTCTGCCGGCAGAAACAACGTTGTAGGCGGATGTCGTTGACAAGTTCAGAAAAGCAATTGAGGGGGGAAGATGAAGAATATCTTTGCGAAGCTGGTGATGGTGGTCATCGTGGTGGCTCAAGTGGTTTCGATCGCCCAAGCCGGTGATCTCGTGGTCATGGGAAAGGTGGGTGTCGGGACGGCGACTCCGAATACGATATTGCATGTCAATGATGCGGCAGGCAGTTCGACGCCCGCCCTCACGGGGTATACCTATTATCCGAATATTTACAACAAAAACACATATCCATCGACGGACAATTCCCCATGGGGATCACTCCGTCCGGCGATTATGGGGGAATCGATAGGCGGGCGTGGAGTCGTCGGGACAACCCGGAACGGAACCGCTGTTTACGGAACAGCCTGGGGTGGAACCGGCAATGGCGTTATCGGTAATGCGCAGAGAGGATACGGGGTTTGGGGCCGCTCTTCTGAAGACTACGGAGGATATTTTGAAACCGTCACCGGCGATGCCGCGATATATGCGGCCGGTTGTGACGGCTGTTCCGTCATCTCGGAGATGTCCCCGGTTGGCGAAATGCCGGATAACGGTCAGGCGCTTTGTTACAACCGTGTAACAAGCCGTACCGAGGTCTGTCGCGAGGATAAAAGCTCCAGATTCAAAGGCCTTGCACAGGAGAGGGCGGAGCAGATTCTGCGCGTTGGATGTTCGAGAACCTTGGAGGAAAACGGCTCTAACGGCATGGATATCGGCGTGATGGACGTTGGAAAATGGCGGAAGAAGGAGGAATGCCGGGGATGGTACCCGGTGGCTCTTTCCGGCCTGTCGGAGGGGACTCCGGTTGTCTGCCAAACACCACTTGGAAGAAGGCTTGGATACGGCGATGTGCTTGTGACATCGGTGGTTCCAGGACATCTTCGCCCATTGGACGACGAAGAAGATGTGAAGCCGTACCAGATGGCCGGACGGGCTGAAAACGTGTGCGCATACGGCATGGAAACCGATCTCATCAACGTCTGGGTGAAATAGAATGAGATCAAGGATAGGTTTCATTTCGTGGTTGGCTTTTCTAATGCAGTTGTTTGCTCTCATATCGTCTTCCATCGCCGGGAATGTCGAGTATATCTATGACGATATGAATCGGCTGAAAACGGTCATCTATGGGGACGACAAAACCAGAATGGATTACTCCTACGACGAAGTAGGCAACAGGGAAAGCGAATCCATAAACAGGCCTCCTGTGTCGGGCCCCGTTGGCTCGCCCACGTCCGGCACCGTGCCGTTGAAAGTGTATTTCAAAGACAATTCGACTAACGATCCCAACTCATGGATGTGGGGCTTTGGCGACGGAGGGACAAGTTCTGCAAGGAATCCGTCTTACGTTTTCAGAAAATCCGGCACGTATACGGTAAGCCTTACGGCGGCGAATATTGCCGGATCGGGATCTGCGAACATGGTCGGCTACATTACTGTAACTCCATGCAGCAGCAGGCCGGTGAGGATTGCCGGAACCGGCCCGGTTTACTACGGCACAATTCAGTCTGCGTACGATGCCGCGACAACGGGGCAAACAATCCAAAGCATGGGCATTGACTTCATGGAAAATCTCAGCTTCAAAACAGCAAAGACAATCATTCTGGACGGCGGTTATGACTGCGGTTATGCATCTGGCATTGGGCAAACATACGTCAATGGCAACCTGATGATCGGTGCCGGTAATTTCATAGTAACGCTCGGCAATGTAATTCTCGACACAAAATCGGAACCAGTAATCATCGGCTGATAGCCGGCTACGGCGCCGTGAGCGCCTGAATTGGTACGGCATCCAAGAGTAATTGTGCGGAGGCTATCGATGTCGGCTTTTGTGAGGGGCGCGATGATTAATTTGTGGCGATCGATTTTGACTCTTTTCTTCATTCTGACAGGCCTAACCGGTACAGGATGGGGGAATACGGTCTGGGATAAGTGCATACAGAAAACAAGTGATGTGGCTGGACTACATGTCACACCATACGCTACTGGATCTGGGTTTAGTACGGTAAGTTTCTGGGGTTATTACGACATTACCAATGCGTGTCAGCAGAAATTATGTAACGGCATTTCTTTGAATTCATCTTTTCAGGATTGCATAAAAGAAAAATCAGGTTCATACAAACAGATTGGATACCACTATTACTGTTACAGCGATTATGTCGGAGATTGTGACGGAGATGGCATTCGGAATGATACTGTCTGTTACGATACCAGATATTACGGTGATGCCGCGAAATACGCCGGTGCTTGTTCCTGGTATTGCGACCTGTGGAGTGCCAACGCCGATTGCATCGAGAACACCCTGGATTGGCAGTACTTGGGTAACGCCAATACCGGCACTGACTGCAACAAACCCGATCCAAGTAAGAGTGCGGGATTCGACGACTTGTCGGATATGTTGAAATCATGTAGCGTTCCTGAACCCGGCCCATCTGATGGGCCTGCTCCGATTTCCGATCCTGCCCCCGGCCCCGGGAATGATTCCGATGACCCCTGTCCCTCCACCATGACAGCCGGCTCCACAGTTAGCATGGCGACCGCCAATCTGCATCACGAGCAGAAGCTGTTTAGTCTGGCTGGTCCGATTGGGATGCGGAATTTCTCACTCATCTACAACAGTCACGATCCGTTGTGGCGGCTTGGCTACGGCTGGACGCATACCTACGATTACTGGCTTCTACGCAATGGAGATGGAACATATCTTTTGGGCAGCGGATACGACAGGACGGAGCTGCTCAAACCCGACGGAGGCATCTATCGTCCCTTGCCCCGAAAATTCCCCGCGTTGAGCTTTGATGCGGCAGGCAAGGGCACCGTAAGATTCAAGAACGGGCTCACGCTGAAATTCAGTACGCTTGGCTACCTGACCGGCGCATCGGATAACGAAGGGAATTCGGTTGCAGTCAGCTATGACGATTCCGGTCTGCTTAAACGCATTACCGATGCGGCCGGAAAGGTTGTTTCATTCGCATACAACAATTACGGCCGTATCGAGACCATTACGGACACCAGGAATGTCGTTCATGCAGCGGAGTATCTTTATGAGGGGAGGGCACTGTTGCGCATTTCGTCAAAGATCCCTGGCATTCAGGACGGCAACCGCATCTGGAATTACACGTATTGGACGGAAACGATCAACGGACAGGAGCATCCACGTTATCTGAAAACAAAGACTGATCCGGTTGGCAATATGACGACATATCACTACGATGCCGAGCATCGCCTTCGCGAAACCGTGGATCAAAGAAGCGGCACCCGCTCGATGTTTTATCAAAACAGTTCGCACACATCCGCGTTCACCGATGCCAACGGCGGTGTGTGGGCATTTCTGTATGACCCCAGCACCGGCCTGTTGCAGGAGAAAACCGATCCCTACGGCACCAAAACCGTGTTTAAATATGACACACGGAAACGACGGAAAAGCGTAACGGTCTCGGCTCAAAACAAAAGCGGAGAATGGGTTGAGCTTCGGAAGATTTCGTATACCGAGTACGATAGCAATGATAATGCCACCAAAATTACGGATATGGACGGCGTCATGGTTTATAAGTACAACACCATGAACCAGATAACCGAAGTCACCGATCAGACCGGTGCCACGACTATCTACGGCTATAAACAGGGCACGCGTTCAATCACCATTCCCGGCGGCCGGACGGTAACGTTTGCCGAGGGCGAAGGTTCTGTCACAGTGACTATGGCGCCTGAGGGCCGTTCATGGAAACTCACATACGGTACCTACGGCGATCTGATAAGTTATGAAGATCCGCGGGGAAATAAGACCATTTACGAGTACAACAGCTTCGGAGAGGTGAAGCGGATCATAGATCCGTATGGTAAGGTGACCGAGTTCGGTTATGACGGCATGGGCAACAGAGTGCTTGCGACTGACGCTAACGGCAATCAGGTAGCGTACCGATACGACCATGACGGAAACCTGACCGGTGTCACGCTGGATCCGAGTGTTCCTCAGGAAAACTATCCGGGGCTTGACCTGTTCACTCAATTTATCCGCGAGGATGCCGGGTGTTCCTGCACTTCCAGCAATGGAAAGCTCGCGGCAATTGTGGATGCAAACGGAAAGGAGACAGTTTTTAAATACGATCTGGTTGGGAATCTCTCCTCGCGAACCGATTCCTATGGCCGAATGACGCAATTTTTCTACGATGAGCTAAATCGTCCAAGCGATGTGATGGACGCCGCCGGAGCCATAACGAGTTTCGGCTATGAGAATGGGCGTCTGTCCAGCGTAACGGATCCGATCACGAAGACCACTACCTACCAGCGCGATGGATTATCTGTGACAAAGACGGATCGGAACGGTGAAGCTGTTGTCAACAAATACTTGCCGGGTGGTCTTATCGAAACCGTGACATACGCCGACGGGCGCGTAACCGGTTACAGCCACGACGCCTACGGCCGGTTAACCTCCATGACGGATCGGCTCGGCGCAACGAAGCGTGTTTACGATGACGCAAACCGCAAGGTAACGGTTACAGACGCCAACGGGTTTGTGGTGGTTCACACATACGACGCCGCCGGGAACCTGGCGGCACTGACGTATCCCGGAAACAAGGGTGTGACATATGGTTACGATAAGCTGAACAGGCTGGAGACCGTGCAGAACTGGCTGGGGCAGACAAGCACGTACAAGTACGATGACGCGGGACGACTGACCGGCATCACCAATTTCAACGGCACGCTTACATCATATGGCTACGACAACGCCAACCGGCTCAAGGGGAAAAAGACGAGTCGCAGCGACGGAAGTGTTATCGCAAGCTACGAGATCGCCCGTATGGACGGCGTGGGAAATGTCAGAAGCCTGATCCGGAACGAGCCGATCGCGGGGGCTGCGCTATGCGGCACTACGACATATGCCTATAACAGCACAAAGAACCGTCTGCTTTCGGCCGACGGGACAGGTTTGGGCCATGACTTCGAAGGCCAGCTTGCAAGTAAGGGGCTGGATATTTTCGTTTTTAACGCCGATCACCGATTGACACGCGTGTCGGGTTCTTCCATCATGGACTATCATTACGACGGGCTCGGCAACCGGCTGAAGGCTGGCCGGGACGGTGTGACGACGCATTACGTCTACGATCTTCGCGGAAACCTTATTGCCGAGACGGACGCAACCGGATCGATTCAGCGGTATTATATACACGGCGCGGGGCTTCTGGCGATGGTCACGCCATCCGGCCAGAGCTACACGTACCACTTCGACCACAATGGGAACACTGTGGCGCTTACAAATCAGTCGCAGGCGGTAGTAAACAGCTACGCATATCTTCCTTTTGGTAACATTACGGCTCAAAGCGAGACATTGTCCCAGCCGTTCAAGTTTGTGGGCGAGTACGGCGTAATGGCCGAGCCGAACGGGCTGTATTACATGCGGGCGCGGTATTACGATCCGGAGGTGGGCAGGTTCATAAGCGAAGACCCGATCGGGTTTGAGGGGGGTACGGTGAATTTGTATGAGTATGTCGGGAATAATCCGGTGAATCGTAAAGATCCGTTTGGGTTGTGGTATGTTGATGTAAATGTATCCCTTGGATATGGGGGTGGCGGCACCGCCGGTGTTTTGGTTAATAACAATGGCGTTTACCCATATGCAGGCGGTGGCATTGTTTCACCTCCTGGCGGTGTTTCTGTAACGTGGTCTCCTTCTGATCCTACAACCGGCTGGAATGTCGGCCTGCAAGGCGGGTATTGGGGTGGCGGCCAAGGAGGATATGGTTTTGGTGAAGGTGGTGGTCCATTCTGGGAAGGTGGGTTTGTAACTCCTGGCGGGTCACTTACTGGTTACTACGTATTGGGTCCCTTTTGGGGACCTAAGAAACCCATTCAACCGGCAAAATGTCATTAAATAAACGTTGGCTTGAATGCAATGAATAAACAAATAGTTGATACAATTGCGGGTATCTTCATTATCTGTTTTGGGTTGTGGTTTGCAATTTTCAGTAAACGGCTTGCATATAAGACAGCAAATTTTTATTACAAATTATTACATCTTCAATTTAGCGAACGAGGATACAGGCTGGCATTTTTGATAACTGGGCTTGCTTTTATTGTCTTTGGCTCTTTAGGCGTATTGCGGATAATTCGATTCAAATGACTACTGAGCTTCCCCCGAAAAATAGTCTTCCAAGGGTGACCTGAAATAAGATGTCAAGCGCCAAGCTTATTTTCCAGTGCCAGCGCCAGGTTTATTTTCCAGTTTGGTTGATCAACGGAGTTCCTGTTTCAGTTTGTGACGGTTTGTTGAGGCCGTCCTCTTTTCCGGTATGACTCTCCCTTCATCGGGATGTGATGTGCCCTGTGCGTCAGCCGGTCCATAAGTGAGTTTGCCAGCACCTGATGATTAAGTCCGTAAACTGCTGTAAAAAGGAGCTGGATACAGCCACCGTTTCCATTCGGTAAGATTACGTTGTTAGGACGTTAGCAACCGAAAGGAGAGAAACGATG
>Ga0233425_10000792_pt1 | contig 77597 bp, 73 predicted proteins | sample Watercolumn_Towu_2_FD_181712 | JGI IMG/M metagenome (GOLD analysis project Ga0233425, IMG submission 181712) | Freshwater microbial communities from Lake Towuti, South Sulawesi, Indonesia - Watercolumn_Towuti2014_140_MG | ecosystem: Environmental > Aquatic > Freshwater > Lake | place...
AATCGGCCCGTTGAACGGGATATCGGATATTGTAAGGGCTGCAGACATGCTGATTATAGCGAGGATATCAGCGATATTTTCTTCGCCGTAGGAAAGGACATTGGCAATGCCCTGAGTCTCAGACGCAAAGCCTTTCAGCATAAGCGGACGGACCGGCCTGTCTATAAGCCTTGATGTTAGTATCTCCCTCTCGCTTAACCTGCCCTCACGTTTAAAGAATCCGCCAGGGATCTTTCCTGCCGCGAATGCCTTTTCCTGATAATCTATGGTAAGCGGAGAAAAATGCAGGCCCTTCTTTTCTTTCTTTTCAGCAACGATTGTGGAAAGGACTACGGTGTCGCCGCATATAGCAACTACTGCTCCATCGGCCTGTTTCGCCATCCTGCCCGTTTCGAGCGTGAATACCTTTCCACGAACAACAATCTCAACTTTTTTCATTATTTTCTCAGTCCCAGTCTTTCTATTAATTTCTCATAACGCTGTTTATTTATTCCCTTAACATAATCCAGAAGCCTTCTTCTCTGGCTGACCATCTTGAGCAGTCCTCTCCTGGAATGATGATCATGCTTGTGCACCTTGAAATGTTCTGTAAGGTATTCAATGCGTTTGCTCAGCAACGCAACCTGAACTTCAGGTGACCCCGTGTCAGTGTCATGAACTCTGTAACTTCCCATAATTTCCTGTTTCTTTTCCTTCTCAATAGCCATTGTTTCTCAACCTTTCTTTTTATTCTTTATTCTTTCAATCGCCACTACCGCAAAACCGCATGAAATAAAATATTTCTTATATGGTTTTGGATATACCGGGACTGTCCGGGCAGGACATATCTTGTATAGCCCGGATTTATATTTTAACACACATTGCTAAACTGTGGATTTGCTTAAATCCTTCCTGAATTTATCCTTCAATGCCGACTGGGCTGCGGCAAGGCGCGCAATGGGAACCCTGTAAGGCGAACAACTCACATAATCCAGCCCTGTCTTGTGACAGAAATCAATGGATTTTGGATCTCCGCCATGCTCCCCGCATATACCCATCTTCAGTTTCTTTTTAACAGTTCTTGCCTTTTTCACAGAAATTTCTATGAGCAGGCCTGTCCCGGACTTATCAAGAGTAACAAACGGGTCGTCATCAAGTATTCCCTTTTCAACATAAAACGGCAGGAACCTTCCTGCGTCGTCACGGGAAAGGCCAAAGGTCGTCTGTGTAAGGTCATTGGTGCCGAATGAAAAGAAATCCGCATGCACGGCAATCTCATCCGAAGTTACAGCAGCCCTCGGAAGCTCTATCATGGTCCCGACAGTATAGCTGACCTTTGTTTTATATTCCTTCTGAACATCATCAGCAATCTGAACCGTAAGCTCCCGCATAACTTTCAGCTCATTGACATGTGCAACAAGGGGAATCATGATCTCCGGAATTATCTTGATCTTCTGCTTTGAAAGTTCACAAGCTGCCTCCATGATTGCCCTGACCTGCATCTCATAAATCTCCGGATAAGTTATCCCTAGTCTGCATCCGCGATGTCCAAGCATTGGATTGAACTCCTGGAGAGACCTGTTGCGTGTTCTGAGCTTTTCAAAAGGCACTTCCATTGAAGCTGCAAGAGATCTGAGTTCCTCATCGGTATGCGGGAGGAATTCATGCAGCGGCGGATCGAGAAGTCTTATCGTAACAGGAAGCCCCTTCATTGCTTTGAATATTCCTATAAAATCGTCTTTCTGCATCTGCAGCAGCTTTACAAGGGCCTTTTTCCTTCCGGAAACATCGTCCGCAAGGATCATTTCCCTGACCGCTGTAATTCTCTCCGGATTGAAAAACATATGTTCGGTTCTGCAAAGACCAATGCCTTCAGCCCCAAATTTTCTTGCCACTTCGGCGTCATGAGGGGTATCGGCATTCGTTCTTACGCCAAGTTTTCTGAACTCGTCAACCCATTTCATAAAGGTACCAAATTCACCCGTAAGTTCCGGGACAACCAGAGAGGCCTCTCCAAGAATAACTTCGCCGGTTGTGCCGTTGAGGGTAATATATTCACCTTCGCGGACAATTATTTCATTGACCGTAAAATATTTCTGAACTTCGTTGATATTGATCGCACCGCATCCCGCAACGCAACACTTGCCCATACCCCTTGCAACAACTGCGGCATGTGATGTCATTCCTCCGCGCGCGGTAAGAATACCCTGTGCGGCATCCATCCCTCCGATATCCTCCGGAGATGTCTCTGCCCTGACCAGTATAACCTTCAGTCCCTTGTCAGCTGCCTTTTCCGCATCTTCTGCGGTAAAGACCACTTTCCCTACCGCTGCACCCGGAGACGCGGGAAGCCCCTTCGCAATTACCTGAATTTTCGCCTTCGGATCAATCATGGGGTGCAGCAACTGATCAAGCTGCTGCGGGTCTATCCTGAGTATCGCGGTTTTTTTGTCAATAAGCTTCTCCTTGACCATATCAATCGCTATCCGGAGAGCTGCTGCAGCTGTCCTTTTTCCTACTCTTGTCTGCAGCATATAGAGCTTGCCGTCCTGAACAGTAAACTCGATGTCCAGCATATCCCTGTAATGTCTTTCAAGACGTTTGTATATAGCGTCAAGTTCCTTATATGCCTTGGGAAGGCGTTTTTTCAGTTCCTCAATCCTGAGCGGAGTTCTGATACCGGCAACAACATCTTCACCCTGTGCGTTTATAAGACACTCAGCGAAAAACTTGTTCTGCCCGGTGGAAGGGTCACGGGTAAAACCGACACCCGTACCCGAATTATCCCCGAGGTTTCCGAAAACCATTGACTGGATATTGCACGCCGTACCGAGATTCTCCGGGATATCGTTCAGCTTCCGGTATTTAACAGCCCTGTCACCGAACCATGAACCAAACACGGCGTTAATTGCCTTTTTCAGCTGCGCATACGGGTCATCAGGAAAGTCTTCTCCGGTGGCCTTTTTATATATAGCCCTGAACTCTTCAACCAGTCCCTTCAGGTCCTCTGCGGCAAGGTCGGTATCAAGGCGTACCCCCTTTTTCTCCTTCACCTCATCGAGCGCTTTCTCAAATCTCTGTCGGTCAACACCCATAACTATGCTGCCGAACATGGTAATGAGTCTCCTGTATGCATCAAAGACAAAACGTTCATTCCCGGTCTTTTTTATCAGGGCATCCATGGTCGTCCTGTTAAGCCCGAGATTGAGAACCGTATCCATCATGCCTGGCATGGAGAACTTTGCTCCGGAGCGCACAGAAACCAGGAGCGGATTCACTGAGTCGCCGAACTTCATCCCCATCGCCCTTTCCACTTTCTTCAGATTCTCCAGCACCTGCTCCCACATCCCTGCAGGATATTTCTTTCCCGCCCGGAAATATTCATTGCACGCCTCTGTCGTAACAGTAAACCCTGCGGGCACTGGAATCTTGAGATTTGTCATCTCCGCAAGTCCGGCACCCTTGCCGCCGAGGAGATCTTTCATGTCTCCTTTTCCGTCAGCTCTGCCTCCACCAAAGAAGTAAACATACTTTCTAACCGCCTTCTTTGCCATGAAGATGTCCTCCTGATAAAGATTTTTGAAACCTAAACATAATACCTCAAAAATATGTATAAATTCAAACAGTTTCCTTTTCTGTTGCACGTTTTCGGATTTTCCGTGCAGGCGTAGAATTTTACCATTGACATGACAGGTATAATTAGTATACAAATGTATATATGAAGGAATTAACGAAACGTCAGGGGAATATACTTTCATTCCTTGCCTCATACACAAAAAAACACGGATATCCTCCCACTGTACGGGAGATAGGTGAACACTTCGGATTCCTCTGGGCAGCGGCCCGGGGGCACCTGCAAGCACTTGCCAGAAAAGGATTCATCCGGATACATCCATCACGTTCACGTGGGATAGAGATAACCGGATACAATATGGAGCACGCCCTTCTGGTTCCTGTTGCCGGAAGGATACAGGCAGGAAAACCTGTACTGGCAAATGAACTAATTGAGTCCGGCATAGTCATCGACAAATCACTGTTTCCATCAGAAAATGCCTTTTCCCTGCGGGTGACAGGGGAGAGCATGAAAGATGCCGGGATATTTGAAGGCGACTATATTATCGTAAGGCCGCCGCAGGATATTGGGAACGGAGAGACAGGAGTCGCGCTTATCGGGGACGAGGCAACAGTAAAGCGGATATTCAGGAAAAACGGAACCGTAACCCTGAAACCCGAGAACCGAAACATGAAACCGGAAAAATATCCTTCAGACGAAGTAACTATCATCGGCAAGGTAATCGGCGTCATACGGAAACTGTAATGCGCGTCGGAGAACACATAAGCGTTATCGCATCATTTGGCAGGCCTTACAGGATCCGCCCTGTGCGGTTCAGATGGTCCGGACAAATCCTTGAGGTCAGGGAAATCACATACGCCTGGAAAACGAAACAGGGCATAAACGACGTGTACCACTTCTCGGTAAGCGATGGAACCACCATGTATGAACTTGCCTTTGACACAGGGTCCCTGAACTGGAGACTCGAAAGCCTTGAGGCATAATCATGCCGCGGGTCATCATTTGTGTTGACATAGACGCCTTTTTTGCCTCAGTAGAACAGCAGGCAAACCCAGCCCTCAGGGGAAAACCTGTCTGCATAATCGGATCCGGAGGCAGAACGGTCATCACCACCTCATCATATGAAGCCAGAAAATACGGGATCAAAACAGGGATGAACATCCGCGAGGCAAAAAAAATACTTCCCTCCATAATCTTTGTTATCGGCGACAATGAAAAATACACCCACACCTGCCGTGAAATGGAAAAAATATATGCCCGCTTCACTCCTGACCTTGAGATCTATTCCATTGATGAGGCATTCCTCGATATTACGACCACACACCACCTTTTCGGAGGGCCTGAAGCAATCGGGACAGCCATCAAAAAGTCGGTCAAGGAGATGTTCGGGATCAACTGCACTGTCGGCATCGGACCGAACATTCTTATTGCAAAACTTGCCAGTGATATATCCAAACCCGACGGCCTCCGGCAGGTCAGGTCTCAGGAGGCAGATGCCCTGCTTCGCGACCTTCCCGTGAAAGAGTTATGGGGAATCGGTCCAAAAACGGCGCAGCGGCTCGCATCACTCAGAATAAAAACCTGCGGGGAACTTGGCAGGGCACCTGCAAGTTTCCTGCGTGACAAGTTTGGAATTCATGGCGAAACATTAAAAAAGATGGGAATGGGAATATGGGAAAGACCATTGCAGACAATACCTGAAGATGCAAAATCCGTCGGACACAGCATGACTCTCCCACGGGACATTCATGAGCGGGAAGAAATAGAGGCCTACCTCCTCCTCCTGAGTGAAATGATAGGAAGGCGGGCAAGGAAACACCGGTATATGGGCAAAAAGATTTCCCTTACCATAAGATATTCGGATTTTGAGACTTTCTCCCGTCAGACCACCCTGCCCCGCATTACCAATGATACACACGGCATATTCCAGGCATCACTGAATATACTCAACAGCATCAGGCTCAGGGACAAAGTACGACTCCTCGGAGTATGCCTCTCGTGCCTTATCAGGGACCCGCTGCAAATACCGCTTATAACGGAGGACCGGAAGCGGAGCGCGGTGCTTCATGCCGTGGATACCATAAATGACAGATACGGGGATTTCAGGATCATCTGGGGCTCATACCTGAAACACAAACGGCATTCGGGCGTCATCTCCCCCTCATGGAAACCTTCAGGGGTAAAGAATGTGCATGTAAAATAATAACCGCATCCCCGTTTCTTAATAAACCAGGTAATTCCAGACTCTTATATGTCTATTAATATTTCAAATTGACAAATAATCCATATGTGATAATATGAATATAATATTTCCTGCAATGCCAATTCATAAACGAGGTGATATTGATTAATATGCAGGTCTATATGGAGAAAAATGGCTGAGTTGCCTAACAAGAAAAAGGCCCATAAAATTATCATCGAAAAACTAATATTTCCCTTCAATATTGTTCTCTTTGAAGATTGCCTTACAAGAAAAACTTCAATCAAAAAAAACGGTATATATCTACGGTCAGGAGGGGTTATATGTTGAAAAATGTGGAAGTAACCATTCGTCCGACTGATGTTTCCGACTCAGAAGCAATTGCTGACATATTGCAGGAATCCGGATGCATTTCTTTTTCCAATGATAAAGTCGATAATCGCTTTGCGAAAAACATTGCAGCCTGTAATGCTGACGACAGCCACACGATTTTGGTTGCAGAGGATGGTAACGGAAAGGTTGTCGGATACATCGGTGTTCATTGGCTCCATTATCTTATGTCGCCCGATACAAGAGGCTATGTATCTGAATTATATGTTCGCCAGGAAGCACGTGGCAGAGGGATTGGCCGCAAGTTACTGGATGCTGTCAGGGAACAAGCTGTTGCACGTGGTTGTTCAAGGCTTATGGTGATAAATGTACGGAATCGCATAACTTACCCGCGACGGTTTTTCCTGAATCTCTCATGGGAAGAAAGACCGGAGGTAACCAATTTAATTTTACCTTTATTAAAAAAATCTTAACCTGTCAGACGACAGATGCACAGGATCGACATGCCTGTTTTCCGATCTGACGTAAATATTGCGGCTTGCTTGGCTATCTTAGATGTATAAATCTGCTTCCGTCTCAACGAGAGGACCCCTTGGCCTTACTCAGGAATCGTAGGAATATTTTGAAGCCATATTAATAGCCCTGATAACTCTGATATTTTCGCCACAGTTGCAGCCGTCGGTATTTAAGGCTTCCTTGATATCTTCGGGCGAGGGATTCAACATTCTTGAAAGAAGGGCTATGGCTCTCATAATCTGGCCGGATTTGCAGTACCCGCACTCAGGAACATTTTCTGATTTCCACGCGTTTTTTACAGGATGGTTGTCAGGAATACCCTCTATTGTCCTGATCCTGTCTCCGCTGACATTGCCGACTTTTACCTGACAGGCATTATGGACCTTGTTGTTAATAAGGACAATACAAGCTCCGCATTCGCCTTTACCGCATAATTGTATTAAGCTGAGAAGATTTAGGTAATCCCTCAGAACATGAAGCAATGATTCTTCAGGATCCGCGTCAACCTCATAGTACTTACCATTAATCTTTAGTTTCATCGATAACCTAACTTGGTCATATTATTAATTTTAAATCATATCAGAATAATAATACCACCTCTGAGCCTGAAATCCGGTGTTTATCAAGTTTACGTTGTAGACATTCTTTTCTCCCTCTGCAAGTCTCAGACAGATCAAGCACGCCCTCGACTATGATCAGTAAAGCTATCAATAAGCTGGCAAATCTATTCCTGCTGTGTTGTTCGGCGGCCTATGGATTACAAAGAAAAAAGCAGTCATTCATCAAGACCTTGACTAAGACACTCCGACCTTATAAAATTAAACACTTGAATAAAATACATCACAATAAAGAGGAGGTCGTTCATGCTGAAAAAAATCTTGGTTTTCACCATCCTGGCACTTCTTTCTTTTCAAAGCTTTGCCTTTGCCGCTGATACGTCCGGAGAGGTTGTCTTCCGTGACGCTATGTACGGCGCGATAATCGGCGGATTACTCGGCGGAGCGATTTACCTTATGGATGACAAAGATGTCGGAGCAAAAATCGGAGCAGGAGTTGCAATAGGCACTATCGGAGGACTTGTGTTCGGCGTCATGGAGACAAGGGGTGTTGTAGGAATTGAAAAAGGCAAAGTCAGGGTAAATGTGCCGACTCCGGTTGTGCAGAAAAGAGGAGACAGCCATCTTTATTCCATTTCAGCACTGAAGGTTAATTTCTGACAGACTTTTTCCCTGACCTCATAAGCAGCAGAAGGGGAAGCGTGCAGAGCATCAGGATGCAGAGCAGAAAAAACGCGTCGTTGAAAGACAACATTGACGCCTGCCTGAGCATTTGACTGTAGATTACCTGCAGGCCTCCCTGCTTTGACATGAAGGCATCCGCGCCCCTGCTCTGAAGAAACTGCGCGGCCTGTGATGAATACATCTGATATCCCGGATCAAACGGCGTAAGATGCTCTGTAAGATGCAGCTGATGGGATTGAGCGCGTCTCGCAAGTACCGTTGACACGAAAGCCACACCGAAACTGCCGCCAAGGTTTCTTAGAAGGTTATAAATAGCTGACGCGTTTCCCATGTCCTCTTTCCGGATACCTGACATTGTTATGGTTGTCAGGGAGATAAAAAGAAATCCCATACCGAACCCTAAAACCACTCTTGGCCATATGACCGTATTGAAATCCGCAGAGAGGTTAAACCCCGACATCAGGTAGATGGAATACGCGGCAATTACTATCCCGGAAGAGAGTATATATTTCGGGTTGATTTTCGTAACAAGTTTTCCCGCTACAGGCATCGCAATCAGGGTCGCAAGCCCGCCGGGTCCAAGAACCATCCCCGCGAGCGTCGCTGTATATCCCATAAGCGTCTGCAAATAAATGGGCAGGAGTACGATACTTGCAAGAAGGCTGAAAAAGGCAAAAAACATCACGATGTTTCCGGTAGTGAATGAGACATTTCTGAATGTTTTCAAGTCAATTATAGGATGCCGTGCAAAGCGCTCATTGATTAGGAACAGTAGCAGGGACGCAACAGAAATCAGGCTTAGCCATGTGATATGCCCCGAAGCAAACCAGTCTTCCCGCTGTCCCTTGTCGAGAACAATCTGCAGGCACCCAAGGCCGGTTGCAAGCAATACAAGGCCCCAGTAGTCAATCTTCATCTTCATGCGTTTCATGTAAGGAGGATCCGTAATTACAAAAATCACTAAAAGAATTGATATGATTCCTATCGGGATATTGATAAAAAATATCCACTGCCACGACCAGTTGTCAGTTATCCAGCCCCCAAGCAGCGGGCCTATGATAGGCCCGAACATAATGCCTATTCCGAATATAGCCATCGCCATCCCATGCTGTTCTCTTGGAAATGTTTCAAGCAATATGGACTGTGAAAGTGGCTGAAGCGCTCCGCCGCCAATTCCCTGAAGTATCCTGAAAAAGACAAGACTCTGCAGGTTCCAGGCTGAACCGCAGAACAGGGAACTCAGGGTAAATAATGAAATTGAGAAAATCAGGTAACGTTTTCTTCCAAAAAGCCTGCTGAGCCATCCTGTCATTGGGATGATGATCGCGTTAGAGACAAGATAGGAAGTAATTGACCACGTTGCCTCATCAATCCCGGCGGAAAGGCTTCCGCGTATATGATCAAGCGCCACGTTCACGACCGAGATATCCACAATCTCGATGAGTGTCGGAAGCATCACGGTTAAGGCAATAATCCACTTGTTCATAATTAATCAGGTAGAATACGAATAGTCAGGTATTTGTTATTCACGGGCTCTTTTTGCAGAATTCTACCTGCCCCCTTTGCCGTCCTAGTCTTTTATAATTATTGTCGGCACCACCGACATGCCTACCCTCATGATATGATCCGGGTCTTCCCCTTTTTCCAGAAAAATCCTGACAGGTATCCTCTGGACAACCTTTACGTAGTTTCCTGTGGCATTTTCCGGAGGGAATAATGAAAACATGGCACCTGTGCCGGACATAATGCTTTCAACTCTTCCCCTGAGTTTTTTGCCCGGATATGCATCTATTGTTATCTCGACCGCCTGTCCGGTCTTTATCTTTGCAAGCTGCGTTTCCTTGTAATTGGCGACAATCCATATATCACCAAGAGGAACTACCGCCATCAGCGGCTGTCCTGCCTGTATATGATTCCCTGACTCAACCGACTTCCGTGTAATATATCCTTCCGAAGGCGCGTATATCTTTGTGTAGCTTTGATTGAGTTCCGTCGACATCAATTGAGCTTCTTTCTTCCTGATCATTGCCTTCTGGGGTTCAAGCGCGGCACCGGTCTGCTTTATAACTGCTTTCTGGGTTTCAAGCCTTGCTTCAGCCTGCTTCATCTGCTCCAGAGCAGCGCTGACCTGAGCCCGTGCAACTTCATATCCGGTCTTCGTCTTTTCATACCTTTCTGAAGGTATTACCTCTTCCCTTAAAAGACCTTCCGCCCTCTTCATGTCAATTTCCGCCTGTCTGAAATTCGCTTCCTGCAGTTGATGATTCGCCTTTGCCGCCCTGACCGATGCCTGAAATTCTTCATATTGCTTTACCGCAGTATCAAGTCTGAATGTAATTTCAGACATTTTTCCTTTTTCAGAAGCAAGGTCCGAGGACGCTTCCTGAATCTTCACGGAAAAATCCTGCGCCTCTATCTCACACAGCATGTCCCCTTTTTTTACATCCTGATTATCTCTCACATAAACAGCTTTTACGGTACCCGGTACCTTTGAACTGACAGCATGGATTCTGCCTTCAATAAAAGCGTCATCTGTTGAGATATGGGTTTTTTTGTACTGAGTGTATAAATATCCGGATACGGCTCCCGCAATTACAATAATTACAAATATCAAAACCGCAACGGCTTTTCTTTTGTGATTCGGGGGCTCCGGTATATTATTCTCTTCCATGTTTATTCTCCGTTCGTCTCATTGTATTTTTCTGCATATTATTTTCAGAATATAAGATCTGCCAGGTTCATTTGCCCGCTTTTAATTCTTTGTTTACAAACGTTTTCAGCAGTGTTCCGGTTGCCTTCTTCACTTTAAGAACTGACAGACGGTATGCATACCTTGCGTCCGAGAGTTGCCTTTCCGATGTCACTAACAAGGTATTGGCGTCCATGACATTTATGCTGTCGGAAAGGCCGAATTCAAACTGTTTTGAAACTGCCCTGTAATTATCAGCGGCAAAAACAAGCTGGTCTTCAAGAGCTCTCAGAACGCCTTTCTGTGTCAGATATTCAAGATAGGCGTCTTCAACCTCAACTTCTATATTCCTGCTGATATCCTCAAAGGCAAGCACTGCCTGTCTCTCTTTTGATCTGGATTCCATTATTTCCGCCTTTCTGAGTCCTCCCTCAAATAAGGGAAAAACAAAATTAAGGCCGCCATAAATGACTTCCTTGTTAAAAAATGGAGTTGGCGAGTCCTCATCTTTTCTCAGATAAACTCCTTCGACAGAAACAGCAGGCCAGTACGAACTCCTGGCATATCTGACCTGTTCTGCGGCAATTTTTCTCTGCAATCCTGCAGCGTTAATTTCCGCCCTTTCATGCAATGCTTTTTGTTTAAGCAAATCCAGTGACTCTTCCTGTATATTGTTCCACGACTGGCTCCCGGGATCATCTTTAAGCTGAAAATCGCTGCGCAGTCCGGCAAGTCGTGACATTACAGTTTTTGCTATTTTCAGATTATTTTCAGACCTGATTTTCTCAGTTTTTGCCCCCGACAATTCAGCTTCCGAGCGCAACAATGCCGTCTTTGTAACTTCTCCCAATCTTAACCGGACCTCCGCAGCATCCCTGTGTTTTTGCAGCCTGTCAAAATTGGCCTTTGCAATCTCCACAGACCTTGCTGCCCGTAATACATTGAAATAGGCACCAGAAAAAAACATGAGATAACCTTCCTTGATTGAAAAGGCATTCTGTCTGCTTTTTTCTATATTTATCTCGGAAACCCTGATTCCGGCAAACTCTTTCCCTCCAAGAGAAAACGTCTGGTCAAGCCTTACCCCCCATGAGCTTGAATACTCGGGTTGTATGGTAAACCCAAGTGACGAGTTTTTATCTTCATTGTAGCGGGTATAATCCCCAAACGCCGCAATCCTTGGCATTAGCGCAGAAACAGCTTTGTCTTTTCCCTTCTCTGCGATAAAAAGGTCTTCCTCCGACATCTTTATTTTTTCGGCACGCTCAAGTGCAAGAACGCATAGTTCTTCAAATGTGTATTCCTGAGCGAAAACACTTTTTCCGGATACTGCCACTACAGCAACTGCAAATAAAACAATAAAATGCCGGACACATGCTGATATTAAACTGAAAGTCCTTTTCATGAATGTTCTCCGATACATGTTACTATTTTTTCTCAAGCGTGCCGTGAATAAAAACCTCTGCAAATTCACCTATCATATTTTCCATTTCATGCCTTGAAATATTCCTTCCCCTGATTATTTCTTCTCCAAGAAAGTACGTAAAGACCATCCCTAAAAATGCCCTCGCGGCTGTTTTAAAAGCAGTCTTACGTACAATTCCCTTTTGCTGAAGTGATCGCAGATAATTGGTCAGAATATGAAAAACTTCGTCTATTAAACTGTTATGTATGTCCTTTATTTTTTCCGGATATGAACTTATTTCTGAAAGCATGATCCTGAAGAGCGTCTTTCTTTCCTTCAGTGTCTCAAAAAATCTTATGCCAACCAGCCTGAGACCTTTATCATATGGAAGAGCTTCGATGTCCGGCAGTATTTCCTTCAGCCTTGGCAAAAATGTATATCTTTTGAGCACTTCTTCAAAAAGTCTCTCTTTAGACCCGAAACGTCTGAATAGAGTCAATTCCGTAACCCCGGCCATTGAAGCTATCTCCCTTGTAGTTGCGCCAAGATATCCCTTTTCGGACATCAGCTGCATCGTTGCTTCGAGTAGCTTGATTTCAGTATTTGCCTTGCCCATAATTGTAAGTAATCACTAACTTTATATAAAAAGGATTGCGTTGTCAAGTTGACAAACAGACAAAATATGCCGTTAAATAAGTTACACGGTTTGTACTTTAACTGGAAATATATTTCCCAAACGAGGAGAATTCCCATGAACTTAATAAGAAGTTCTTTTTTGGCGGCAATCATGCTGATATTTTACGGAATTGTCAATGCCGAACAGATTCAGCCTGTTCAGACAGCGCCGTCATCACCTGTCAATTCAATAACCGTTAATACAATTCTTCAGCCTTCACAATCAGGAATTGAAGGCCAGCAGCCAATGATGCCAAAGGAATTACAGACACAACAGCCCCAGACACCTGGAACCGAAGCGCCTGCTCCGGTCATACAGCCGGCGCAAACAGTTCAGCCTCCTGCTGAAGAGGTATCAGAATTTGAGGAGTTTATAGCAGGCAGACTTCCCATGAACGTTTCAACCAGTTTGCGTAAATTCGGATATTCCCTCTTCAGACGGCCTCCTTCTACATTTGCACCTGTTGAAAAAGTTCCTGTTGGTCCGGAGTATATTATTGGTCCGGGCGATGAAATACGCATAACCTTATGGGGGAAAATAGACGGCTCCTGGAATTTTTTCGTTGACAGGGACGGCAATATCAACCTGCCGAAAATTGGAGTTCTTGGAGTAACAGGTCTTACTTTCAATGAAATAAAAAATCTGCTTTATAAGGAATTCTCAAAATATTACACCGGATTTGAAATGAATGTAAGCATGGGCTCTCTCAGAACTATCAGAGTTTTTATTGTCGGGTACGCACAGAGACCCGGCGCCTATACCATTTCTTCCCTTTCAACTCTTATCAATGCCCTGTTCGAAGCCGGAGGACCAAGCAAAAGCGGCACCATGAGGAACATAAAAGTCTTAAGAAACAACAGGGAGATTTGTAATTTTGACATGTATGAATTCCTTATGAACGGAGACAAAAGCCGTGATATAAGGCTTATGCCTGAAGACGTGATTTTCATTCCTCCATCCGGAGCCGTTGCGGGCATTGCCGGCAATGTAATGAATCCCGCCATTTACGAGATGAACAGGGAAACACGTCTGCTTGATATGATTTCCATGTCAGGAGGACTTACAAATATCGCTTTTAAGGGCAGGATACAGGTATGGAGAATTGAAGACCGCCAGTACAGGAGTATATTTGAAGGTGATTTGATAGAGATAGACAAGAATTCCTCAAAGAACTTCATGTTGAAAGATGGGGATTTGATAAAGATTTACCCAATTTTTGAAGTCAAGAATATCATATTCCTGAGTGGCGCAGTAGCATCACCCGGTGAATTTGCTGTTAAGCCTGGTGTAACAAAAATACAGGATGTCATAAACCAGTCCGGAGGACTTCTGTATTTCGCGTCCAATCAGGCTGAAATCACACGGGTCAAGGTGACACAGGAAGGCCCGCAGACAGAAAGAATCATGATCGACGTTTCAAAAGCTTTGACAGGCGATCCCAAACACAATATACAGCTTGAATCCAATGATTACATATTCATCCGTACTGTTCCTGACTGGGAATTGTTTCAGAAGGTTTCCATTCATGGCGAAGTCAGACATCCGGGAACTTACACCATTAAAAAAGGGGAAAAGCTCTCTTCCCTTATTAAAAGAGCGGGAGGATTTTCCGACAAGGCGTATCTTAGGGGTGCAAAGTTTTTCCGCGAGAGCGTACGAAGCATTCAGCAGAAACAGACCGACGAAATGGCCGACAGGCTTGAACGTGAAGTCATAGGTCTCGGGACTACCGAGGTTGCTGTTGCGCTGTCCCCCGAGGAAGCGCAGATCAAGGAATACGAACTCAAACAGAAGCGCGAGTTTGTAAAACATATTAAATCAATGAGGGCAACAGGCAGGCTTGTTTTGAAAATTGACCAACCTGACATACTCTCCAAAACACCTTTTGATCTTGAACTGGAAGAAGGAGACAGTCTTTTTATACCTACTAATCCCGGCAGTGTCCAGGTTATTGGTTCGGTTTATAACCAGTCGGCTTTTATTTTTGATGCAAATCAGGGAGTCTCTTCATACGTTGAAATGACCGGCGGGGCTACACAGTATGCTGACACTGACAAAATTTTTGTTCTGAAGGTTGACGGTACTGCCATTAAGCCGGGAGGAGGTCTCTTCAGTCTTGCGTGGAGCAGAAATACCAGACAGTGGGAATCCGGCAGCCGGGAGCTTGAACCGGGAGACACGATCGTGGTGCCTGAAAAGCTGGAAAAAACCCCCTGGATGCGTGATATCAAGGATATCACACAGATACTCTACCAGATCGCTGTTGGAGTCGGGGTAATGTTCGTGGCATTCTGATATGCGCCATGCATCCTGAGGCGAAAAGCCTGTTCAGAAGATATCAGGACACCTTTCTCTTAAAAGCAGTCATCAGGGCCTTCAGGATAGCGTCAGGCTTTCTGCCTGTCTGGTTTATGCGCGCCTCAGCGTTCTTTATCATTATTATCTTCATAGCCCTGAATCTGGAAAATTTCAGTGCTGTCATGAAAAATTTACGCAGGATAAAGCCGGACAGGAATATTATCAAACTGATATATTCCGCGTATTCCATTTTTCTCAATTACGCCTTTTATCTCATAGATCTTTTTTACCTCAGCCATGACGGCAAGAGAATCCGCGAATACCTTATACATAATACAGGCAGTAAAAACCTGAGCGGGTTTTCTCCTGCAAATCAGGGGTTTATTCTTCTGACACTCCACATGGGCAACTGGGAAATTGCAGGGACATCCATTTCCACGCAGACAGGAATCATCCCGCATATTGTCTATTCCCCTGATACTGAGAACACGATTGAATCTCTCAGGAAAACGTTCAGGGAACTTCATCATCTAATTGACATCCCGCTCTCAGGTGGCAATTTTTTTGCCCTGAGGCTTTACAATATCTTACGGAATGGGGGAGTAGTCGCGTTTCAGGGAGACCGCCTTCTTGGAGACAGCGGAATAGAAATGGAATTTTTTAAAGAACAGGCTTTCTTCCCTAAAGGGCCTGTTATTCTCGGAATGGTGTCAGGACTTCCCATCCTGCCGGTTTTCAGCGTTCTGAAAGGATACAAGAAATATGAAATCTTCATTGAAGAACCTTACACGGTTAAGATATACTCTACCCGGGATGAGACAATTCAAATGGCTTTGAAGGATATCATTGCCATTTATGAAAAATATCTGTCCCGTTATCCCGAACAATGGTTTACCTTCATGCCGTTCTGGGTCAGGGACAGACAAAGCGACTAAAGTGAAAACCACCTCCAACATGCGCCTGAAGCTTATATATCCGGAATGGGGACACTTCCCTCTTCTTTACCGCAGGTTTATTCCCGTTCTTGGCCTCGCAACAGTTGCAGGCCTGACTCCTGCCGGCTGGGATATCTCTTTTGTTGATGAGCGGATTGAACCGCTCATCATATCAGATGACGCAGATCTGGTTGGCATCTCTGTCATGACTCCCCAGGCTCTGAGGGCCTATGAAATTGCAGACAGGTACCGGGCACTCGGGATACCGGTGGTTCTGGGAGGAGTCCATGTCTCACTTGCACCCGGAGAGGCATCGGCACACGCGGATGCAATAGTTATCGGCGAAGCCGAAAAGGCCTGGCCGGATCTCCTCGATGATTTCACTAATGGAACTCTTGAAAAGGTCTATAAATGCAGTTCCGCAACCCTGAACCCTCCATTGCCGAGATGGGATGTTATTTTTGACAACAAAGGATATATTCCCATAAATCCAATACAGGTATCCAGGGGATGTCCGGTAAGGTGCGACATGTGTTCGGTTCCTCAGAGTTTCGGCACGGAGTTCAGGATGCGTAATACGGCAGCCCTGTTAAACGAGATCGCTCAACTGAACAGATATATTTTTATTGTTAACGATAATCTCAATCTCGCAAAACGCCGCACCGCAGCATTTCTGAGGGAATTCGGCAGCCTCTCCAGGGAATGGGTCGGACTTGCGCCTCTGAATATCGGAGGTGATACGGATTTCCTCTCACTTCTCAGGCACAGTAACTGCTGGGCAATGTATATTGACCTGAGCCCATGGATATCCGCCGGGCTGAATGAAGTAATAGACGGTGTCAGCGTTAAGAAGGCCGGGGAGTATCTGTCCCGTATCAGGGATTATGGAATCAAGATTATCGCTTCTTTTGTTTTCGGGTTTGATCATGACAACGCGGATATATTTGACAAGACCGTTTGTTTCGCGAAAGAACACGGAATAGAAGAAGCGGAATTTCATATTCTTACCCCGTATCCCGGAAGCCGCCTCTATGACAGACTCAAAATGCAGGGCAGGTTGATAACCGAAAGTTTTTCAGAGTATACTACTACCCGGGTCGTTTTCAGACCCGCGCGTATGACACCTGATGAACTATATGACGGATATCTTTCAGCATGGAAGGATTTCTATATAAATGAGTATGAAGACACACCAAATGGCCCTCTCGTGAGGACTTTCAGAGGCTTCCCTTTCAGGGGAGAATTGGTCACTGACTCCGCCATGGGAGAATGGGTCCAGGCTGTTCTTGCAGGAAAAGGAGCGCAACAATAAGTGTATAAGAACATTAAACCGGTAATTCTCTCCAAACTTCTCTATGGAATGGTTCAGGTTTTATCAGTTAGTTCTCCGCATGCGCTGATCCAGTACACAAAACTTGCCGAGATGGCAACCACCCGTGATCATTACAAGCGAGCAATACGGCAGATACGGGAGATGTGGGAAGCAGGACATCCGAGCCTCCGGGTAGCGATAAAAATTCTCAGGAACACTTCACCGAATCATAAGAAAAAGATAATACAGAATTTCATTATAAACCAGCTCCTTGTCGGAAGCACAAAGCGCAAATTTTTCTCGGAGCAGGAAGGAGGATTTTATCCCCCCGGACTCCTTGTCGTCAGTCCATCCATGAAATGCAACCTGAACTGCTTCGGATGCTACGCCGGCATGTACCGCAAGGATGAAGACCTCTCCTTTGAAGTATTTGACCGTGTACTGACTGAGGCAAAAGAGATGGGGATCTATTTTGTAGTCATATCCGGAGGTGAGCCGTTCTTCAGAAAAGACCTTTTTGACATAATTGAAAAGCACAATGATATGTCTTTCCATATATTCACAAACGGAAGCCTTCTTGACAGCGAAACGGTTCAGAGGCTCGCGGAACTTGGAAATGTGCTGCCTGCCATCAGCGTTGAAGGGTTCAGGGAAGAGACTGACGCGCGGCGCGGAGGCGGTCATTACGAGAAAGTGCTTAATGCTATGCACCTCCTGCGGGATCATGGCGTCCTCTTCGGTTTCTCGGCTACCATGACAAAGGGGAACGCGCACACCATTATTACGGATGAATTCATTGACCATTGGATTGAACAGGGATGTACTGTTGGCTGGTATTTTCTTTATACACCAGTCGGGAAGGCTCCCAACTGGGATATTGTGCCCACCCCCGAACAGAGGGATTTGCTTAGAGAGCGTGTAGGATATATCCGTTCAAACAAGGAAATCCTGATTGGTGATTTCTGGAACGACGGACCGGTAGTCGGCGGATGCATAGCGGGAGGCAGAAAATATTTTCATATCAATTCAAAGGGAGACGTTGAACCCTGTGTCTTCTGTCACTTTGCCATGCATAACATCAAGGATGTAAGCCTGAGAGAAGCCATCACTTCCCCGCTCTTCCGCAGAATCAGGGAATACCAGGACAAGAACAAAAACCTTTTGCGACCCTGTATCATCATGGATAAACCGGAAGTCTACCGTGAGGTCTGTAAAATACAGGGAGTCAGGTTCACGCACACGGGAGCTGACCAGATAATCACGGATTTTGCACCTCAAATTGATACATACGCAAAGACATGGGGGGAACTGGCTGACAAGGCTTGGAATGGCAAGAAAGATACCTGTTAGTTTTCTCCTCCTGTTAATCATATTTTTCACGGCCTGCGCAAAGAAAGACAGCTTAAAAACTGCATCTCTTCATCATCACGAAACCATTTCCCCTGAACATCTCTCTGCTTCAATGGATTTTTCCGGCGTTCAATCACTTAAATCTTCTTTCCATCTCGGCATTAAACATAAAGGTCAGACCAAAGGCTCCTTTGAAGGACTTATGCTTTACAAACAACCCGATCTTCTTTATCTGAAGTTCTTCGGTCCTTTTGGATTGACTCTGGCAGAGGCCGTATTTATTAAAGGAACTTTCCAGCTGCTGATAACGCCAAATGATACCATGTATACCGGCCCGGTTCCCTTTACCAGACTTATTCCTTACAGCAAAGCACTTTCCGGACTTGCGTCTTTTATTGAAGAAGCCGGGGATTTGTATATACTCTACTCACTGAACCTTTCCGGTTCCGAGGCAATGCTCAAAGGGAAATTCTACTTTGACAGGCAGACAGAAAAATGGAAAGGTATTGAGCTTTATTCAGAAAGGAAGCAGTTTCTGAAGCTTGATATCCAGAAAATCAATGACAGGGTTCCAGTCATATTTTCAATCCGGATAAAAGATGCCGAATTTTTTATTGAACTGCAGAATCCTGAAATCAACAGGGAGTTGCCGGAAGATTATTTCAGATCTTTGGAGGCATCCAAAAATCTGCCGTTTTCCGATTTTCTGCGAAGTCTTGATCCTGCCAGATAACTAAGGTTCATTGCGAAATAATAAGGTATGTTCTTCAGAACACCAGGTGTTCTTCTGAGAATGGATGATGGAGAATATGTCCTGCGGTAGGCTTCATCCGTCAGGTCGTAAAATTTTTCTATAGTTATATTGCAGGGCCTGAAGACAAGATGGTAACGGTCATATCGTGACCAGTCCAGCGTCAGAAGCCTGTCTTCCTGCTTCATCTTTTCAAACAGGGCCGTTCCGGGAAACGGCGTAAGTTTGCAGTAATTCGCGACTTCAAGCCTGTTTTTCAGCACAAAGTCAACCGTATCATGGAAAACATCCTCTGTATCCTCATCAAACCCGAATACAAATGAGCCATGCACCCCGATTCCGTATGAACGGATAATCCTGATTTTTTCGGCATATTCCTCAGGTGTTCTCAGCTTCCTGACATCTTTCCTGTTTGCGTACCGGATGCTTTCAAAACCGACCAGTATTCCCGCGCATCCGCTTTCAGATGCAAGCCTGAGCAGGCCTTCTCCGTCCTTTGCGATATCAATACCTGCCTGCGCGACCCACCGTTTTCCCAGCGGCTTGAGCGCCTTGAACAACTCCCTCGCGTATTCAGCATTCCCGACGATATTGTCATCCACAAAGACAATAAAGCGTTTCGGATATCTTTTCAGTTCGTCCACTACTCTTCCTACCGGCCTGAAACGATATTTCATACCGAAAAATCTTGTGGAAGAGCAGAAACTGCACCCGTAAGGACAACCTCTGGATACCTGAAATGTCCTCGGTACAAAATACCGGTTAGCGTTGAGAGTATGCCATGCCGGTTCGGGGCTTTCCGACATATCAGGGTGCCCCATATTTGCATAGATTTGCTTTAATGTCCCATTTCGCAGGTCAGCAAGTATATCAGGCCACAGGGTTTCCGCTTCTCCAACAACAACTGAATCCGCGTGCTGAAGCGCTTCATCCGGCAGCATTGACGGATGTATGCCTCCCATAATAACCTTAACTCCCTTTTCGCGGAAAGCACGCGCTACCTGATATGACCTGTGTGAACTGGTAGTATTTACAGACAGCGCCACTGCGTGAGCAGGACAGGAAAAATCAATGTCCTCAACAAGCTCATCGGTCAGATTCAGTTCAATATCCTTGGGTGTCAGCGCGGCAAGGACTGCAAGAGACATAGGCGGGAGTGTAAACGTCCCCATCCTCTTTCTCCAGATATCCTCGGGACGGCATGGCGATATAAGATACAGGAGCATGTTGCTGCTCAGCGGTCTTTCATTGCTGTTCTCATAGACTGAATGACAACAGGCATCTGTTCCTCTAATATTTTTGCAATATTATATGCAAGGATGTGCTTCCCTTCCCTGCCCTTGTTCAATTGGTAAATATTATTGTATTTGTCAATACGGTTCCCTTTCAGATCACATGTCCAGAGTATCTCATTGGTATCAAGTCTTCTTATCCGTAGGGTAACGTCTATGATTATTTCATAGGAAACATACGGCAATCCAATGATGCGGGTTAGCCATGCGTACATGCCCGACCCATAGTAGTAACCGGTTTCCCTGAGAAACGTCCTGTTTATAAGGCCTTCAAGCCGGTAGTCTGCGTATGCGTATTTGTCAGCCGGCAGGAATATCGTCTTTTTGAAAAGTCCGTCCCGTTCCATTTTTTTATATACAGATTTTGCGAATGACACTTTAAAAGAACCTGAACGGTAGTCAGAAAACCCGGTATAAGTATCAGGTATCTCGGAAATGATATTCAGCCAGAAGACCCCGGGGATAAATCCGAGCCACTTCTTTGAATCGCTTGTCGTAACCTGTGGCCGCAAATCAATGAATTCATCCACTCCGAGAATCCCGTCATGTGCAGCAACCGGGCTTTCAGAAGACAAATCCGTATCGAGAGATAAATCAAGCTGAGTCGTGGCACAGGCAGGAAGGAAAACAATTATAGCCAGGATAAGGACATAACTGAATCTCATAAATACACTATATCACTGTCATAGAAAAAGGATTCCGTCAATTCCTATTTGCCTCTGATATCCGGCATATCATATCCTGCCCGGCCTCCACTGCCATTTGCAAATCCGGTTGTACGCATCAGACTTTTCAATACAAGGATGCTTATCCTGTAAAAATCCCTTACAGGCCTGAAGTGGCTCTTATGGCCGGTGGCATACACAGCGGTAACCGGAACAGCTGCTATCCTGAACCCGGATCGCGCAGCCCTGATGAGAACATCAGCCTCCATTTCAAATCCGGTGCTTTGCAGCTTAATCTCTTTAATAACCCTTTTTGAATATACTCTGAAGCCTGACTGTGTATCCGTCAGCGGAACCCCGGCAGCACCTGAAATACAATAATCTCCGAACCTGTTAGCAAGAAGCCTCTTTAACGGTTTCTTTTCATGATGCATCAGACGGGCTCCTATGATAATATCACCTTTCCCATCCTCAAAGGCATAAATCAATACAGGTATCTCAGAAGGAAGGTGCTGCCCGTCAGCATCAAGGGTTACTACCGCGTCAACTTCTTTTTTCATGAGTTCCTCAAATCCGGAAATGAGGGCAGCGCCCTTGCCGCGATTCACATGGTGTTTCAGTACTCCAGCGCCAGCTTCCATGGCCTTTACAGCAGTATCGTCATCTGATCCGTCATCAACAACAAGCACTTCCATGCCATAAGACACGCAATCCCTGACGATCCTGCCAATGGTTTTCTCTGCATTCAGCGCGGGAATCAGGACGGCATAATTCACTTATGTCACCTCTCCGGTATCTGACGCCGAAGTCCCGGGATATCCGGTTGCGGCAAAAGTTCCTTCCTCCCAGGCATCAAGGACAGCTGCTTTACTTCCTGTAAGATAAGCTTTCATGAATACGGTATTTTAGCAAATTTGCGCGGTTTCTTTGATATTAACGTATGATTATCTTTCTATTTTAAAAAAGAAATTAATCAATAAGGTCCTCGTAATAGTTTGTACATTCTTATAGTCGTTCCCGCAGGTCTTTGGCGGGAATCCATTATCTTCAAACATCTGGATGCCCGACTATAAATCTCGGGCTTGAAGAATAAAAAACCAAAACCTGCAAATATTATTTCAAGACTGTTAATATTCCGGGAATGATTCCCGCAAATCTGCATTGAGAATAATTTTCGGAATCATATTGCATGAAACACAAAACATTATTAATAGGCTACAAAAAAGCATCACTTTAGTATAAAATTGTTCATTAATATATGGTTATGAATTCTCTACATAGACAAAAAGGGGCTGTAAATAATGGAGATATATCTCATGACCCATGAAATCTCTTCTTCAATTCGGGATAACCAAGGGCGGGAAAAGGTCGAGAATTTCCTTAAAGTACATCGTAATATTAGAGCGTTTACGGCATATTGTCTCCATTGCAGGGTCGTCACCAATCTGAGTGTATCTATTACACTGGCGACTATTACTGACTCGGACGGGCAAGCGCATACAATTGCCTCAAGGACGTATCATTGTGAATCCTGCGGCTTGTTTGTGCGAAGCAAGGAAGATTAGATGCATGAATTAATTGACAATTTATGCCATGGGGCTTGAAATGAGAAAGCCTTCCAAAGGTATTGTATCATGGCCAGAAGATGAGCGGCCACGTGAGAGATTGCTCAGTCGTGGCCCAAATGCGCTCACAGATGCCGAATTGATTGCTATTTTGGTTCGTGTGGGCTTTGAGGGTACCAGTGCTGTAGAATTGGGGCGCAAGCTTTTGAAGCATTTCGGCACTCTGCGATCCATGGCTGAAGCCCCATTATCTGCTCTAATGGATATAAAAGGATTAAAAGGTGCAAAAGTGGCTCAACTTGCTGCTGCTATGGAAATCGCGAGGCGGGTCTCACTGCCTGACAAAAGATCCGGAATCTATATAAAGGGAACAACTCACGCAGCATCTTATCTTAAAGAAAAACTCAGAGGGCTTGCGGATGAGAACTTTAGGGTGTTATATCTCAATAAACAAAATCGCTTGCTTGATGATGTGCTCATTGCCGAAGGGACAGTTGGCAGCGTGAATCCTCCTATTCGCAAGATCGTGGCAAGAGCACTACAAGCAAATGCCAGCGGCTTGATCGCAGCGCATAATCACCCTTCGGGAGCAATAGAGCCTACAGAGTCTGACCACTTGTTGACAATTGATTTGATCACGGCTTTGCGACTGCTTGCGATAAAGGTTTTAGATCATGTGATAGTGGGGGATGAAAAGACTTTCAGTTTTGCGGATAGCGGGTTGCTCGATGAACTTGAATTAGAAGCGCTTACCCCCTATCCGTCACGGCAGGATAAAAGAAAGAGAAAGGTAGCGCAATGACACCGGAGCAGCGACAGGAACTAATCAGACTCTTAGAACAAAATGAAGAGATTTCGCCTGAGTGGGCGCGTGTGCTGTTTCCGCCTGAAAAACGGGAATACGAACTGGTTTATCATGGCAAAGATCGCGAGGAAGATATCATTGCCGATACGCTGGCCGTGCCGCTACAGCCCGTTCGCACATTCGGGAAGAACGGTGTAGATTGGCACAATATGCTGATCTTTGGCGATAACCTTCAAGCAATGAAGACTCTCTTAGAGATGAAGAAAGAAGGCAAGTTGGTAAACGCTGACGGGGCTCCAGGTGTTAGTCTAATCTACATAGACCCTCCATTTGCTACTAAACGAGAATTCAGTGGTAGTAAAGATCAGAAGGCGTATCAGGACAAAATCTCAGGGTCGGAATTTCTGGAATTTCTCAGACGACGGTTAGTTTTGCTCAGAGAGCTGCTGTCAGATGACGGATTAATCTATATTCATCTGGATCAGAAAAAGAGTCATGCTATAAAGCTATTGATGGATGAAATCTTTGGCGAGTCCAATTTCTTAAATGAAATAATATGGAAATACACAAAATTTCAGATGAGAGATATGACTAAATTTGCGAAAAACACTGACAGACTGCTCTTGTATGCAAAATCTTCCTCATATAAATTTTATCCTATAACATACAAACTCGACGAGCCGAAGAAGTTATTGATGAAGGGATGGGATAGGGATTTAGGAAGAATTGTAAATATTAAGGACAATAAAGGAAAAACACAAAAAATCACGATTTATGATGAAAAGGTTGACGACCTTTGGGAGGTTCCATACATCGGAGCGACGGCGCATGAGCGTCTTGATTACCCAACGCAAAAACCAGAAAAAATACTTGATTGGGTTATAAAATCTGCAACGAAAGAAGGTGACGTCGTTCTTGATGCATTTGCCGGATCGGGGACGACACTCGCAGTTGCTGAAAAGTTCGGTAGGCGCTGGATAGGCATTGATTGCGGTAAATTGGCAATATACACGATTCAAAAACGGCTGCTAAATCTCAAGTGTGAAATAGGAAACAATGGCCTAAAACTTGAGACAAAGCCTTTCGCCCTCTATAACGCAGGCCTCTATGACTTTTCCAAACTCAAAGAACTATCCTGGCAGGATTGGCGGTTTTTTGCTTTACAGCTGTTCCAATGTCGGGACGAGCCGCACAAGATCGGAGGAATCGAATTCGACGGGTATCGTCAAGGCGCGAGCGTGATGATCTTTAATCATATGGAGGCGAAGCATAAAGACGCCAGAATTACCGAGGAAACGATCCAGGAAATTCACGAGGCGGTCGGAACGCGAGGCGGAAACAAAGTCTTCATTATCGCACCTGCACTAACGTTTGACTTCCAACAAGATTATATTGACGTTGACAAGGTCCGTTACTACGCTCTGAGAATTCCCTATTCGATAATTCATGAGCTGCACCGCCGAGAATTCACGGCATTAAAACAGCCTGCTGACGAAATGGCTGTCAATGATACAGTCGAAGCGGTCGGCTTTGATTTCATCCGTACACCCGAACTGAAATACAAAACCGGTACTGAGAAGTCAAAGGGTGATTTGGCCGAAGTCGGCTTCATAAAAATAGAGACCTTTAAGAGCGATGCTGTTATCCGCGAACCATTTAAGAAAAAAGGTAACCTTGAGACGCTCTCTATGGTCTTGCTCGATTTTAACTACGATGACGAGTCAAACGTATTCGATCTTGATGAAGTACACTATGCGGAGGCAATTGAAAAGGCTGGTTGGAAGGTGCGATTCGGAACTGCCCATCTCGGCGAGAAGATTATGGCCGTATTTCTTGATATCTACGGGAACGAGGCCAGAGTCTTGATTGATGAAGCGGAGTTTGGCAAAACTAAGTCAAAGGCCACGCTTAAAAAGAAGAGTGCAAAAAAGAAATGACCGCGATGCGATCAGATAAACAGACTTTTAGAAACGAAGATCTTGTTTTGAAAGTCTCGACGAACATTGATCCTGCGGTATGGGATGAATCTAAATACGAGGCTTTTCTTGATGAGCTTTGCGATTTGCGAGAGTATCAAAAGGATGCGATCCTAACGGTTCTGCGTGTCCTGTGCGGCGGGAAATATTCAAATTTACGAGAACTGGCAAAAGAGAACTTTGATGCCAACGACGAGATGCAACGGCGATATGGATCTTGGCCGGGCATGGAGCGGCATTTACAGTTGCCTGATCAGTTGTCATGCTCAATTGACATGGCGACCGGAACGGGCAAGAGCTATGTCCTTTACGGTATGGCGGCAATTATGTTGGCTGAAGGCATTGTTGACCGGGTGCTCATACTCTGTCCATCCAATACTATCGAATCCGGCCTGATGGAGAAGTTCCGAGACCTGGCCGGTAATGCTGACTTGCGAGACCTGCTCCCGGTGGGCGCTAAGGTGCGAACGCCAAAGATTATCAACGCTTCGGGAACCATCGTTGACGGGTCCATCTGTATTGAGAATTACCACGCGATCTTGCAACACGTGAAGTCATCCATTCGGGACAGTCTTTGCGGCTCTGGCGCGCGTGTAGCTGCATTCAACGACGAAACGCATCATGTTTCGAATGAATCCGGTGCGGTTGTCCGGAAGTGGAAGGAATTTCTGTTAAATTCAGAATATGGATTCCGTTATGTAGTCGGTGTCTCCGGTACATGCTATGTCGGAGATGACTATTTTGTAGACGTCGTGAGCCGCTATTCCTTGCGGCAGGCGATAGAAGATCGTTTTGTTAAGAAGGTCGAATATGTGGCCGAAATGCCTCAGACCGACAACCCGGATGAGAAATGGCAGTTGATTTATAATCATCATCAGGATTGGAAGAAACGTCTCAAAAAACGTGGCATTCGTCCGCTGACGATCATTGTTACAAAAGACATTAAGACCTGCAAACTCGTGGCCGAGGAATTGCAGTCGTTCTTGCAGGAATGGGAGGATATTTCCGCAGAAAACGCTGAAGAAAAGATCCTGCCGGTCAGTTCCGCAGCGGAACACCAGGTTAATGTTGTCAAACTTAAATCCGTTGACCGGCCCAGCAGTAAAGTTGAATGGATTGTTTCGGTATCGATGCTGAGTGAGGGATGGGATGTCAAGAATGTCTTTCAAATCGTGCCTCATGAAGAACGCGCGTTCAACAGTAAGCTTTTAATTGCCCAAGTGTTGGGTCGGGGTTTGCGCCGCCCTGATGGTTGGCAAGGTGCCGATCCTGTTGTAACGGTGTTCAACCATGACAAATGGGCGAGCGGCATCCGGCATCTGGTGGACGAGATTCTGGAAATGGAGAATCGGCTTTCCTCTGCTGTTCTTGAAGATTCGTCGTATAATTTCGACCTGCATAATCTTGACTACACCCGCGAGACCGATACGACCCACTTTGCCAAGAAAGGTGAATACAGGTTGCTTGAGAATGGCTTCGTTGATTTGCCGTCACAAGTGGAAGTCGAAGATGTGTCAATTGACTTCGAGCGAGCTGTCACCGGGGATCATAACAAGTTTAAGACCAAGCTGGAGCACAAGACCTATTTCTTTGAGGAAGTGGCCGAGCATATGTATCGTGCTTTACAGCGGATAGATGAAGAGTCCAAGGACGCGCCCGATCCAAAAGACCGCACGCAGTACTCGAAGAAGTTCCCTCTTAATCGTTGCCTTGAAATTGTGACGGCATCTGCAAAGCGGGCAAAGATTAAAAGCGGGAAAATCACTGAGGAGAACCGGCAGAAAATATTACAAGCTCTTGGGCCGTTGCGCCGCAAGTCGGCAAAGCGAGTAGTGTATAAACTCAACCCGAAGGCGCTAAAGACAATTAACACCAAGGAGCGTCAAGCCGTCAGCGTTAACGCGGCCGAACTAAGACGCGGCGATAAAACGGCCTTCTTTACACCGGATAGTGATAAAACGATTACTGACGAACAAAAGGAATTTTTCAATATGGTTATTGATGACGATGGGGACTATAGCGCTGGAAGTAAAATTATTGCAAACTCCCATGACTTCAAGACGCCTTGCAATATAGCAATTGCGGACGCAAAGCCGGAACGAAAGTTTATCAGCAAGCTTTGTGATCGAGAAAATGCACAGGCAATTGACGGGTGGCTAAAGAATTCTCCGCAGCGGTTTTATCCGATTGAATATGCCTGGAAAAAGGGTGAGCACCCGAAGCGCGGAGACTTTAGTCCCGACTTTTTTATCAAGAAAGGGCAATCTGTATACGTTGTTGAAATCAAGGACGACGGTGAGATTGATGACCCTGCCCCTGAGAACCAAAAGAAGTACGAATATGCTCGGGATCACTTTATACGACTGAATGAATGGCTCAAGAAGGAAGGTGTTGAATCTGTTTATCAACTCAATTTTCTGTCGCCAAAAGACTACAATAAGTTTTTTATCAAATTACGTGAGGATGAAGCCGAGGGATTCCGCTCTGAGTTAGATGTTGTTCTTGGGAAAAGCGCGGCAGCGGAGTGAAAACGACATCTCTAAAGAAGCCTGCCCTCGAAAAAGAGAACGACAAAATGGTCTATGCCCTCTACGGCCTCACGCCGGAAGAGATTGTGATTGTGGAGGGAAGTGCACAATGAATGCTCTACTTGAGATAAGATTTAAGCCTTATGCAATGACAGATGACAAATCACAAGGGCGGATAGAAGCAGAAAAAACTGTTGAAGATGATTTTAGGACCCAATTCCAACATGACCGGGATCGGATAATCCATTCTAAAGCTTTTAGACGTTTAGAATCGAAAACGCAGGTAGTCACCAGTCAGGAAAGCGATCACAACAGAAAAAGATTGACTCATAGCCTCGAAGTGCTACAGATGGCAGACAGTATTGCCTATGCTCTCGGGGTAAACATCTTTTTGACCCAGGCGATTGCCCTCGGCCATGATCTTGGTCATGCGCCTTTTGGGCACGGCGGAGAGAAAACGCTCAATGAAATTCTAATGGATCATGGATTGTCAGGTTTCAAACATAATTATCAGAGCCTGTTAATCGTAAACAAGATTGAAACAAGGTATAGGGATAACGGAGGCCTCAATCTGATGTATGAAACCCGTGATGGAATTCTGCGGCATACTAAAATTAAAGAAGGAATTCCCATTGGATACTATGATGAAGTTCTCGATTCGAAACGACAGTATCCGCTTACTCTTGAAGGCCAAATAGTTAGAATAGTCGACGAGATTGCACAGAGGACTCATGACACAGACGACGGACTTAGAACCGGCAGAATCGAACTTCGCATGCTTCTTGACCAAGACATAATGAAAAAGATTATCAAACTTGTACATCTTGATACGAACTCTCTTATTGAGAACTTCAAGACAGAGACTGGAAAGACAATATCCAAAATAGTAGTAGCAATGATTAAGTGCTACGTGCTTGAGGTCGTAAGAACTGCGCTCAACAATATCGATAAACATAAAATAAGTGATTATAACAATGTGCGTGACAAAGACAATTTGATTGTATCTTTTAGTCCAGAATTTGAAAAACTTGACAATAATTTTCAAGAAGATTTTCTGCGACCAAACTTTTATAACCATTATGAGATTAAGAGGATGGATTCTCGTGGTAATTATTTTATCAAACAATTATTTAAGGCATTCAAGCGTAATCCAGGCCAATTACCTCAGAAAGTATTTACTTCATTTCAACAAGCTGTAAAAGATGATCTGAATGCAAGAACTCTCTCATTTGCCAGAGATTGTGCCAAAGAAGGCTGCTTATACAGTACTAAACATAAATACATTAGCGAAGAACAAGGGGATAAATGTCCTGTCCAGCATGAGGCAAAATGTGCATGTGAAGGCATCCGAGTGCTTATCAATTATATAGCCGGTATGACAGATCGGCATGCAAACCTTGAGTATTCAAGGTTATATTTGCCACCTGAGGTTGCAAGGATTTAAGAAACGGTGAAATGCTTTCTTATCGGCAGAACAATTATAATCTAAATGGGAAACATGCCCTTTACGGCCTTACGCCGGAAGAGATTACGACTGTGGATGGGAAAGCGTAATGTCCCATAATATGTCAAAATACCTATATAATTTGAAAAAGGAGGCATAACAAATGAAAGCGTTCAAATATGTTATCTACAGGGAAGGAAAATATTATGTATCTCAGTGCTTGAATATAGATATCGCCAGCTGCGGTGATACTATTGAAGAGGCCCTAAGCAACCTTAAAGATGCAGTTGAGCTATATTTTCGCAATGAGTCAAAAAAGAAGCTTTCCGCTTTCCATGATATAGGTGAAACATTAATCGGAGAAGCTAAGATTTATGCCTAAGCTATACTCAGCCCGGCATATTATTGCGGTGCTTCTGAAAAAAGGGTTCATTGAGATAGACCAGACCGGAAGCCACAAGAAGTTACGTAAAGATAACAGAACAGTAATTGTCCCTTCGCCGAGAAAAGAAATTCCGCATGGTACGTTTACCTCTATATTGCGCCAGTCCGGCCTAAATAAGTCCGACTTTGAAAAGTGATGCAAGAATTACAGCTTGTCAGATGTTTCCAATTCTCGACACACTACGTCAAGTATTGACATAGACCTACCATCTCCTGTCCGAAACAAGCAAAACGAAGAGGAAGGTAAAAAAGAGATTGCTCACTGTTCCTATGGTAAGTGCCAGTCCCATATCTGAAAGTCCCCGGTATGATGAGAAATAGAGCGTTCCGAATCCGCATATGGTTGTAAGGGCGCAGAGAACAAGGGCTGTCCCGGTCTGAGAAAACACCGTTGCGATATCACCTCCCCTTCTCAGGTGATGTATCAGATGTATCGCGTAATCAGTCCCTGTTCCAAACAACATAACCCCGGTAATCGCGCTCATGATATGTACAGGACGTCCCATGAGCGTCAGAAGCGCGCCAGTAAACAATATGCCGGTTATGATAGGTATCTGGGCAAATAAAACATCAAGGGGGTTCCTGAAGACCAGGAACAGGATGACATTTACAAGAAAAAATCCGCTGATGGTAATCCAAACAGTATCTTCCCTGAGAAAACCGGCCAGTTCATTTTGGACGATTTTCTTTCCCGTAACAGTATTCCCATCTGATGCAGATAAAGCGCGCTCATCCGCGTTGCGAATCACAAGAAGATACCTGTATCCCTTTTCATGCGCCCATAAAAACCTGTCTTTTACCATCTGGATATTTCCGATATCCTCATAAACTACAGGATTCCTGACTGACAGCATTTCCCGCAGATTGCCGGTATATTCCAGTATGAATGAACCCGATAATCCGGCGCGTTTCGCTGTTGCAGAAAAAGTATGCACAATTTCATCAACATCAAGGGTTTTGAGCCGGTTGATAACCTCCATCTGCTTTTCAAGAGGCGGAATAAATGTTGACAGTGACATAATGTTGTTGATTCCTGATGCCCTGAGTTTCCCTGCAATATCGCCTGACTTTCTGACGGCATCTGCAGCGTCGAGGGCATCTCCTGTAATAAACACGCTTTCATCTTCTTTCATGAAACGGTCAAGCGCGATGCGCGCAGGATTATTTGCCGTTCCGATTTCCCTGATATCAACACTGAATTTCATCTCTTGTATCTTCCATAGAGAGAAGATAATCGAAGAACAAAGAACAAGCATTATGAATACCCTGTATCGCCCGGCTGACAATAATTGTCCGGACATGGAAAGATGAAAACGGAGATTCTCCGCCCTTGCCGGTTTCATGACACCAGCCACAGAACAGAAAAGAAGGACCGCACAAATAATTATTCCGGCTGATATCAAGACTCCAAGTTCCCGAACTCCCCTGAAATGTGATATTACCATCGGGGAAAAGGTTGCAAATGTTGTCAATGCCCCAGCCCATATTCCTCGAGCGGTCTCTCTGACGGCATCTTCGGTGTTTCTGAGAAATATATTTCTTACATAAAGAACTATTGGCAGGTCAACGCCTAATCCTATCAGCATTGCTCCGAAACCTCCGGCAGTTTCAGTCAGTGAACCAAAAACAAGACTGCTGAAAGCAAGAGAAAAGAGTATGGCAAGTGAAACAGGCACAAAAGCATATGCCATCATCCGGATATCACGTATAAACAAAAGAATAATTGCAACTACGAGGATAAGTGATGACAGGATATTTCGCATAATCTCCTTTTTCATCTGAGTTGCTTCAAAATATGTAATCGCGTGGCTGCCTGTTATGGTAACGGAAATGTTATCAGCCGGATGAATATGACTCTTGATAACCACGTCAATACCATCAATAAGAGTCCTGTCAAATGACAAATCCCTTGGTTCTCCGGTAACCCTTGCTATAATTACAACCCCTTTACCTTCAGGCAGAAGATAATAACCTGTCGAGGCATCCAGGACATCTTCTCCAGTTGTGAAAGGCTGCACAAAATCTGAAAATCCAAGCGGGTCAATATGTCCAATATAAGATCCACCCGGCATCGCAAGCCTCAGCCGTGTTCTTTTAATTGTCTCTTCCATTCCATCAGGCGATAGCCTTCCAAGAAATTTTTCCAAAGCATCCGCATCGAGATAGAGCGGCAGTCTGCTCCTCAATGTCTTCAACAGGAAATCCTTCATGTCGCTGTTGACCCTGTATTGGACCTCAGCAATCCCCGGAAGCTTTTTCAGTGATAAAGCGATATCGCCGGATAACTCCATCGCCCTTTGCATATTTCCCTCAAGAAGGATATAACAGTTCTTTTCACCTCCGGCATGTTTGAGCGCGTCAAGGTATGTCCTTGTCAGTTTTGCGTCTTTGGGAATATAGGCAAGCAGGTCCGTTCCGAATTCCGTTGTGGATATTCTGATTACTGCAAGAAGAATTATTGCTCCGGTTGCAGACAGGGTTATTATCGGGTTATTCCGGAACCGGCGGAGAAGAGAGAGAGAAAACCGGACAAACAAATCCATTACTTCGTATTCTTTATTACATAATCGGCAAGGGCACTTACTGAACGGAATGCCTCTTTCCCGACATCTTCATCGGGGATACGGATGCTGTATTTTTTCTCAAGTGCGACAACAAGCTCAAGCGCGTCTATTGAATCAAGCCCAAGTCCTTCTCCAAAAAGGGGGGTTTCATCGCCGAAGGCTTCAGAGGTTATATCTTCGAGCTTGAGTTTTTCAATAATCAGCATCTTCAGTTGATTAACAAGTTCTGACTTTTCCAATAACTGTTTCCTCCTTTTTATACTGAATCCAGGCTTACTGTTTTTGCATCCCTCTCTATCCACCTGGCAAGCCGTGACAGGGTATCCCCAGGACCAACTTCAATGAATCTGCGGATACCATACGACCACATTCTACGGATTACATCTCTCCATATTACCCTCCTCACGAACTGCTCAGTCAGGGTCTTCCTTATTCCACCGGCACTCGTCAGCAGCTCACCAGTAGTATGGTCCACAACAGGGATTTCAGGTTCTGAAATGTTAATCCCATCAACTGTCTGCAACACAATATCCGGCACTTCAGACAATATCGGCGTATGAAGGGGATACCGGACCGGCAGTCTCAATACCCTCAGGGCACCCTCTTTATTCGCCCTGCGTTCCAGGGCATCAAGAGATTCGGCAGCACCTGAAACCACTATCTGAGTAGCAGAATTAATGTTTGCCACATACAGGTCCCTATAGTCCCTGCAGTAGTTTTCTATTATATCCCATTTAATCCCGATTATGGCAGTCATTCCGAATGTGCCAGCTCCGGAGACCTGTACAATGGCATCATGGGCAGCCCTGATAATATGAAACCCCGCATCAAAATCAATGCTCCCTGCAGCATATAACGCGGCATAGAAGCCGAGACTGTGGCCTGCAAGTAGCCTGAAATCGTATTTGTTCCGGGCATTCTCCAGATATGAGGCACTGACAGCGTAAATAGCCTGTTGAACGGCAAGGGTTTCAGCATCTTTAATCTGATTCCCGGTGGAAGAAAGACAACAGTTCACTGGCGGCTGGAATTGAGGGCTGACAGCTAAAAGCATCCCTTTACGCTCCGACCACTGTCCCGGAAAGACCGCGCCTGTCATCGTAAAGGAAGCCTTTCCCACAATCCTCCCTTAATCCCGGATTTTCTCAAAAGGGATTGCAGCCGTTCATTGAAATTCACTCCGAATCCCGGCAGTATCCATGACGGATGCCTTGAAGAAATCTGGCGTATGATATTTTCCATTTCTGGCAAAATCTTTGGCGATATGTAATACACAGGTTCAAGCCCAATCCTTTTCATATCCATGCCAAGCTCTTCGTGTGCTCTAAGTGCAAGCCCGGTACCCGGAAAAATTCTTATACCTGCCATTAGCACTGATGAATCAGCATTTAGGGCAGAAAGCCTTTCAATATTGATTGTTGCCTCTTCAATGCCCTCGCCAGGAGAACCTAAAAAGATAAAATGACAGTATTTCATGCCTGCCTCCATGCAAATACGGGAGACTTCTTTAACCTGTTTATATGTAAATCCCTTCTTCAGGTTTCCGAGAAGGGTATCTACCAGTGAGTCTGTACCGAACTCAATTCCGGTACATCCTGCCCTGAGCATAAAGTCCACAAGTTCAGGATCCATAAGGCCGGGATTGGCATAGCAGTTCCATTTGATCTTCAAACCGCGGGAGATAACTTCCCGGCAAAACCTTAGAGCGTACTCCCTTGGATAGTTAAAGACACTGTCAACCATAAAGAAGTGCCTGGCACCGGTCCGTCCCGTAACCTCCTCCATTTCTTTTACGACATCTGACGGATCTCTTGAGCGCATCCGGGCTCCCTCAACACGCGGGTAGGAACAATAAATACACCTGAAAGGACATCCCCTTCTCGTCTGGACATTAAGCATCCCTCCCTTTTCATAGTATTCATTCGCATTGAATAAATCCCTGCCTGGTATCAGGGTCTTCCATTCAGCGCTCCTGTATGGTCTATTATTGCCATTTATCGGAGTCACAACTCCCTGAGGCAGGCTCCCGCCCACGGAAAGATACTTCATTAATCTGACAATAGCAGCTTCACCTTCTCCTACAATGCCGTAATCGATATCAAGATTACTCATAAATTCATCCGGCATTATGGTAAAACCCGATCCGCCGGCGATTACTGGAGAGTTGGAATACCTCCTGCATACGGCAATGACTTCACGATACAGCGGCAGGTAGGAAACGCTCCTGGGGTAGGAAACATCATCAATATTCCTGAATGAGATTCCGATTACATCAGGCTGATATCTTAAGAGGGACTGTTTCAGAGTATCTTCGATATCATGAACAAAGCAAAGATCGGCAACCTGAACTTCATGTCCCGAGTTTCGAAGGGCTGAAGCGATATAGGCAAGTCCAATGGGGAAAACAGGATCAGGAAGCGTTTCCCTGTTTGGAGATATCAGAAAGACCTTCAATGTATTCCCCTGATTATCCTGAGGATTGAACTCACCTTTATGCCTTTTCCCCTGAATGGGCTGAGGATGCCATTCATGATCCTGCCCGGTGTAATATAGAAACTGAGATAGGCTTTCCTCAACAGTCTGTGTACGTCATCGGCGTCAAGGTAATCCAGCCTTATGACCGGGTGCAGGCAGTCATACAAGTTCCAGTCACGGTTTTGTATACGGTCTTCAACTTCGCTGAACAGCTGAGTCCCCGGATATGGGGTCAGCACTGAAAACTGGACCGCTTCCGGTGATAGTCGCTTTGCGAATCGGATTGTATCATGGACCATATTTTCCGTCTCGTGTATATCCCCGATAATAAAGCTGGCATGAGTTGAAATGCCATATGATTTCAGGAGGCGGACTGCCTCTGATGATTGCTCGGGAATCAGCTTTTTCCGGTAATGCTTCAGGGTGTCATTACCGCTGCTTTCAAAACCTATGAACACATACCGCGCGCCTGCCTTCGACATCTCTTTTACCATATCCTCATGCCTGATAAGTGTATCGGCGCGCGAAAAACACCACCAGTAGATATCAAGCCCTCTCCTTGTAATCTCGCGGCAGATATCTTTCACCCTTTCAGGATCCAGTGTGAAGTTGTCGTCGAGGAACGCAATGCCGTTGAAGCCATAATGGCATACTATATCTTCTATCTCATTAACCACTCTTTCAGGTTCAAGCGCCCTCCAATGCGTGCCGCTGAACCTGGAGGAAGAGCAAAAACTGCAGTTATACGGACATCCACGGCTTGTAAGAATACCTGTCATCCGCCTTCCACCCATCTCAAGCTGCTTATATTCGCTTATTCTGAGAAGGTCGCGGGCAGGAGGAGTGATGGACATTACATCCGGTGGTGTTCTGTCAGGAGTCCTTATGATTTCACCATCTTCAGAAAAACTGATCCCTGCAACATCATGAAGAGCTTTTTTCTTCTCAATAGCGCTGAGCAGTTCCACAACCGTCTCTTCACCTTCACCTCTGACAATAAAATCAGCATATCCTTTTCGCAAAGGCTCTTCATCGAGAAAAGTCACATGCGGGCCGCCCATCATTATCTTTATTCCTGATTTCCTGACTGCCTTTGCCATATCAAGGGCCGGGAGATAGCGCGGGGTATCAGCCGATATCCCGACAATATCATAGGCCTTCCAGTCAGGAGGGCTGTTGGGAATATTGAAATCAAGAATATCGACATGGTGCCCGTTTTGTCTGAGGGATGAAGCGATATAACCAAGGCCAAGGGGTGGAAGCACAAATCCCATCTTATGATAAATGTTGTCTTTGAAAGGATAGCAAAGAAGGACGTTCATTTTGATGGACTGCCTTCATGTCCGGCTTTTCTCCTGTTCCACATATGGATAAGTTTTTTCAGAAGAAAATACAGGAGGACAGACGTGATAATCCCAAGCACAGTGCTCCCGACAAATGTTGGAGCAACATAGTGGTCAAGAAGAAACCTGATGTCTTTTGAAAATTTCATGTCAATGAATTTACCGTAAAGTATAAAGTTGCCGGTCTCCGCGCTGAGGAGCACAAGAAAAGGAAATGAAAGGGGATTGGATGTCTGCGTACCCAGCAGTACAATGACCGGATTCAGCCTAAGGAGATAGGCAAGGCCTATGGCCATAATCGTATGTACTCCGAGCACAGGTATGAACCCGATAAAATTGCCAAGGGCAATACAAAACGCGATATGCGAAGGGGAAAGACCCTTCGCACTGAATCTGGCAATGTATTCCTTAAGCGCTGATAAATATTTCATATTAAAGATTCTTGTGATACTGTCACCCTGAGCTTGTCGAAGGGTGTTTATCAAAGTTCGTGCACCAGGTTATCAAATGGAATAATTTATAACGCGGCTTTCCTAATCAAAACTCAAAATTCTTCCATGCCTGCCTGAAGCCCCAGTTCATGGGACCAAAAACAATAATACTCCTTCTCAAGGCTGGAAGTCTCTTCAGCATTGATCCGGCTGAGTAGAATTTTCTGTTTGCTTCAAGGAATTTTGTTTCCAGTTCCTCAGGTTCCATGTTCTTTGGCCTGAACACCGCATGGGCCATGTCATATAATCTCCAGTCTTCAGTAATAAGCCTTTCATCCCGCTTCATCCTTTCAAAAACCCTGGTGCCGGGAAAAGGCGTAAGAATTGTAAAGAGGACGCTGTCAAGCCTGACCTTTTCAACAAACTCAAGGACTTCTTCAAAGGTATCCCGTGTATCCCAGTCATATCCGAAGATAAAGGAACCCTGTATTCCCATTCCATGATCGTGAATCCTTTTAATCAGTTCAGCATACTTTTCAGCCTTGTTAAAACGCTTGTTGAGCCTGTTCAACGCGTCCTGTGAAAGGCTCTCGAACCCCATGAACATTCCAAAGCATCCGCTTTCCTGCGCAAGCCTGAGAAGTTCACTGTTCTCAGCAAATGTTACAGATGCCTGACTGAGCCACTTGAACCTGAATTTTTTAAATACCCTGAAAAGTTCCTTTGCGTAATCCGGACTTCCGGCAATGTTGTCATCGACGATGAACAAAAAATTCGCGTTCCCTTTAAGTGAGTGCAACTCTTTTTCAACCTCATCCAAAGGCCTCATGCGATAGGAATGACCATAAAATGCTGTGACGGAACAGAACTCACAATCAAATGGACAACCCCTTGTCGTCTGCATGGTATTGATAAAGAAATATCCTGACCGGTCCAGCAGGTCACGACGGGCAACAGGAACCCCTGAAATACCTTCACTCTTTTTACCCTGATAAACCCGCTGCATCCTGTCATCTGTAAAATCCGCGAGTATCTCCTTCCAGACACTTTCCGCCTCACCTATAACAACTGTATCAACGTGCCTTCCTGCCTCCTCCGGCAACCAGGTGGCATGGAATCCACCCATTACTACCTTTACACCGCGCTTTCTGAATTCAGCAGCAATCTCATAAGCGCGTGGGGCAAGAGGAGTAAGGGCTGTAATGCCAACAAGATCAACCTGTTCATCAAAATCAAGCGGCGATACATTTTCATCCGCTATCGTTATGTCCCATCCGGCAGGCGTTAATGCAGCGAGAGTAGTAACACTAAGATAAGGGAATCTGAACATAAAGCCCTTCCATATGCTTGTTCGAGACCAGCCTGGTATTATGAGCTTAAGTTTCATTCCATTTCCTCAGGAAAATACACGCGTTACTCCCTCCGTGAGAAAATCCATTTACCAGTGCCGTAAACGCCTCATTTTTTTCAAGCGCGCGCACATAGTTCAGACCCGGCACCTCCGGATCTTCAAGACCCCATATGGGAGGAATAAACTGCTCTCCAAGAAAAAGCATGGCTGCCCCTGTTTTCATAACACCGGATGAAAGAAAGTATCCTGCAAGCGGACTCAGCGCAGTCACAGGAACCGCCGGCCCGATTGTCTCACTAAGCGCCTTTGCCTCTCGGAAGTCAAGCTCAACAGAAGAATTTGCTGAAGCAACAACCAGGTGCGGAGTTCTTCCTTTATTTGCCATTTTTATTGCTGAAGCCATTGACTGCGAAGATGCATATCTCAGCCGGTCCACAGGTTCTGATGAGAATCCATATGAGAGTATTTCACCATAAATGCGTCCTTTTCTTGCAAGCGCATCCGAGGTGCGTTCAAGAATGAGAGTACATGCGCCTTCTCCAAGAATAATCCCGTCCCTTTTCCTGTCGAATGGACACACAGCGCCTCTCTTTGACAGTATCTTCAATTTATTCATACCATCGTATACCGGTTTTGTAAGTTCATCGGCGCCGGTAACCATTACAGCCTTTATCCCGCCATTAAGAAGACTGCATGCATAAAAAAGCGCGTTTTCGCCTGCAACCCCGGCCTCGCTGAAGGTAGTATTCGGTCCTCCGATGCCGAATTCAATAGATATATGGGCAGCGGCAATGTTTTGTACTGTCTCAGGAAAAAGCATCGGGTTCATCTCATCCGGGCCTTTTTCCAGCAAGCCGGTATAGAAATCATGTGTACTGCTGACACTGCCAAGCCCTGTACCAACAATTACTCCTATGTCGTCAGGATTGTAAGAGTCCTGCATTGATGCGTCCTTCCATGCCTCAAGCGCAGATACAAGCGCAAGCTGTGAAAACCTGCTCATTCGCCGAACTTTCATTGGATTGATATGTTCCTTCGGTATGAAATCCCTTACAATTCCGCTGCGCATGGAGCCGTCAAGTACACTTCCCATTCGCGCGCCGTCAAGAAACTTTTCCTTTCCGACACCATAAGGACTTATGATACCTATCCCTGTAACCGCTATCATTCAACTCCATATCCCTGAAAATATATAAAAATAAACAACGTTTATTGAACTCCTTTGTAACAAAAAAACTTCTGCCACAGAGGGCACCGAGGACACAGAGAGCTAACGATCAAATCATTTAAAAAACCATATCATGAATATCGAACATAATTATATTATCTTTTTGAAAGTATTTTCTTATATTTCTCTGTCCCCTCTGTGTGCTCTGTGGCTAACTATATTCTTGATTCATTCTTCTTAGGAGCAAGGCGGTATTGTTACCACCAAAGGCAACAGAAAGGCTCATGGCAGTGTTAACTGATGCTGTCCTTGGTTCAGGCACATAATCCAGGTCGCAGTCAGGATCAGGCGTCCTGTAATTAACCGTTGGAGGCAGGATATCCCGATGAAACGGGAGTATCGCAGCAACTGCCTCAAGAGCGCCTGCAGCACCAAGACAATGACCTATCATTGATTTGGTAGAACTGACAGGTATCCTGTACGCTGATTCACCAAAGCACCGCTTAATGGCTCTTGTTTCGGCAATGTCATTTGCCGTTGTTCCGGTTCCATGCGCATTAATATACCCGATGCCTTCCTTGCCGCAATAGGAATTCCTGAAAGCATTTTCTATGGCCCGTACAATACCATTGCCTTCTGCATCAGGTGCTGTAACATGATAGGCATCTCCGGATATTCCGTAACCAGGGATCTCGGCATAAATCCTGGCACCCCTTTTAAGCGCATGCACATACTCCTCTACAACAAAAATAGCGGCACCCTCACCTGGAGAAATCCCCCTGCGTTCAAGGTCAAACGGCCTGCAAGGCATTTCATCAACTGATCTGAGGGCATTAAATCCTGAGAAAGTGGTTTCTGAAAGAGATTCGCTTCCTCCGGTAATTACCGCTTCACACAATCCGTTCCTGATCCAGTCTGATGATATGCCGACAGCAGTTGCAGATGAAGAACAAGCGGTAGATATGGTCGTCTGAGGCCCGAACACATTTGCCTTCTGTGCAAGCAGTGATGTAAAAGCATAGGTGGCAAAAGGAACAAGCAGTCCCGGCCTTCCCTTTCGCCCCTGCGACTGCTCTCTTCTGAACATCTCCGCGCTGAGTAACCCGCCAGCACCGCTGCCAATGCATATACCGATTTTTTCAGACGGGACATCGATATTTTCAAAATCAGCGTCTTTTGCTGCCTCTTCCCAGGCTATCAGGCCAAGGATATCGCAACGGGAAAGCCTCTTTTCTTCTGAAGAAATCCCGCGCACCTCCGCAGCAAGTTTTCCACGGTATCCCGAAGTATCAAAGAGTGTAACACCGCCGATACCGCAGACACCCCTGCCCAAAGCATCCCAATACGCAGACAGGCCGTGTCCGATAGCTGAAATCACGCCAATTCCCGTGATAACCGCCCTTCGTGTCATTTTCAGTGTCTTCGTATCGTTACCCCTTCAGGCACTTTCATGCTGAATACATCGTCAGATATCATACCGTTTACCTTCAAATTCCTGAATCTGATTTCTGTTTTGTCGCCTGTCCTCTCAAACATTTTAATCTCCACCGGAACAGCTTTTTCATTAAGGGTTATAATAATTTCACGAACAGGCGTTGCTGCGCTTACAGGAACAATTTTCAGCACATATCCGGATGCCTTTGCCTCAACTATGTCTACACGGTACCGCTCCAAAAGGCTCTCAATGGAAAAGCTCGCAGGAAAAGACGGAAATCTGCTAATGCCTGCAATATCAGCCTCCCTGAGCTTCTTGTAATATATGAGGATTTCCCTGCCATTTGAAACAACCTTCATATCTTCCTGATAATCCCAAACAAACATCTCAGGAACCCTGAAAGAAAAAATACCCTTATTGACAATCGGCTTTTCCAGCAGTCTTGAATGTTTTTCCTGAATAAAGTCGGCTCTTAGAGTTTTGATGGATTTTTGCATCTCAATAAGAGTTGCAATGTTATCAACCGCCATCGCGCGGGAATATGAAAGGAACAGAATTGCAGCAAGATAAACAGCAAGAGTAAAGGTTGTTTTTGCATACCTTCTAAGGAGTGCATAAGAAAAAACACATCGACTATAAAATCTCCTCTCACCCCTCTTTGCCAAAGAGGGGAATATTGCCTCCCTTTGACAAAGGGAGGTCAGGAGGGATTTTCTAAATGATTTAGCCTTGCTTATGGCCTCTTTAGTAATTACATTCTTCATAGGGAAGACGACCATTTGCCGCAGGTATCCCCCCACCTTGCGATTACGTCATTGCCGTCCCTTACTTCCATGACTCCGCAGGTATTCGGACATCCATCGCAGTAGAAGCTGCTGCTGACAAGTTGATGACTGAAGATATGGAACCCCTTGAACCTTGTCTTACCGATATCAGCTTCGAGTGCGAGAAAAGCGGCTCCTATTGCCCCCATAAGGGAATAATATCCCGGAACGAGAACATCCTTCTTCAATTCCCTGACAAATGAAGCCCTGATACCATCATTGGCTGCCACACCTCCCTGAAAGAATACAGGAGCCCTGATTTCCTTTCCCCTTGCCAGATTGTTCATATAATTACGCACAAGCGCATCACAAAGCCCCGCAACGATATCTTCAAGATTGTGTCCCATCTGTTGTTTATGTACCATATCTGATTCGGCAAATACCGTACACCGTCCCGCTATCCTGACCGGGGATATTGAATTCAATGCGAGACCTCCGAGTTCTTCTACAATCAACCCAAGACGTAAAGCCTGATGTTCAAGGAAAGAACCTGTCCCTGCCGCGCATACCGTATTCATGGAAAAATCCACAACAACTCCATCCCTGATAAGGATAAGTTTTGAGTCCTGCCCTCCAATCTCGATAATCGTCTGAACATCCGGATGATACTTTATGGCAGCAACAGCATGAGCGGTTATCTCATTCTTTACTATGTCAGCACCGGCAAGGTGCGCGGCAAGACCCCTTCCGCTCCCTGTAGCCCCTACCCCCAGAACAACAGGAGCAATCTCTTTATGAAGGTCGGTGAGTGCGGATTGCAGGACTCTTATCGGCTGTCCCATGGTTTTTCTGTATGTGCTCCACAACGGTTCTCCCTTAAAGTTAAGGAATACAACCTTTGTCGTTACCGAGCCGACGTCTATACCAAGATACCCCTTCATTAACCTGCCTTCCTTCTGCGCTTTCTGCGCCTTTCGAGCAGGTCAACAAAGGCCTCAAGCCTCGTCTGAAGATTGCTTTCCGATACATGCTCATCAAAGGTCAGAGAGAGAACCGGAAAGTTCATGTCTGTGCTGACCCTCTGCAGTATTGTTGAAGCTACAAGTTCAGGCATGCAGGTAAAAGGCATGATATGGATGACACCGTCAATTCCCTCACGGCAGAATTTAATGGTCTTGCCGACACTCTCAATACTTTCACCACCGGAGGGGTATTTAAGATAAGGATATGCCCATTTCACTGAAAGCTTATTCTGATTGCGCCTGAACGGCTTGAACCGGAAACGGTCATTTAGCCAGTCCCCGAGCCACACCCCTCTGACAACTTCCACGCCCATGCGTGACAACCTTCTCTCCACATCCATGTTAGCAAAAGGTTCAATGACAACAAAGATTTCTCCGAGTATGCCAATCCGGAGAGGCTTCAGGTTCCTGTTTATTCTGACGTCTCTGAAAATGCTCCGTATCTGTTTATAGGCTTTAAGCAATTTTAGATACCCGGTAGCTTCCTCAGCAATTTTCAGCGCCCTGTTATATGCCTTATCCGATTCCCCCTGGTTTACTTCCACTGGTTTTATTTTGAAATATGATGCTTCTATTCTGTCAAGCAGGGCCATGCGCATGAGAATAAGGTAAAAAACACGGTAACCATCCCATTTTGAATTGATATTGCTGATATCCCTGATGGTCTTTATCATGTCACCGAGACTGTCCGGGTTGTCTGTCCGCGCCATCCGGAAATTATACCTGAGGTCTCTCAATATCTGTTCCTGAATTACACCATAATATCCAAAACGGCATGGGCCATACCCTCCTGGCATAAGAATAGCCTCAACCCCGTCTTCCAAAGCCTCTATCATATTCCCGAGATTTATCTTGAATGGCAGGCAGGCGAATTCAGGAGCATGCCTGACCCCAAGATTCATGGTCTTTGCCGTAGGTTTTGGAGGCGGGCACATGTCCACTCCATGCTCCCTCAGCACCTGAGTATATGCAGTTGAAAGCAATCCCATATGCGGCACAGTGAGTTTCATATCAAATTCATTTTAAACCACAGAGTCCGCAGATGTATTTTTAAAAACAGAGAAGTAATAATTATTGCATACTAAGGCAGTCATTAGTAAGGTGACATTATTGTCAAATCTCCCCTCACCCCTCTTTGCCAAAGAGGGGAATATTGACTCCCTTTGGCAAAGGGAGGTCAGGAGGGATTTTATGTTTAATATGCCCATACTGAAGATATTCTTGGTAATGATGAGTCAGCTTGCAATATCATTCATATCCTTGTGTTCTCTGTGGTTAATTTTCTTTGCTCTCCTTTCAATCATATCCACAAATGCCTCTACTCGGGTGCGTATTCCGGTATCGGCTGTGTGTTCATCAATATTCAGATTCATATACGGTTTCTTGCGAACATCAAACGTGTGTTTAATCAATTCAGTCATGAATGAATCAGGGCCGCATCCCGCGGCGGCAAGAAGTACTATTCCGTCTATTCTATCATCATTTAGCATCCATCTGACAGAGGAGACTATCTCTCTTCCCATGCTCCAGTATATCCCCTTCGGCAAAATTGACATTGTCTCCATAATATATGGAGGTTCAGGGTTATGAATTACAACACTCAGCCCCATGTTTCGCATGAACCTTATAACTCCAACATTCAAATGGTCATCCTGAACAAGATATGGCCTGCCGGCAACTCCAATTGTTATTTTATTGCTTTTAATATTATTAGTTAGTTCATTATTATAATGTATTTGTTTAAGTTCTTGAAATAGGCATGTTTCATCTGGCTGCAAATCACTTGCATCAAGGGCTGAAAGACTTTTCCCTCCCGGAAATGCAGAAAAAACCATCTGCCAGAAGACATCCTCATTATGTTCTTTTATATTCATTCTGGTATCAATAACATGGGGAAGGTTTCTTATTGCAGCCCGAACCATATCAGGCAGGCCAAGGAATTTCGGACACATATAGGCATCTGGTTCCATTCTGATAATACGTGGAATGAAAAGATAGTCCACACTGTCTTTCAGGGCACAGACATGACCAAAAAACGCCTTTACCGGAAGACAAAGGTCAGATATACTGTGATGTATCCCATCGGCAAGAATATCAGCGGTTGTCTCGGGTGATGCTATAACCTCGATACCCCGCGACTGAAACTGCCCTTTCCATAACCGGCCAAATTTGTGATATAGAAGGCCATGAGGAATGCCAACTCTCATCAGGAATTTATTAAATCTACCTTCTTATCCTCTCAAGGAGGAATTTGACCTGTCTGTCCTCAGGGCTCAGCCTTATAACCTCTTCAAATGCCTTTTTTGCCTCATCCTCACTGCCCTTTTCATAATAGAGAAGCCCTAAGCTCTTTACAAGGGTTGAATCCTTTGGAAACCTGCCGGAGCCTTCCTTCAGATACTTCAGGGCCTTTTCATCATCCTTCATTTCCTGATAGCAAAGTGCAAGGTAATAGTAAGTTTCAGAGGAAGGTTCTGCTTTCAAGGCCTCTTCAAAGAGGGCGGATGCCTTGCCGTAATTTCTTTGTCTGAAATAGCCGCCGGCCTCAATAATAATTTCTGCCGCCCTTTTCTTACGGTCCTCCAGTGAAAGAACAGCATAGGGGTTCGAAACTGTATCCACGATCTTTCCATCAGGAGGCCTGCTCTCATATACCTTCTGAGTAGTTATATTACTCGTTCTCATCTCATCGCTATTGACTGTACCAAAATAGTTTGGGTCTATTTTTACCAATGATTCTGAAGTGATATTCCTCGTATTATCGATAATGATGTTATCCCTTATTTCACCTGAAAAACCTTTTAATATAATCCCTTCGGTATTCTGCACAATCGTGTTCCTGAATATTTTCGCTCCGGTTTTCTGAAGTTCAATCCCTGTTTTTCCTGAAGAAACAACCGTATTATGAAGAGTAATGGACGGGGTTCCTGAGATAAGGATACCGGTATCGTTGCCTGTTATTATTCCATTCTCAATCGTTCCCTGAGCATTTATTGCATGTATCGCGACTGCCGCACCCTGCAGCCGTATTCCCTTCATCATCGCCTGACCGCCGTCAATCAAAATACCCTTCCATCTCTTGTCACCTGACGGCGAAAATTCAATCAGATTATCTCCTGATCCTGCAATGATTGACCCGAGAACAGACAGGGAAGCACCTTCATCCATCATAATCCTTGTCTCAGGTTCAATGGAAAGAGTAAGCCCTCTTGGGACTTTCAATTCACCGCGGATAATATATATTCCGGCAAGGACAGTGTCTTTTGTGAGTTCGCCCGCAAGTACCACTGGCTCTTTTGAAATCATAGCACACCTTACAGAATCAACAGGGTCTGATTCATTGCCTGCCTGATCCAATGCGGAAACCCTGTAATAGTAAATCACCCCAGGCTTTACGTTTTTATCTTCCCACGAATTAGTTTCAATCCTCGCCATTTCAACATGTCCGCTTAAAGGCAGTTCGCTCCTCGTAACAATATATCCCTTCAGGTCCGGGGTATCCTTAATTCCTTCCCAGGAAAGGTCTACTCTGTCCTGGAATCCCCTGGCACGGAGTCCTTTGATCTTATGAGGTGATGTTGTGTCAATAGTTGCAAAACCGCCCGCATCAATCCACTGGCTCTCAAATCCTCCTGGTCTCTTTAGATAGGCAATCACCGGCATATCTTTTGAATTATCTCCTGGCATGACAAGATATTCACCAAGATAGATTCCCGGTTTTGTCTCCTTCATCGGAATACCTTTTCTAAAGTTACCGATGTCAAAAAAAGCGACCAGTCCCTTCTCTCCTTCAAGGCCAACCCGGATAATCTTGCCTTTCCCGAAAGGTCCTTCCTTTACATTTGTAAGAACCTCCCTGATCGCCGGTCTGTCTTCCATACTTAATCCCTCCGGAGATGGTATTTTTTCAACAAACTTGTAGCACAACTCATTTGTCATCCTCACCTGCTGGATTTCCCTGATGTTCATGGCTGTCGAGACAGCGGTCATTACTGCTCCAAGAGGGGATAAAGGTACCCCCCCCTCATGATATCGCACGGAATCCTTCAGTCTTAATGATTCTTTCCCTGTCTTCGCATTTACCATCCATATCTCGGCTTCAATACCAAGCTGAGAGTAGACTCCGGCATAAACTTTCTTGTAATCCAGCACCCTGCCATAAATAATGCCTTCACATTCGAGGGATTTGCAGATTTCTTCCGGAGGCAGCTGGAGAATGCTTTTATCCGATGACTTTTCAAGGTGCACTATTTTTTCATCAACAACCGGGAGTTCAATATCCCTGAAAGGCTTTGAACTGAAGTGGTTATAGAAGGTCTTCCGTAATTGACTGGCGATACCGATCTCCTGTGTCTCATTCTGAAAAGGCATGACGGCAACAACCCTCGGCAACTCTCCTGCCGCAACTGCTGATGCTTCAGGAGAATCTTTCTTTATCTCCTGACGTGGCGCACATGAACATAAAGTAAAAAGAACTAAAAACAACAAAGCTGATTTGATCCGCATAGACATATTTAACTCCTTCTGAGAATTGGTTCTTCGCGTAATCGAGCAGGTCAATCTTCTTCATTTACCCCTCTTTGGCAAAGAGGGGTTAGGGGAGATTTTATGAATTATAACCTGCTCCATATCTTTTCTAATACTGCATCAACCTGCTTTAATACTTCTCTATCTGAAAACCTCAGCACGGTTATCCCAATCTTTGCCATGTAATCATCTCTCTTCTTGTCTTCCTTCAGCACAATAATGTTGCCAGCCATCAACTCCGATAACCAGCTTTGATTTCGGACAATAAAAATCAACAATGTAGTTGTCTATAATCTTCTGTCTATAAAATGGTAATCCATTTTGTTTGCTTCTCAGTTTTGACCATAACAATATCTCCGCATCCGTCATGTTTCTTCTTAAGTTTCCCGATAGTTTTTTCAGACTTTTATTGTATGGAAGCATATCAACATTACAGAGGTTTTCAAATCCCCCCTCACCCCCCTTTTCTAAAGGGGGGATATCTATAAATATACCCTTTAAAGAGTATTTTACCCACTCACATACACGAAGACCCAGAGAATTATATTCCGGAATTATTTTGACTTTTTGTTTGCAGTTTGCCTTTTCCCATGTTCAGTTACTTCTTCGATTTGCGTGTTTCCAATATTCCGCTGTATGACGTAATTATCTCTTCACTGCCTGATTTCAGTACCTTTATTTGCAAACGCCATTTCCGGCTTTCTTTAAACGGGATAAGCGTTCCTTTTATCACAGCTTCAGCTCCGTTATTAACTACGGAAAAGTTTTTTGATCCATGATATGCCATTTGCCTTGAAAATTCATCAGATATCCTTTTCCCTGACGCATAATGCCTGCCCTGATATCCGCTTAAATCCTCGACCCTGACTGTCTTTATTCCTCTTCTTATAAGCTCGGAGGATATCACTCCTGAAACGCGGTTCAGCTTCCTGATATACGCCTTGTTAACAGGATCCGTCACTTCTCCCGCAAAGGAGCAAGTCACCATCATCAAAATTAATATTGTTAATGCCGGAGTCTTTATCACTGGCTAAATATTCAAGATACAGTTTTTTATCTTTACTCGATCATCCCAGTAACCCTGAAAACAAAATCATAATTCAGCAGGTCCTCCCATTTATAACCCTTAAGTGTTGATCTTGTATCATCACTGTCGCCATAGGGATTTCCCGGGATATAGAACCAGTTGACAATTGCCTCTCCCGAATGCCTGAGTATTATCCAGTATTTTCCCGGTGAAAGAACCGGCAAAGGATCGCTTCCCCTGGCAAAAGCAAAATCAATCCAGTAATACCCGGGACGGTATTTTATATCACTTATCGGTACAGGAAGGGATCTTTCCCCTGAAAAACCCGGCTTGCCTTCCTCGTCCTTCACGACGTCAACATATATTGTCCCATCGCCGCCAAATTTTCTCATGGCAAGCGATATGCCCTGCAGGCTCATCGCGCAGTCAACCGTAAACGCCTGTGAGTAGACATACCGGGACGTGACATACTCCGCGGTCTCTTTATCCATTATTTTTATACCCTGGTCGCCGACAATCTGATAGACGTCAACAAGGGCAGGGAAATCCGTATTGCCAAATTCGGTTTTACCCCTGACAGGTCTGGGTTTGTCTTCAATCACCGGTTGATGGGGCGCTACAGGAGGAACAGATACTGAAGGCGGAGGAACAACAGCAACAGGCGGAGGTAAAACAACGGGAGGCACTACAACCGGTGGCGCAATAAGCGTAAATGGTTTCTCATCTGCAGGAGGCGGTTCCGTTTTTACTTCAGATTTTGCAATAAAGTTGTTGCTGAGCATATAAGATTTTGGTTCACTCGCTGAAAATTTGGATACAAGATTTATTGAATCGTCAAGGAATTTGGCGTTGATGTTTTCATTATACTGCGGGAGATATGGTGAAGCACGCCATGAATCATTGATATCACGAGAGTCAAGCCCATGTGTCTGCTTTATATGGCGGGAAGAAGTAAACTGTTTTGACTGCTGGGGATCATAGGAGAGCCATCCGAGATCAGGGAAGTAAATCTCCATCCATGCATGCCCGCCCTGCCCCAGGCTCTGAACAAGGAAATTGTCATTCCCCACCGGGATTTTCCATGGTTCTTTCAGACTTATCCCGCCGACTATCCTTGCCGGTATGCCTGCCGCCCTAAGCAATGCTATTGACAAGTGTGCGAAGTTCTGGCAATTCCCGGACCTTGTTTTCAGAGTATAAATGGCGTCATACTGCGGTGGATTATAGGCGTATTTAACATTATCAGAAACATAATTCAATATTGATGTGACAGCGTCGTATTCAGAAACCGATTTATCAGTAAGAGTCTTTGCCAAAGACGAAATCTCCCTGCTTTTGCTCTGGACGATTTCCGTGGATTTCAGGAATGTTTTCACATCTGCCGGGAGGTCTTTCAACGGAAAAGACGCCATGCTTTCCATGGCTGTGAGTTCAGATTTCATCCTTGCCTCAAAGGATATATTGATTCTGGCGTCACGTTTCAAATCTTCCCAGATGACAACCCTGTAACGGTTGCCGTAATCATCCGTCTCATCCTTCACCTTTTCCGGTTTTGGGTCAAATTCAATGCCGAGGCCGGCAAGTCCCTGTGAAACAGTTTTATTTGAAAAAGATGCAGGAAGCGCGAAACGGAAATTGAGCTGTGAAATCTCTTTTTCAACCGAAAAACTTATTTGCTGGGTAAGCTGTATTCTGCTCTCCAGCCGCCCATCGAGGACAACCGTTTTAGCGTGCAAAGCATTCGAAAAACAGAAAATGCATATCAGATTAGCAAAAAAGAAAGATAATATTTGTTTCATAAATCTCCCCGTGCCCCTCCCTGTTATTTTCAGACAAAACATGGAGGGTAATTTTAATCACTTTCCTGGAGATACCGTTGCAACCTCTTCAAAAAAGTCTTTGACTTTTATGATATCAGCAAGGAACAGAAGAGTAATGATAATCTATTGCTTTCCAATGAATCTTTCCATAATCCATACTGTCTAAAAAACAGACCATCTGAAAATAAAAGAGGGGACACAATATGTCCCCTCTTTTGAAAGTCTTATTCCATAATTCTGAATTCCGCTGCCTACTTCAATACAAAAGCCACCTTTGCGTTCGCGAGGAAATTGCCTTTGGTGTTGGCAGAGAATATCCTGACGGCATCTTCTTCAGTTACCTGCAGGTCAGACGGATTCACAGTTCCGGAGGCCTTGACCATAAGAGGGTTTTTGACTCCACGTGATTCAAGCGCTGCCTTTGCCTTGTCAACATTATTGGTATACTCACCGCATCCCTGTTCAACAAGTACCTTCTGGCTTATCTTTGAAGGGTCATACAGCACTTCTCCCTTCGGAGTGAATATCCTGTTTATCAGGGCAGGCCTGAAATTCTGTTCAGTAGCGTCAATGACCAGTCCGTCGAATTTCTCTTCGAGTACAACCGGTTTAGGTTTGAAAGCTGTCTGGGGTTCAATAACTGCCTTTTTGATATTCGGGTCTCCCAGCAGTTTCTCATACATTGTCTTTCCAAAGCTCTGCGGCCCGGTCATTCCCACCTTGACAAGTACAAGGGCTGATTCTTCCTGCGCGTTGTATTCCTTGAAAATAACCTGTGCTCCTTTTATGAATCCTGCCACTGCTGTCCTGACAAGGTCATACTGCAGTTCAGCGTCCTTGACAAGCGTGTCTCCGACAACAGCAACGCCCTCAAGAATTTCCGCAAGCTGCCGGTACGCAAGGGCAGTCGCGGCCCGTTCAGCGGTCAGTCTTTTTTGTGCCGGAGATTTTGCGGTAGCAGACGGGAGACCTTCAGCGGCTACAAGAATATAATCGTTCATAAATGCCTGTTCCGGTGCAGCAGTAACAGAAAGATTTTTCTCGTTCAGCCACTGGTTTGCCTTCTGGAATCTCTCGTCTACTGCTGATGCTGATGACGAGGCAGCGGGTTGAGCAGGCGGCTGTTCGGCAAAAACAGAGCCAAACAATCCCAGTATCAGAACTAAAGTCAAAATTGCTTTCATTCTCATGTTATCCTCCTTCTTGAATTCTAATTTCTTAGTAAATATTTATTCTCTGCTGTAAAACCCTCATGGCAAGCAGTGCTTCTGCTCCGTCAACAGGTTCATCAACCCTGAATTCACCGGAAAGCTCCCCCTCCATGATACCGCGTGAAGTCATGTTCATAACAGCATTATAAAATGGTGACGTCGGTCTGACATCAGGGAAAGGAGATTTGTCATGACCAAAGTAGGCGGTGGCAATCTTTTCATCACCGGTGAGTTTGAGCAGGACGTCTTCAAGCGTAAAAGCCAGTTCACCGCGTTTTACAACATCTGACGGTTTAAAAAGATATGCTTTCGTGGTCTCATCAAACTTGGGCTCAAGTCCTCTAACCTTCCACTTCATTATTGTGCTTATCTCTTCCTTGAACTGATGTGTCAGAGTATCGGCAGGAATAAACTCAGGTTTCAACTGTGCAACTTTTGATTCCGCCGGGATTCTGCCCGCGAAAAGCTTGTCAAGTTTCATTTCATCAATAAGTAATGCTGCAAGATCGCCGCGCGTAACAGATTCCTTGATGGCAATCTTTTTCCCGACATCGCCTACGGTAATACCGGCCATGGCACGGACTATCTTGTCTGTTTTCTTCCATGCCTTATCTGCTTTTGCATGCCACTTGCCTTCACGTTTGGAATTCAGCACTTCCGCGAATTTGTCACGCGCCTTCTGGAATTCCAGGGCCTCAAGATAGGCAATTCCCATAAAGTAAGTAAGTGCTTCTTTCCCTTGATAATAAATCAGTTTCTTCTCATCGACCTTGAGTTTGCCTCCGTCTTTGAAAGCGTCTTCGGCCTTCTCGAGCCAGTCCTTGTCCTTCAGTGCAGTATGAACCCTTATCAGGGCTGCCTGATAGTCAAACTTGCATTCTTCACTTTTGATATACTCTTTCGCAAGTTTGAGATTACCAAAAACCCTGTCAGCCTCAACACTTGCAAACCCGGTGTCTGTCTGCTTTATCGTCTTCTGGGACATAACAATTGCAAGACCGCTGTATGCAGGAGAGAACTTCTTTTCACAGAAAATTGCCCGTTCAAATTTTTCCTTTGCCACATCTACCTTGCCCTGTTCAAGGGCATTCATTCCCATCAGGTAATGGTGCGGCGGGTTGTCTTCAGGCGACGTGCAGCGCGCAATCTCCTTTTTCGCGCAGCCCGTCAATGCAAAAACCGTCAGAGCACTGAAACATAACAAAATAAAGATTTTCCTGCCCATAAAAAACACCTCCTTAATAGTTATCCAACATTCTATCTTTCAATTCCAGGAGTGTAAAGGTAAAATTCCCTTTCCCGGGTTCACCACCTCCTTGAAGCAACTACTTTATCGGCGCCCTTTCAACAAGCTGTCCGGCACGAACCCTTTTCATGGCATTCGGGTCGCCACTGATTAGCGCCCATGATTTCTCAGCCTGAACCTGATCTGTAATAATGACGTCCACAGGCAGCCGAACGATGTCACAGGTTGATTTGTTAGAAAACGGGTCTCTGATTTCCTCAAATGTAAAAACAAAAAGTTTAGACCCTGCCTTTATTCCATGCTGTTCCCCAAGGGTAACCAGCGCGCTCCTTTCTTTTCCATCAGAACTTGTCCTTGTCTGGATAATATATCCTTTCACGGTAAACCATTTGGAGAGTTGAGGACGCGCATCCCTTAAGGCGTAGGAAGCTGCCTTCTTTATTCCGCCGATCAGCGCGTCATAGTTCGGATACGGCATCTTTCCTATAATTTCCCTTCCTAAAACCTTCTTTGAAAAAACAATTTCTCCTGTTTCCACTTCAAGTATTCTCAATGTTATTTCTGTTTCAATATTCCAGCCTTCCTGTGTTTCCATTCCGGCGGCAAGCACGGAACCGACCAGTCCGAGGTGTCTCTGCGCGCCTTCTTTAGCTGCTGAAAAGGTCTTGTAGGTTAAATTTACGTTGTTTACCGAACCGGTAAAAAGGTATTTTACCCCGGCCAATTTTCCCAGTTGAACCAGTTGACTGTCATTGACCAGTCCTGACTGCTGGAACTTGTGTTCATCAAGAATTTTTTTCATCTCAGAGCGCGTATATACCTTTGCGCCACCCATATTCACTATCTCATCAACAACTCCGTCTTCCACGCTTTCAGAAAGTCTTACGTTGATTTCCCTTTCTGTCCTTGTAGAATCCTTATTGAATCTGGTCTTGTCCTTTTCTCCCCATACAACACCGGCAACCCCCGGACCAACTGCAGCTCCGGCAGCTCCCACTCTTGTTCTGTCAACGTCACCCTGAACATGCGACTGAACCATCTTAGCATAATCAAAGGTCGTATTATTGGTGAAATTAACTACCGCGACCCTTGGGATTGAGGCTTCATAGGCAGCCTTGCATATCTGGGGTATCTTTTCAGGCTCTCCCTTATCGGGAAGAAAAGCGGTCGGGTCATACTTAATGGCAGTCGCGCATGCCATCACAGTACATACAATCAGCAGAGTTGCAAGTATTTTTCCGGGCATCCTTCCTCCTTGTTTTTATGCACGCATCTACCTCATAACAGAAATGTTTTTAAACTGGACATTGAATTTTGATTCGGATTTGCAAACAACTTCAAGCGTTTTCACAGAGGCAATTTGAGGGTCAACCTTTTCAAAGGTAATAAGCACTTTTACCGGCGTATTCGGAACAAACTTGCTGCCCACATGTCCGCGCATACCGCTTTTGTGTCCTCCCATGTCAATAATTTCCGCTTCATATTCCTTGTCGGCATTATCAACACTTTTCGAATCCTCAAATATATATAATTTCCTGTTTTTTGCAGTCTTGTTTGTTACATTCAGCTCACAGGTCAAAACCTGCCCTGATATTCTGCAGGACAGCAACTCGATCAGAAATCCCTGGGTTTCCTTCCATTCCACAGGAATGCCCGAGGTATCGGGCTTTGGCGGTTTTAGTGCAGGAGCAGGTTCCCTGGCAGGAGTTCCGGGCAAAACCGGCAGCCTGCCCTTGACAGAACTCCTGACCATCATACCGTACTCGATAGCACCTTTGGCAACTTCCCTCAGTATTATGCCGTTGGATGTCTTTTCCCTGACATTCTGTATTTCAACCTCACCGATTTCCACTGTCTCGACATCCAGAACCTCACCGGTCTTCGGATGCCTGATTACCTTGCCTTCCTTATACGCAATGAATTTCATTCCTTCCCTGATGCCGCCCATTCTCCCCAGGTCAATGGTTATGGAATTATCAACACGCTGCACGATATATCCCTCAACCGGAAATGCCTGAACGATTTTACTGACAATCTGGGAAACCAGATCATTAAGACGGTCAGACCGGTCAGCCCTAACCTTCTCAGCCGTCATGATTGACCCGGTTTCAACGCTGATCAACCGAGCGTTGATTTCAACTGAACCTCCTACGCTCAATACCGTACCGGAAACAATCGTCTTTACACCCAGGAGTTTCCCCAGCTGAGCAGCGCTTCTCTGGTCAATCATGCCTGATATTCCAATCTTCTGCTCTTCAACAACCTTCTGAAGGAGAGCGCGTTCAATAACGTCAAACCGTCCGGTTTCAACCAGTCCGGTAATCAGCCACTCTGCCACAATCTTTCCGATGTCCTCAGTCTTGAGCTTGTCGCCCACCAGCTGAAAATCCAGGACGGCAATCTTTGTCTTTTTGAACTCAGCCATCGCCTGAGAAGAAAACAAAACTGTAAAGGCAAAAACAATAAACAGGGATACAAAAAAATGAATGCGTCCTTTTGTTTTCATGATCCTTTTAACCCCTTAAGATAAAATCTCGCTTTAGCCGCAACACGAGTTTGCGGATTCATATTCTGACTTCCATGCAAAAAACAGCCAGCCAAAGCCAGCATATACCGGACACAAACGCCCGCAAATTTTTTACTTGTATGACGCTTCTATGGAATAGGTCGTAAACTTCTGAATGTGAAAAGGGGGGTTCTGGGCAATGCTGTTTGCCAGATAAACAGTGTTCTCGGGATAACTCACGATGAACTCCCCCAACCCCTTCTCTTCAACATTCATTACCCACGCGATGTTCTGTAAAGCGTCCTTTATCTCAAAGTTTGTGTTCAGATCTGTAATATCCCTGACCTTGACGGTGATTTTCTTGGCAATACCCTTGATGTACTGACTTACTTTTTCCAGAACAACAGGGGACAGTTTTTCAGCAGCGTCCTTGAGTCCTTTTGCAGTGGCATCCTCCACATCCGTTGCAAGTCCTTTGCCTTCCTCTGTGCCTGCAGACAGGATAACCATCTTTCCCGAACTGTCCCGCGTTATAATCCTGTAATTAACACGTACCGTAACATTATGAAACGGCATGGCTATACCATACCCGATATCCTGTCCTCTTTTAGTGGAAACAGTATAGTCAACTTTTCCTATTAACATTATGTTTGAGAGGAACCTGAACATCATGCTCCGCAGCGTCATGTAGTTGCCGCTGCGTATTGCCTTCTCTATTTCTCCTGCTTCAACTGTATCCGAAGGCGCGACATCAATTACCTTGAGACCCTGTTCAGTAAGTTTTCCGATAACCGTTTCAGATAGAATATTCGTCTCTTCAAATTCATCCTTTATCGTTACAGCGTATTTTTCCTTCTTTCCGGAAGGCATCTTCTGGGACGCTCCGCCTTCACTGACCACCTTCGGCTTCCTCGCCGGAATAAAAACCGCGATGGAATTATTCAGTGCAAGTGAAGACAGGGCATCTTTTGCCTTTGTCGGCTCAACACAAACCTCGGCCTTCACCCAGAATATATCACCTCTGTTTTCTTCCTTCAGCACCTTGTATCCTGAAACCACTCCCCTGATTTCCTTGCTCACTGCGTCATCAACAAGCGCCATATTCTGGACAACACTCTGTGCCCTGACTTCAACACCTACAACCTGCTCAATAGCCGCCCACTTTGCGCGCGCGATTGCCTCTGCCTTTGCTGAAGGAATATCGGTCTGGTTGATGACGGCTTCACCTTCCGAGTTGATGCATTTCTGCGCGGATGAAAGACCGGAAAGGAGGAACAGGAAAAGCAGTGTAAAAATTACCTTTTTTCTCATTGCACATCCTCCTGTATTTTCGGTTATTATCCTAAGATGCATCAAAGTTTGTCAAGGGAATAGTACCGCCACCTGCGGCAGTTTTAAAGAAGATATTCGGCGAGGTTAATCCGGTATTTGTTGGGGTCAAGGGTTTTTACTATAGTCCGTTCATATCTGCCGGAATCATCCTTCCTTGCAAGGTTCAAAACAGAGCCTTTTATTCTGTTGCCGGCATTATCCATTATAATCATGACTTTGGGCCTTTCCGGTATCACCTCATTGTTTTCATAAACAAGACCCAGTTCCTTTGTGTTGAGCATTACCAGAGTGCCAATGGGGAAAATTCCGATCATATTTACAAAGAATTTCATCAGAAGAGAATCAAGCTGGGTACCTGAACGTTCCATCATCATGCTGATTGCCTTATCCGGCGCCATGGGAGTCCGTGAATACACTCTCGATGAAGTCATTGCATCATATTGGTCCGTGATGCCGACAATCCTCGAATACAGGTCAAGTTCCATATAATCGCTGACCTTCGGATATCCTGTCAGATCGGTATGGAGATGGTGCTCAAAAGCGACAATTACCGATCTCACCGCGGTACTGTCAAAACCCCGAAGCTTGAGGATTGCCCGCACACCCCATAACGGATGCTTTTTCATTACCTTCCATTCATCGTCGTTCAGGATAGATGGCTTGTTCAGGACCTCATGAGGAATCTCTATCTTGCCTATGTCGTGGAAAAGTGCGGCAATGCCAAGCACGGCAAGAGACTTTTTATTCAGACCCAGACGATGTCCGAGTGCCACGGAAAGAATACTTACATTAACCAGATGATTATAGGTATATTCATCATAATCCTTGATTGCCGTCATGCCTACAAGGAACTGTTCCTCTTCGGGCAGGCGGTCAACCATGGATTCCACAACCCTTTTTGCCTTCCTGATGTTGATTTTCTCGCCTGACTCGATCTTTGACAATACCCCCTTCACATAGGAAACGGCATTAAAGTAAGACTTCTTGACCGTCTTGCGGGTATCCGTCCTGCTTTCGTCGGAAACCTTTTTCAGCCGGCCTATGGTGATACGCTTAATCCCTGAAACTTCATCGGACATCGTTTCATAGGGTATTTCGGAAAACCCCGAGGAAATAAATGCCTTAAGGAATACATGCAGGTCATTCGGACTTACAAAGTCACTGAACAGGATGCTTCCGAGTTCCCTTTTCTTGAATTCCCTGACAAGAAAGTCAAAATTGACAAGGTAGTCGAGTGAATAACGGATTCTCGCTCCGTTGATGTAAAAAAACTCTCCAAACAGTTCAAGCAGTAAGCTTTTTTCGGATTTTATCAGCGGATTTATCAGATATACATATTTTTCTATTGCCGTCGTTACCGCCACATTTCCAGGACTATGGATATTCGCGGTCCGCATAATAATGGACAACTGATTGATAATATCCTTCGCGTAAAGATCTATCTCTTTATCTTCATGAACCGGCATGCTCAATCCTTTTAATGGCCATATTCACGTAGTCTTTCAGAAGCTTATTATTCGTTTCCCTGTATTTGACCAGAACCGGCAGGGCGTCACGGTTCCCGAGAAGGCCAAGGGCAAAAGCGGCGCATGCCATATCTTCATAATTCCTGGACATCCCGAAAAAAGATTTTCTGTTAAGCGTTGCCACCAGGAAATGAAACACCTCGGTATCCTTCCAACGGGAAAGGATTTCATAAAAATCCTTTCGCTCGGAAAGTTCCAGTTCCCTGAATTCCTTTTCCGATATCCTTTCAAGGATAACCTTCATCGCGGAGGGCGAGCCAATAGCAGAGATAGCACGCGCTGAAGATATCCTGATTTCCGGGTCTTCATCAGCAAGACACTCCTTCAGTGCCTGCAACGCAACCTGACCGTTCATTTCCCCAAGCGTCCGTATTACTTCCTTCCTGACCCTGGTATCCTTGTGACGAAGAGTCTTCACCAGTGAATTCACTGTTTTTTTATCGCCTATACGTCGCAGGATATATACGATGTTTCTTACGACATACCATCTCTGGTCATCAAGTTTTTCAGCGAGCGCCTGCACATCGTTTTCACCGAGAAAAACAATCATCTCAATGAAGAGCTTTCTCGCGCGAATGGTCTTCAGGTCACCCAGAACCCTTATCAGCGGAGACACTGCCTCTTTGGCAAGATATTTTGTGAACTGCCTGAGGTCTTCCTCTTCCACTGCAGCCGCACTGTCAGTGAGTTCTCCAAGAAGCTGAATGATTTCCTCGGAGTTCACATATGAAATCAACATCATGATATATTTCCGCTTTTCATCAGAAGCTGCGGGGGATATGGACAAATCCGAAGCCCTCTGCAATACCCGCAATACGTTATGGATATCTTTGTGGATCATCGAAAACCTTATGAAATCACTGAGGAAATCCACTGCGTCTTCCAATTCATGCTTCCCGTCAGCGTTCAGAAAAACCTCAAAGAGTATCGATGCAAGCTTATCCAGCTTGCCTGATGCGTCTTTTTCAATCTCATTGACAAGCAGCTGCAATTCGTCGAATGTCGCGGGAAGAATAGTGACCGGTTTTTCCTCATTCTTAATATCCTGAAGCACATCAGAATAGGCCCTGGTCAGGGTATCAGTATCAGTAGGCCTTTCCATTAGAGCCTTGACCGCCTTATCCTCATATGCCTCGTCGATTTCCTCCATGAGGAACGCTTCATCAACAACATACCTTATATTCTGAAAATCCTTCTCCCACAGAAGAGTAACAACATCGTCCTCCTGGATTTCCCTGTCGTAATCCACCATGATAATTCTCATGAACTCCTCAAGTTCACCACGGAGCAAATCCTTGCTGAAGGACAGTTCACGTATGCCGTCCTTAAACAGGAAAATGGCAAGATTGTCTTCCTTTTCAGTATTATGATAAACCTGTTCCGAATCGAGGAATATGCTGTTCTGGCCAATTTTAAGCGTCAGTTCGTCACGGTATTCAAAAAAACCACAGATTTTTGCATAAAGGTCGTCCAGAGTTCTTACATACATGGGATTGCCCTGAGGGTACATTCTGAGCATTTTTTTAGCCCTCAGGAGATTGGCGAGTATTTCCTTGACAGCCTTTGCTTCTTCTTCAGGTTGCATACTGAAAGTTACCACAGCACTTCAAAACTGTCAAACCTAAAATCTACGCGAGGAGTATCTTTCTTTCCCGTGCAAATCCCCTGACTATAACCGTTGATGAGTGAATCCTCTGAAGCTTTGTGTTTCTCATGCGGATTGCCTTGGTGTCATTATGAGGGAATTTCTCGCCCCGGATTTCCGCCTGGGTCTTTACCAGTTCCTGATAAAGCTCCTTGACAGACTCCCTGTCAATGGATTTCAGGAATATGGGGTTGACTGACAAATATCCCTCGGCTATATCAAAGGTAACCGCCTTTAAGCTCTTCCCCCTTATGGTTGTCATGCTGTTTCCTTGTTTTTTCCTATCATGAATATCCGGGACACGAAAATACCTACTTCATAAAGCACTATCATGGGAACTGCCATCAGGGTCTGATTAAAGACATCCGGCGTCGGGGTCAGAATAGCGGCAATGATAAAGGCAGCAAGAACCGCGTACTTCCTGTTTTTTGCAAGGGTCTTTGTTGTAACGAGACCCATTCGCGTCAGGAAAACAAGAATAATGGGAAGTTCAAAAACCGCGCCAAAGGCAAGAATAAACTTCAGGCAGAAATCAACATACTGCCCTACGGACAGCATGGGCATCATGAAATCGCCGATTTTATAGGTAAGAAGGAATGACATTGCGAACGGCAAAACAACAAAAAAACAGAAGCACGCCCCGACAAGAAAAAGTATGGTAGCAAAAATAACAAAGGGAAGCACATACTTCCTTTCCCGCGAGTGAAGGCCGGGGGCGATAAAACTCCAGAATTGCTGGAAAAGAACCGGAAGAGAGGCAATAAAGGCGGCAACAAAAGAGATCTTCATATTCATCCAGAAACCTTCAGCCGGTGACAGAAACACCAGTTTGGTCCCCTTAAGCTTATCCTCGGCAAGAAACTGCATATACATCTCTTTCACTGAAAAATCAAGCGTGTATCTGAGCGGAAACATGAGGAACTGAAGGACATATTCCGAATAATTAAACGTCACAACAAAAATAACGGAAATAGCGATGAGGGACACCATAATCTTTTTTCTCAGTTCATCGAGATGCTCAAAAAAGGACATTTTTTTTGGTTCAGTCATCCTGATCCTTCGCTGTCAGTCGAGTCCACATACCGTATGCATTTTCGCGGGAGATTTCTGTCCTGTATATTGACTATTCAAGAGGTTTTATCTTGCTGATATCGTTTTCAACCTGATCTTTTATATCAGTCAGAGACTTTTTGATTCCATCTATTTCCTTGCCGAGGCCCCCGATTCCAATGTCCTGTCCTCCGGCAGCCGAATCCTTAATCTCTTTTGTCGCATCCTTTACCTCGGAATTCACATGGTCCTTCACATCCTGAAGAGATTTTTTCAACTCCGTCAGCCCCTTGCCCAGCGCCCTGCCTATTTCAGGAAGTTTTTTAGGCCCGACAACAAGAAGGGCTACAACAAAAATTAATATCATCTCAGGCATGCCGATGTCAAACATTTCTCACCTATTCCTCTTCATAAACTTTTTTAATCTCTTTCTTCTCGGATGGGGAGGCAAATGTAACAGAAAAAAGTATTCTGTATTCCGGCCTCCTGTTCTTCAGATCAAACCCCGCCCCAAATGTGGTATAAATCATGTCGGTAGTCCTGACACGGTAACCTACACGTGCCTCTATAAGGTCAAAATCAGTCGAATAATGGCTCTTTTTCATATATAATTCGGCAAGCAGCTTGAAATTATGACCAGCGGAAAAATCCAGTCCCGGTATTACAATCAGTTCATCCTCAAGCTTCTTGTCTCCTGCTTTTTCGTACAGGATGTTTGCGTGACCGTTTACCGGACCAACCCTCTTGCTGACAACAATACCTGCACCAAAGCGCCCGTCGGTACTGAACTCTTCACGCCCGGAAGCAAGGGAGGCGTTCAGGATGTAAGCGACAGACGGCTCGAACTTCCCTTCATTGAAAACCCGGTGTTTGATGCCGAAGGCAAAGTCCTCAATACCGCTTGTTTTGTTATTCCATTTATTGATGTAAGGCAGTGTCGCATTAAACTCGACGGAGTCAGTAATCCCGTAGGCTGATTTCAAAGTAAATTTATAAAAATCCGGCTCTTTTGAAATCTCGGCAGCAGGGGTTACCGCAATTTTACCTTTTGGGAGACTCTCAGCGCTGAATGCTGAAAAAGCTCCATAGGGAGAACCAGGCTGAAGGCCGGTAATATCAAGACCGTAAGAAGGACTTCGAAATAAGAGGCTTACCGTTATAACAACAAGAAACAGAAAGCGTTTTTTCATTCTTAACGTTAACAGAAATTCTTTATACTGTCAATTAAACGATTGTTTTCAGGTTGTTTTTCAGTTAATGCATTCTGATATTATTTATACATGCGCTCACAAGGGGATATTCCGCGTGATTTTGTACCGGCATACAGATTACTTTCTCCTGCACTGTTTTCTGAAAAACTAAACCAGGCGGAAGAAATACTGAAAGAATGCACCGCATGTCCGCGGGAATGCAGGGTTGACAGAACCGCAGGGGACACAGGTTATTGCAGAACAGGGGATAAGCCTTTTATTTCAGGTTATGGCCCCCATTTCGGCGAGGAAAGCCCGCTCGTCGGCAGATTTGGCTCAGGGACTATCTTCTTTGGCAATTGCAACCTCGGGTGTCTCTTCTGTCAGAATTACTCAATAAGCCATCTTGGTGAAGGCATGGCAATCACTTTTGAGAGACTTGCAGGTATAATGCTTGACCTTCAGAACGAAGGATGCCATAACATCAATCTCGTTACCCCGACACATCAGATGCCCATGATACTCAGGGCACTGAAGATTGCCTCAGGGCAAGGATTGAATATACCTGTTGTTTACAACTGCGGCGGATACGAATCCCTCAACGCTCTGAGGATTCTTGAAGGCATTATTGACATATACATGCCGGATTTCAAGTATTCAGACAGGGGCATGGCGCTCCGGTACTCTTATGCTGAAGGCTATCCCGAATCCGCTAAGGCAGCGCTGAAAGAGATGCACCGCCAGACTGGCGACCTTGTTGTCAGAAACGGTATCGCGTTGAGAGGACTTCTTGTCCGTCATCTTGTTCTTCCCGGCGGGATCTCCGGAACTGAAGAGGTAGTCAGGTTTATTGCAGAGGATATTTCAAAGGATACCTACATTAATATCATGGACCAGTATCATCCCTGCCATAAGGCAGCTGAACACCCTCCCCTCGACAGAAGAATTACAAAGGCTGAATATCTTGAGGCGCTGAAGGCAGCTGAAAAAGCCGGACTTGCGCGTATTGACGAAGTAACATGACCCTTTCAGAGCAGGATAACTTCGGCTGTCATGTTATCCAGATTCGCTGTTGCAACTGTTGCTTTTCCGTAAAGCCAGGAACCCGTCTCTCCCGGATTAACAATCAGGGATTTCCCGATCTTTCTTATGTCCGGAACATGCGTATGGCCATATACAACAAGGTCAAAGCTGCTGCTCGCTGCCAGCGCATCAACAACAAAGTGTTCATGGATTACGATTATCTGCCTTCCGTAAAGACTGAAAATATACGGCTGGTTATGGATGTTCCCTTCCGACCTCTGATAAAGAAGCAGCCGGTCTCCGTCGTTGTTTCCGAATACGCCGGCATAGGCACAGTTTAGTTCCCTGAAAGGCTTCAGAGTGAAAGGAGAGGTATAATCCCCGGCATGAATGACAAATTCAACTTTTTTTTCGTTGAATAACCCAATTGCTTTTTTTATATATTCCTGATGGTCATGGGTATCTGACATAATTCCAATAACCACATTTAATACCCTCCCTTCAGCCCTTGATGTTCATTTTTATTATGTTCTCGATTCCAATACGTATCATCATGACCGCGATTGAAGCAAGCAGGATTGCCATTACTTTTGAAATCGCGAGGATTCCTCCTCTTCCGAAAATGCCCACTATCCGGTGGGCGTTTATGAATGAAATCCATACAATAAACAGGTTCAGTACAAGACCGATGACTGCGGGAATAACACCAAAATGGTCTACCAGCACAAGTATTGTGGTCAGAACTGCCGGGCCAACGACAAGGGGAACACCGATAGGGACTACCCCCATTTTATCTGAACTGCTTCTGGGTTCACCGCCTTGCTTGACGAGATCGAGTATCGCAAAAACAAGCAGTACAAGGCCGCCGCCAATCTTGAAATCATCCGTGGTAATGCCGACTATTCTGAAGATCGCCTCTCCCAGCGCCATAAACAGCAGGCTGACAATAAGCGCCGTCAGGATAGATTCACGTATAACAACATTTCTCCTGGGCCGGGACATATCCTCGGTTAACGATATGAATATCGGCAGCACGACAAAGATATTAGTTGCTATAAAAAGAGGTATAACTGCATTGGGCAGTATTTTCAATATATCAGGCATAAATTAATAATACCCTAACATGCCGGCCTTGACAATGAGGCTGCCTTGGGGATGTAAAAAGACTCTCTTTGGCAGTTTTCTTTACCGATCGTTCTGTCATGTCCCTGACAGAACGGTGATTTATCAGAAATAATGCGAATATTTATATATTTTTATGTTGACAAATCGGATGCAATTTTGTATTTATAATAGCATCTGATTTTGTCACGTATCTTATTTAATTCTATAAATTTCAAAAAAGGAGGGTTTTATGAAAAGGATTTTGTTTCTGTTGTCTGTTCTCGTGCTTCTCTGTGCCTCTGTTTCTCCCGGTTTTGCCGGGGTACAGGAAGGTAGTATCTCGGTCTCGCCATATGTCGGAGGTTATGTTTTTGACGGTGCTTACGAACTCAATCATGCACCGGTATTCGGCCTTCGCATCGGATATGCTTTAGACAAGCATATCGGGATTGAAGCATTGGGTGAATATGTTGATACCGAAGTAGATGCACCAAAAACAAAAAGAAACAATGCCACTGCTTCCTCAACAGGCGTAAGGCTTGAGGGTCTTTATCATTTCATGCCTGACGGCAAATTCGTTCCTTTCGTTGCGGTTGGAGTCGGCGGAATCAATATTGATGCATGGAAGGTCTCTGAAACCAATTTTGCCGCGGCTTATGGAGTAGGCTTGAAATATTTCATTACCGACAGCCTCGCACTCCGCGCAGACGCAAGACATATTGCCGTATTCGGAAGCCTCCACAGCAACCTGTCATACACTGCCGGCATAACCTATGCTTTTGGCGGCAAAAAGGCTGCAGCAGCTCCCAAGGCGGCACCAGTAAAGGTTGACAGTGACGGTGACGGTGTTGCTGATGATATGGACAAATGCCCGAACACCCCGAAAGCAGCAAAGGTTGATTCCAATGGCTGCCCGCTTGACAGTGACAAAGACGGCGTTGCCGATTACCTTGACAAATGCTCTGATACCCCCGCAGGGGTAAAAGTTGACGCAGCAGGGTGCCCGCTTGACAGTGACAAGGACGGCGTTATGGATTCAGCAGACAAATGCCCCGGCACTCCCGCAGGCGCAAAGGTTGACGCAGCAGGATGCCCGCTTGATAGCGATGGCGATGGCGTAGCTGATTACATTGACAAATGCCCGAATACACCTAAAGGCGCGAAGGTTGACACTCTCGGATGCCCTCCAACCGATACTGACAAAGATGGCGTAACCGACGACCTCGACAAATGCCCTGCCACACCCGCTGGCGTTAAGGTTGATGTTACAGGCTGTCCGCTGGATGCTGACAAGGACGGCGTTGCCGATTACCTTGACAAATGCCCGGACACACCTGGAGGCGTAAAAGTTGACAAGGACGGTTGCACACTGGATGCTGACAAGGACGGCGTTGCCGATAATCTCGACAAATGCCCTGCCACACCCGCTGGCGTTAAGGTTGATGTTACAGGCTGCCCGCTGGATGCTGACAAGGACGGCGTTGCCGATTATCTCGACAAGTGTCCTGCCACACCTGCGGTTGCAAAGGTTGACAAAGACGGATGCCCGCTGGATGCAGACAAGGATGGCATTGCCGATTATCTCGACAAGTGCCCGAATTCACCGGCCGGAGCAAAGGTTGACAAGAATGGATGCGTGGAGTCAGTTGTTATTAATGTTGTTTTCGACTCCGGGAAATCAGAAGTAAAGGCAGAATTTATGCCTGAACTCGAAAAATTCGCGTTATATATGAAAGACAACGCAGCAGTCGAGTTCGAGATTCAGGGCCACACAGACAATGTCGGCAACGACAAGGCCAATATGAAACTCTCAGACCAGAGGGCCAAATCAGTCATGAACGTACTGGTTACAAAATACGGAATCGCACAGAGCAGGCTTACCGCAAAAGGCTATGGCCAAACCAAGCCAGTCGACACAAACAAGACTCCTGCAGGAAAAGCAAAAAACAGGAGAGTTGAGGCAGTAAAAACAAAGTAACTTAAACTTTCAAAGCCCTCCCGTGGATTCACGGGAGGGCTTTTTTTTTACTTTTATTTCGATGTCAGGTATTGACATATCAGAGGGTTATCCCTATACTGAACAAAGGTTCACATGAACAAGCGTTCAGGGATAGAGTCAAGGCAAAGAATCATTGACGCGGCCATGGAGGTATTCTCCATGAAGGGTTATATTTCAGCAAACATCAGGGAAATCGCCAAGGCCGCTGATATAAGCATCGGGGGTGTTTATATTTATTTTAACAATAAGGAAGAACTCTATAAAAACCTCATAAGCGAAAAGAGAAGCCGTCTCAGCAGCATAATAGAAACGACACTGGAACAGTCAAGGTCTGCTGCAGAGGCATTATCGGCATTCATAAACCTCAATTTCGACTATGCCCTTAAACATAAGGAGTTTATTCTTCTCCACATCCGGGAGCACGGATTTGCATTCGGACTGGAGGAAAAGAAGCAATTCTTCAGACAGCAGATACGCCATCTTGAAAAAATCATAAAAAAAGGAATCCTCGCTGGTGAATTCAGGAAATGCAATTCCGGGAACATGGCAAGACTGATCATGGGAGCATTAAGGGGAATTATCCTTTCAATGGCATTGGACAATGACGTAACTGTTTCTCCGAAAACACTGACTGATCTCTTATTAAAGGGACTTATAAAGGACGAGGATAGGTGCTAAGGTTACTAATGAGTTCATAAGTAAAACCACATCTACTGTAAAATCTCCCCTTTCCCATCTTTGCCAAAGAGGGGTATATTGCCTCCCTCTGGCAAAGGGAGGTCAGGAGGGATTTTTTGAATAATGTGACCTTTCTTATGGTCTTATCAGTGATACAATTCTCAACATATTTATAATAACCATGGAGAGTTAAATGACAAACATTCAAAAACCTGCATTTATAAAACTGCTGCTGATGGCATCTTCCATTTTTTTGTCTGCATTCCTGATAAGCGCCATGTCCGGATGCTCCGGAGAGAAACCAAAAACACCGCAAAAGCCTCCGGTTCCTGTCACATCCGTGGCTGCGACGCAGAAGAACGTCCCCATTCAGATTCTTGCCATCGGCAATGTTGAAGCCTATTCCACGGTATCGGTAAAATCCCAGATTGGGGGTATACTTACACGCGTCCATTTCAGGGAAGGACAGGATGTAAAAAAAGGGGATATCCTTTTTTCCATCGATCCGCGCCCTTTTGAAGCTGCCCTGAAGCAGGCAGAGGCGAACCTTGCCAGGGATACATCACAACTTGAAAACGCACGGGTTGAAGCCAGACGCTATGGAGAGCTTGTCAGAAAAGGATATGTCGCGCAGGAACAATACGACCGGATAATCACCAATGCCGCGGCACTGGAAGAAACAGTGAATGCTGACAGGGCGCTGGTCGAAAACGCCCGCCTGCAGCTGACCTATTGCTCTATATACTCACCCATACATGGCAGGACCGGAAGTCTGATCGCCAATGAAGGTAATCTGATCAAGGCCAATGCCGACAGTCCTTTGGTAATCATCAACCAGATCCAGCCTGTATATGTTACTTTTGCAGTTCCAGAACAGAACCTTGCCGAGATCAGGAAATATGAATCAGCGTCCAACTTCAGAATTGAGGCATTCTCCTCAAAAGAAGACGTAAAACCCGTGCAGGGGTTTCTTTCTTTTATAGACAACGCTGTTGATATGACTACAGGAACCATAAAGCTGAAGGGAACATTTCCAAACCAGGAGAAAAAACTCTGGCCAGGGCAGTTTGTGAACGTAGCATTGACGCTCTCGACTCAGAAAAATGCCATCATTGTCCCTTCGTATGCCATCCAGTCAGGACAGAACGGACAGTATGTTTTTGTAATAAAAGACGACTTGACAGTTGAAATCCGCCCAGTGATTGCTGGTCGTGCACCGGGCAGTGAGTCAGTTATTGAAAAAGGTCTGCATTCCGGCGAAAAAGTTGTCACTGACGGCCATCTCCGGCTTTTTCCCGGAGCCAGGGTAATAATCAAAGATAAAGCCGAAATTAAAAAATAGTGAACATCCCGGAACTTTTCATCCGTCGTCCTATTATGACTACGCTGCTAATGGCAGCCATTCTGGTTTTCGGCATTGCCGCGTACAGGCTTCTTCCGGTAAGCGACCTGCCCAATGTTGATTACCCGACAATACAGGTAACTGCCAGCTTGCCCGGCGCCAGCCCTGAAACAATGGCGTCCGCCGTGGCAACTCCTCTGGAACGCCAGTTTTCAACAATCGCCGGACTCGACTCCATGACATCCACAAACGCCCTTGGAAACACCCAGATTACCCTTCAATTCAACCTCAGCAGAAACATTGACGCAGCAGGGCAGGATGTTCAGGCAATGATTACCAAAGCGTCCAGGCAGCTTCCCCAGAACATGCCGGCTCCTCCAACCTATAACAAGGTAAATCCCGCGGATCAGCCGGTACTATACCTCGCTCTGAGTTCACCTGTTCTTCCAATATCAACGGTTTATGAATACGCGGATACATTTATCGCCCAGCGAGTTTCCATGATCAGCGGGGTTGCTCAGGTACAGGTATTCGGCTCTCAAAAATTCGCTGTCCGCGCCCAGCTTGACCCAAAGGCCCTGGCAGCTAGAAAAATCGGGATAGATGAAGTGGGAAAAGCGCTTTCTTCAGGAAATGTGAACCTTCCCACCGGCACTTTACAGGGCAGCAACCAGGCATTTGTTATTCAGGCAACCGGGCAGCTTTACAAAGCACAGGACTATCGCCCCCTGATTGTTGCCTACCGCAATGGCTCTCCGGTCCGTCTTGAGGAATTGGGCAGGGTAATCGACAGTGTGGAAAACAACAAGGCGGCAAACTGGTATAAAAACGAACGCGCGGTTGTTCTCGCGATACAGCGCCAACCGGGAACAAACACGGTTGAGGTGGTTGACAATATAAAAAAACTTATTCCGTCCTTCAGGGAACAGATACCTTCTTCGGTAAAGCTTGAGGTTCTTTATGACCGCTCGGTTTCAATCCGGGAATCGGTCAGAGACGTCAAATTCACGCTCTTCCTTGCACTGTGCCTTGTCATTTTAGTTATTTTTCTCTTTCTGCGAAACCTTTCAGCAACGATTATTCCAAGCCTTGCGCTTCCGTTTTCCATTATCGGAACTTTCGCAGGAATGTATCTTATGGGATTCAGTGTAGACAATATCTCACTTATGGCCCTTACCCTGTCAGTCGGATTTGTGGTGGACGACGCTATAGTCATGCTGGAAAATATCATGCGCCATATTGAAAATGGAGAAGGAGTGCGTGAGGCCGCCTTTAAGGGGTCCAGGGAAATCGGGTTTACAATTCTGTCCATGACCCTTTCACTGGTCGCGGTCTTTATCCCTGTGCTTTTCATGGGCGGAATCCTCGGCCGGATTCTTCACGAATTCGCGGTTACTATCAGCATGGCTATTCTGATATCAGGATTTGTGTCCCTGACGCTTACCCCCATGCTTTGCAGCCGTTTCATACATCCGGCAGCCTCAGAGCGCCACGGCCGCCTTTATCTCCTGATGGAGAATTTTTTCAACGGAATGCTTCACGCATATGAAAAATCCCTGAAACTCGTTCTGAATTACCGCCGGACTACTCTTGCGGTCACCATCCTGCTTACACTTGTAACAGGCTACCTGTTCACAAAAATTCCCATGGGGTTCCTCCCTTCTGAAGATACAGGACAGATATTCGCCTTTACCGAAGCGGCACAGGGTATTTCATTTGATAACATGGTTACCCACCAGAAAGAACTGGCTGCGATAGTTGCCAAAGATCCCAATATTGATGCCTTCATGTCGGCTGTCGGGGCCAGCGGAGTCAGTGTAGCAAATAACACAGGCCGCATGTTCATGCGCCTGAAGCCGCGCAGTGAACGCAAACTCAGCGCGGATGAAATTATCCAGCAGCTGAGGCCAAAGGTCTCACAGGTGCCAGGCATTATGATGTTCATGCAGAATCTTCCGGCCATCCGGATCGGCGGGCAATTAACCAAGAGCCAGTATCAGTTCACCCTGCAGAGCCCTGATACAGGAGAGCTGTACCGTTCTGCAGCTGAACTGGAAGGCAAAATGAAGACGCTCCCTGAACTTCAGGATGTAACCAGCGACCTCCAGATAAAAAATCCCCAGATTAATATCGAAATCGACCGCGACAAGGCATCAGTCCTCAACATAACAGCCCATCAGGTAGAAGACGCGCTTTATTACTCTTATGGGTCGCGGCAGGTTTCCACTATTTACGCGCCAAACAATCAATATCAGGTTATTCTTGAGGTAGAGCCACAGTATCAGATGGACCCGTCAGCACTGTCCATGCTTTATATCCGCTCAGGCACCGGACAATTGGTGCCGTTAAGCACTGTTGCGACCCTGACACGCAGTGCCGGGCCGCTGACAGTTAATCACCTTGGCCAGCTCCCTTCCGTTACGATATCATTCAACCTTAAGCCTGGTGTAGCCTTGGGAGATGGATTGAAAATCGTTGAAAAAATTGCACGTGAAAGTCTTCCGCCATCTGTAAATACCGGGTTCCAGGGCGCCGCACAGGCTTTTCAGGCTTCTATGACAGGACTCTGGATACTTCTTATCATGGCTCTTTTGGTAATTTATATCGTTCTGGGAATCCTTTATGAGAGCTTTATCCATCCCCTGACAATTCTGTCAGGACTTCCTGCCGCGGGGTTCGGCGCGCTCGCAACTCTCATGCTCTTTCATAAGGACCTTAATATCTATGCGTTTGTGGGAGTTATCATGCTCCTTGGAATAGTTAAGAAAAACGCCATCATGATGATTGACTTTGCACTGGAAGCCCAGAGGAAAGAAGGCAAGCCTCCCATGGAAGCAATATATGAAGGCGCTATAATACGTTTCCGTCCGATCATGATGACAACAATGGCGGCGTTTATGGGAACCCTTCCCATCGCCATCGGATTCGGAGCCGGAGCTGATTCACGCCGTCCCCTTGGACTTGCTGTCGTAGGCGGACTTGTTGTTTCCCAGATACTGACACTTTATATAACTCCGGTAGTTTTTTATTATATGGATAAGTTTCAGCAAAAGGTAAGCATCTGGACCGGCAAGAGTAAAGCAAATAAAAATCCGGCATTATAATAAGGGTTTCATAATAGTTTGTATATTCTTATGTGAATCGTTCCCGCAGGTCTTTGGCAGGAATCCATTATTTACAGGCCTCTGGATGCCCGACTAAGAACCTCGGGCATGACGGAAAAAAACGAAAACCTGTAAATACTATTATAAGACTGTTAATAACCACACTCAGGAGGTTGGTAAAATGAGATTGTCTGTTTCTTTAATGATATTACTTGTATTCATGATGCCGTTCGAAGGTAAAGCAGAGGAAGGCATAAAAGGCGGTGAAGCACTGAGTCTGGAAAAATGCATCGCTATTGCGATGAAAATGCATCCTGACATCACGGCAGCGAAAAATACGGTCAATGCCGCCATGAGCAGGGTCAACCAGGCAAAGGCAAATTACTATCCACAGGTAAACTGGTCCGCGAGCTACAGCAGGATTTCTCCTGCATCCGGAGGTTCATCACTTTCTTCACCCTCCTTAAGGTCCGCTGATTCTTATGATCAATATTCCACCGGCTTTAATCTGAGTCAGAATATTTACGATTTCGGAAAAACTCCTGCCCAGGTAAATATCCAGCATTTGAATCTTGATTCATCACGTGCGGACCTCAGCAGCACAACCGAACAGATAATTTTTTCCGTCAAGCAGGCTTACTATGGAGTATTAAGGGCAAAGAGAAACAGGGAGGTAGCTGGTGAGTCTGTAAGGCAGTTTCAGCAGCATCTTGAACAGGCTAAAGGTTTTTACTCAGCCGGGATATCCCCTAAATTCGATGTCACAAAGGCGGAGGTTGACCTGAGCAACGCAAAGCTGAATCTGATTAAGGCGGAAAACTCATTCAGACTGGCGGTTGTTACCCTGAACAACGCGATGGGAATAACAAAAGTTCCGGAATTCGCTGTTGAAGACAATCTTTCTTTCGTTAAATATCCTATACCATTTGAAACCGCGCTTTCAGCCGCCAACTCAAACAGGCCGGAACTGAAATCGCTCATGGCAAAGAAACAGGCGGCAGAAACTTCTGTTCTGCTCGCGAAAAAAGGATACTACCCTGCCTTAACAGGAAACGCAGCCTACAATTGGAGCGGTGAATCATTTCCTCTGGAACGCGGATGGAATATTGGAGCGGCGCTTTCCTTCCCATTGTTCAGCGGCTTTAATACCAAATATCAGGTTGAAGAAGCACGCTCGAATCGAAGCGTGCTTGAAGCAAGTGAAGAATCACTTAAACAGGTGATATTCCTGCAAGTGCAACAGGCATATCTTAGCCTCATGGATGCGGAAGAAAGAATCCCCGCCGCAGAGTTGCAAGTAAAGCAGGCTTCAGAGAACCTTGATATTGCAAACGGCAGGTATACTGCGGGAGTGGGAAGCCCTGTTGAGGTAACCGATGCGGAAGTATCCCTGAGCAACGCGAAATCAGCATATATTCAGGCACTTTATGACTATAAAATCGCAATAGCAAGCATTGAAAAAGCCATGGGATCAAAATGAAAAAGCTGCTTATTGGAAGCCTCGCAGTTATCATTCTCGGAATAACTGCCTTTCTGCTGCTCAATGGCAAAGATAAAGAGGTTAGTTTCAGGACAGAACAGATTACCAGAGGCGACATTGTCATGACCGTTACAGCGACAGGAACAGTGAATGCCGTTACTACTGTCCTTGTCGGCACACAGGTTTCAGGAACGATACAGCATATCTATGCGGATTTTAATACCCCGGTAAAAAGAGGACAGATTATTGCGCAAATAGACCCGGCAACTTTCGAGGCGCAGGCGGAACAGGCAAGGGCCAACCTCCGTTCGGCAAAGGCAAATCTTGAGAAAGCTGAAGTCTCTTTCACTGATGCCAAAAGAACAATGGAGAGAAACAGAGAGTTGTTTCAGAAAAACCTTGTCGCGCGAAGCAGCCTTGACACGGCTGAAACCAATTATGCATCAGCTGACGCTTCTGTAAGCGCCGCCAAATCACAGGTTATCCAGATGGAGGCATCCCTCAGGGTTGTTGAGACAACTCTCGGATATACAAAAATACTGTCTCCCGTTGACGGTGTTGTAATATCAAGGAATGTGGATGTTGGTCAGACGGTTGCCGCGAGCTTCCAGACGCCCACTCTTTTTACGATAGCGCAGGATTTGACCAAGATGCAGATAAACACCAGCGTTGATGAAGCCGATATAGGCAGGGTTATTCACGGACAGGATGTTGAATTCACGGTTGACGCATATCCTGACGTTACATTCAAGGGCAAGGTCTGGCAGATCAGGAACGCGCCTATAACCGTGCAGAATGTTGTCACCTATGATGTCGTAATAAAAGTTGACAATACAGGCCTCAGACTCAAGCCAGGAATGACTGCCAATGTATCCATCCTCATAACAACAAAAAAGGATGTACTGAAAATACCGGCGTCGGCAACACTCTTCAAACCTTCAGGCAAGGGGAACAGCGCAGCAGAGAAAAAGGGAACCGGGGTATGGATTATCGAGTCCGGGAAACCAAAGCGTGTTCCGGTTACTACAGGCATAAGCGACAGCAGCTATATCGAACTTGTTACAGGGGAAATCCGTGAGGGACAGGAAGTAATCGTGGAAGACATCTCAAAGAACAACAAAACATCTTCTCCTCCGGGGCCGAGACTCTTCTGAAATGTCGCTCATAACAGCAACGGAAATCAGCAGGACTTATCATCTCGGAGACATTCAGCTTAAGGCCCTGGACGATGTTTCCATTACCATTGAAAAGGGCGAATTTGTTTCAATCATGGGGCCGTCAGGCTCCGGGAAATCCACATTCATGAACGTGCTTGGATGCCTTGACAAGCCTACAGGCGGAAAGTATTTTCTTGAGGACACTGACATATGCAGTCTCGGCAGGGATGAACTCGCCGGGATAAGGAACAAAAAAATAGGTTTTGTCTTTCAGGGATTCAATCTTCTTCCAAGGACATCAGCAATTGAAAATGTGGAACTCCCGATGCTCTATGACAGCATTTCCTCAAAGGAAAGGATTGAACGGGCAAGGGAAGCTCTTAAAAGCCTCGGGCTCGAAGGCAGGGAGAACCATCACCCGAATCAGCTTTCGGGCGGACAGCAGCAGAGGGTTGCCATCGCAAGGGCGCTGGTAAACAGGGCGCCCCTGCTCCTTGCTGATGAGCCAACAGGAAATCTCGACACAAAGACCAGCACAGAGATTATGGAGTTGTTTGTGAAGCTGAACACTGAATCAAAGATAACAATACTGCTTGTTACACATGAGAACGACATCGCGGCATACAGCAGGAGAACAATCCGTTTCCTTGACGGCCGGGTTATCAGTGATGAGGTAAAGAGCCGGCAATGATTACGCTTTCCTCAACCTTCAGAATATCCTTCAGGGCCCTGCGGGTAAACAAAATGCGTTCAGCCCTTACAATGCTCGGTATTGTAATAGGTGTCGGCGCGGTCATCGCCATGCTCTCGGTAGGAACCGGGGCCAGCAGGAAAATCGCAGAGCAGATTTCGAGCATGGGCAGCAACCTCATAATGATTCTTTCCGGGGCAACTACTGCAGGCGGGGTAAGGATGGGATCCGGAACACAACCCACCCTCACAATGGCTGACGTAGAAGCTATAAAAAAAGAATGCCCGGCTGTTGAAGAAGCAGCACCTGTCCTCAATGGCGTTGCACAGATTGTTCACGGAAACCAGAACTGGTCAACAGGCGTTATTGGGACAACACCCGGAATGCTAATTGTCAGGGACTGGCCTCTTTTATACGGCAGACCGTTTTCGCAGCAGGACATAAAGAGCGCGGCAAAAGTATGTCTGATAGGTCAGACTGTTGTGGATAACCTTTTTGGCGGCGCGGACCCGTCCGGAAAAATTATAAGGATAAAGAAAGTGCCGTTTGTTGTCGCCGGCGTCCTTGCTTCAAAAGGGCAATCACCGACAGGACAGGACCAGGATGATGTTATTTATGTGCCCGTTACAACAGCTCAAAAGAAACTGTTCGGCACCATATTCCCCGGAATGGTAAGAATCATCATGGTCAAGGCAAAAGGCGCAGGGGAACTATCATCAGCCGAAAAGCAGATTACAGATCTATTGAGACAGAGACATCGCATAGGACCAAAACAGGAAAACGACTTTACTGTGAGAAACCTTACCCAGATGATGCAGACAGCGGAGCAATCTTCCAGGATAATGACAATACTTCTTGGCGCGATAGCCTCTGTCTCCCTTGTGGTCGGTGGAATCGGTATAATGAACATCATGCTCGTATCTGTTACTGAACGCACAAGAGAGATAGGAATCCGTATGGCAGTCGGTGCGAAGACCTGGGATATACGCTTTCAGTTCATTATTGAAGCACTGACACTCTCATTAACCGGCGGGGCAGTCGGTATACTCGCAGGAGTATCTGGATCGTCAATCTTAACCCAGCTTGCAGGATGGCCCACCATCATATCGACCTACTCCATTCTGCTCGCATTCGGATTTTCCGGGCTGGTCGGGATATTCTTCGGCTTCTACCCGGCCTATAAAGCCTCCTTCCTCAACCCCATAGAAGCACTGCGGTACGAATAAGCCTTTCAGGAATAATTGCCTATAATCAGATACTGTACGAAGTTTGATATCGATTGATCATTCAGGCCATATTTGGTACTATTAATGGACTGGAGGTGATTACAATGAAAATCAAAGAAGATATCAAACCTATTTCCTACCTGAAGTCCCGGTCTGCAGATTTAATATCCCAAATCAATGAAACTCACAGGCCGGTGATAATAACTCAGAATGGTGAACCACGTGCAGTTATTCAGGATGCGGAGTCCTATGAGAAAACAATGAATTCTCTAAACCTGATGAGAATATTGGCACATGGGGACAAAGCCATTCAAAAAGGTTACACCATAAAACAAGAAGACCTTTTCAGGCAAATTGATGATAATTTAATGAAAATAAAGACACACAAATAAACCATGAAAAGATTCGGGGTTGAATGGTCAGAACCAGCGAGTAAAGATTTAGAGAATATTATCAACTACATCTCACAAGATAGTGTTGATACCGCTATAACCATCTTCAGTAAAATACAGTCAAAATGCAACACATTGTATCAATTCCCTGACAGAGGCAGGATTGTTCCGGAACTTAAAACATATGGCATATTGAGTTATCGGGAATTAGTCATTTCACCCTGGCGAGTTATTTACAGGACATCTGATCAAAAAGTTTATGTTCTTGCCGTAATTGATTCAAGAAGAAATATGGACGATATATTAATAGAAAGGTTTTTATAGTAAAAGAAGGACAGCGCCTATTTGTAAATAATGCAGGAAATCTCTAAAATGGTTGCTGTCCCCGATAAATCGCTGCATCAAAAAGAACAGAAATGTCACAGCATGGCGCTTGTGGATTCGTCGTGATTATGAACCCGAAGTTTCAAAACCGTGTGGGGGAAAGTCTATTTGCACACTTGCAAGCCTGACACTATTTATTCATGGCAAGGCAATTGTAAAACTGGAAGAAGCAGGATAGCAAGGTGTATTCTTTATGACTCTCGGGACACAACGTCCCCTTGGTTTTCTTCCATGAGCCGACCGGGCCACCAACGCAGGATTAAAAACACGAAAGGCTAATCCCGGTCGGCTCGATGCCGGTGTTATCTGATCTCCCTTTTTCACTGGAAATAATAGACTTTCAGATTTCTTTTTGGAATAAAATTCTTAATATGAGTTTCATATATGGTTTCACTGATTTTTGTTAATTTGTGATCAAAACAGAGTCCGAGTTTGGCCTTCGCGTTCTTCTCGATCTTCAGGTGAAAGTCCTTAATCGGTGTGCGCCAATTCTTTGCCGTGTTCAAGATATAGCCAACAATAGTTACTGATATCGGCCTTGTATTTGTCAGTGTCTGTTTCATCCATTTTTTAGTTTCATCAGAGATGCAAGCATCCTTGTACAAGTATGATGACTTGTCGTCAATACAAGAATGATCGACCATTGTATAACCCCACCAGGGCATATAGGTATGCCTTATCGCTGTCGTTTTGTCTGCCGGGAATGTTTGAGTCCAGTGATATTTTATCGAGACGTTCCACATAGGCAGTCCATCAGAGTTCACAAGACCCAACTGCAAAAGAGTTATTTTGTTCTTCTCGGATAGTAGCTCATAAAAGTTCTTATAAAGAGGATGACTGTATCCGCCAAAATCCCGAATGGAAATCCCCATTTGTTTGAGCACGTTTGAGTAATCTTTTTTATCGATCAAAGCACGAATTTCAGTGTTGTATTTCAGTTTTTGACCGTTCACTTCGACGACGAAGTTATCAAAAGGCATCCCTCGCTGAGCATCATCTGATGTGTATTCAGGAACGGGGAATGCTATATCAACGGTAATATCCTTATCTGAGTGATTTCTAAACACATATGAAACCTCTATATTCTGCCAGCTTATATAAAGTTCTTCCTTCTCTATTGAAATATTCTTTTCTTCTTTAAACTGTATGCCTGAAGCTGATATTTCGGCTGCCGAGTCGTTTGCGCTTGCAAGCCTTGCGTATCCCGCTATGAACAGCAGAAGAAGCAATATTATTGAAATTGCCCCTTTATTTCTTTTTGGTTTCATTTATTCTTTACAGATAACGAGTCTGTAGAAAAAGTCCAAAACCAAACATTGATTCCATTATATTGAAAATTCCGGTTTGTCGCACTCTTTTTGTTTTGGTCGGCTATCCATTTTCCTCATATGAGGCCCGAACTTGCCAAA